>ENA-OQAA01000452-OQAA01000452.1-human-gut-metagenome-genome-assembly--contig:-NODE-452-length-28443-cov-2.457868_pt1 | contig 28443 bp, 38 predicted proteins | sample MGYA00242489_ERZ504515 | MGnify/ENA primary metagenome ERZ504515 (study PRJEB26092, sample SAMD00036237) | human gut metagenome | host: Homo sapiens | study: EMG produced TPA metagenomics assembly of... | reverse complement strand
TTCCAGTCTGCAAATTTGGGCATGCGCGTTACTGCCGTTCCTTCCGCGAGGATGGCGCAAATTATGGAAAATGTCCATCCAAAAGGAAACTTATTTCGGGTTCAAAGTACATGCCCTTATTACCATAGAAGGTTATGTAACTGCTTTTGAGATTACGCCCGCATCTGTGGATGACCGGGAAGGACTGCGCGACCTTGCAGAAAACCATCTGCGGGTTACAATATTTGGAGATAAAGGCTATACTGGGGAAAACCTTTTGCAGGATATGCGTGAAAAAGGTATCTGCCTGATGTCTCTCAAACCATCTAATCATAAGAACAACTGGACAAAAGAAATACGGCAGCTGATCTTCCGCTTCCGTCGTAGGGTGGAAACTGTATTTTCGCAGCTTAGCGAACAGTTAAATGCGGAAAAAGTTCTCGCAAAAAGCTTTCATGGATTATGTACCCGATTACAGAATAAAATTCTGGGGCACAACCTGTGCATGGCATTCAACAGTGTATTTGGAGAACAATGTGATATTGGACAGATAAAACATCTCATCTTCTAAAAAAGTGCTTTCAATTATATAGGGGTAATCTGGGCAATTTTGAGTCGATAAGCAGTCGTATTTTAAGTAGCACAATGAGTTAAATTACGATACCATTATAGTGGAGGAATAGGAAACAATTAAGGAGCCCCCCTTTTTATGGCTCGTCAGGAGCAGAGCGAAATTTTTGTTGTTAAATTTCTTCAAAAGTATATTTCCTTATAAATTCCTTATAATTGTCTTTTATCCTGTAGGTACAATAAGAACAACGGGTAACGTCAGACCGAAAATTCCCGGGATTCTTAAACATATCTTACTTACAGGAGGGAAAAGATGAGTCAGAATATCATTGAGATCAAAAATCTTCAAAAGTCTTTCAAAAAACAGCAGGTTTTAAAAAACATTTCTCTGTCTATACCGGAAAACTGTGTATATGGGCTTCTCGGGCCGAACGGAGCAGGAAAATCCACTTTGTTAAAAATGATAACAGGGCTTTTGAGGCCGGATTCCGGGCAGATTATTTTTCAGGGGCATCCCTGGAGCAGAAAGGATCTGAAGGATATCGGAGGCCTGATTGAAACTCCGCCTGTTTACGAAAATCTTTCTGCCTGGGAAAACCTGAAGGTACGGGCTTTGATCCTGGGGGAAACAGAAGCGCGAATGAGGGAAGTGCTGGAGATTGCAGATCTGACTGACACAGGAAAAAAGCCCGCCGGGAAATTTTCTCTGGGAATGAAGCAGAGGCTGGGAATTGCCATTGCTCTTCTGGGACATCCAAAGCTTCTGGTTCTGGATGAACCGGTAAACGGTCTGGATCCTCTGGGTATCCAGGAACTGCGCCATCTGATCCGGAGCTTTCCCGATCAGGGGATCACGGTTCTGGTATCCAGCCATATTTTAAGTGAGATTCAGCAGACTGCAGATTATATAGGAATTATAGCAAATGGAAAACTGGGATATGAGGGAATTGTGGATGAAAGTCAGGATCTGGAACAGCTTTTTATGAAAATTGTGGCAGTAGAGAGAGGGGTGAGATAAATGAATACATATCTTAAAGCAGAAAAAATGAAATACCGTCATACGTTTCTTTGGTGGCTGATGATATTGATGCCTGCGGTAAGCGCTTTTCTGTCTGCCCAGCTGACTCATAATTATTTTGCCATGGACGGATATAACTGGTGGTACATGTTGATGATGCCGGGATTTCTGGCAGTGGCCTGCTCTCAGATTGGAGGAAAGGATCATAAAAAGCAAAACCGTACAATCTGGGTGCTTCCGGCAGATATGAGAAGGATCTGGGATGCAAAGGTGCTGTTATCGGTTATGGTAAGCGGACTTGCTACTTTGTTTCTGACGGTTTTTGTTCTTGCAGGTTCTGTCATTATGGAAAGAGGACTTCATATGACCTTTTTTAATGCCCCGTCCGTACCGGCTCAGATTCTTGCGGCAATACTGATCTGGCTGACTTCTTTGTGGCAGCTTCCCTTCTGTCTGTTTCTGGTGCAGAAAACAGGAGTGCTGGTTATGGTGATCATAAGTGTGGGACTAAGCCAGGTAGCCGGTCCTCTTATGGCTCTGGAAAAATTATTTTTCCTTATTCCTTATGGGATCACTCCAAGAGTGATGTGTCCTGTTTTAAAGACTCTGCCTAACGGCTTGCCGGCACAGCCGGGACAGATGACATATACGCCTCAGCTTATGAGCATACCGGCTGCTGCGGTTGGAGTTGTGGTCTCTCTTTTGTGGTTTGCTGCGCTCTGGTATTTTACACGAAAATGGTTTCAAAGGCAGGTGGAAAAATAATGAGACAGCTAAAAGCAGAGTTTTATAAAATGCGCCACACCTTTTTGTTTCCCCTTCATGTGATTGTTCCTGTGGCTGCCGGCGTTCTTTTTCTGGCATGGACAAGAATCAGCGCACAGCTTCAGTTTTCCGTTTTTGTGCAGGCAGTGGGAGTTGTTTTTCCGGTACTGGCATCTGTGATCTGCGCCGGAAACATAGAGCTGGAGTTATCCGGTCATCTGCAGGGATTTCTTATGACTACGGGAAAAAGAGAAAGCATTTTTCTGGCAAAATGGATGAGCCTTGAAATTCTGGCTTTCCTGGCAGTAATGGGCTCTGTGATACTCTATGGAGTGGGAAACAGAACGATATTGGGTGATATGGAGATCCCGTTTTCTATTTTTTTGAAAGCAGGAGTGTTTCTCTGGCTTGGAAGTCTGCCTCTTTATCTGGAGCATCTGTTTCTGAATCTCTGTTTTTCAAAAACAGTGTCTATTGCTGTTTCCATAGGGCAGCTTCTGATCTCCGCTTTGTTTCTGACAGGACTTGGACAGGGAAAATGGCAGTATTTCCCCTGTTCCTGGAGTTCCCGGGGAACTTCTTTGTATCTTGCGGAAAAATTTAATAGAAGAGTGGCTCTGGGAGCTGCCAATACAGATCTGAGAGATATTCTGACCTGTATCTTGCTGGGAACGGTTCTTTGTGTCATAATCTTTATATGGTTTCATTTTTATGAGGGAAGAGAGGTTTCCGAATAGGAGGAGGAAAAAATGACGCGGATTCTGGTAGTTGATGATGACAGAGGGATTTTGAACGTGATACGTAAAGCCCTGGAAAAAGAAGGATATCAGACAGATACTCTGGACGATCCGGAAAAACTGGATTTTCGGCGCCTGAATGATTATCAGTTGATTCTTCTGGATGTGATGATGCCGGGGACAGACGGTTTCAGTTTGTGCCGGAGAATCCGTGACCAGGTAGATTGTCCTATCCTTTTTGTGACAGCAAAAACAGACGAGGCCGATCTTATGACCGGTCTTGGAATCGGCGGAGATGATTATATTACAAAGCCTTTTGGCTGGGAGAGCTGAGAGCAAGGGTTGCCGCCCACCTAAGGAGAGAAACAGAGAAAGAAAGCATGTGATAACTCTGGGAGAGCTGTCTTTTTCCCTGAATTCCAGACAGGTGTTTTTTCAGGGAGCGGAGATTCCTTTTACAAAAAGCGAGTATGCCATCTGTGAATATCTTGCTCTGAATCGGGGACAGGTCTTTTCCAAGGAAAGGATTTACGAGCATGTATTTGGGTACGACGGAGAGGGGGACAGCTCTGCCATTACCGAGCATATAAAAAATATCCGGGCAAAGCTTCAGAAGTATGGGGTATCGCCGGTAGAGACTGTGTGGGGGATCGGATATAAATGGAAATAAGAAAAAAGAAGATTTCGCTTGCAGGACTGTTTGGCCGTTATATTTTTATGTTTGTGACAGGAACTTTTTTTGCGGCGCTGATCTCCGGCGCGGTAATGTTTTTTTTAATCCTGATTCCGTCCGGTCCTTTTCTTCCGGCAAATTACGCGGAGCAGCAGCTGATAAATACAAAGGAAACGCTTCAGGAAGCGGATATTACAGAAGAGGAAATGATTCCTTCGGGCAGTCTTTACGGTGTGTTTGACCGGGAGGGCAGCTTTCTTTACGGAACCTTTGATGAAGAGGTGCAGAAGGACGCCTGGAAAAAATATAAAACAGATACTATATACCCTCAGGGAAAGGGATATTATTTTTTTGTGGAAAAAAATAACGGTGAAATCTGTATTATCAAGTATTTTGTTGCCATGCGCTATGCAAAAGAAAAACTGAATGAGATTCTTCCTTCGCCGGAAACCTTTAATATGATTCTGACGCTGGGAGTTTTTATTACTCTTACTGTGTTAAACGGATGTTACCTGTCCGGGAAATTTGGCAGAAAGCTGAAAAAACAGCTTGCCTGCCTTACTGAGGCAACAGCGCGTATTTCTGAAAATGATCTGGAATTTGCTGCTGAGACCTCTGAGATCCGGGAGGTGGACGAGGTTATGGCTTCCTTGGAAAAAATGAAAGAGGCTCTGAAGGTCTCTCTGAAAACCCAGTGGGATACTGAACAGTTGAAAAAACAGCAGCTTTCTGCCCTTACCCATGATATCAAAACACCTCTGACCGTAGTTCGGGGGAATGCGGAGCTTCTTGTGGAGGCAGAACTGCAGGAGGATGACCGGGAATGTGCAGAAGAAATCCTGAAAAATACAGGATTTATCGCAGATTATCTGGATTCTATGAGGCAGGTACTGAAAGGGCAAAAGGAACAAAAGAGCTGGCAGGAAGTTTCAGTAGAAGAATTGTCAGGGGAAATTTGCGATTTTGTAAGGCAGCTTGCAGCAGTTCGAAAAATACCGCTATCCTTTGAGGTGAGGACTGAAAAACAGCTGCAGAAAAAAGAAGCAAAAAAAGATTCCGGGAAAAACGTAAATCAGGATATCTTCCCCTTAGAGGGAAGCCCTGAAGAAGCGAAAAGTATTCTGTGCTGTAAGGAGGAGATTCTCAGAGCCTGGGGGAATCTGGTAGACAATGCCATAGAGCATACAGACCCGGAGAAAGGAATCTGTGTGACCATTGAAAGAGAAATTTTACAGGCAGAGATTATGGGTGAAGAAGATTCTGCAGGGAAAACAGATTTTATCATAATATCAGACAGTGGACAGGATCACAGGGAATATCTGAGAGTTTCTGTGAGGGATTATGGATCGGGATTTAGTCAAAAGGCCCTTCTTCATGGAAAAGAAGCATTTTTTAGTGGAGATGAAAGCCGCCATGACAGAACTCATCAGGGGCTGGGGCTTTCGATTGCAGCAGATTTTATGAAACGGCAGGGGGGATTTGTAGAATACCATAATGTGGATAAGTCACAGGGAGCCGAGGCTTCACTGTGGATCTGTATGAAGAGATAATAGGATTTCCTGAGTCTGTCTTGCTTCATGGAAGATATCATGATATCCTAAAAAACAAAGTGATTCTTTCAGGATCAAAGATGCTGTTTTAGGGCAGCAGGACTCAGGAGGTCGGGACATAAATGCTTATATTTTTAATTGAGGATGATGAGGCTCTGGCAGAGGGGATTTCCTTCATGCTTGAAAAAGAAGGGTATGAGACAGAACGGTTTTCTGCCTGCAGCGACAGCCGCAGGGCTCTTGAACAAACTCAGCCGGATCTGATACTGCTGGACTGGAATCTGCCGGATGGTGACGGGCTTATGCTTTGCCGTGAAATATCAGAAAAGTGGAAAATCCCCATACTGATGATCACTGCCCGTGACATGGAGATCGATCAGGTCATGTGTCTGGAAAGCGGAGCGGACGATTATATTGCGAAACCATTTTCACTGGCAGTTTTAAAGGCAAGGATTGTGGCGCTCCTTCGCAGGCAGGGAGGATAGTCGGAAAAAGCCGGGCAGCTTATCTCAGGGCAGATCCGTGTGGATAATAAAGAAATGAGAGCATGGAAAGAGGATGAGGAACTGGACTTAAGCCTGACGGAATATCGTATTCTGAAGTATTTTCTGGAAAACAAAAACCAGGTGCTTTTAAAAGAGCAGATTTTGTCCCATGTGTGGGATAATGGAGGAAAATTTGTAGAGGAAAATACTTTAATGGTCAATATCCGGCGGCTTCGTACAAAAGTAGAAAAAGACGCTTCTCATCCGGAGTACATAAAAACAGTACACGGAATGGGATATCTGTGGGAGGAGCGGAAATGACGCAGAAATTACTGACAGGGGGTCTGGTGCTGGCTCTTGCGGCAGTATTTCTTCTTGGTCTTTATTATCTGAAATGTTTAAAGCGTATGCAGAAGCTGCTGCGGGATTATCAGGAAACAGGCACAGCCGGTTTTTCTACTATGAAAGAGACACAGGAGTCAAAACTGGAAAACACTTTGCAGAGACTTCTGAATCAGGCTGAGAAAAAAGAGGTTCAGGCAAAAAAAGAAAGAGATGAGGTTGCATCGCTTCTTTCAGATCTTACCCATCAGCTGAAAACGCCTATGGCAAATGTGATCATGTATACGGAGCTTCTGGAGGATGAATCTCTTAAAGCAGAGGAACGAGAGAGATTCACACATCTGGCCGGAACTCAGGCAAAAAAGATGCAGTGGCTTCTTGAAAATATGCTGAAAGCGTCCCAGCTGGAAAAGGGAATCATCTCCTTTTCTGCGGAATATACAGGTATTCGTGAAACCATCGGACAGGCAGTAAGCGGCGTTTATGCTCAGGCAGAGGATAAAAATATTACGATTATGGTAGAAGCATTTGAGGACAGAAAGCTGTATCACAATCCTAAATGGACAGCAGAGGCGCTTGAAAATATTCTAGATAATGCGGTAAAATATTCTCCTTCAGGAAGTACAGTTACGGTTCGGGTATATCCGATGGAACTGTATACCCAGATAGAAATCACAGATCAGGGAATCGGAATTCCCAGGGGAGAATATAATAAAATTTTCCAACGTTTTTACCGAAGCGGCAATGCGGCGCAGACGCAGGGCAGCGGTCTCGGCCTGTATCTGGCCCAGTTAATTTTAAATAATGAAAAAGGATATGTTACGGCAGTTTCCCGACCGGGCGAAGGCAGCAGCTTCCGTATTTTCCTTCTGAATGAAGTTCTGACAGTTTTGTAAGAACTTTTTTCTTTTTTGTCAGGAATATGTCAGAAACCGGTGATATGATAAAAGCAGAAAAGAAGGAGGCGAAGATCATGGAAATTTTAAAGAACAGTAGATCTGAAAAAAATATTATGGTTCAGGAGAAAATCAGGTAAAGGCTCTGGATGGAGTGAACCTTTCTGTGGAGGAGGGGGAGTTTGTATCAGTGGTGGGACAAGCGGATCCGGAAAATCAACCCTTCTTCACATGCTGGGCGGACTGGACTATGCTACTTCAGGAAGTGTATTTGTATCAGGAAAAGAAATTTTTAAGCTGAATGAATCAGAACTAACGATTTTCCGAAGGAGAAATATTGGATTTATTTTTCAGAATTACAATCTTGTACCTGTTCTGAATGTTTACGAAAACATTGTACTTCCTATTCAGCTTGACGGGGAAAAGCCGGATCGCAGGTTTATTCAGGAGATTATGGAGATGCTTGGCATTCAGAATAAAAAGAACAGTATGCCCAACCAGCTTTCAGGAGGGCAGCAGCAAAGAGTTGCCATTGCAAGGGCTCTGGCAAGCAAACCTGCGATCATCCTGCTGATGAGCCAACAGGAAATCTTGACTCCAGGACAAGTCAGGAGGTTCTGGGACTTCTGAAGCTGACTGGAGAGCGGTTTCAGCAGACTATTGTGATGATCACTCATAATGAGGCTATGGCTCAGCTTTCAGACAGGGTGATCCGTATTGAGGACGGAAAGATCGTAGGAGGGGAGCAGGATGAAAAATAATAATCAGGAAGTAATGCGGCGCCTTTCCATGCGAAGTCTGAAAAACAACAGAATGCGAAATGCGTTTGCCATTGCAGCCATTGCTCTTACCTGTATGCTGTTTACCACACTGGCAGCTATGGGAACAGGAATTTCCGATGCCATGCAGGAGTCTACCATGCGGGAGGTCGGGGGAAGATTTCATGCAGGTCTGAAGGCTGCAACAGCGGAGCAGATGGAAAAAACAGTATCAGACAGTCGGGTAAAAGATTATACATGGAATATTTTTATTAGCGTAGCTGAAAATCTGAATAAACGTCAGTATGAGATCAGGATGCCACAGGGAGAAGAGGAGTTGGAAAATTCTTTTATCAAACTGGAACAAGGCACTATGCCACAGAAAGAGGAGGATATTATTGTTGACACGTATGTTTTAGATGAATTGAGACTTCCTCATAAGCTGGGAGGGGAGATACCTCTGGAATTTACGTTTCATGGGAAAAAGATCACAAGGACTTTCCGGGTGTGCGGCTGGTATGAGGGAAACAGGCTGGGACATGCTCGGAGCTTTATGTATCAGAAGCCTTCTGGAACCAGCTGAAGGGAAACCGTTACAGACAGGATTTTAAGAAATGGGCAAAGGAAAATCCACAGGATACAGGTGTTGGTCTGTATTCGGTTGGCCTGTATTTTGAAAGTCCAAAAAACAGTGAGGAAACCGTTCGTTCCGTAATCCGGGAAGCAGGCTATTATCCAAATGGAGAGGATGAGGGATACAGCTGGGAAGAATCTCTTGATTATGGTGTAAACTGGGCGTATATGCAGAACCGGGCAGAAAATTCAGATCCTCTGACAATTGTGGTTTTATGTTCTGCGTTTGTTATTATTCTGCTGGCTGGATATCTGATCATTTATAATATTTTTTATATTTCTGTATTTCAGGATATCCGTTTTTATGGATTGCTAAAAACAGTGGGAACGACAAAGAAACAGATCAGAAGTATGATACGCAGGCAGGCTCTGATTTTGTCGGCAGTGGGAATTCCCATTGGACTTGCATCAGGATATGCGGTGTCAGATCTTATTTTTCCTTTTGTAATGGAAATGACAGCCTATACAGATCTGGATCTTAAAATAAAATTCCGGCTGTCAGTGGCAGTATTTGGAATTTTGTTTGCCCTGATCACAGTATTTATCAGCTGTCGCAAACCGGGAAAAATTGCAGGAAGTGTTTCTCCTATCGAAGCTATTCGTTATACAGAGGGAAACAGAAGCCGTAAAAAGAACAAAAAATCAGAAACCGGCGCTCAGATTCACCGTATGGCTCTTTCCAATCTGGGACGCAGCAGAAAAAAGACAGCTTTGGTTCTGGTTTCTCTATCCATGAGCACGATACTTCTCTGTATGGTTCTCACAGGGGTGGGAAGCTTTCGTGTGGATGCCTATCTGGAACAAAGGCTTCTGGGAGATGTTCTGCTGGCATCAACGAATATTGTGGGAAACGGGGCAGTAAGAGTTGTTGATTATGAATTGGACAAAGACTATGTAAAGCTGGCAGATTCACAGCCGGGAGTGATTTCCAAAAATGAATTATGGCAGGTCTATGGAATCGCAGATATTTTTATGGATGAGAAAGCCCTGAACCGTTATCGGAAATATCAGGAGGAAGGAAAGCTTCGTCAGGATGAATGGGGTATGGAGGTTATTCATAATGCAAAAGAAAAACAGCAGCTTGATACAAGGATCTATGCCTATGATGAAGCTGTACTGCCAAAGTTGAAGGTACTGAAGGGAGAACTGGATCTGCAGAAATTTGCCCAGGGAGGTTACGTTCTTCTCACTGATATTATAGGAGATTATACAGCCGGCGCTTCTGTGTATGAACCAGGAGAAAAACTGAAAGTTCTTGAGGCCTCAGAGGATTTAGATTTTATAGAAACAAAGGATGAAAATGGAAATTCCACAGGTGGGTACTGGGAAAACCTGAAGGAAACAGAATATGAGGTAATGGCAATCGTGGAAATTCCGGCAAGCATGACAGATCAGTCTTATCCGGTCAACGGTGTACAGGTGGTGCTTCCAAAGCAGGATGTACAGAACAGCCTTGATAGCTGGTGCTTCGGTATTTCTTATGAGGTAGAAAAGGAATATCTGGAACAGTTTACACAGGCAGTTAAGGATTATTCAGAGAATGTAAATAAAAATATGGGATATTTGACAAAGAGCAGTCTGGAAGAGGGATTCCAGACCATGATCGGCTCAATCCGTATGATAGGTATTGCACTCAGCGCCGTGATCGCCTTTATTGGTATTTTGAATTTTATTAATTCTATTATTACCGGAATTCTTGCCAGAAAGCATGAATTTGCAGTTTTGTGCAGCATAGGAATGACCGAGCAGCAGTTGAAGCGGATGATTTTGGAGGAAAGCCTGTATTATGTTCTGATCTCAGGAATCATCAGCGTGGCTCTGGGCACTGCTCTTTCCAGAATAATTCTTTTGGCTCTGAATAACGTGATCATGTTTTTTGCTTATCGTCCGAATTTCCTGGCATTTGTGATCATGCTTCCGCTGTTTCTTGTTCTGGCAGCTCTGGTGTCTTATCTGGCTTATAACCGGATGAAAAAAGAAAGTATTGTGGAACGGCTCCGTAATACTGAGGAGTAAAAGAGAATATGAAATTTTTACACATTGACATCTCTCTCCAAAAGACTAAAATGAAATAAAAACCACAGAAAGCAGATATGCTATCTGATCCGGAGGGAGGCGCACACTATGCAGATCACTGATCTTAGAATCCGCAACTTTAAATCCATTAAAAATCTTCATATTGCCGACATTGAGAATGCTTTGATCTTGGTAGGCAGAATAACACGGGAAAAACAGCAGTGCTGGATGCTGTCAGAGCAGTCAGTGGCGATTATCAGATTCAGCAGGAGGATTTTCTGGAAGATTACCCTAATATAGAGATTATGGTAAAACTGAGGATTACCCAGGAAGATCTTACAAGACTGCAGAAAAAGCGTATGATCAGTCCCTACCGGAATTACGCTTCCTGGTATCAGGATTTTTGCCGGAAGCTGCCCTCCTATCAGGATGGGATTCTGACCTTTGAGTTTGTGGCAAACAGGCAGGGAAGAATCCGGTACAGTGACGGTTATCAGAAAAACAATATCAGCATTCCAAAGCTTTTCCAAGAGTTTATTATATAGACGCCCAGAGAAAGCTGGATTTTCTGCAGGAAAACCTTCTGCTTTTGCAGGAGGATGAGCTGCTGAAGCAGATGCGTTCTGACTGCTGTATGTTTGACCGGGCCAAAACCTGTACCCACTGTTTTTCCTGTATTGGCTATCTGAAGCAGAAAACAGTTCAGGAGCTGAACGCTTTTGAGACGGCAAGACTTCTGGATTATAAGCTTTATCAGCTGAATCTGAATGATTTTTCCAGACGGGTGAATGAGAGGTTTCGGAAAAACGGAGGGAAAGAGCAGATTTTTTTATTCCATGAACCGGGATATTGAAAAGATGCTTTCTGTTACCGCAGAGGTTTATGATGAAAAGCAGAAAAAATATAAGTCCATTAATTCTCTTGGAAAGGGAATGAGAAGCATTTATATGCTGTCTCTTCTGGAAACCTGTGAGGAAACAATGGATGATGCGACGGATCTGATCATTGTGGAGAATCCGGAAATTTTTCTTCATCCAAAGCTCCAGAATGAATCCGGGGATATCCTGTATCGTCTTTCCAAAAAAAGCCAGGTGATTTTTTCTACTCATGCGGCAAATCTTCTGTCAAATTTTAACAGCAGACAGATCCGGCAGATGGTTCAGGGAGAGGACGGGTATGCCAGAATCAGTGAAAAAACAGATATCAGTGAAGTTCTGGATGATCTGGGGTATTCCGCAGGAGATCTGATGAATGTAAATTTTGTGTTTATTGTAGAAGGAAGGCAGGATAAATCAAGACTTCCTCTACTTTTGAAAAAATATTATTCAGAGATGTATGATGAAAATGGAAATCTTCAGAGGATTGCGATCATTACTACAAACAGCTGTACCAATATCAAAACCTATGCCAATCTGAAATATATGAATCAGATTTATCTGAAGGACAACTTCCTCATGATACGGGACGGGGACGGCAGGGACAGAGAAATGCTGAAGCATCAGCTCTGTAAATATTATGAGGAACGGAATCTGGAGGATGTGGACAGATTGCCGCGGGTAATGCCGAAAAATGTACTGATCCTGAAATATTATTCTTTTGAGAATTATTTCCTGAATCCAACCGTGATGGCTCAGCTTGGAATCGTGGAGTCTGAGCAGGAATTTTATAAGATTTTTCTGGCAAAATGGAAAGAGTATCTTCACCGGATCAGCAGTGGGAAAAAGCTTACAGAGGTTCTTGGAAAGAACCTGGAAACAACAGAGGATGTGAAAGCTCATATGGAGGAGATCAGAATCTATATGAGAGGCCATAATCTTTATGATATTTTTTACGGCAGGTACAAAAAACAGGAGGCACAGATTCTGACCCAATATATTGAGCTGGCGCCAAGGGAGGATTTTGCAGATATCCTGGATTCCATTGAACGTTTTATTTATTTTGAAAGCCGGAAAAACTGAGAGAAATATTTTTGGAGAGGCAACGCAGAGCTGTGGTGATCTTTTGCATGGAGATTATCTGTAAGTTTACATTCCGTAAAAACTTTTAAGTATATTTAACATGGGCATGCGTGTACATTTGACTTTGCACTGATAAGATATGTTCCTGTAAGGAGGCAAATGGCTTCCATAACTGTAATCTCAATAAAATGAAAGAAACAGGAAAAGGAGAGCAAAATTCTATGAATGCAAAAAAAATCAGTGCGTTACTGCTGGCAGCAGCATGATGATCCCATGTGCGGCACCGGCACAGGTATATGCGGCAGAGACAGCTCAGGAAGAAACGGCAGCACAGGATGCAGAGGTAAAGGCACCGAAATATATTTTCCTTTTTATTGGTGACGGAATGAGTTATCCTCAGATTCAGACAACAAACTATTACCTGAATGCCATAGAGGATGACGGAGATGATATTCTCACAAGTGAAAGCAAACTGAATATGATGAAATTTCCGGTAGCAGGTTCAGCACAGACCTATGACAGCACCTCTTTCTGTCCGGATTCCGCATCCACAGCAACCTCTATTTCTACCGGACATAAAACCTACAGCGGAACCATTAATATGGATGAGAAAATGGAAACTTCCTATGAGACTATTGCAGAAAAGCTGAAAAAACAGCTTGGCTATAAGGTGGGAATTCTTTCCACAGTAAATCTCAATCATGCTACCCCGGCAGCTTTTTACGCTCATCAGGCATCCAGAAACAATTACTATGAAATCGGACAGGAAATGATCGCCAGTGAATTTGATTATTTTGCAGGCGGCGGTCTGAAAAAGCCTGCCGGAGAGGACGGAGACAAGACTGATCTCTATCAGCTGGCACAGGAAGCAGGCTATAAAGTAGTAAAAACTCAGGCTGAGACAGAGGCGCTGACAGCAGAAGACGGAAAAGCAATTGTCATTGACGAGACTCTGGCAGATGATGATGCCATGAGCTATGATATGGACCGTGTGGAAGGCGAATGGGCGCTTGCAGATTATGTGGAAAAAGGCATTGAGGTTCTGGATAATGATACAGGCTTCTTTATGATGGTAGAAGGCGGAAAAATCGACTGGGCCTGCCATGCCAATGATGCGGCAGCTACCATTACAGATACTGTGGCTATGGACAATGCAATTGGAAAAGCAGTAGAGTTTTATAATGAACATCCGGACGAGACTCTGATCCTGGTAACAGGAGATCATGAAACAGGCGGTATGACTATTGGTTTTGCAGGAACAGATTATGATACCTTCCTTACAAACATCAGCAACCAGAAAATTTCCTATGCAAAGTTTGATTCTGATTATGTAGCTGGATATAAAGAAAACAAAACAGATTTTGACACGGTTATGAAAGACATTACAGAGCTTTTTGGACTGCAGGCTCCTCAGGGAGAAGCGGAAGCCACCAATCAGGCAGACAGCAAGGACGTACATCCGGAGGGAGAAGAAAGCGGTACTCTGGTAATGACAGACTATGAATACAACAAGCTGAAAGCAGCCTATGACGAGACTATGAGCCGTACAGGAGAGGAAGAAGAATTCGGTCAGGAGGAGTATCTTCTTTATGGAAGCTATGAGCCTCTTACCGTAACCATTACCCATATCCTGAACAATAAATCCGGAATTAACTTTGCTTCCTATGCACATACAGGACTTCCGGTAGAGGTTTTTGCAATGGGCGCAGAGCAGGAGCAGTTTGACGGCTACTATGACAATACAGATATTTTCAATAAGCTGGCAGCAATTACAGGAGTACAGTAAGGAATGAAAAACAGACTGAAAAAAAGCTCTGTTTCCTTAATTGCCATACTTCTGATGGTCATCCTCATAGTTCTTCCCACGGGCTATGAGGATGCTGTTATTTTTAAGGGAACAGATAAGGTTAAGGCAAAGGTGGTTTCTACAGATGAGAGCACTGTAAAAAGCTCCGGTCTGATCCAGTCAGGAGAGCAGTTCTGTCAGGTGGAGCTTCTTGGCGGCAAATTCAAAGGGGAGACAACCAGAGCAGTAAATATGCTCAGCGGCTCTCTGGAATCTGATAAAATGTTTAAAAAAGGCGATATTGCTCATGTGGTTGTCAGCTATAATGATGACGGGATCACCTCTGTAACCATGAGCGATCATTACCGGTTGGACAAAGAGTTTCTTCTGGCAGGGATGTTTGTGATTCTTTTGATTGCTTTTGCAGGATGGACAGGACTCAGAGCAGTGTACTCCTTTGTGATCACCATACTGACTATCTGGAAAATCCTTGTTCCGGCTTATCTGGGCGGGATCAACCGGTGTGGTGCGGGATTCTTATTACAGGGTTTCTGACTTTGATCATTATTTTTCTGGTGTATGGGTTTGACCGGAAAACCGTGGCGGCAACAGGAGGCGCTCTTCTGGGCGTTCTGATCACCTGTGTGATCGGGTGTATTTTTACAGATGCGTTTAAAATCCACGGGGCGGTAATGGCATATTCAGAGAGCCTTTTATACTCTGGCTATCAGGATCTGAATCTGACGAAAATATTTATGAGCGGTATTTTTATCGGAGCTTCCGGCGCCATGATGGATCTTGCTGTGGATATCACCTCTGCGGTGAATGAGGTGGTGCATAAAAAGCCTTCTATCGGATGGAAAGAGGCGGCGCGTTCCGGCATGAATGTGGGACGGGCGGCTATGGGAACCATGACAACTACTCTTCTTCTTGCCTATTCCGGCGGCTATATTGCGCTTCTTATGACTTTTATGGCACAGGGAACACCCATAGAGAATATTCTGAATTACAAGTATGTGTCAGCGGAAATTCTGGATACCATTGTGGGAAGCTTTGGGCTTGTGACCGTTGCGCCATTTACAGCGCTTACCAGTGCAGTCCTTCTTACCGGAAAGAAATATAAGGATCAGGTTGCCCGGGAGCTTGAGGTAGAAGTTTCTGTTCAAAAAACAGAGCAAAATATTTCTGATGCAGAGCCCTGCGAGGCAAGCTGAAGTTTCAGAGGTGGTATCTGAGTAAAGGTTATGGAATTGTTTTTATTGGCAGACCCATTATAATGCAGACAGAGAGCTTGTTGCTGTGAACGGCAATGAGCGTTCTGTCTGTTCTTTATTGCAGGGAATTTTTATATACTGTAGAGGCAGAGTGTGGTAAACTGATATAAAAATCAGGCAGTCAGAGGACTGTATGTGGATAACTGCAAATTTTCAGGACAACAGGGAGGATATCATGAATATTTGTGTATATGGCGCTGCTAGCGCAAGGCTTGAAGAAATTTATTACAAAAAGACACAGGAGCTTGGAGCTCTGATGGGAAAGCAGGGACACGGACTTGTGTTTGGAGGGGGAGCAACCGGAATGATGGGAGCAGCCGCAAGAGGCGTGCATTCAGAAAACGGATATATTTTGGGGATTGCTCCCAGGTTTTTCGATCAGCCGGGAGTTCTGTATGAGCATTGTACAGAGTTTATTTTTACAGAAACCATGAGAGAGCGGAAACAGCTTCTGGAAGAAAGATCCGATGCTACCATAGTTGCGCCCGGAGGTATTGGAACTTATGAAGAGTTTTTTGAGATCCTGACACTGAAAAGTCTTGGAAGAATTGACCGTCCGGTTGTTCTTTTTAATATCAATGGATATTATGACAGGATGAAAGCCCTTCTTGAGCATACAGCAGATGAGAAGTTTATGGACAGAGAAATCCTTGATCTCTGCCGTTTTATGGAAGATCCTGAAGAAATTCTGAATTATATAGAAAATTATAAAAGATAAGGTGATTCAGCTGTGAGCCTCTGCTTTATGATTCAGCTGGAGTATTCCCGGTATGGAGCGAATAAGAGGATAGAGGATGCAGGCGATCACCAGCCCGCCGGCTCCCTGGATCAGATTAGCGGGGACACTTGCGGAAGCTCCGGCCACACCGTACATTATGGATTCGCATAAAAAATATCCTCCGGCTACCAGGATGATATCTGCTATACCGCCAAGAATTACAGATGGGTAATGACTTTTGAAATATTTTCCCATATGCTGGTAAAGAATACCTGAGGACAGGGCTACCAGTCCTTTAATTGCCAGAGTGATAGGCACATAAATAAAATAACCGCCAAGAAGGTCAGCCAGGGCAGAACCTATGCCTCCAGCCAAAAAGCCCCAGGATGGACCGAGAATTATACCGCAGAGAATTACAAGGGCGTCTCCGGGATGGATATAGCTCCGGTTCCCAGGGTGGGAATTCGTACGGACATGGTAGCCGCACAGGTCAGTGCTGCAAGAAGAGCAGCAGTGACCATTTTTTAGATTGTCGTTAGTCGTAGTACTGTTCATTGTCAGGTTTCCTCCTGTTATTATAGAATACATATACCTTACAATATAACTGCGCATTAAAAAAGATGCAAATTTTAATAAAAAATAGAGGGACAATATTCGGAAAATCCTGCAAATGTAAGGATTACGACAGACGGTTACTTCTGTTTATCTGTGATAACGACTTTTGGGATGATAAGCGGAGTTTTTGAAACGGGATCCTGTATGATCGTGCAGTCCAGACCATAAATCTCTTTCATAAGCTCAGGAGATATTACCTCATTGGGTGAACCTGGGCAGTCAGCTTTCCGTTATGCATGGCAAAAATATAGTCAGCGTACCTGGCAGAAAGATTAATATCATGGAGAACCATAATGATAGTAGTACGCCGTTTTCTGTTCAGCTCTGTGAGAAGATCCAGAATTTCTACCTGGTAGGAAATATCCAGAAAGGTAGTGGGTTCGTCCAGCAGCAGAATATCCGTCTGCTGTGCCAGGGCCAGTGCAATCCACACCCTCTGGCGCTGTCCGCCTGAGAGCTCATCTACGCTCCGGTCTGCCAGGTTTGTAATTCCCATCATTTCCAGAGCATCGGAAACAGCAGAAAAATCATCAGAACTCAGTCCGCTGAAGGTCCGGCGATAAGGGAAACGCCCTCTGGAAACCAGATCTGTAACCTTGATACCCTCAGGGGTAACCGGCGTCTGGGGAAGAAGACCGAGAGTCTGTGCCAGCTGTCGGGAGGGAAGAGAGGAGATATGCTTTCCATCAAGGGTTATGGTTCCTTTAGAGGGTTTCAGAAGCCGCGCAAAGGTTTTCAGTAAGGTGGATTTTCCGCATCCGTTTGCACCCAGTATAACGCTGATTTTGTTTTGGGGAACAGAGATGCTGATATCGTGAAGAATTGTCTGTTTGTCATATCCGGAAAAAAGCCTGTCAGCGGCAAGTAAATGTTCATTCATCAGATTTAATCTCCTTTATGATTTATGCGAAGAAGCAAAAACAGCAGATATGGGGCTCCCAGGATACCTGTGATCACACCAACAGGATAGCGGGAGGGAAGAGTAAACTGTCCCACCAGATCGGAAATCAGGATCAGAATACTGCCTGTAAGGGAGGCGGCAAGCATGCTGCTTCGTCCTCTTCCGGAAATCCGAGCAGCAATGGGACCGGAGAGAAAAGCTACGGAAGCAATGGGGCCGGTGACAGAGGCGGCAAAAGCTGTCAGTACCAGAGCAAGCAGAATCAGAAGAAGCCTGGTTATACTGACTGGAATTCCCAGGGTGACAGCATGAGCTTCCCCAAGCTGAAGAATCAGAAGATGGCGGCTCAGAAGCAGGATGCCAAGTCCGGCAGTAAAGACAACGGCAGCCAGTGCCGGCACCGTATCCATTTTTACGCCGTTCAGACTTCCAGAAAGCCACCGCAGAGCACTGGCAACGTCATATTCCGATGCTTTCAGAAGCATCCAAGATATGATGGAATTCAGAAAAGCCTGCATACCGATTCCGGTGAGGATCAGCCGGGTATTAGAGAAGCCGTTTTTATGGGAAAGAAAATAAATCAGTGCAGAAACCAGAAGTCCGGAAAAAACAGCCATTACAGCCACAATTCCATAGTCCAGCTTAAGAATCAGAATCCCGAATACGGCAGCAACACTGGCGCCGGAAGTGACGCCGATAATATCCGGACTTGCCAGGGGATTGCCCAGAAGCTGCTGAAAGGTATTTCCTGACAGGCCAAAGGCCATGCCGCAGAGAATGGCAGTGAGCATTCTGGGAAATCTCAGTGTACGTATCGTAAAGGCTGCACCCCCTGCATCTGTTCCGGAAAGAACGCGAAGGACAGTTTCGGGGGAATAAATGGTATTTCCATAGAGCATCATAACCGCAGCCAGGGAAAGTGTGAGCAGAAGCAGGATTCCTGTGGTAAGGATATAACGTCTCTGGCGTTTCAGGTATCCTGCTGTAATTGCTGATGGGGAAATATCCTGTTTTTTCATAGAGAACGTACCTTTACCTTTCTGATGATAAAAACAAATACAGGGGCGCCGATCAAAGTAGTGATAATTCCTGATTCCAGTTCACCGGGACGGCCGAGAACCCGGCCAAGAACATCTGCAATAAGAAGGAGACAGGATCCGCAGACTGCAGATACAGGAATAATCCGGCGCATGTCAGAACCAAGGAGAAGCCTTACCAGGTGAGGAATCATCAGACCGATAAAACTGATGGGACCGGCAAGTGCTGTGGTTGAGGCGCATAAAAGAACACTGGCAACAGTACTGACTGCACGGATTAGGGGAACGTTGAGTCCAAGGCCGGTGGCGGCCTCATCTCCCAGTGCCAGGGTGTTTAGCGAAGACGCCAGAAATATGCACAGAATAAAGCCTGTCAGAAAATAGGGGAGGAGCAGGCGGATGTCACTCCCTGCAGCGCCGCTGATGCTTCCGGTCTGCCAGAAACGAAACTGATTCATAACCTGTGTGTTGGGAAGCATGACAGTATTTACCAGAGACTGAAGAGCAGTGCTGGCAGCAGCGCCGGCCAGAGCCAGCTTTACCGGAGTAGCCCCCTCGTGTCCTGCAGATGCCAGTCCATAAACCAGAACAGCAGTAATGGACGCACCTGCAAAAGCAAGCCAGATGTACTGGTTTCCCGAGCTGATGTGAAAAAGGCAATACCGCAGACAACAAAAAGAGAGGCGCCGGTATTTACTCCCAGAATACTGGGATCCGCAATGGGATTACGGGTGACAGCCTGCATGACAGAACCGGAAACGGCCAGAGCAGCGCCGGCCAAAATTCCAAAAACAGTCCGGGGAATCCGTGCCTGGACCACGGAAGCATCAAAGGAGTCTGAGGCAAAATGAAAAAGACTGCGGAATACGGTCTGAAAGCTTACGGCTTTGGAACCGTAAGCTACAGACAGAAGTGCGCAGAACAGCAGACTGAGAATACACAGCAGAACCGTCATGGTAAACCGGCGGTTTTTCATTGAATTTGCTCCTGGGCTTCAGATAACAGTGACAGATACTCATCAATCTCATATGGAATAGAAGGATAGATGGAGTGGAGGCACCTGCCAGGGCAGAAGTGCTGTCGATCAGGGCAACTGCTCCGTTTTTTACAGCAGGTATCTGGCTCATAAGTTCATCTTCCTGAAGTGCGTCCAGAAGCGACTGATCTCCATATACAACAATCATATCCACATCCTTTAACTGATCCGCATTTTCACGGCTGACAGTAATGGAAAAATCAGAGGTATTTTCAGCCAGCTCTTTTACACTTTCCGGAATTCCAGTCCAAGATCCAGAAGATAGGAGGCTCTCGGATCAGAAGGCATATAGATATAGAAGGAACTAAGATCGTCGGCGCTGATCCAGCAAAAGGCTGCTTTGGTACCTTTCAGATCAGGATAGTCCGCAAGCTTTTCTTCAATCAGAGCCTCAACCTCTGCAACCTTCTCTTCACCCTCTTTTTTCATACCCATACCAGTGGCATTTTCAATGGTCTGCTCTTTCCAGGTAGTCTGCCAGGGGGCTTCCTTATAAGGGACAACAGGGGCAATCTGGCTGAGGGTTTCATATTCCTCCTGGGTAAATCCGGAATAGGAAGCCAGTATTACATCCGGATGGGAGTCGCTGATTGCTTCATAATCTAAACCGTCAACATCATTAAATACTACTGGAGAATCAACTCCAAGAGACTGAAAAGCTTCATCTGTCCAGGGGTGAAGATTGTTTTCAGTGACAAGCCCATAGTTTGCAGCAGAAACTCCTACGGGAGCAACTCCAAGAGCCAGGGGAGTATCCTGATTTTCCCATCCTACGGTAGCAACACGTTCAGGTTTGCTTTCTATCACAGTTTCTCCAAAAGCATGTTCAATAGTAAGGGGATAAGAGACTGCTGTATCCTCGTTGTTTTGTGATTGAGCTCCATATACGGGAATGGCAGCTAAAGAAGTGCACAGCACACATAAAATCGAAGTTTTTTTGAAGTTCATAAGAAATCCTCCCATAATAATAAAATAAGTTAGTTAGCAAAAACTAACTGAGCCGGAGTATATCACATTGCAGCAGGGATGTCAATGAGGTTTTTTTAAAGAATCGCTTTGACACAGGTTTTTGTCTTTGGGCAAATATTTCTGTACCGGAGGAGATGATTATGCTAAAATAAATAACAGATTGAGAAGGTCTGTCTAAGACAGGAGTAAACACAATAAAAGGAGAAAATTTATGGAAATACCTGAAATGCTGGATATTCTGAAACAAAGAGCACTTGCAGACAACAGGCTCCGGAAGAATTTTTGGCGACAAGAAAAGAAGAACATCCGCTGGAAGCATTTTGTGAGAAATGCCGGGAACTGGGGTATCCTGTATATGAAATGGATCTGATTAGTGCCGGAGAGGATTTTTATGCGACGATGAGACGAAGCACCAACGGAGGTGGGGAAAATTCTCCTATGCTGGAAGGTGAAGATGATTTTTATGAGCTGTTTTTTGCCGGATTATAAAGTTGAAAACGGAGGAAAGAAAATTGAAAAGCAACAGGAGTTTTACCTTTGATGAGCTTATGACTGGAAACCGGTCGGAGGAGTTTATCGAGTCAGCGTATCCTTTTATGAAGCTGATGATGCAGTATCAGTGTGCCATGCTGGAGGTGAGGACAAAGTTTGAGGTATTGAACACAGAACTTTCTCTGGACAGCGACCGGAATCCGATTGAATCTATTTCCTGCCGTATCAAAAAGCCTATAAGTATTGCAGAAAAATTGAAACGTAAGGGACTGGAAGTGAGTCTTCAGAGTATTGAAGAAAATCTTCATGATGTGGCAGGAATCCGTATCGTGTGTTTTTTTCCAAAGGATATTTATAAGCTTGCAGAGAAAATATGTTCTCAGGATGATATCCACCTGCTGGAAAAGAAAGATTATATCGAAAATCCCAAGCCAAATGGTATAGAAGCCTTCATTTGATTTTGGAGGTTCCTGTATTTTTTGCCAATGAAAAAAAATGGATGCCGGTGGAAGTGCAGTTTCGTACCATTGCCATGGATTTTTGGGCAAGCATTGAGCATAAAGTAAAATATAAGAAAAACATTGATGATTCTACTGCGGAAATTGTGGAAAAACTAAAAGAATGTGCGGAAGGAATCCATTCTCTGGATATGAGAATGCAGGAGATCAGTGAATATATAGACAGTAAAGATAGGACATCGGAAATTCAGGTGAGAACAGGAGAAATATATGATCATAGAATGTCCGGCCGATACAAGACTTCAGGAGTATCTTCTGAAAAATGATATCCATATTCTTACGCCCTGCGGAGGACGCGGCAATTGTGCAAAGTGTAAGGTAAGGATACTGAAAGGGGAGGCAAAGATCAATACAATGGATCAAATCTGGTTTTCTCAGAAAGAACTGGATGAAGGATACCGGCTGGGATGCCAGGTATTTGCCAAAGAACCGCTGGCCATTGAAATATATGAAAAGTGAGGGCGTTCAAATGAAAAAATACGAATGAGCATGCTTGCAGTGTATATGGCAGCATTGGCAGGATGTGCACAGACGAATGCACAGACGCTGTCAAAGGAACAGGTAGCTCCATATGAACTTTCGGAGAGTGAGACACAGCTTCTGGAAGCTTTTGGATGGATCAAAATTCGCAGATTGTATCGTTTTGTGCTCCGGAAACGGTCATTACAGTTACTGCCAGGGTTTATAAACTGAAGGAGGATCTGAACTGGGAGATCATAGGGGACGGTTCCATGTCCATTGGAAAAGAAAAAGAACCTGCAGAGCAGATTTCAGGAAGCTTTACCATGCAGATACAAGACGACCGCAGCATAGATTTCCACATAAATATGGCCGGGCAGGGAGCTTTTTCCACAAAAGATATCGGGGAAAACCAGGAATATACAATTGAAGGAAAGGCTTTTTTGAAGGAAGCGCAGAAAATCGAGCTGGGTAAGGAAATTCCGGTATCAGTCCTGGTCTATGACAATGGAAACAGTATGAGAAGTTATACCACTGAGGATTATTTTGAACCGGAAAAATTTAAAGATATGGATCTTGTACAGGCAGTGACACTGGAGTTCTCGGATCAGGAGATTCACTAAAACGGAGACAAAACAAAAAAGGTCAGGTATTCTGACCTTTTTTGTTTTGCCTTGCAGATCAGCTGCGTCATAGTCCCCATGGGACAGTAGACGCACCAGCTTCGAGGCTTGAACAAAACCATAGTGAAAAAACCAAGGATCGTTGAGGTCAGCATGACACTGTAAAATCCAAAGGCGAACTGAGCAATGCCTGGGTGAAGAAAGGCTCCATGATATGCCCAGCGCCAGGGAACCTTAAAGGTCCACAGTAGAGTTACCACCTGCTTCAGATCCTGTACATCGGAGAATACCAGCCAGGTATTCCAGAGCATCTGGAAGAACATGACAAAAAAGAAAATCAGAAATCCATAGCGGAACCATTTACTTTTCATCCACTTCGGAATATCCTTTTTGCGAGAAAACCCAAATCTTCCTCCCAGAAGGTCGAAAAGCTGACCTCTTCCGCAGTAGCGGTTACAGTATCCTTTTGTTCCCTTTACTACAGAGATGATCAAGGGATAAAGAAACAAAGAAGTCCCAGCCAGGCAAACAGGATATTAAAAAATCCCAGTATCAGATATGTCAGAGATAAGATCCAAAGATAATCGTACCAGTGTTTTTTCATGCGTCCGCCTCCTGTATCACGATCACAGATGCGGGACACTCTTTTGCGCATTTGCCGCATCCGATACATGCATTCATATCTATTTTTGCCATAATACCTTTCCAAATTTCAATGGCATTTCTGGGACATACCTTCAGACAGCAGCCACAGGCAACACAGTCACCGGTACTGACAAAGGCTTTTTTCTTTTTTCTGATTTTTTTTTCCACAGTGAGACCTCCTGAGTTTGATAGAAACAGTATAGCATGGGAGTGGGGAGGAGTCTGTGAGTTTGTCACAGACGGTAATCGAATTTGATTCATATACCGAATGAATCCGTATAAAGCAGAAGAAAAAGAAAGACTGCATCCGAGTGAAGAAGTGACATATCTTGATCATGGTTACGATGAAGAAAAGGGAATTAGCAGAAAAACCAGCCGATATCTATACACCAATCCTCTGGGAGTGTGCAGTCTCTTTTTTTGTTAGGGCAAGGCCCTGTTTTGCATTGTGGAGTTTTTCGTTGTTCCGAAAAACGAAACTTTGAAAAACAAATAAACCACTGCGGGTGGTTGAGGATGCTTCAGCTTACAGTATAAAACCTCCAGTGCCGGTAATAGACCCTTATAGGATCCAAGCAAACCACCGGCTAAGCGGGTGGTCTTGATTTAAAACGGCTTTCAGGTGAAAAGATTGACGTAATTGACTTATAGCTACAGCTGCTCATGATCTAATTTATGACAAACGTCAAGTACGAAATTACGTGTGCTTTCTACTGCTCTGTTTGCTTTTTCTATATCTCTGGAAGTGGGCATAAAACTATCTGCCCCGGGATATCTCGTGGTAAAGTAGAATCCGTCAATAACACCCATATTGGTTTCTGCTTCATCTGGTATTTTGATTCCCATATCATCCATAATATATTTCATAAGTTTGTTCAGACTATGTGATTTTAAAATCCATTCCTTTTCGCGCATCTCATGATTTGTGTCCGGGATCGCATATTCTGAAATAATGTGTTTCAGATATCTTTCACATATATTTTGGCCAAGCGCTGCTAAAGCACTTCCTCTTACATTAGAATCGTAAGCCTGTCGAAAAAAGAGATAGTCATTTTCTGCAAAGTCAAAATATGATTCTAATGAATTTCCCATACATTAATTCCCTCCATTTTTATATTTTTTATAATATAACATATTGTTATTTTTCCAGGAGTCCCCTATTACGACCTTTAAGTCACATCTGGCAGTTCCAGTGCAGAAGGAGATACAGAACCTTTGAGTAAAATCACAACATCCCTGTATCTTTTTGTATTAAAGTCAGGTGAAAGTTCAAGCAGCAAATCAACATCACTGTTAAAATCCTGTTCTTTTCTGCACAGCTGCCATATAAATACAGACCACTGACATAAGGGGCAATACCTGACTCTTTAATTTTACGGATAGCGTGATTTAATGAGGCTTCACTCCTTCTGATACATGTAGCATTCGCCTTTTTACTCTTTCCAACCCGCATATCTGAGTCCCCCCCATTGTATCTTTGAAATTAAATGATATTTTGTTGCCTTCATTGTACTAGTTTATTGCCTGTTTTTCAAGATAGCATTGCTGAAAGAGAAAAAATGAATATAATAGGTACTGGATATTTATCAGTACAGATGCAATAACGCCCGAAATTCCGGGAATCTTTACCGGAGGTGTTTGGCGCAGAGAGGTGTACCGCCTCAGAAAGATTGGAGAGCTTGAGGAGCTTTGCAGTCTGCAGGAGGAAGAAATCCGGGAATGCGAGGAGAGACTGGGGGAATTGGAGACCAGACGGAAATGTCTGGAAACGGAATGGAGAAGCTTTCCCAGGGAACAGAATTTAAAGACAGCGGCAAGAGAACTGGAACGCTGGGAAGAAGCGGAAGATATTATCAAATTTATAATCCGCTGTTAAATTTGATAGCTTGAAATTTTTATGGATATATATGGATTTGCTTTGGAATATGGTATAGTACTATAAATGCAGGTAAATGAAATGGAGATATAATACAGGTTATGACAAAAATTTTAATCATAGAAGATGAAATAAGACTGGCGGATGTTTTATATGACTGGTTTTACAATAAAAATTTTCAGGTGACTGTCTGCCATGATGGAATATCCGGATATGAGACAGCATTAAGAAATTCTTATGATGCAATTATTTCAGACGTAATGCTGCCAGGTATAGATGGTTTTTCCATAGTAAAAAAATTGAGGGGTATGAAAGTTTGGACACCGATTATTATGCTTACGGCCAGAGTAGAGCTGCAGGACAAATTGCAGGGATTTGATGCAGGTGCAGAAGACTATCTTACAAAACCTTTTGAAATGGAGGAACTGGATGCACGAGTAAAAGTTCTGTTAAGAAAAAATGAGAAGGGAACGGAAGCAATAGCAGAGGAAACCAGGAAGAAACCTGATTTTGTACTGGAAAAAACAGTCGTATATTGAAAAATTCTGTTGGGAATAAAAAGGTGAAATTATCAGGAAAAGAATATGCACTGTTGTCTTATTTTGTGGAAAATTACGATCAGGTATTGTCTAAAGAGCAGATTACGATTCGAATCTGGGGCTATGACACAGATGTAGAATACAATAATGAAGAGGTATATATTTCTTTTTTGCGCAAGAAGCTGAAATTTATTGGAACGGATACAGTGATTGAGACAGTCAGAGGTGTCAAGTATCGTCTCAGAGGGAAAAACAATGAAACAGTTTAAGAAGATCATGGGACTACTTCTGTTGATTTATATGATTGCGGCAATATTCATTCTGGCACTCCTGAATTTTTCTTATGTGCAGAATAATAAGAATAGTATTTCCAGGATTTTGAACATGAAATTTCAGATCATATCTAATCAGAACGGAAATAAACAAGAGGAAGTTCCAAAAGAACAGGAAAGAATTAGTGGTGCCAGAAGTGAAAATGCAACAGTAATGGAGCAAAAAGAAGACAGCTATGTCAAAAAGAGCTATCTTGTAGCCAAAGCAGAGAATGGGACATTATATGTTAAAAATATGCTGCCGGATACCGGATTTTCAGAACAGGAGATCATAGAAACAGCAGAAAAATTTCTGGAAACAAAAAAAACATCTGGAAGTTATGAAAATTATCAGTTTGAAATTTCTGTTCATGAAGAGGAACTGCTCATTGCCTTTGCGGATATAACATCTCTAAAGATGGAAGAGCAGAAATATTTCATTTTTTCATTGCTGGCAGCTTTTGTTTTAGGAATATTATGGATTTATCCGGCATGGAAAATTACAGGAAAAATGATTGCACCCTTAGAGGAAGCCAACCGTTTGCAGAAAGAGTTTGTACTGTTTGCAGGACATGAACTGAAAACACCGGTTACAGTTATGAAGGCAAGTCTGGATATGCTTGAAAGAGAAGGAATTCACAGCAAATATCTTAATTATGCAGCAGAAGAAAATGAAAAAATGCGCAAACTGGTAATAGAGCTTCTGGACTATTCCAAAATGGAGTATCAGGAAGAAAAAAGTTTCCAGGAGAGCGTAAATTTCAGCCAGTGCATAGAGGGGATTTCACTGGAGTTTGAGGCAATGGCTTTTGAAAAAGAGGTTATACTGATAACTGATATACAACAGAACCTGGTTATTGCCGGCAACAAAGAAATGCTGGAGAGAATGGCAGAAACCCTTCTGGAAAATGCAATCCGGCATACAGAGGCCGGAAAAGAAGTAAAGATTGTTTTAAAGAAAGACGAGAAAAAAGTACGACTGTCTATGGAAAACCAGGGTGAAGCCATTCCAGAGGAAGAACAAAGAAGACTTTTTGAAAAATTCTATCATGATTCAAACCCGGAAGAGGGGCATTATGGATTGGGCCTGGCTATTGCACAGTCAATTGCTGCAAAACATCATACAGAGATAACTGTGATAAGCGAGAATGGATGGAACTGTTTTATAATAGACTTTCCGTTTCTTCACAGAAAATAAAAGATTTGTGAAAACCTTGTGAATTTCCTTAAAAATTTGTTTTTTCAAGGAATTTTCAAGGTTTTTCTCATATAATCGTGCCCGTAAAAAATTCTGATTAAGAAAGGGGCGCAGTCAATGAAAAGAAAGCAGATAACTGCAATGATAACAGCAATGACAATGGTGCTGGGAATCACAGCATGTGGATCAGGAAACGTAAGCGCAGAGCAGGAGAATAAAGAACAGACAGAAATTGAAAGTACCTTAAATATTTCAAACAACGATGAAATTACATGGAGTTATGACAGCCAGTCAGATTCCTGGACAATGTCCGTAACATGCGCAGTTGCAAATCCGGAGCTGCCGGATTATCAGGCGTTTCTGTAATGTTCCTGGTGCATGTGATAAAAGGAATTGATACAAATGGGGACGGAAAGGAGGATATAACAGGGAAAACTTATTCGGAAGAAGTGAATGGACGGCTTGTGATTGATGATAGTGCCAAAATTGCGAATACAAACGGACAAACCTATACTGCTCTACAGCACCGGTTATTATAAATACAGGAGCAGCAGGATACAGTGCACAGGAAAATCAAAAGGCATCTTCCAGCAATGCGGCATATGGATATATCAATGTAGCATGTGGAAACCGTGGCAAGCAGAGTACGGCAACGGACGAGAATGGGGAGGAATACTATACCGGTGATGCACCGCTCTGCCTGGCAGATCAGAAAAATGCAATCCGTTTTGTAAAGTATAATATTATTCTTGGAAATCTTCCAGGAAATACAGAATACTTCGTGTCTACAGGAGGTTCCGGTGGTGGAGCACATGCTGCGATGGTAGCAGCAACTTCTGACAATTCGGATTATTTCCCGTATGAAGTAGAAGCAGGGGCAGTTGGCATTTATCAGAATGAAGACGGAACCTATTCTGAGACAATAGGCTCAGAAGATATCGAAATTTCAGATGGAGTATGGGGATGTGTTGCATACAGTCCGATCACTTCTTTGCAGGAAGCTGACATGGCAATGGCATTTGAATACTATCTTGATACAGATTATGAATTTAATACGGATTTTCAG
>ENA-OQAA01000451-OQAA01000451.1-human-gut-metagenome-genome-assembly--contig:-NODE-451-length-28492-cov-3.713485_pt1 | contig 28492 bp, 29 predicted proteins | sample MGYA00242489_ERZ504515 | MGnify/ENA primary metagenome ERZ504515 (study PRJEB26092, sample SAMD00036237) | human gut metagenome | host: Homo sapiens | study: EMG produced TPA metagenomics assembly of... | reverse complement strand
GAGAAGCTTTTGCAAAGAACGGAATCGTTGTGGTAACAGTGGAACAGCGTCTTGGCGTCTTTGGTTATCTGTCATTGCCGCAGCTTAGCGAGGAACAGGGCCAGAGCGGAAACTATGGTCTGATGGACAGATCAAAGCATTGGAATGGATCAAAGAAAATATTGCGAACTTTGGCGGAGACCCTGAGAATATCACGGTTGGCGGACAGTCCGGAGGTACTTCAAAAGCAGTGGCTATGGTTGCTTCTCCTAAAATGGATGTAGAAGTAGATAGATTGATCCTGCAGAGTGGTTTAAATTACGATTGGCCATTCCAGACTCAGGAAAGTGCCGAAGAAAGAGGAACTGCATATCTGGGAGATCTGGGACTCGATGAGAACGCAACACTTGAGGATCTGAGAAATATAGATGCTGAAAAGCTGATTGACAATACCAGTTCCAATTATCCGGGAGGCATGAATCTGGATGGTTTGTATGTCACCTATGAAAGCACTAAGGATGCCATTAATGATGGAGTGTTTGATGATATTTCTGTTATGTCCGGAACGAATATGGGAGAGGGAAGCTATCCGAAGGTATCCACAGCAGATGATTTCTATGCACAATACAAAGAACTTCTTGGTGACTTGTATGATGAATACGATTTTGAAAATCTGGTAAAAGTAGATGACAATACAGCAGCTATGGTCAGCCGTCAGTTAGGAACCTATGGTCTTGGTTCATACGTTAGCAGAAATCTTATGGCTAATCGAGTATACGGAAAGATGATGTCAGAAAGAACGGATGGAAAAGCAGTAAACTACACATACTTATTCAGCCAGTGTACACCTGAGAGCATGTCAGATTTAGGAACAGACAGAGGCTGGGCAAGCCAGTGGGCATGGCATACAAGTGAACTGTGGTATGCATTTAATTCTCTGCGTGAGGGTGTTCCGGAGGTAAGACAGTGGAGAGATTGGGACTATGAATTAGCAGAAAAAATGAATCAGTATTGGTCAAACTTTATCAAAACCGGAGATCCAAATGGAGACGGACTTGCATTCTGGCCGGAAGCAGATGAAAATATGGGCTATATAGACCTGGGAGCCGGAATCAGCACACATGATGAGGAAATGACAGATCTGGAAAAACTGATGATGGATTATACTGTCAACTGTTTCAATTTTCCTGTAGCAGATTAATAATAGGTAAAGTCGCCGGCTTAAAAGGCCGGCGGCTTTTAATTTGGTAATATAAAAAAATTTCGCTCTGGTAAGAGAACAGAAAAATCAAAAAAGTGATATTAAAAAAGAAAATATCTTATAGTATTTATCTTTTGGTAACCCTAAAATGATTTTATCAAAAAGGAGGTTCTATTTATATGAAGAAAAGAATAATCGCAGTGGCTGCATTACTTGCCTGCTCCACACTTTTGGGAAGTGTTCATGTATATGCAGAGGAAAATGAAAAGAACGTTGTTGAAACAGCGTACGGAAAAGTGCAGGGAATCAACAGTACGGATGAAAATTATCAGGAAGTTGTGGAGTTTCGTGGAATCCCCTATGCAGCACCACCAGTTGATGATTTGCGCTGGAAACCACCGGTAGACCCGGAAAAATGGGATGATGTTCTTGTGTGCGATACTTACAAAGATATCCCGATGCAGGTATTGGGCGGAGCAGAGGTGGAACCGTATAAAACGGATATTTATTACGATGGAGTTCCTAAAATGAGTGAAGACTGTCTGTATCTGAATGTAATGACAACAGAAGATTCACTTTCCTCTACAGAAAAGAAACCGGTATATGTGTGGTTCCATGGAGGTGGACTGAATAGCTGCTATACCTTTGAGCCGGAAGGAAACGGAGAAGCTTTTGCAAAGAACGGAATCGTTGTGGTAACAGTGGAACAGCGTCTTGGCGTCTTTGGTTATCTGTCATTGCCGCAGCTTAGCGAGGAACAGGGCCAGAGCGGAAACTATGGTCTGATGGATCAGATCAAAGCAATGGAATGGATCAAAGAAAATATTGCGAATTTTGGCGGAGACCCTGAGAATATCACAGTTGGCGGACAATCCGGCGGTACCACAAAAGCAATGGCAATGACTGCTTCTCCTAAAATGGATGTGGAAGTAGATAAATTAATCCTGGAAAGTGGCTTAAAGTACAATATGGAATTCCAGACTCAGGAAAGTGCAGAAGAAAAAGGAACTGCATATCTGGGAGATCTGGGACTTGATGAGGCTACGACACTTGAGGATCTGAGAAACATGGATGCTGAAAAACTGATTGACAGCACCAGCTCTAATTATCCGGGAAGTATGAATCTGGATGGCCTGTATGTCACCTATGAAAGCATTCAGGATTCTATTAATGACGGAGTGTTTGACGAGATTTCCGTATTGTCTGGAACAAATATGGGAGAGGGAAGCTATCCGAAGGTATCCACAGCAGATGATTTCTATGCACAATACAAAGAAGCTCTTGGCGATTTGTATGATAAGTACGATTTTGAAAATCTGGTAAAGGTTGATGACAATACAGCAGCTATGGTCAGCCGTCAGTTAGGAACTTATGGCCTTGGCACAAATGTCAGCAGAAGCCTTATGGTCAATCGACTGTACGGAAAAACGATGTCAGAAAGAACAGATGGAAAAGCAGTAAATTATACATACTTATCAGCCATGCTACACCTGAGAGCATGTCAGATTTAGGAACAGACAGAGGCTGGGCTAACCAGTGGGCATGGCATACAGGTGAAATGTGGTATGCATTTAATTCTCTGCGTGAGGGCGTTCCGGCGGTAAGACAGTGGACTGACTGGGATTATGAATTAGCAGAAAAAATGAATCAGTATTGGTCAAACTTATCAAAACCGGAGATCCAAATGGAGATGGACTCGCATACTGGCCAGAAGCAGATGAAAATATGGGATATATTCAGTTGGGCAATGGAATCAGTACACATGACGAGGAACTGACAGATCTGGAAAAACTGATGATGGATTATACAACCAACTATTTCAATTTTCCTGTAGCAGATTAATAATAAACAAGACTATCACTTATAGGTAAAGTCGCCGGCTTAAAAGGCCGGCGGCTTTTATTATGTAATTTGAAGCGGACTTGTCCGCTTTGTTTTGGAATATATCAGTCAATTATGGTATACTGCATCATTTCATAATGTAATCTGCATCCCTCTGTAATGTCAAATGGCAGAAGTGCTCTTGCTACCAGCTTCAGTTCTTCTTCGGGAAGATCTGTCCTGCGCAGATGAGCGTAGTCGCCATCAATAGATTCTACAATATAATCACAAATTAACATAGGAATATTTCCTCCGGTTGGTATTATTTATATGCTTATAGAATACCACAGAGAAAAACGTTTTTCAAACACCAATTCAGGTGCTATAATAGAATTCACAGATGAAAAAATTATCAGTGAATAGTAACAGGAAATGAGGTATCAAAAATGTCAGCATTAACAATCAGCCCGGAGGATGAAAAAAGAGTAAAAGGAATGGGCTTTCTGAATAACAGAGGAACCGATCTGTTTTCTGCAAGAGTTCTCACGACAAATGGAAAAGTAACTGCAGCACAGCATCGCTGTATGGCAGATGCAGCAGAAAAATTCGGAAACGGTGAGCTTTTGTATACCACCAGACTCTCTGTGGAAATCCCAGGAATTCCTTATGACAAGATTGAAGAATTTCAGAAATTTATAGCGAAAGAAGGCCTGGTAACAGGTGGAACAGGGGCTAAGGTACGTCCTGTAGTGTCCTGCAAAGGAACCACCTGTCAGTATGGACTTCTGGATTCCTACGCAGTATCAGAAGAAATTTACAGACGTTTTTATGAAGGTTACAGGGAGGTTGCACTTCCACATAAATTTAAGATTGCTGTGGGGGGCTGTCCAAACAACTGTGTGAAACCAGACCTGAATGATGTAGGAATTATTGGACAGAGAATTCCAAACGTCAATGCAGATGTATGTAAAGGCTGCAAGAAATGTGCCATTGAGGCTGCCTGTCCAAACAAAGTGGCAAAGGTGGTTGATGGGAAGATTCAGATTGACAAAAACATATGTAAAAACTGCGGCCGCTGTGTTGGAAAATGTCCGTTCCATACCATTGAGGACGGCGCTTATGGCTATAAGATATACATAGGTGGACGCTGGGGTAAAAAAGTATCTCAGGGAAAAGCCCTTGGCCGGATTTTTACATCCAAAGAAGAAGCCCTGGATGTAATTGAAAAGGCCATTCTTTTCTTCCGTGACAATGGAATAAAGGGAGAACGTTTTGCGGAGACTATTGAGAGAATTGGCTTTGAAAATGTGGAGAAGCAGCTGTTGGAGCAGCTGTGAAAAGACGTTACCCGGGAGAGTCATTACAATTGGTGGAAATGCTCTGCACAGATAAAATAGAATTTGGAGGAAATATAACATCTATGAATACAAGAGAACAGATCCATGCATTATCTGAGGAAATGCTTGAAAATCTTGGAAAGCTGGTTGCCGTTGATTCCCAGCTTGGCACCCCGTCAGAGGGGAAACCTTTCGGAGAAGGACCGGCAGAGGCACTTGAGATCGGGCTTGAAATTGCCAGAGAGCTTGGTTTTAAAACCGTAAATCTTGATAATTACTGTGGTTACGCCGAAATGGGAGAAGGCGAGGAAATCGTAGGTATTGCAGGTCATCTTGATATTGTACCTGTAGGTGGTGACTGGACCTACGATCCATTTAAGCTGACACGAGATGGCGACCATGTATACGGACGTGGAACTACAGATGACAAAGGACCTGTAATTGAAGCTCTCTATGCGATGAAACTTCTAAAGGATTCCGGTGTGAAACTGAACAAAAGAGTCCGTCTGATCATGGGATGCAATGAGGAGACCGGTTCCAAATGTATGGTACATTATAATGAGGTAGAGGAAGAGTTATCCTGCGGCTTTACACCTGATGCAAATTTCCCATGTATTCATGGTGAAAAAGGCTATATGTCCATGATGGCATATTCCAAAAATACCAGAATTATCTCCATGAATGGTGGCTTTGTTTCTAATGCAGTATGCGATAACTGTACCACTGTGATTCCGGCGGAAGCTGGTCTTAAGGAGAAACTGGAGCAGATGCTTTCCGAAACAAAACTGCAGGAATATAAAGTTACGGAAGCCGAAAACCAGATCACCATTTATGCAAAAGGCGTACCGGCTCATGCCAGCACCCCGACACTTGGTATCAACGCAGCAGGTGTTACCATGGAATGTCTTGCAAAGGCAGGCTTTGAAGACGATTTTGTTAAATTTTATAATCAGCACATTGGAACTGCCTGTGATGGCTCCGGTGTTGGCCTTAAAATTGCCGATGAATTTGGTGAGCTGACCTTCTGCAATGGAATCGTAAAAACAGAGAATGGTGTGATTTCCTGCACCATCGACATCCGTGTACCTGTAACCTTCAAAAAGGATGATATTCTGAATCGTATAGAGGGTAATCTGGAAGATGAAAATGGCCGTATTGAGGTGGGGGAAATCGGTAATCCGTTGTTCTTCCCAAGAGAATCTCCGCTGGTAAATGCCCTGTACAAGGCTTATGTGGATGTGACTGGCGACACGGAGAACAAACCAATGGTAATTGGCGGTGGTACCTATGCCAAATCTCTGAAAAATATTATTGCATTTGGTCCGGAAAAGTTGGGTGTGGATTATCGTATTCACGGTGCAGATGAGTTCATTCTTGTTTCCGAGATGGAAGAGGCTGTGGAAGTGTATATGGAAGCAATTAAGAATTTGTTAGCAATTTAACGATAAGTAAGTTCTGGGCGATTGCGAAAAGCAATACGCAGTGGGAGACTTTCTTGTATCAGGAGAGTGTAAGCTCCTTCTGATAAACTGCGAAGCAGTTATTCGGTTATGAGCAAGTAGCAAAGCGGACCTGGAAGATCTGCTTGCCTCCAATTAAACAAGTTTTGAATACAAAAATAAAAGAAGAAGTCCTCGAATGTTACTGGCATTCGAGGGCTTCTTTGTGTGATCAGGAAATTACTTTGCAATACTTCTTTTACACAAAAAAAGCTCTGAGAATATTGAGATTATATTGCAATTGGAAAATGTCAATATCTGTATCAGAAATGACAATGTTAGAATCGTCTTTTTTTAACAAGCAGGTATATAATAGGCGTGCATTGAAAAGAAAGTGTCAACACAGGTTAAACTGAGTTAGCACTAATCCTGGCTTTTCAGAGAATTGTATTCACCGGGATTGCAGCCGAAATACTTGCGGAATCCGATGGCAAAACGGCTTGCATTGCTGAAGCCTGTCAGGGCAGCAATCTGAGTCATGGAATACTGCCCGCTTTGTACCAGGGAGAAGCTCTTTTTCGCCCGGTATTCTTCCAGATAGGCAGTGATGGTTTTGCCCGTCATTTTTTTTGAAAAGACGGCAGCAGACCTCTCTGGACAGATGCACATGATCTGCAAGCTGCTGTAGGGATATTACAGAATCAAAATGCGTATTCAGATAATTCAGCATTTGTTCCAGACGTTCAAGCTCCAGCTGATTGGAAGGCGTGTAATGGGAGGAATAGTTCTGACTCTCAAAGAGAATATCACTGAAAATCTGGCATAGAAGTCCTTTGATTTTCAATTCGTAACAGTAAGGTTTGTGATCAAAAAGCTGTTCGATCAGATTAAGCTTTTCCAGGATCTGTTGGTGCGAAGGTGTATCAGGCGTCAAAAGAACACATGGAATTGCTGCGTTTTGAAGAAAAGGTCTGAAACAGTTTTTCTCCACATCACTTCCAAAGTCTCCGTACATAAAGTCCGGGCGGACCAGAATGGTGCTGTATCTGGCTGGTTGATTGCCCGGTGAATGGCAGCTGTGAGGCACATTTCGATTTATGAGAAGACCTTCTCCTGGATTCAGATGATAGCTTTTTTGATAAATCTGATAGATAGATTCTCCTTTTCTGGGAAGGCTGATCTCCAGATCATTATGCCAGTGAATGGGAACACTTTTTCCTTCAAAATCCCAGAGATCATCATGACTCACTGTCATTGGAAAGCTTTCGGTTCCATGAGGGCAAAGTTCTCTGTTGGTATCGTCTACCAGAATTTTTCGCATTGACATATACAATTCTCCAAGTGGTTTATATTTTTATTATAGCGCCAGCACATGTGCAGCGCAAGAGGGAGGTACAGATGTCTCGTTCAAAAGAAATGGATCTGACCACAGGAAATCCGTTCTGGTCTTTGCTGAAATTTGCCATTCCTGTAATTTTAGGAAACCTGTTTCAGCTTTTTTATACTCTGGCAGATTCTGTGATCGTGGGAAAAACGCTGGGAGCAGATTCCCTTGCAGCCGTTGGTTCTACCAGCATTATTATCTACTTTGTGTTCTGTTTTATCAATGGATTTACCGGTGGATTTGGTATCTGCCTGGGGCAGCGTTGTGGTGCAAAGGATGAAAAAGGAATGCGAAAAAGCATTGCTGTTTCCACTCTTTTAAGTATTGCCTTTACGGTGGTTCTTACACTTGTCTGTTGTCTGCTTGCGCATCAGATACTTAGCTGGATGCAGATTCCTGAGGATATTTCCGGAGAAGCCTATGACTATATGTTTGTGGTGCTTCTGGGAACTGGCGCAACTGTTTTTTACAACATGATCTCCAACATGCTGAGAGCACTTGGGGACAGTAAAACACCACTGTATTTCCTGGTATTTTCTTCTGTTTTGAATATTTTTCTGGACATATTATTTATTGTTCCACTGCATATGGGGGTGGCAGGAGCAGCATGGGCTACTATACTTTCCCAGTTCCTTTCCGCTGTATTTTCCTTGCTAGTAGGAATGAAAAAATTTCAGATTCTTCATCTTTACAGAGAAGATTTTCATGACCTGAAAGACGCAGCAGTCCTTCATTTAAAAACCGGTTTTCCAATGGGTTTCCAGATGTCGGTTATGTGTATTGGACAGCTGGCCATGCAGGCTGTGGTAAATTCTCTTGGAACGGCAGCAGTAGCCGGTTACACTGCCGCTTCCAAAGCAGACCAGCTTTCCGTCCTTGTAAATAATGCTATGATGACTGCAATTTCCAATTATGTGGCGCAGAATTTTGGGGCGGGAAAGAAGGAAAGAATCCGTCAGGGAGTACGCGCCTGCCTGATTCAGACAGAAGCTTTTAACCTGTTCATGTGTGTGGGAATTCTCATCCTTCGCCATCCGATCGTGCGGATGTTTCTTTCTGATCCTACACAGGAAATATATCATTATTCCGATATGTATCTCACAATTGTGGCACCATTTTATTTCATTCTTGGTCTGCTTGCCGTATACCGCACTTCCATCCAGAGCATGCAAAACGGCCGGGCTCCTTTCGCAGCCTGTATGGTCGAGCTGGTGATGCGAATCATTGCTACTGTTGGAATGGCAGGAATCCTTGGCTATACGGCTGTCTGTATTGCCAGTCCACTGGATGGTTCGGTGCATGTGCACTTCTGATCCCTTGCTATTACAGGATGATGAAAGGAAGTGCGCAGACCGCAACTTAAAGGCAATTTTGAGGCGGAAGATTTTTATATTGCAAAAATATGAGAATATTGCTGACGGCATGACTCAGACTATATTGACTTGAAAAACAGATATTTCTCAGTATCATTATGAGGAATATCTGTTTTTTATGGAATCAGTAGATATTGGCATGGCGAGATGGTATAATTAAAGTACTTATGTAATGGGGCACATTTTATTTGAAGTATAAAGTGGGAAGTGTTTAAAAAGAGTGGGAGTGTGAGCGGATATGAAGCAGGTAATCAGTATTGGAAAACAGGATTTCGCGTCACTTAGAGATGAGAACTATTTTTTTATAGATAAATCCGATTTTATAAAAGAATGGTGGGAAGCGGGAGATGAAATTACTTTAATTACCAGACCAAGACGTTTTGGAAAAACCTTGAATATGAGTATGCTTAACTGCTTTTTTTCAAATAAATATACCAATCGGGGAGAACTATTTAAGGGCTTATCTATCTGGAAAGAAGAAAAATATCAAAGAATTCAAGGATGCTTTCCAGTGATTTTTCTAAGCTTTGCAGATGTGAAACAGACAAATTATCAGGATGCAGTAAGCAAGATTAAACGAATTATTTCTACCGCTTTTCAGCAATATAAAGAACTGTTTGATTCGCCCAAATTAACGGAACAGCAGAGAACGCAGCTTCAAAATGTGACTCCGGATATGGATAATGTAACAGCACAAAGTGCACTGCAGGAGCTTTCCTGTTATCTGCATCTTTATTATGGAAAGAAGGTTTTGATCCTTCTGGATGAGTACGATACACCCATGCAGGAGGCATATATTCATGGATATTGGAATGAGTTTACTGCATTTATCCGTGGGCTTTTTAATTCTACATTTCAAAACAAACAGGCACCTGGAACGTGCAATTATGACAGGCATTACACGTGTTTCCAAAGAATCTATATTCTCAGATCTGAACAATCTGACTGTAATTACGACTACCTCGGAACGATATTCAGATTGTTTTGGATTTACGGAAAAAGAAGTTTTTCAGGCTCTGGAAATGTTTGAAATGGGGGATCAGAGAGAAAAGGTGAAGACTGGTACGATGGTTTTATATTTGGAAAACATAAGGATATTTACAATCCATGGTCGATTACCAATTTCTTAAAGGAAGGTCAGCTGCGGCCTTACTGGGCGTCTACCAGTTCAAATGGTCTTGTAAATAAAATGCTTCAAAGTGCATCGCCAGAGATAAAAACAGGGATGGAAACATTGCTGGACGGAGGAACAATTACAGTTAATTTTGACGAGCAGATCGTATTTGAACAACTTGAAAAAGATGAAAATGCAATTTGGAGTCTGCTTTTGGCAAGTGGGTATCTTAAGGTGAAAAAAGTGGAACATCGTGGAATTACATTAGATCCATGGTATCATCTTTCCATTACCAATCTGGAAACAATTGGGATGTTTTCCAATATGTTTAAAGGATGGTTCAGTGCAAGCCAGTCAGAATATAATGGGTTTGTCAAGGCGTTGCTGCAAGGAGATGTGGAGGCTATGAATCATTATATGAATGAGGTTGCTCTTTCTACATTCAGCTACTTTGATACCGGAAAAAAATATTCAGATGAGCTGGCACCAGAGCGATTTTATCATGGCTTTGTATTGGGGCTTATGGTGGAACAGCGAGAGAATTATGTGATTCGTTCCAACCGGGAAAGCGGTTTTGGACGCTACGATATTATGCTGATTCCGCGTCCTCAAAGGAAAGGTAGTCTGCCGGCTGTGGTTCTGGAATTCAAGGTTTATAATGAAAAAAAGGAAAAAAATCTTGAGGATACTGTAAAAGCGGCTTTGCAGCAGATCGAGGAAAAGCAATACGATGTGGAGCTTATAGGCCTTGGCTTTGAAAAAGAAGAGATTCATCATTATGGATTTGCATTTAAAGGAAAAGAAGTACTCATAGGAGAGTAACTGCCTGGAGTGGCAGAAAATTCTATTAGATAATAAGACCCGGCAGATGTTGTGAAAATATCATCTGCCGGATTTTTTTCTTTACGATCTGTTTGAAGTTCTTAACAGACTATGTTCGCAAATATACTGGAATACAAAATAAAAAATAATTCCTTTTGAAACGGTAGAAAGTGTCAGTGCCCACCAGATTCCATTCAGTCCCAGTGCAGTGTTTGACAGAACCAGTGCAAGAGGAATTCGTATAATAGTCAGTCCAACGCTGATCAGACTGCAAAGCTGTGTCCGTCCAAGACCAGACAGGCGCCACAGTCATCATTCCACGCTGAGAAAAATTTCGGAAAATCCGATGATCCGCAGGTAATCAACGGAAAGCCGGATAACTTCCTCTTCGTGGAAAAAGAGTACAGAAATCTGCCGTGGGAAAAATACAAAGGCAACAGTGATCAGTGCAGCCCAGCATATCAGAAGCCGAATGGAAATATGGTATCCTGATTTGATTCGGTCTTTTTTTTCCGGCTCCGTAGTTCTGCCCCATGAAAGCGTTCAGGCAGAGCCAAACCCGTCAGCCGTGTTCCAGGAAAGGGACTCAATCTGTCCGCCTACACGCTGTACGGCAATCGCTCCGTCCCCGAATCCGGAAACCATTCGGGTGAGTATCATGGAGATGATACAGTAAAGGCTTCCTTGAAGTGCAGTGGGGGTTCCAATGCGAAAGACTCCTTTTAAACAGGCAATATCCGGTCTGGAAAGCAGACGGATTTTGTGTAGTACATTGGCCTCACCGTGGTCACGGAGAATTTCTGCAACAAGGATTAACAGAACTACAATCTGTGCGGTAACAGTTGCAACTGCTGCTCCCATAACTTCTAATCTGGGAAATGGTCCTACACCAAGAACAAGAAGCGGATCAAGGATCATATTCAGTATCAGGCCAAAGAAGTTTGCTTTCAGCGGTGTTTTGGAATCGCCCTGGGCTGTAAAAAGGCCTGTCAGCACCTGGGAAAGGAAGGAAAACAGGATCAGTCCGCAGGTGATCCTCATATAAATTCTGGCACTGTTGTAAGTTTCTGTATCATTTAATGCAAAGAACTGCAGCAGCGGATTCGTAAATAACATACTGATCAATGTAACCAAAAGAGAGAATAGTATGGTAAGCTGCAGGGCCGCCTGTGCAAAGCCTGCGGCAACCTTCTGATCACCTCTTCCAAGGGAATGCGCCATGTTTACCTGTCCTCCCATTCTTGCCAGGGAAGAAAGTCCCTGGGAGAGCCAGACGTACATACCTCCCACGCCTACACCGGCCACTGCCTTAGATCCCAGCATTCCTATCCATGCCATATCTGTAATATTGTAGGCTGTAGACAGAAAGGAAGAAGCCATGATTGGCAGTGCAAGTTCAGACAAAGTCCGTAAAATAGGACGGAGGTGAGATTTAATTGTTTCTTTTTCATTTTATTTCTCCTGAAAATGGTAAAGTATCATTATTATACCATAGAAAACGCATTTTAAGAAGATGAAATATGACTTGAAAAGTTACTGTTCACTCCGTGACCAGTAACTCGCTTCGCGATGCACAGAAATCATGCATTCGCATGATTTCGCGCCGCAATTCTCGGGCTTGTGAACTTTGTTCACAAAAAAACACCTCGCGGAATGTTACCAGTGAACAGTAACCTTGAAAATACTCTAAAGCCTGTTTGAAAAAGCCTAATGTGAAAAAAATATGAAATTATGTTCCATACCTTGACTTTTAAAAGAATGAATGTTATATTACAAATAGAACAAAAATAAAAGTTATTTCCCGTTGATGTTCGGGAGATGGACAACAGCATTCCCCGGAAGAGATTCCGGGGAATTTGTAGATACTGAATAGTTACAATAAATTGACATTACTGCATTCAGAAAACATATTACAAAGTATATGGATGAAAGCTGTGAGCAGTAATGAATTTATTTCGCAATATGAGGAGTCAGAGGTGACCAGTATGGGAGCAAAGAGAGATTATTATGAAGTGCTGGGAATCAGTCGCAGCGCGGATAAAGATGCTATAAAGAAAGCTTATCGTAAGATGGCAAAGAAATACCATCCGGATTCAAACGCGGGAAATCCGGATGCTGAAGAAAAGTTTAAGGAAGTCACAGAAGCATATAATGTGCTCAGTGACCCTGAGAAGAAAAAACTCTATGATCAGTTCGGTCATGCAGCATTTGAAGAAGGTGCTGGATATGGTGAAGGTGGCTTTAATAGAAACGGCGGTTTTGACGGCTCTGGATTCGGTGGCTTTGGCGGTTTTGGAAATAGTCATAGCGGTGCTTACAGAAGTCCGGATGGCAGCTATCAGGAATTTCATTTCGAAGGTGGTGACATGGACGATATTTTGAAGAATCTGTTTGGAGGAGGCTTCGGAGGAGGAAGCAATTCTGGAAAGGCTGGTTCCGCACACGGATTTGGAGGAAGCGGTTTTGGTCACTCTGGTTTTGAAAACGGCTCTTTTAGAAGCGGATTTAATGGTAGTTTCAGCAGTGGCGGTTTTGATGGTACCGGTTATGGAGATGGCTTTGGAAACAGCTGCAATAGCGGCTTTAGTGGCAGTCACCAGCAGAAAGGCCAGGACCTGAACGCAGAAATTTCCATCAGCTTCAACGAGGCAGCATTTGGTTGCGACAAGCTGATTAATCTTTCTGGTGCAGACGGCAGTGGCAAACAGACTCTGAAAGTTCACATTCCTGCCGGAATTGACAACGGCAAGAGTATCCGTCTGAGAGGCAAAGGAAATCCAGGTTACGGAGGTGCTCCCGCAGGGATCTTCTTCTGAAGGTTCATGTAGGCGAGCGCCCTGGCTTTGAGCGAAAAGGCACCGACGTTTACACCACCGTAAATGTGCCGTTCATCACAGCTGCTCTGGGCGGTGAGGCAAAAGTCCAGACCCTGAATGGCCAGGTAATGTGCCGTATCCCGGAAGGCACACAGTCTGGCAGCAAGATCCGTCTGAAAGGAAAAGGTATCCAGGCAATGGGAAAAGCTGGAGTCTACGGTGATCTGTACGTAACCGTCCAGGTTCAGGTACCGAGAAATTTAAGCGAGGAATCCAAACGGAGACTTCGTGAATTTGATACCAGTACCAGAATGGCTGGTACAAGAGGAAGTCGAACAGCGTAAAATTGCCTGCTATTAAATAACTATTTATTAAATAAGCGAAAGGTACAATATAGCTTACATGTATAAAATTTGGTTTGCTAAATCTAAGCTGAATGCATGTAAGCAGTTTGTTTCTATGTCTTGATCATAATCGAATCGGACTAAATCTATTAAAAAAGGTCCGATTTCGGATTTTTTGTGCTGCTTTACAGATCGGGAAAGCAAAAAGGAGAGAAAACGTATATGGCAGAAGCTCTGGGACTGACCGGTTCTGTGTCCTGTCTGGTGAAGAATAAAAATAAATATCACAATTATTAGAAAAAAATACCATATTTCTTGAAAAAATGATATTGATTTAAGGACATGAATTGTGGCATGATATAAACATGTATGTTACACTGTGATAAGTGTAACAATATATGCTAAAGTTTGATGCTTTTGAACAGGGAGGAAAAAATGGGAAATCAGAGAGAATGTGGCGTGCTGCTTCCAATCAGCAGCTGCTTCAAAATACGGAATTGGATGTTTTTCAAAAAGTGCCTATGAGTTTGTGGATCAGTTGAAGGCAGCTGGACAGGGCTGTTGGCAGATTCTGCCCCTTGGACCAACCAGCTACGGTGATTCACCTTATCAGTCTTTTCCACCTTTGCAGGCAATCCTTATTTTATCAGTCTGGAAGACTGATCGAAGAGGGAGTGCTTACGGAAAAAGAGTGTGATGCTGTGGATTTCGGTTCAAGAGAAGATGATGTGGATTATGAGAAAATTTACAAAGGACGATACAAACTTCTTCGTAAAGCCTATGAGAGAAGCGATATTTCCAAAAATCCTGACTTTGTAAGATTCCAGCAGGAGCAGGCGCATTGGCTTGGCGATTATGCACTTTTTATGGCGGTGAAGGATCGTTTTGAGGGAATTCCGTGGACAGAATGGGCGGAGGATATTCGCCTTCGTTGGAACAATGCTTTGGATTATTACAGAAAAGAACTGTATTTTGAAATTGAATTCCAGGAGTATATGCAGTTCAAATTTTATGAACAGTGGGCGAAACTGAAAGCGTATGCAAACAGAAGAGGAATTCGTATTATCGGAGATATTCCGATCTATGTTGCCATGGACAGCGCAGATACCTGGGCAAATCCAGGACTTTTCAAACTGGATGAAAATAACGAGCCTACACAGGTAGCCGGATGTCCGCCAGATGGATTTTCTGCTACAGGACAGTTGTGGGGAATCCGCTGTACAGATGGGATGTGCATAAAAATACCGGATTCGAGTGGTGGATCAAACGTCTGGCACATTGCTTTAATATGTATGATGTTGTCCGCATTGATCATTTCCGTGGATTTGATGAATATTATGCGATTCCATATGGTGATAAGGATGCAAAACGCGGCTGGTGGGAAAAAGGACCTGGAATGGATCTTTTCCGTACCGTTTCCTATCGGTTGGGACACAAGGATATTATTGCTGAGGACCTTGGTTTCATGACTGATTCTGTGAAGCGCCTTGTGGAGGAGAGTGGTTATCCAAACATGAAGGTAATCGAGTTTGCCTTTGATGAGCGGGATACAGGAAATGCCAGTGATTATCTGCCTCATAACTACACAAATAACTGTGTGGTTTATACCGGAACCCACGACAATGAGACACTGCTTGGCTGGTATGGGGATATTACCCCTGAGGAGCGTCATATGGTTCGGGAATATCTGTGGAACTTCCACGATGATGAGAAAGGCATCTGCCGGAATATGATCCGTCTGGTTATGGGAAGTGTAGCCGGAAGATGTATTATTCCGATTCAGGATTATCTGCAGCTTGATAATTCAGCCCGCATTAATCAGCCATCCACTCTGGGAACAAACTGGAAGTGGCGCCTGAAAGAAGGACAGTTCAGCAAAGAATTGCAGAAGGAGATGCTGACTCTGGCGACCAGATTCGGAAGGAAAAACTGGACCCCGGATCTGGTGGAAGAGAAAATGGAATAAATTTAATATTTAATCAGTTGTTGCATAAAAAAAGGTAGAAGAGTAAAATTGAGGGCAAGGGTGTTTGCCCTCAATTTTGTATATACGGAGAGCTGAAAAGTTTGTACTTTTCATAAAAAAATATGAGGAGGAAACTAAGTTGGAAATTGAGAGAAAGTTTCTTGTTAAGAGAGAAAACCTTCCGGAGAACCTGGAACAGTATCCAAGCAAGGCAATTGAGCAGGGCTATCTGTGCACAGAGCCGGTAGTGCGGATCCGCAAATCCAATGACAATTACTATCTGACTTATAAATCAAAGGGACTTCTGGCAAGGGAGGAATACAATCTGCCGCTGACAAAAGAAGCCTATGAGCACTTAAAATCAAAAGCAGACGGAATCGTGATCTCCAAGGTACGTTATGTGATTCCTGAGAAAGACGGTTTATCCATTGAACTGGACGTATTCAAAGCCCCCTACGAAGGTCTTCTCCTGGCAGAAGTGGAATTCCCCACCGAAGAAGCCGCCCACGCTTACCAGCGCCAAAGTGGTTCGGGGAGGATGTGACGTATTCCACAGAGTATCACAACAGTACCTTAAGTAAAGGGAAAAAGAGATAAAATTTTATTTTATAATGAACCTTAACTAGAGCCTGTTTGAAAAATCATTCCCGCAATCTGCACGCCCCACTTTGCGGTATATTTTGCCGAATTCGGTTGCGTAGCCCGCTACGGCGCCCTCATCCGGGCAAAATCTCCACAAATCGTGATGCACATCTTGCAGAAAGCCTTTTTCAAACACGCTCTAAACAACGACCTACATGAAAGGAGCAGAAGATATGAAAATCGGATTTATCGGATGTGGAAATATGGGTTCTGCAATGATCGGTGGAATCCTGAAAAATGGTGTGTTTGAAAAAATGAGATTATTGTTTCAAATCTCACAGAAGAAGGAAGCAGAAGAAGTCGGGAAAAACTTGGAGTTGTGACAACTCTGGATAATTGTGAAGTTGTGAAAAATGCAAATATTGTTATATTAGCAGTAAAGCCTCAATTCTATGAGGAGGTAATCGGTGAAATTAAAAGTTTCCTGACACCACAGCATATGATCGTAGGAATTGCGCCCGGTAAAACTCTTGCATGGCTGGAAGAAAAATGTGAGCAGCCGTTAAAGGTGGTACGTCTTATGCCGAATACCCCGGCGCAGGTAGGGGCAGGAATGACAGGTGCCTGTGTCAATGATCGGGTAACAGAAGAGGATCTGGATCAGATTCTTGCCATTACAAACAGCTTCGGTCGCACAGAGGTGGTACCAGAAAGGCTGATGGACGCAGTTAGCGCAGTCAGTGGGTGCTCTCCGGCTTATGTATTTATGTTTATTGAAGCAATGGCAGATGCCACTGTGGCACAGGGAATGCCAAGAAAACAGGCCTATCAGTTTGCTGCCCAGGCTGTACTTGGAAGTGCGAAGCTGCTTCTGGAGACAGGCATGCATCCGGGAGAACTGAAGGATATGGTATGCTCCCCGGCAGGAACGACCATTGAGGGTGTGCGTATCCTGGAAAAAAATGGTTTCCGCAGTGCTGTGTTTGAAGCATTGCAGGGAGCTGCTGATAAAGGAAAGAAAATGTGAGCTTTGCCTACAAAAAACACCTCGCGGAATATTACCAGTGAGCAGTAACTATAAGTAAATAATTGTGAAAATGAATCAGGAGGTTTCACTATGAGCAAAAAAGTATACATCTTCCTCGCCGACGGTTTTGAAGACATTGAAGGCTTAACTGTAGTTGATCTTATGCGAAGAGCAGGAATCACTATTACAACCGTTTCTATTAAAAACACCAAACAGATCACCACAGCCCATGGAATTACCATGCTGACCGATACCACCTTCCGTGAGGCGGATTTCTCCGACGCAGACATGCTGGTTCTCCCGGGCGGACAACCTGGAACCACTTATCTTGGAGGATTCGAGCCACTTACCGATCTGGTTAAAAGCTTCTATAATAATGGAGGTAAGATCGCAGCCATCTGCGCGGCACCTACTGTTTTTGCAGAAATCGGACTTTTACATGGAAAGAAGGCCACTGCATACCCGGCCTGCATGGACGGTCTTGGAGATGCTGTGAAGTCTGAAGAAAAGGTTGTAATTGATGGAAATATTACTACAAGCCGTGGACTTGGAACTGCAATTGACTTTTCCCTTTCCCTGATTTCCCAGCTCCTTGGTCAGGAAAAAGCAGAGCAGATTGCAGAATCCGTAGTATACAAGTAGGAAATATTCTGAAAAACCTTGATTTTCAAGGAATAACAGGGAAAATCCCCAAAAAAATAACCGGGAAAACCATAAAAAAACACTGGCGTTTTTTATTGGGGTGTGCTATACTTCTACAATGACTGTAATAATAGGGGGAAACCCTGCGCATTTATAACCGCAGAAAGAATGCAGAGAGATATATATTAAGGAGGAACACGAAAATGAGTTTACAGGTGGAGAAATTAGAGAAAAACATGGCGAAGCTTACCATCGAAGTTTCCGCTGAAGATTTAGACAAAGCAATGGAGAAAGCTTACCAGAAACAGAAAAGCAGAATCAGCCTTCCAGGATTCCGTAAAGGAAAAGCTCCGAGAAAGATGATCGAGAGCATGTATGGCAAGGGTGTATTCATGGAAGACGCTGTTAATTCTCTTGTACCACAGGAATATACAAAAGCTCTTGGCGAGTGCGATCTTGAGATCGTTTCCCAGCCGGAGATCAATGTTACACAGATGGAGCCAGGTAAAGCTCTTATCTTCACAGCTGATGTAGCTGTGAAACCAGAGGTTACTCTTGGAGATTACAAGGGTGTAGAGGTTCCGAAGTCTGAGATCGCTGTAACAGACGAGAAGTTGACGCTGAGGTTAAGAAAGAGCAGGATAAGAATGCAAGAACAGTTGCAGTTGAGGATCGTGCAGCTGCAAACGGCGATATCACAACAATCGATTTCGAGGGATTTGTTGATGGTGTTGCATTTGAAGGCGGTAAAGGAACTGACTACGCACTTACACTTGGTTCCGGTACATTTATCCCGGGATTCGAGGATCAGCTTGTTGGAGCAAACACTGGTGACCATGTAGAAGTTAAGGTTACTTTCCCAGAGGAATATCAGGCAAAAGAGCTTGCTGGCAAGGAAGCTGTATTCCAGTGTGATGTTAAGAAGATCGAGACCAAAGAGGTTCCGGAGCTTGACGATGAGTTTGCGAAAGACGTATCTGAATTTGATACTCTTGCTGAGTACAAAGAAGATGTTAAGAAAAAACTGACAGAGAAGAAAGAGAAAGAAGCAAGAACTGCAAAAGAGAACGCTGCAGTAGATAAAGCAATTGAGAATGCACAGATGGATATTCCGGAGCTTATGACAAAGACAGAGTGCCGTCAGATGATGGACGATTTCTCCAGAAGAATGCAGCAGCAGGGATTATCCATGGAGCAGTACTTCCAGTTCACAGGCCAGAGCATGGACAAGATGATGGAAGACATGAAGCCACAGGCTCTCAAGAGAATCCAGACAAGACTGGTTCTTGAGAAAGTAGCTGAGGCTGAGAACATCCAGCCATCTGAAGAAGAGATCACAGAAGAAATCCAGAAGATGGCAGATGCTTACAAGATGGAAGCTGACAAGATCAGAGAAGCTATCGGTGAGAGCGGACTTGAGCAGATGAAGAAAGATATGGCTGTTCAGAAGGCTGTTACTGTTATCGCTGATGCAGCAGTTGAAGTTGAGAAAGCAGCAGACGCTGAATAATCAGCAGGCAGATAACTGCACATCCCAAGAGGGAAAAATTATTTTGTTATGAAAGCGCTCTCTCTGGCGCATTATAATGCAGACAGGTGGAGCGCATCTGATAAGAAAAGAGGGAATATATGAGTTTAGTGCCTTATGTCATTGAGCAGACAAGCAGAGGGGAGAGAAGCTACGACATCTATTCAAGGCTTCTGAAGGACAGAATCATTTTCCTGGGAGAGGAAGTAAACGATGTAAGTGCCAGCCTGGTAGTTGCTGAGTTGCTTTTTCTGGAAGCAGAGGATCCTGGAAAGGATATCCAGCTTTATATCAACAGCCCGGGTGGTTCCGTGACAGCTGGTATGGCTATCTACGATACCATGCAGTATATCAAGTGCGACGTTTCCACTATTTGTCTGGGAATGGCTGCCAGCATGGGAGCATTCCTTCTTGCTGGTGGTACAAAGGGTAAGAGATTTGCACTGCCGAATTCTACGATCATGATCCATCAGCCATCTGGCGGAGCCCAGGGACAGGCTACTGAGATCCAGATCGTGGCAGATCACATTGCCAAGACAAAGAGAACATTAAATGAAATTCTGGCTGCAAACACCGGACAGCCTCTTGAGGTAGTAGAGAAAGATACAGACCGTGACAATTACATGTCCGCAGAGGAAGCATTGGCTTATGGTCTGATCGATGGTGTTGTAACCCACAAATAGGGAAAAACTGTAACTGGATAACCGAGTGTACACTGATGAAGATGTAGTATATTTGTGTATTTCCAGTATAAAGTTTCCTGCCTAAACTGAAAACAAAAGAAATCCCCCTGGAGCTTTTAGAACTCTAATAGCCGGAGTTTTCTTTTGCATGCTACTGTAAGAAAAGACTCCTGAACTAACAGGAGTCTTATCTTGTAAAATGGGATAATTTTGTAAAATAGGTATATTTTACAGAATAATTTCAAATTTTAAGAAATAAAGAAAACTTTTTTCAGAATAGCTCTGAATAAGGTCGCTTTATTTAAAAGAAAGGAAAAGTTAAAGATTCATGGCTGAGAAGATAAGAGAAGGAAAAGTAAGATGTTCCTTTTGCCAGAAAACCGAGGATCAGGTCCGCAAATTAATCGCCGGACCGGATGGTGCCTACATCTGCGATGAGTGTGTAGGTATCTGCTCGGAGATCATGGAGGAAGAATTTGGAGGATACGATCAGGAAGATATTCTTGGATCTGAGATCAATCTGATGAAACCAGAGGAAATCCATGCAATTCTGGACGACTATGTAATCGGACAGGATGAGGCAAAGAAAGCACTTTCTGTTGCTGTATACAATCATTACAAACGTGTTACTGCTTCCAGGAATCTGGATGTAGAGCTTCAGAAGAGCAATATCCTTATGCTTGGACCAACTGGTTCCGGTAAGACACTTCTTGCCCAGACACTGGCAAGACTTCTGAATGTACCGTTTGCCATTGCAGACGCCACTACCCTGACAGAGGCAGGATATGTAGGTGAAGATGTTGAGAATATTCTTCTGAAGATCATTCAGGCTGCTGATTATGATATTGACAGAGCGCAGTACGGAATTATTTATATAGATGAGATCGACAAGATCACACGTAAATCCGAGAATGTTTCCATCACTCGTGATGTTTCCGGAGAGGGTGTACAGCAGGCACTTCTGAAAATTCTGGAAGGCACTGTTGCAAGTGTTCCTCCTCAGGGTGGAAGAAAGCATCCGCATCAGGAATTCATCCAGATTGATACTACAAATATTCTGTTTATCTGCGGCGGTGCCTTTGACGGTCTGGAGAAGATCATTGAGGGAAGACAGGATACCAAGGCAATTGGCTTTGGCGCAGAAGTCGCTTCCAAAGAGGAACAGAATGTTGGTGAACTGTTCAAGCAGGTAATGCCTGAGGATCTGATCCGTTATGGACTGATTCCGGAGTTTGTAGGACGTGTGCCTGTAGTGGTAACCTTAGACGGACTTGATGAGAACGCACTTCTTCGCATCCTTCAGGAGCCGAAGAACGCACTGACCAAGCAGTACCATAAACTGTTTGAACTTGATGGAGTAGAGCTTGATTTTGAGGATGAAGCACTTCGTGTTATGGCGAGAAAGTCCATGGAACGTAAAACCGGAGCCAGAGGACTTCGTGCGATCATGGAGAGCACTCTTATGGATCTGATGTATAAGACTCCGTCTGACGACACCATTCGTAAATGCATTATTACAAAAGAAGCTGTAGAGGGAACTGGTGAACCTCAGATCGTTCATGGGGAAGCTCCTGCGCAGCCGGTGAATCCGGCAAATACAGGCAGAAGAAGCCAGCGTGCACACAAAAAGGGTACTCCGGAAACAGCCTGATGAAGGGATTTGACTACAAATGAGTGAGCCAATCAATGTACTTCCTGCCCTTGCCCTTCGCGGAACTACCATTCTTCCGGGAATGATCATTCATTTCGATGTAAGCAGGGAACGTTCCAAAAAGGCAATTGAAGCGGCAATGTTTCAGGATCAGAAGATCTTTCTGGTAACCCAGAAGGATCCACAGATTGAAGATCCTGGATTCGTACAGCTGTTTCAGGTAGGAACTGTTGCATATATTAAGCAGGTTGTGAAACTTCCTGATAACCTGCTGCGTGTTCTTGTTGAGGGAAAAAGAAGGGCAGAACTTCTTGGCCTGGAACAGGAGACACCATATTTAAGAGCAGAGACTGTTCTGGTTAATGAGGAAGAAGAGGAACTGCCTCAGGCGATGCTGGAGGCAATGTACAGAAGTATCAGGGAGCTGTTCCAAACTTATAGCGCTAAGGGTGGAAAGATTGGAAAAGAACTGGCTGCCCAGATCATGAATATAGAGAAAGCACCGGAGCTGATCGACCAGATCGTAATTAATCTGCCTCTTTCCTGGCAGAGCAAACAGAAACTTCTGGAGGCAGCCAGACTGACAGACAGATATGAGCTTCTTGGTGCCATTTTGAGCAATGAGATCAATGTGCTGGATATCAGCCACGACCTTCAGCAGAAACTGAAAAAGCGTGTAGATAAAAACCAGCGTGAATATATTTTGAGAGAACAGCTGAAGCTGATACGGGAGGAGCTTGGAGAGGACAATACTGCTGATGAGGCTGAGGAGTTCCGCAGAAAAGCCAAAGAGCTTACTGCTTCCCAGGAAGTAAAGGATCGCATTTTCAAAGAAATCGGCCGCTTTAAAATCACCAGCACCAATGCAGCTGAGAGCAGCATTCTGCGGGGATATATTGAGACACTTCTTTCCCTTCCGTGGATAAGTGCTCTGAAGATTCTGAAGATCTGAAAGCAGCCTGGAAGATTCTTGAAGAAGGTCATTATGGTCTGAAGGATGTAAAAGAGCGTATTATGGAATTCCTGTCTGTACGTAAGCTGACACATAAAGGAAAATCTCCTATACTTTGCCTTGTGGGACCTCCTGGAACCGGTAAGACTTCTATTGCAAAATCTGTTGCAGAAGCCACTGGCAAACGTTATGTCCGTATCTGCCTTGGTGGTGTGAAGGATGAAGCTGAGATCCGCGGACATAGAAAGACTTATGTGGGTGCTATGCCGGGAAGGATTACCGTTGCCCTTCAGCAGGCAAAGGTTGCCAATCCGCTTATGCTTCTGGACGAAATTGACAAGACAAGCAGTGATTACAAGGGAGATACTTCTTCTGCGCTTCTTGAGGTGTTGGATCCGGAGCAGAACAGTCATTTCAATGACCATTATGTGGAGCTTCCCCAGGATCTTTCAGAGGTGTTGTTTATTGCAACAGCCAACGATATTCAGGGAATCCCAAGACCGCTTCTTGACCGAATGGAGGTCATTGAGATCAGCGGTTATACGGAGAATGAGAAAGAGCACATTGCAAAGGAGCATCTGATTCCCAAGCAAATGGAAGTCAATGGAATTGAGAAAGGCAAACTTTCCATTCAGGGCGGCGCTCTTCGAAAAATTATCAATAATTATACGAAAGAAGCCGGTGTCCGAAATCTGGAACGTCTGATCAGTCAGATCTGTCGTAAGACAGCACGTCTGATTATGGAAGATGGCAAAGAGAAGGTAACGGTCACAGGCAAGAACCTTGAGAGCTTTCTGGGGCAGGAGAAATACAATTACCTGATGGCGAATAAAAAGGATGAGGTTGGTATTGCAAGAGGTCTTGCCTGGACACAGGTAGGCGGCGATACCCTTCAGATCGAAGTAAATATTATGCCGGGTAAAGGGGAATTTGTGCTTACCGGACAGCTTGGAGACGTGATGAAAGAGTCTGCAACAGCGGGCATCAGTTACATCCGCTCTGTAGCAGCCAGATATGGAATCAATCAGGAATTTTTCCAGGAAAATGACATTCACGTACATATTCCGGAAGGGGCAGTGCCAAAGGACGGTCCGTCAGCCGGAATTACCATGGCAACCGCAATGCTTTCTGCCATTATTGACAAGCCGGTAAGAGCGGACCTTGCCATGACTGGTGAAATCACCTTAAGAGGTCGTGTACTTCCAATCGGCGGATTGAAAGAGAAGCTTCTTGCAGCTAAGTACGCCAAGATTAAAGAAGTACTGGTTCCAAAGTCCAATAAACCGGACATCAAAGAACTGGATGAGGAGATCACAGACGGACTGAAGATCACGTTTGTGGAAAATATGAATGAAGTGCTGGAACGGGCACTTGCCTGAAATGAGAGGTAGGAAAAATGGTAATTAAAAACGTTTCACTGGATATCGTTTGTGGCATCACCAGCAAACTGCCAGACACAGGAAGACCTGAAATTGCTTTTGCAGGGAAATCCAATGTGGGAAAATCCTCCCTCATTAACGGTCTGCTGAACCGAAAAGCGCTGGCAAGAACAAGTTCCCAGCCGGGAAAAACACAGACTATCAATTTTTATAATGTAAATGATTTTATGTACCTTGTGGATCTTCCAGGTTATGGATATGCCAAGGTTCCGGAGACCGAGAAGGCGAAGTGGGGAAAGATGATCGAGCGTTATCTTCATACCTCACAGACTCTGAAGGCAGTATTTCTCCTGATCGACATCCGGCACGATCCATCTGCAAATGATAAGCTGATGTATGACTGGATCGTAAATAACGGATACAATCCGATCATTATTGCAACCAAGCTGGATAAGCTGAAAAGAAGTCAGGTACAGAAGAATATTAAGGCTATCAAGGACGGACTGAAGCTGCGCCCGGGCAGTAAGATCATTCCTTTTTCCGCTGAGACAAAGCAGGGAAAAGATGAAATCTGGGCGTTAATGGACGAGTTGACCGGTGCAGTTCCGGCAGCTACGGACGAGCTGAAGGCCTGACAGACGAGGAAAAAGAATATGGGAATTATCAAGGCATTCAAGCTGGGATTTGACTATCTCAAGTATGATGAGGACGGCAATGTGGAAGCAACGCAGCGTGCTGTCAATGATGTAAACCTGGACATTGAAGCCGGCGATTTTGTGGCCGTTCTGGGGCACAATGGTTCCGGAAAATCCACATTGGCGAAGCAGATAAATGCATTGCTTATCCCTTCAGAGGGAACCATGTGGGTGGATGATATGGACACAGCCAAGGAGCCGGAGCTGTGGAAAATCCGCCAGAAAGCGGGGATGGTTTTTCAGAATCCGGACAACCAGATCATTGGTACGGTTGTGGAAGAGGATGTAGGCTTTGGTCCTGAGAATATGGGAGTACCTACAGACGAAATCTGGAAGCGTGTGGATGACAGTCTGAAAAAGACAGGAATGACCGCTTACCGTTATCAGTCTCCGAACAAGCTTTCCGGAGGCCAGAAACAAAGAGTTGCCATCGCAGGTGTTGTGGCGATGCGTCCAAGCTGTATTGTACTGGACGAGCCAACTGCAATGCTTGATCCGAATGGCCGGAAGGAAGTATTGAAAGCCGTTTCCGAGCTCAATAAAAAAGAAAATGTAACCGTTGTCCTCATTACCCATTATATGGAAGAAGTGATCCATGCCAACAAGGTTTATGTGATGGATGGTGGAAATGTGGTAATGCAGGGAACTCCAAGAGAAATTTTTTCCCAGGTAGAGACACTGAAGAAATACCGGCTGGATGTACCCCAGGTGACATTGCTCGCCCATGAGCTTCACAAGGCTGGCGTGGACATTCCGGAAGGAATACTGACGAAAGAGGAATTGGTGGGTGCATTATGTCGATAGAGCTTAAGAACGTGACCTATACTTACAGTCAGGGTACTGCTTATGAAAGCCACGCCCTGAAAGATATAAATCTTGTAATTCCGGATGGACAGTTCATTGGTGTGATCGGTCATACTGGAAGTGGAAAATCAACCTTGATCCAGCATTTTAATGCTTTGATCCAGCCTACAAGCGGTCAGATCCTTTATAATGGAGAAGACGTGTGGGCGGAGAATTATAACCGCCGGGCTCTTCGAAGTGAGGTGGGGCTGGTATTCCAGTATCCGGAGCACCAGCTGTTTGAGAATACAGTTCTGGCAGATGTTTGCTTTGGCCCTATGAATCAGGGACTTTCCAGGGAGCAGGCTGAGGAAGAGGCAAAAAAGGCCCTTGCCCATGTAGGTGTGAAGGAAGAGAATTTTACCAAGTCTCCTTTCGAGCTTTCAGGAGGCCAGAAGAAACGGGTTGCCATTGCAGGTGTTCTGGCAATGAACCCGAAAATCCTGATCCTGGATGAGCCTACTGCAGGGCTCGACCCACAGGGAAGAGATGACATTCTGGATCAGATTGCGGCTCTTCATAAGATGAGAGGAATTACCATTATCCTGGTTTCTCATAGCATGGAGACATTGCCAAATATGTGGAACGCCTGATCGTTATGAATCATGGGGAAATGGTGTTTGACGATACACCGAAGAATGTATTTTCCCATTATAAGGAACTGGAAGAAATGGGACTTGCGGCACCGCAGATCACCTATATCATGCATGCGCTTTCCGAAAATGGCCTGAATGTGGATACCACAGCTACCACTGTGGAGGAAGCCAGGGATACGATTCTGGAAGCTTTAAAGAAGCAGAAGCCTTCACTTCTTAAGAAGGGAGGCAGAAGCGAATGATCAGAGATATTACGATCGGACAGTATTATCCGGCAGATTCCGTGATTCACAAGCTGGATCCAAGAACCAAACTGGTAGGAACCATTGGATTTATTGTATCTGTATTTTTGTTTCACACCTTCGCAGGATATGCAGTGGCTACTATATTTCTTGCAGGAATGATCCTGTTGTCCAAGGTTCCGGTGAAGTTTATTTTTAAAGGTCTGAAGACTATTTTCATGCTGCTTCTGATCACCATATTTTTTAATATGATTCTTACCCCTGGTGAGGTGGTATGGAAGCTGGGATTTATTAAGGTAACAAAGGAAGGTCTGGTGTTGGCAGGTACTATGGCGATCCGACTGGTTTATCTGGTGATCGGTTCTTCCATTATGACACTGACGACGACACCTAACCAGCTGACTGATGGCCTGGAGCGTCTGCTCCGCCCGTTGAATAAGCTCCATGTACCAGTACATGATATTGCTATGATGATGTCGATCGCCCTACGTTTTATCCCTATTCTTCTGGAAGAAACGGATAAGATCATGAAAGCGCAGATTGCCCGCGGAGCTGATTTCGAGAATGGGAATCTGATCCAGAAGGCGAAGAACATGGTTCCCCTTCTGGTGCCGCTGTTCATTTCCGCATTCCGCCGGGCAAATGATCTGGCCATGGCCATGGAAGCAAGATGCTATCATGGCGGTGACAACAGGACGCAGATGAAACCGCTTACTTATAAGAAGAGAGATCATGTGGCTTATGTGGTGCTGGTGGCGTATCTGGCTGTGGCGATTGGGTTCCGGGCGGCTGGAATCTGATAGAATGAAATAAAGCTGACAAGACATCTTGTGCTTTATTCAAAGAAACTTAGTAATCAATGTTTATACAATTCCCTCACTTGCATGATACAGCAGGTGAGGGAATTTTCACAAGGAGAAGATTATGAAACGAATTGGACTTGTTGTAGCATACGATGGAACCAATTATTGCGGCTGGCAGACACAGCCCAATGGAATTACCGTACAAGGAGTACTCAATGACACCCTCTCTGAACTTCTGGGGGAAAAAATTGAGACCATCGGCGCCAGCCGCACAGATGCAGGGTACATGCCCTGGGAAACGTAGCTGTTTTTGACACAAACACCCGGATTCCTGGTGAAAAGATTTCTTATGCCTTGAATCAACGTCTCCCTGAAGACATCCGGATTCAGATGTCCGAAGAAGTGGAACCAGACTTTCACCCCAGATACTGTGACAGTGAGAAAACCTACGAATACCGTATCCTGAACCGTAAATTTCCGGTTCCTACAGAGCGCCTGTATTCCTACTTTTATCACTATAAATTAGATGTAGACAAAATGCGTGAAGCCACGTCCTATCTGATCGGCCGCCACGATTTCGCCAGCTTCTGCGGCTCCGGCGCTCAGGTAAAGACCACCATCCGCACCGTCACCGGAATCGAAGTTTTCCGCGACGGCGACATTGTCACCATCCGTGTTTCCGGCACTGGTTTCCTCTACAACATGGTCCGTATCATCTCCGGCACCCTGATCGAAATCGGCAACGGTCAGTATCCTCCGGAACGCATGCAAAAAAATCCTTGACGCCAAAGACCGCTCCGCCGCCGGTCCTACCGCACCTGCACAGGGGTTGACGCTTATGGGGATACAGTTCTTTGATTAATATGAAAATTACTATTTAGTTGATTAAAAGTTCTTCAATGCGGACGCATTTGGACAATGTGTATTACTCACTCGCCGGCGCAACGCTCCGATGAACTAATCGCTAACTGCGACTAATGCGTCGGGAGAGCCCTCACGCATAAGTCTTCGTAAGCGCTGGATTTCATCTGCGCTAAGAACGCGCCTGAAATGGCTCGCTGGAGTAATACACATTGCCCAAATGCTGTGTACTGGCTGGGACTTGCTGGTTGGTAAGAACTTTTAACGAAGGGGGAGGGTGAGTGACTGGTTTCCCTATACTTTCTTGACAACGATAGATTAGAAAAAACAATAAAGTTGCGGGATACCAACTACTTCACCCCACCCGCGTTGTTGTCGTTACTGTTTTTTTCTTCCCTTTCCAGTAATCAGC
>ENA-OQAA01000450-OQAA01000450.1-human-gut-metagenome-genome-assembly--contig:-NODE-450-length-28543-cov-3.667476_pt1 | contig 28543 bp, 37 predicted proteins | sample MGYA00242489_ERZ504515 | MGnify/ENA primary metagenome ERZ504515 (study PRJEB26092, sample SAMD00036237) | human gut metagenome | host: Homo sapiens | study: EMG produced TPA metagenomics assembly of... | reverse complement strand
AGTTTACGAATCATTTGTACCATGGGCTGTTGAGAATATATGGAGGGATTTAATTCCTGAAAGTGGTTGTTTTTATAGAATTGAATCAGTTTGTGTGCTTGGAACACTCAATCATCATGTAACGGCCTCCTACAATGTCAACAGCAGATTGGATAATATCATAGGCAAAAGAAAGTAGTTTTTCGCCGGATAAAGAGGATTTTGGCACATTAGAATTCCTGGAAAGCTGTCCAATAAGATAGCAGGGAAAAGCATTGACAGGGAATCCATGTAGCTTGGCACTGAAGCCATCTAATTCCTTTCGGAGACGGTTGGAAAAATCAGGAGATAAGGATAAAACTTTTAGTGCAATAGAAATGTAACCATAAATGATAAGAGGGGAAGAACAGAAAGAATTTTCTAATTGTTCTTTGCTGCAGACCAGATATGTGCGGGCTTTTCCTAACTTTTCAAAAGTAACAGCTTTTGTTAAAAGAAAATCCTCAATATCTTTATCTTTTGTACAACAAAAAGAGGATAAAATTTCTTGTATTTCAGCTTCTCTGTTTGTCTTGGTAATTAATGTTTTGAGTGGGATAAGAACTGGCTTAATAATTTTTCACTCCTATCTCGTTCTTGTGCTGTATAAGAAGTTTGAGAAATTGGTGCAGCAGGTGAGTCATCCAATTCCAGCTTTAAAAAATTTCTTATAGATACTGGGTCTGTTAATACAAATTCTTTTTCAAAAACAGATGTTGACATATTATTTTGCTCCTTTCTTTTTTAAATTATATAATGAATTTGAGACAAGCGCAATAGCTTATAAAAATTTCATTTTTTCATCATGTTCCCCATTCTCTTAGCATAACATGAACAAAACCCTGAAAGGCGTCCTGTTATGTCTCAGTTTATACATATGCTCCAGAGTTTTGTCTGGGGTCCTGGAATGCTGATTTTCTTTTTTGCAACGGGTATCCGTTTTACTATAAAATCCGGTTTTTTTCAGCTTATCGGTATTCGGATATGGCTGGGAAATACCCTTGGGGTTCTCTTTCGGAAACAAGAAGTGCGAAAGACCGGAGAAGCCCATGCCATGTCACAGTTCCAATCTTTTTGTACTGCTCTTGCCGCAACTCTTGGAACCGGAAATATTACAGGTGTTGCTACAGCCCTGGTGTTTGGAGGTCCGGGAGCAATTTTCTGGATGTGGGTGTCTGCTTTCTTTGGCATGATGACCAATTATGCAGAGAATTATCTGGGAATTCAGTACCGCTATCAGGATGAACATGGCAGATGGTAGGAGGAGCCATGGTTTATATGGAGCGGGGGCTTGGATGTAAGCCACTGGCAGTGGCGTTCGCCCTGTGCTGCCTTGGGGCTTCTCTTGGTATGGGAAACATGGTTCAGGGAAATGCCATGGCAAAAGGTTTGGAACATGCTTTTCATGTGCCGCCCTTTGTTTCCGGAGTTCTGTGTACCATAGGCGTTGCTGTGGTGATAACAGGCGGGATGAAACGGATTGCCGGGCTTACGGAGAAACTGGTACCTTTCATGGCAGTGCTGTATCTGGGCGGCGCCATAGGGGTACTTTTTGTTTTTCGAAAAGAGATTCCGGGAGCCTTTGCATTGATTTTTTCAGAGGCCTTTGGACTGCGCCAGGCAGCAGGAGGCGTGGCAGGCTATGGTGTGGGGCAGGCTGTCCGTATGGGGATTGCCAGAGGGATTTTTTCCAATGAAGCCGGGCTTGGTTCTTCTGTTATGGCTCATGCACAGTCGGATGTAAAGGAGCCGGAAATTCAGGGAATGTGGGGGATTTTAGAAATTTTTATTGATACCATGGTGGTTTGTACCATCACAGCGCTGGTTATTTTAGTCAGTGGTGTTTATGAGCCGGAAGTCTTTCAAAATCACATTGCAAACGGGCTGGAAGCTATTGATGGAACCACTCTTACAGGGATGGCATTTGGCAGGGTAATTCCGTATGGAGAGCAGATTTTGGCAATATCAACGGTGCTTTTTGCCTTTGCTACCATTGTGGGCTGGTCTTATTTTGGAGAGCAGACGGCGTATTATCTTGGTAAGGAAAAAGGGGCGCAAACCTATCGTCTGGTGTATAGTCTGCTTACCCTTCCGGGGTGTATGCTGGCGCCGCAGATGATATGGGAATTGTCTGATGTATTAAATGGAATGATGGCAATTCCCAATCTCATAGCCTTATTTTTTCTTGGAAAACAGGTACAGTATGGAAAAAGAAAAACATAACACACAGTTACTTTTTTTGCCTGAAAGTTAAACTCCCTTCACTTGTGAAAACGAGATTTTTCCTGTATTCTGTAAGTAAGAAGAAAAGCTTTTCTCTTGAATAAAACAAAGAGAGGAATTTAATATGAAACAGGAGAATTAATTCGTAGTTTGCGGAAAGAGAAAAAATTGACACAGGAACAGGTGGCTGATTTGCTGGGAGTATCTGCGCCGGCAGTGAACAAGTGGGAGAATGGCAATTCGATGCCCGACGTGATGCTGTTAGCCCCTCTGGCAAGACTTTTGGGCACAGATGTGAATACACTTTTGAATTTTCAGGAGGAATTAAGCGAGGAAGAAATCGGAGGTCTTGCCAATGAAATTTCCATGAAACTTATTAAAGAAAAGTATGAAGAAGCCTTTGCCATGGGGGAGGAATATCTTCATAAATATCCTGGTTGCGGACAGCTTTACCTGAACCTTGGAGGTATTTACAATGGGGCGGCTGTGATGGCAGGTGAAACCAATAAAAAGTGGAGGGAAACCTTTATAAAAAAGGGGCAGGAACTTTTGGACTATGCGGCAAAAAGCCCGGAGAGAGCAGTGTCAGACACAGCAATTTATTATAATGTTTTAAATGCCATAAACCAGGAAAAGTTTCAAAAAGCAGAAGATTTATTAAGCCAGCTTCCGGAAAACTATATCAAAAAAGAGGATATTTATCCGGGATTTTATATGCGTCAGGAAAAGTATGAAGAGGCAAAAGAATGTCTGGAAATGAAGATGCTAAAGGAAGGGACAGGGCTGATGACAAGTATAGATATGTATGTACTTACCTGCTTAAAACTGGGGAAACAGGAACGTGCCAAACAGATTGGGCAAATATATTATCAAATAGCAAGTATGTTGAAAATCCCTGGAGTAAATCCATACAGCGCGCTTCTGACCCTGGCTTTGGAAGGAAGAAAAACAGAAGAGACCTGGAAACTTCTGGAGCAGTTTTTTGGCATTTTTCATGAATCCGGAGAATGCAAAATACGAAAAAAGTATTCTTTTTCAAGAGATAGAGCGGAGCGAAAAGCAAGAAGCAGGAGAAATTCAAAAAAGTTATGGGGTGCTTCTGGAGCGTGTCCTGGATAATGTGGAGAAGGGAGAAGATGGGGCGTTTTTAAGAGAAGATGAGCGGTTTGAGGAACGGATGAACCGGTTAAAAGAAATGTGTAAGTAGGAAGGAAAGGGCTGTTGCATAGTGCAATGGCCTTTTTCTATACCGTCTTTTCTGTTCTACAGTGACAGAACAGGGGATTCGTGATAGAATAGAAAAGCAGAAAATGGAAGAAGGGATGGAATAGTAAGAAAGAAATGGAATTAAGTATATTGCTATTGGGACAAATGTTGTCCATGATGCTCATGATTTTGATGGGATTTGCGGCAGTAAAAACGAAACTTGTAAAAAGCAGTCAAAGTTCGGTGATTTCTGCCCTGACCTTGTACATTATTGTACCCTGTGTGGTCATTGACAGTTTTCAGATTGAATTTTCAGCGGAAAAAATGAAGGGGCTTCTTCTGGCAGCCGGATTTGCAGTGCTGATGCATGTGCTGTTTATTGTTGTAGTAGGGCTTCTGGGAAAGAAATGGAACATGAGTCCTATTGAAAAGGCCTCTGTGATTTATTCTAACGGAGGAAATATTATTATTCCTTTGGTTTCTGCTTTGCTGGGACAGGAACAGGTTTTTTACTGTTGCGCTTTTATTATGGTGCAGACTTTTTTCTTCTGGACTCATACCGTAGGCTTAATTGGAGGAAGGTCTCAGATAAGTGTGAAAAAAATTTTGGGAAATCCCAATGTTATTGCTATTGCCATAGGCTTATTTTGTTTTTTACCAATACAAAACTGCCGGGAGTCCTGGGAGATACCGTGTCTTCTATGGGAGGCATTGTAGGCCCTGTGTGTATGCTGATTATTGGAATGATTATGGCGGCTGCGGATTTAAAAAGCGTTTTTTTATCAGGGAGAAACTGGCTGGTCTGTGCAGGGCGGCTGCTGTTTTGTCCGGCTTTGATGATACTGGTTTTATGGATTTCCAAAGTTACAGTGACCATTCCCTTTGCAAAAGATGTGCTGCTCATTCTGTTTCTGGCAATCGCAGCTCCGGTGGCAGCAACGGTAACCCAGATGGCAAGTCTGTTTCATAACCATGAAGAACAGGCAGGAGCAGTGAACGTGATGTCAGTGATTTTAAGCATTCTTACCATGCCGGTTATGGTGGCATTTTATCAGAAAATTTTATAGAAAAAAGAGGATAGAAATCATGAATTATCGTATGGATATTCAATATGATGGAACCAGATACGGAGGCTGGCAAAAGCAAAAAGATACAGATAATACCATTCAGGGAAAGATAGAAGATGTGCTGTCTAAAATGTGTGGAAAACAGGTGTCTGTTCAGGGAGCAGGGCGCACAGATGCGGGTGTGCATGCCAAAGGACAGGTGGCAAATGCTTTGTTTGAAACAGAGAAAACCTGCGAAGAAATCTGTGCATATCTCAATTATTATCTGCCGGAAGATATTGAGATTGTAAGAGTGACAGAGGCACAAGAGCGATTTCACAGCCGCCTAAATGCCAGAGAAAAAGTGTACTGTTATCGCATTGCAGTAGGAATTCACAAGAATGTTTTTGAGCGGAAATATCAATGTCCTCTTCACGAAAATCTGGATGTAAATGCCATGAGAAAAGCGGCAAAAATCCTGGAAGGAACCCATGATTTTAAGAGTTTTTGCTCTAACAAAAAGATGAAGAAATCTTCGGTTCGGACGATTTACAACATCGAAATTCAGGAACTTTCACAGGAAATTATACTTACCTTTACAGGGAACGGATTTTTATATAATATGGTAAGGATTCTGGTGGGAACCTTAATTGAAGTAGGACGGGGAGAGAGAAAGCCGGATACCATGGAAGAAATTTTAAATGGATGTGACAGAGGACTGGCAGGTTTTACTGCTCCGGCAAGGGGGCTGACCTTGCTGGAAGTCCGATATGAAAACAAAGATTGATAAGGAAGAGAGGAAGAAATCATGGAAGAAACCATGCAGGAAAAAATGGAACGGGAAATAAGGGAGAGCATGGAGCGGTTATACCCTAAAGCTCCGGACCATTTGTACAGCAGAATGCAGGTGGAGTTTTATTCCTGTAATTATGAAAAAAAGAGTGTCACCCTTCGTTTCCCCATTCAGAGCTGGGAACTGAATCATATGGCAACCATGCATGGAGGTCTCATTGCGGCAGCCATTGACACTACCTGTGGGGTGATTGTACGTAGTGTGAGTAAAAATCAGATTATTCCTACCATTAACTTAAATATAAATTATCTGTCTCCTGGAATGGCTCAGGATGCTTTGCTGGTAACTGCACAGACAGACCGCGCAGGACAACGTATCTGCAGTGTGCATGCGCAGTGCCATTCCCAGAAAACAGGACAGCTTATTGCTACGGCCACTGCAAACTTTATGATTGCCGGAAGCTGAGAAAAAAATCCTTTGAAAAAGAAAATTTTTATGGTAGTATAGTTTCTAGAATAAAAACAGATGGAGGAACAGGCGTGGAAAAAGAGACTGTGAAAGAAACCGTAGTTTCAAAAAACTTTATTGAACAGATTATTGAAAAAGACCTGGAAGAGGGAAAATATGAGGAAATTTGTACCAGATTTCCACCGGAACCAAATGGCTATCTGCACATTGGACATGCAAAATCTATTTTATTAAATTATGGGCTGGCACAGAAATATCATGGAAAGTTTAACATGCGTTTTGACGATACCAATCCTACAAAAGAAAAGGTAGAGTTTGTGGAATCTATTAAAGCAGATATTAATGGCTTGGCGCAGATGGGAGGACCGCCTCTATTTTGCGTCCAATTATTTTGAGCAGATGTATGAAGCAGCAGTAAAGCTGATTAAGAAAGGAAAAGCCTTTGTCTGCGACCTGACAGCAGAGGAAATCAGAGAATATAGAGGAACTCTGACAGAGCCTGGAAAAGAAAGCCCATACAGAAACAGAAGTGTGGAAGAAAACCTGGAATTGTTTGAAAAAATGAAAAACGGAGAGTTTGAAGACGGAAGTAAGGTACTTCGCGCTAAAATTGATATGGCATCTCCTAACATTAATATGAGAGACCCGGTTATTTACCGCGTGGCACATATGACCCACCACAACACAGGAGATAAGTGGTGTATTTACCCAATGTATGACTTCGCTCATCCTATTGAAGATGCCATTGAAGGTGTTACCCACTCTATCTGTACCCTGGAGTTTGAAGACCACAGACCATTGTATGACTGGGTGGTAAGAGAACTGGAATATGCACATCCACCGAAACAGATTGAGTTTGCAAAACTGTATCTTACCAACGTGGTGACAGGAAAAAGATATATTAAAAAACTGGTAGAAGACGGTATTGTAGATGGCTGGGATGATCCACGTCTGGTCTCTATTGCAGCACTTAGAAGACGTGGATTTACACCGGAATCCATTCAGAAATTTGTGGAACTGTGCGGTGTTTCCAAGGCAAACAGCTCTGTAGATTATGCTATGCTGGAATATTGTATCCGGGAAGATTTGAAGATGAAAGCGCCTCGTATGATGGCAATTTTAGACCCTGTGAAGGTAGTGATTGACAACTATCCGGAAGGTGAAATGGAGTATCTGGAAGTACCAAATAACATGGAAAATCCAGAACTTGGTTCCAGACAGGTTCCTTTTGGAAGAGAGTTGTATATTGAACGGGAAGACTTTATGGAAGTGCCTGTGAAGAAGTATAAACGTCTGTATCCGGACAATGAAGTACGTCTTATGAATGCATATTTTGTTACCTGTACCGGTGTGGAAAAGGATGAAGAAGGCAATGTTACTGTGATTCATTGTACTTATGATCCTGCTTCAAAAGGAGGAAACTCTCCGGATGGCAGAAAGGTCAAAGGAACCATTCACTGGGTATGCGCAGACACTGCTGTGAAGGCGGAATGTCGTCTGTATGAGAACATTGTAGACGAAGAAAAAGGTGTTTATAACAAGGAGGATGGAAGTCTGAACCTGAATCCAAACTCTCTTACGGTTGTGAAGAATTGTATGGTGGAACCGGAACTTGGCAAAGCAGAAGCCTATGACCGATTCCAGTTTGTAAGAAACGGATTTTTCTGTGCAGACTGTCATGACAGCAAACCAGGAAGCCCGGTATTTAACAGAATTGTATCCTTAAAAAGTTCCTTTAAATTAAAATAAACAGGGGAAGAACCATGCAGGAATTTATGATTCCCTTAGATTCAAAATCAGAAGTTCCGCTGTATGAACAGGTCTGTGAATATGTGAAGACAGAGATTCAGCAGGGGCACTTAAAGGCAGGAGAAAAGCTGCCTTCCTCCAGAATGCTGGCAAAGAGTCTTTCTATCAGCAGAAGCACTGCAGAACTGTCTTATGACCAGTTGGTTTCTGAGGGATATCTGGAAGCAGTACCATGTAAAGGGTACTATGTTTGTAATATCCAGGGACTGTATACGTTTTGTAAAAAGTCTGCAATGGATAACAAAATTTTAAAGCAGGAAGAGGATAAGGCAAGGTCAGATTATGACTTTGCTTAAATGGTATTGATGCCAGGAGCTTTCCTTATAATACCTGGCAGAAATTATCCAGAAGAGTTTTAAAAGAGGCGGACAGTAATCTTTTCCAGCTTGGAAATCCCTGGGGAGAGCCGGGATTTCGACAGGAAATCGCAGATTATCTGTACCAGGCAAGAGGGGTTCATTGCAGTGCAGAGCAGATTCTCATTGGCGCCGGAAACGATTATCTTTTAATGCTTCTTGGAACTATTCTGGATAGAAATAAGAAGATTATTATGGAAGATCCAACTTATCTTACTGCCTATTATGACTTTCTTCACATGGGATTTCAGGTAAAAACTGTAGGGCAGGATGGCAGCGGACTGAACGTTATGGAGCTGGAACATACAGACGGTGAGATTGTTTATGTAATGCCTTCCCATCAATTTCCCATGGGAACTGTGATGCCTTTAAGCAGACGTATGGAGCTGCTATCCTGGGCAGGAAAGCAGGAGGGAAGATACATTATTGAAGACGATTATGACAGTGAATTCCGCTATAAAGGAAAGCCCATTCCGCCTTAAAGGGCTTTGATAACCATGATTGTGTGATTTATATGGGGACGTTTTCCAAGTCCCTGGCGCCTTCTATACGAGTAAGCTATATGGTGCTTCCTGTAAAACTTATGAAGCAGTACCAGAATCAGAAACATCCGTTTTCGGTAACGGTTTCCAGGGTGGATCAGAAGATATTGGAACTCTTCTTACAGGAGGGATATTACCAGCGGCATTTAAATAAAATGCGTGGAATTTATAAGAGTAAACACGATTTTCTTTTGAAATATTTAAAGGAAGAAATGGCAGAAATCTGTCAGGTGTCAGGAGAGTATGCAGGGGTACATCTGGTGCTTGCCTTTTGCAATGGGCTGACAGAACAGGAAGCAGTGATAAGAGCAAAAAAGGCTGGAATCCTGGTATATGGACTGTCAGAATACTGCATTTCAGGGAATCCCAAAACATCTCAAAAAGTCCTTCTGGGCTATGCCTGTATGAGCGAAAAAGAACTTTCACAGGCCATAAAAATCTTAAAAAAAAGTCTGGGAAAAAAGTAATCCTTGACTTTTTATGACAAATCAAGTACACTGTAAACACGTTAGGGGAGCTGGTGAAGTCCGGCTGAGAATAAAACCGATTCGTTTTAGACCCATATACCTGATCCGGGTAATGCCGGCGTAGGAATCATAGAGGAAGATATTATAAGGCTTAGACTAATCCATTATAATATGATTGTGATATTTACTCCTGTCAGGTAGACCCTAACAGGAGTTTTTTATTTTAAAAATAATCCATAGGAGGAAGAAAGCATGAACGCAAGTGTAGCAATTCAGTCTCTACCGGCTGCAGCAGATGATGAAGAATTAATCCGTATTGTTGATGAGGTTATTGCCTATATTAAAAGTACGGGAAACAACTATTATGTAGGACCTTTTGAGACCACCATTGAGGGAGATTATGATGAACTGATGGACATTGTAAAGGAGTGTCAGCACATTGCAGTGAAGGCAGGAGCCCCTTCTGTGGCAGCTTATATTAAAGTGAGCTACAAACCGGAAGGAGATGTACTTACCATTGAAAGAAAAGTCACGAAGCATCACCAGTAAATTCTGGACTTTTTCCGCTCTGGCAGGGATTTTGATTTTATGGCAGGCAGTATCATGGGCAGGTCTGGTGCCTCATTATATGCTGCCGTCTCCGGTAGATGTGGTAAAGGCTTTTTTTGCGGATTTCGGCCTTTTGATGCAGCATGCCAGAGTGACTCTGGCAGAGGCTGCTCTTGGGTTGTTTTTCGGTGTGACAGTGGGAGCTTTTATGGCAGTGATTATGGAACGCTTTGAGAAGGTTTATCAGGCATTTTATCCTTTGATTGTACTGACTCAGACAGTTCCTACAGTAGCTATTGCGCCGCTTCTGGTGCTCTGGTTTGGATATGAAATGCTGCCCAAGGTGATTTTAATTGTAATCGTAACCTTTTTCCCCATTACCGTAGGACTATTAGATGGATTTAAGTCTGCAGACCAGGATATGATTCGTCTTATGCGTTCCATGGGAGCCGGAAATCTGCAGATTTTCCGTTGTATCAAACTGCCTGGAGCTATGAGCCATTTCTTTGCCAGTCTGCGTATTTCTGTATCCTACTCTGTAGTAGGAGCTGTGATTTCAGAATGGCTTGGGGGATTTGAAGGTCTGGGTGTTTACATGACAAGAGTAAAAAAAGCATTCTCTTATGACAAGATGTTTGCAGTGATTTTTTTGATTTCCATTATCAGTTTGCTGCTGATGAAGCTGGTAGATATTCTGCAGAAGAAAGTCATGCCATGGGAGCATGTGAAATAACAGAAAGGTGGACAAAAGAGGATGAAAAAGAAAATTGCGGCAGTTCTTTTATGCGCAAGTATGGTATTTTCCATGGCAGCCTGTGGGGAAAAACCAGCAGAAAAAGAAGGCGAAACAGCAAAGAAAGAACAGGAAAAAATTACCTTTGTACTGGACTGGACACCAAATACCAACCATACTGGTTTGTACGTGGCACAGGATCAGGGATATTTTGAAGAGGAAGGCCTGGAAGTGGAAATTGTGCAGCCGCCTGAGGATGGAGCAGATGCTTTGGTAGCTTCCGGTAAGGCGCAGTTTGGCGTGTCTTTTCAGGATTCCATGGCGCCGGGGGTTGCCGGAGAAAATGCCCTTCCAACTACAGCAGTAGCAGCTTTGATCCAGCATAATACCTCCGGAATTATTTCCAGAAAAGGGGAAGGCATGGATACTCCCAAGGGCATGGAAGGAAAAAAATATGCTACCTGGGATGCACCTGTGGAAAAAGCAATGGTTAAAAATGTAGTGGAACAGGACGGTGGAGACTTCAGTAAAGTAGAGATGATTCCAAGTACGGTTACCGATGAAGTTTCTGCTTTAAAATCAAACTCTGTAGATGCAATCTGGGTCTTTTATGCCTGGGCCGGAGTAGCCACAGAGGTAGCGGGACTGGAAACAGATTACTTTGCGTTTAAAGATATCAATCCGGTATTTGACTATTATACTCCTGTGGTGATTGCCAACAATTCCTTCCTGGAAGAGAAACCGGAAACTGCAAAAGCCTTTTTAAAAGCTTTGAAAAAGGATATGAATTTGCCATAGAAAAGCCGGAAGAAGCAGCAGAAATTCTCTGTGAAGCTTCACCGGAATTAGACAAAGATCTGGTTTTGGCAAGCCAGGAATACTTAAAAGACGAGTACAAAGCAGAGGTAGAACAGTGGGGATATATTGATCCTGCCAGATGGAATGCATTCTATCAGTGGCTCAATGAAAATGGTCTGTCAGAGACAGAAATTCCCGAAAATGCAGGGTTCTCCAATGAGTATCTGCCAAAGTAAGAGAGGTTGGAGGAACAATGGCACAATTAAAGGTTTCACATATTTCCAAGGCTTTTGATGACCAGGAAATTTTAAAAGATGTGACTTTGGAACTTCGTGACAACGACTGGTGAGCCTTCTGGGAGTCAGCGGAGGAGGAAAAACAACGCTGTTTAATGTGATTTCCGGTCTGTTAAAACCAGAAGAAGGCCAGGTGTTTCTGGATGGAAAAGACATTACCGGACAGCCCGGAAATGTGAGCTATATGCTGCAAAAAGATTTACTCCTTCCCTATCGCACCATAGAAGACAATGTGGCGCTGCCTCTTATTATTAAGGGAGAAAAAAAGAAAGAAGCCAGAAAAAAAGCCTGTTCTTATTTTCTGGAATTTGGACTGGAAGGAACAGAAAAAAAGTATCCAAGCCAGCTTTCCGGAGGGATGCGCCAAAGGGCAGCTCTTTTGCGGACCTATATGTTTTCAGACAAAATAGCCCTTCTGGATGAACCCTTTTCTGCCCTGGACACTCTGACAAAAAGCGCCATGCACAAATGGTATTTAAAGGTCATGGAACAGATTCATTTGTCTACGATTTTTATTACCCATGATATTGATGAGGCGATTCTTTTGTCTGACCGGATTTACCTGCTCACAGGACAGCCGGGAAGTATTACCGCAGAAATCAAAATCCGTGAGCCAAAACCAAGGCGGGAGGATTTTAACCTGACGCCGGAATTTCTGGAGTATAAGAGGCAGATTTTAGAAGAACTGGGACAACTGGAATAGTGCTGAAAATTCTGCAAAAAAGTATAGAAATAGTTCCTATATTTCTATGGTATTCTTGTATATAATAAGAGTATCAAAGTACGTGTACAGGAGGTAGGAACATGGCAGGAAAAGCAGCAGAATATGTAAAATATTATAAGAATACGGACGGTCCGGTGATTGCAAGCGTAAGCAGGAAAGTCATAGAACAGGATGGCCTTTATTTCAAAGATTTAGACGGAAGCGGCAGATGAAGCCTTTGATGACTGGAGACTGCCCGCGAAAACCAGAGCTTTGGCCTATGTAAAAGAGCTGACAGTTAAGGAAAAGATTGCGCAGCTCTTTATTTCTGACTGGAGAATGGGAAAATATCCGGTTCCAGGCTCCAGCATGGAAACCCAGGAGCTGATTTTAGATGAAAGCGGCACTTTAGATGAAGGAGAGTTTACAGGAAAAACCATTTTTGGAGAACAGCATTTACCGGGAACCTCAACTTTGCTAAAAGAATGGTTCTCCCGTCATTTGATTTTGCGGGCAAATGCTACTGCAGAGGATATGACAGACTGGATGAACCAGCTTCATGCGGTGGCAGAGGAATGTCAGCATTTTATTCCTGTTAGCGTGGCTTCTAATTCCAGGAATGAAAATGGAGAAGTGGTGTTCGGAATGAACGATGCGGCAGGAGTATTTGCTACGTGGCCGGGAACTCTGGGGATTGCAGCAGCGGTTAAAGGTGCAGGAATTGAACTTATAGACCGCTTTGCAGACTGTGTGAAAAGAGAGTGGAATGCCTGTGGATTGAGAAAGGGCTATATGTATATGGCGGATATTATGACAGACCCAAGATGGCAGCGCTCTTATGGTACATTTGGAGAAGATCCGGAACTGGTATGTGAAATTATGGAACACCTGATTCCGGGAATACAGGGAAGCAAAGAAGGAGTTACAGAAAATGGTGTAGCTATGACAACCAAACATTTTCCGGGAGGCGGAGCAAGAGAAAATGGATTTGATCCTCACTATGCTGCAGGGCAGTGGAATGTTTATGCCACAGAAGATTCTTTGCAGAAATATCATATTCCGGCCTTTCAGGCTGCAGTGAAGAACCATACTTCTTCCATTATGCCTTATTATTCCAAGCCATCTGCCCAAAAGAGCAAAAAACAGCAGGATTGTCTGGGAAATGTTATGGAATTTGAGCCATATGGTTTTGCTTATAACCGTCCGTTTATTCAGAATATGCTGCGGGAACAGATTGGATTTGAAGGATATATTAATTCAGATACAGGAATTGCCCATAATATGTGCTGGGGCGTAGAAATGCTGGATATTCCGGAGCGAATTGGCTTTGCTGTGAATCATGCCGGTGTGGATATTATCAGTGGTTTGTTTGATAATGAGGCCGGAATGGAGGCTACCGCAGAGGAAAAAATGATTATTATGATACCCATCCGGTACCAAAAGGATTTACCAAAGAGCAGTTGGTGCTTACAGATGAAGCCTTGGACAGGGCTGTAACAAGAACCCTGACAGAGCTGTTTCAGCTTGGAATGTTTGAGAATCCTTACCGTGATGCCCAAAAGGCAAAAGAAGTAACAACAGCAAGGGAAGACTGGGAAGAGGCTGAAAAAGTCCATCGCCAGAGTGTTGTTTTACTGAAAAATAATAACATCTTGCCATTAACAAAAGAAAAGCTGACGGGGAAGAAAGTGTATGCAGAGGCATTTCAGAAAGATGCGAAAAAAGCGGGACAGGCTACGAAAGCACTGAGGGAAATGCTTGGAAATGTAACCTTGACGGAGAACCCAGAGGAAGCTGACTTTGCCATTTTTATGGTGTCACCATCAAGTGGAGAATATTTCAATGCCACACCAGGATATCTGGAATTGGATATCTGTGAGGAAAAAGAAGTCTGCAATGTAGATGAAGAAGGAAAACCGGAGAAAGAAACACACAAAGAAACTACATTGCATGGTCTGGGAAGATTACGTGAAATTGCCAAAATAGTTCACCAAAGAGGTGGAAAAGTCATTGCAAATATTAACTTTACCCTGGCCTGGGAAGTAGGAAATATTGAAGCCCTGGCAGATGTGCTTCTGGCTGGATTTGATACGTATCCAGAGGCAACTTTAGATGTAATTTTCGGCAATTTTGCACCTGTAGGTAAGTTGCCTGTTACATTGCCAAAGGATGATTCTGTACTGGCAGTAAATGAAAACGGGGTATGTGTAAGCCCTAATGATGTTCCCGGATATGACAAAGATATTTATATGCCAGAGGATATGAAGGATGAAAATGGAAAAGCCTATGCTTACCGGGATATGGCAGGAAATTATTATGAATTAAACTTTGGATTAAGCTACTAAAAAGAGAACTATTGCATAGGGACGCATATCGGGAAGTGTATAGTGCTTCCCGATTGCTGTTTATGATATGCAACAGTTTTCTTTTTCAATTATGATATGAAATGATAGTTGTAATGCTTCTATAATCAGATTTCCATGATTTTTCCAATGCTTTCATCGTATCTGCAGTATTTTCCGTTTGCAGAAATGAAAGGAGAATAAGTTTTGGTGCGGACATTTTTTTACGTATACAACGTGTGTGGCAATCATGTAGACAAGAGAAAATTTTTCATTGAGACTGGAAATCCATTTGTAAACTTTTTTGCTCTTGTCTGAGAGAATCAATTCATAGCCGCCTTCACAGGGCTCCAGGCTGAAATAGGACTTTTCTTTTTTGCCGGAAGAAGAAAATACCTGGTGATAGATGTATTCAGAAAAGTGTTTCTTTACAAAGGCTTCAAAATTCTTTTTTTCATACACCTGTCTGGAAACTTCATCCGTAATCTTGTCACCACGTTCAATACGGATTTTTAATACTTTTAAAATTTCAATAGCATCATTGATAAAGCTCAAGCTGTTGTATTCCATGGTTTCCAGGAGAAAAGAAATCAGTTCTTTTGACAAAATATCGTCAGATTTTGCCTGTTCAAATAATTGGTTATCCATAACGTATCCTCGTTCCTTTTTTGGTTATTCTGTTTTTTCGGTATCTTCGTTTTCTGTAGTTTCCTGTGTTTCTTCCTCTTCTTCAAACAGTGCTTCGGCAGCTTCTTCTGCTTTTTCCACGGTTTCTTTTACCGTGTCTTCTACTGCATCAGCAGCCTCACTGGCAGCTTCACTGACAGCTTCGGTTAAGTCTTCTTCTTCAAAAATATCATCATCTACAAAATCATCGGTATGCTCTTTTACCTTGCTTACAGCTTCATCTACAGACTGTTCTACCACTTCTTTGAGTTTGGAAGCAACATGGACAGCAGAGGCCGCAGTTTCTTTGAGATTATCCTGGAAATCTGCGAATTCTTCCTGCAGACCTGGATTTTCTTCTTTCTTTTTCTTGAAATAATAAATTGCTGCACCGGCAGCAGCTCCAAGAGCGCTGACGCCTAAAAGTTTTTTACTGAAACTTCCCATAATTTTAATTCCTTTCCGAAATATGTTTTTTATATAGTGAGTATGATTGATATATTCTCCATTATAATCCTTTTTAGGAGGAGAAGGGAAGGGGTTTTGAGAAAATTTTATAAAAACTTATGGTTGCATAGAAAATAAAGTGAGGCTATACTAAATACAGAAAAGGAGAGCAGCAGAACATGAAGAATATCATACTTGCAAGTGCATCTCCCAGAAGACGGGAGTTATTAGAAAGAGCAGGGATTCCATTTACCGTGTGTCCAGGCCAAGGGGAAGAACAGATTACCGTATCGGATCCGGCAGAGGTGGTAGAGGAATTGTCTGAGCAAAAGGCCAGGGAAGTGTTTTTGAAAACAGAGGGAGATATACTGGTAATCGGAGCAGATACAGTAGTGGCTGTCAATGGGAAAATCCTGGGAAAGCCAAAAGATCAGGAAGAGGCCAGGCAGATGCTGAGAAGTATTCAGGGAGGCAGCCATGAGGTATATACAGGAGTTACCCTTCTGGACAGGGAAGAGGGACAGGAGAGACAGCGGACGTTTCATGTGATGACAAAGGTAGTGTTTTATCCTATGTCTGAGGAAGAAATTCAGCGCTATGTGGATACCAAAGAGCCGATGGATAAAGCTGGAGCCTATGGAATACAGGGAAAGGCCGGAATTTTTGTCAGGGAAATCCATGGAGATTATAACAATGTGGTAGGACTTCCGGCAGCGCGTTTGTATCAGGAATTAAAAGAGATGGGGATAAACCCCGGAAAGTGGTGAAAAATGTATAAAGCATGTATTTTTGATTTAGACGGAACCATTGCAGATACGGTGGAATCTATTGCCTATGTGGGAAATAAAACTTTAAAAGAGTTTGGCCTGCCACCCATTCCGGTAAAAGATTATAATTTCTATGCAGGAGATGGGGCGGACGAACTGGTACGCAGGATGCTGGCTGCTGTGCCGGGCGGAGATGAGGCAGATTATGATGCGGTGCGTGTGCTGTACCGCAAATGGTTTGGAGAGAATCCCTTTTACCATGTAAAACCTTTTGAGGGGATTGTGGCATTGCTGGAAGGGCTAAAGCAGCAGGGACTTAAAATTGCGGTATTTTCTAACAAACCCCATGAGGCTGCCGTAGAAGTGGTACATAAAATTTTCGGAGAGCAGATGTTTCATAAGGTTCAGGGACAGACAGCAGAGATTCCCAGAAAACCATCGCCTCTTGGGGCTTTGGCTATTGCCAGAGAATTTGGAGTAAAACCAGAGGAATGTCTGTATTGTGGAGATACTAATACGGATATGGACACCGGAAAGGCAGCGGGGATGTTGACCATTGGGGTTACCTGGGGCTTTCGTCCGCGGACAGAGCTGGAAGAACATGAGGCAGATGTGATTGTTGACAAGCCGCAGGAAATTCTGGATATTGCCAGAAGGGGCAGATAACAGGCATGACAGCAGGAAGCGCTGCATAAGCATACAACAAGAAAACAAGGAGGAAGAGAAGCTATGTATGAGTATAGTGAAGAATGTATTTTAACCTTTTTAAAAAATCAGGGACAGCTATTTGCAGAGCCGGTAGCAGAGACCGAAGAGGAAGCAGAGGCTTTTCTGGAAGACTGTATGGCAGCAGTGGTAGATTCCCTGGAAGAAGTAAGAGACTATTTTGAAGAAAACGGAATGGATGTGGATGGCATGTCCCTGGAAGAACTGGAAGATGCCAGCGAAGTGTTTGCTTTGCCGGGAGGACAATATCTCATTGTGGAGGGATAAAGATGGAAAAAGAAGAAAACAAAAGCTCCCGTTTCTGGGACAAACGTTCAAAAGTGTTTGATGAACAAGTGCTTTCTGTGTATGAAAATGCCTATAAGAAAACCATTAAGCGTTCTATTCCTTTTTTGAAACCAGAGGACACCATGCTGGAAATAGGATGTGGTACGGGAAACGCGACTATTCCTTTGTCCCAATATGTGAAGAAAATTACAGCCATTGATATTTCAGAAGAGATGATGCTAAAGGCAGCAGAAAAGGCAAAGGAGGAAGGAAGAGAAAACATTACCTTCCGTCAGAAGGATTTGCTGGAACTTGATATAGAACAAGAGAGCTATGATGTAGTAGCCGCCTATAATGTGCTGTTGTATATGAAGAATCAGGAAAAAGTGCTGGAGAAAATTTACGACATCCTGAAACCGGGCGGCGTCTTTCTTTCTGCAACGGATTGTCTGGGAAGAAATCTGTCCAAAGAATCTGTGAGAAAGTTCTGGAAATCCAAGCTGCATCTTATGCCTTATGTTTCTTTTGATACACCGGTAGGACTGATGCGGAAAATTCAGAGAAAAGGATTTTTAGTTATTGAGATCGTAAATCTTCACAGAAATCCACCAAACATTTTTATTGTGGCTCAGAAAATTGAGAAAAAGTAAGAGTTTATAAAAACTTTAGAAAGTTTATAAAAGTTTGTTAGCACTCATCTTATATGAGTGCTAATTTTATCTTGACTTTTCTGTTTCAGGGTATTAATATAAGTCTCAGATGAGAAAAATAAAAACCTAGAAATAGAAAAGGAGATGTATTTATCATGGCCAGCAAGCGTGGTACTTTATCAATTAACAGCGACAATATTCTTCCAATTATTAAAAAATGGATGTATTCTGATCACGATATTTTCTTTCGTGAACTGATTTCTAATGGTTGTGATGCCATTACCAAACTGAAAAAACTGGAAGTTATGGGAGAATATTCTTTCCCGGAAAATCATAAAAATAAAATTCAGGTTATCGTAAACCCGGAAGAAAAGACCTTGAAATTTATTGATACTGGTCTTGGTATGACTGCAGATGAAGTAGAAGAGTATATTACTCAGATTGCATTTTCAGGCGCTACCCAGTTCCTGGAAAAATACAAAGATAAAACAAATGAAGATCAGATTATCGGACATTTTGGTCTGGGATTCTATTCCGCATTTATGGTAGCAGATGAGGTTCAGATTGATACTCTTTCTTACAAAGAAGATGCAACACCAGTTCACTGGTCCAGTGATGGCGGCACAGAATATGAAATCGGTGATGGAAACAGAACCGAAGTAGGTACAGAGATTACCCTGTTCTTAAATGAAGAGAGCGTAGAATTTGCCAATGAATATCGTGCAAGAGAAATCATTGAGAAATACTGTTCCTTTATGCCTGTGGAAATCTTTTTATCCAAGGCAAACGCACCTCAGGAATATGAGACCATTGAAGAGTCTGAATTAAAAGAAGACGATGTAGTAGTGGAACATATTCATGAAGATGCAAAAACAGAGGAAAAAGAGAACGAAAACGGTGAAAAAGAAGTTGTAGAAATTTCCCCTGCAAAAGAAATGGTGAAAATCCATAAACGTCCGGTTTCTTTAAGCGATACCAATCCTCTGTGGATGAAACATCCAAACGAATGTACAGAGGAAGAATACAAAGATTTCTACCGCAAAGTATTCATGGATTACAAAGAGCCATTGTTCTGGATTCACCTGAATATGGACTATCCATTTAACTTAAAAGGTATTTTGTACTTCCCGAAAATTAATATGGAATATGAATCCATTGAGGGAACCATAAAATTATATAACAATCAGGTGTTTATTGCAGACAACATCAAAGAAGTGATTCCTGAATTTTTGATGCTGTTAAAAGGTGTCATTGACTGTCCGGATCTGCCTCTGAACGTATCCAGAAGCGCTCTGCAGAACGATGGTTTTGTGAAGAAAATCTCTGATTACATCAGCAAGAAGGTAGCAGACAAGCTTTCCGGTATGTGCAAGACAGACAGAGAAAATTATGAAAAATACTGGGATGATATCAGCCCATTTATTAAATTCGGCTGCATCAAAGACAGCAAGTTTTCTGAGAGAATGATGGATTACATCCTGTACAAAAATATTGATGGAAAATACCTGACCTTAGAGGACTGCATCAAAGAAAATGCAAAAGAAACACCGGAAGATCAGGAAGTAGTGACAGAGGAAAACAAGGAAGAAGTTCTGGAGGAAGCAAAAGAAGAAGCCAAGAAAGAACCAGAAAAAACACCTGTCTATTATGTCACAGACGAAGTACAGCAGAGCCAGTACATTAATATGTTCAAGGAACAGGGACAGGATGCCGTGATTCTGAAACATAACATTGATTCTGCTTTTATCTCTCATGTAGAACAGATGAAAGAGAATGTGAAATTCCTCCGCATTGATGCTGATGTGAATGAAGCAGTCAAAGAAGATGGAAAAAATCTGGAAGAAGAGACAAAAACACTTTCCGAAGTATTTAAGAAAGCTCTGAACAAAGACAATCTGACCGTAAAAGTGGAAAGTCTGAAAAACCAAAACGTTTCTTCCATGATGACCATTTCTGAGGAAAACCGCCGTATGCAGGAAATGATGAAAATGTATAACATGTATGGTATGGATCCATCCATGTTCGGCGGACAGGAGACACTGGTACTGAATGCCAACAACAAACTGGTTCAGTATGTGCTGGAAAATAAAGACGGAGAAACTACGAAGGTACTCTGTGAACAGCTCTATGACCTGGCGCTTATCAGCCACAGACAGCTGACACCGGAAGAAATGACAAAATTCGTTGCAAGAAGTAATGAGATCATGATGATGCTGGCGAAATAAACAGTATGAAGGAAAAATAGAAGAAGTGAATGGGAGAAAAGGAGATGCACAGGCTGATATTGCTTGTGGGTCTCCTTTTTTGCAGTTTATAAAGAAATGGAAATGATTTCTTCATAGGTGAAATTGCTTCCAAGTTTCTGTTAGGAGGTATAAGAATGTCAGAATGGGATAAATTGATAACACGTATATGCAATTTATCGAAAGACATCCGGTTTGATGAGTTATGGAAGGTATGGGAAAGCTATAGATACGAAATGAATGCACCAAGAAGTGGGAGCAGTCATTATACTTTTTGTAGAAAGTGAGGCGAAGAATGATGAAGACGCTGAATGATTATATGGCAATGTCCTATCGTATGGAAATTGTAGACGATAAGGAAGAAGGCGGCTTTTATGGGGATTAGATATAAGATATCCACTGTTCGTTTTTAATATTCTGTAAATTTATTTATATAAAAGAAAAAGAATGACATAATTTAATGGAGATGTTATAATTCTTACAACAACAAAATCTAACAAAAGGAAAAATAGTCACAACAAGAAGTATATGGAATATAAAGCAAAATACAATCCCAATAAGCCTCAAATTTCTTTTATGAACTACAGCGGTATGTATATAAATACTGTATGGGAAACAGTTTTTTTACTTACGGGAATTGGAGTGTTGTTTATTGGAATCCTGCTTAAATTTGCTGGTCTCTAAAACGTGGGGAAAGGGTTTCATAAATAATTTTTTAAACAGGAAGGGGGTACGCCATGCATCACAAAATTTTTTTAAAGCAAATGAAGCGTAGCAAAAAAACAATTCTGTATCTGTTACTGCTGTTTGCTGTAACTGCCTTTTTTGCCACAAGTGTAAATCTGTACCAGAACAGCATTCACAATCTGAAAGTTTCGGAGGAGACCTTTTCAACCCTGGCAGTTACAGAAATTTATGGAGAGGTGGACAAATACGGAGAACTGGCAGAGCCAAACAGTGAGGAACACATTGGCTATCAGGCTGTTGGGGTGAAAGGCTATGATGTTCGTGACATTCTTGACAGTGAAGCAGTGGAAAGTTATGATCTGCGAAGTCATTACGGGGCTTACATAGAAGGACATCCGGCTATGGAGTATGGCTATGAACAAGATGTGAACTCAGGTGAAAAAACAGATATCTGGTTCACACGGAGCAACAATGTCATCCGGTTTAAGATTCAGGGGGCGGAACCGGTTGCGCTGGAGTATAACCCGGATGAATCTTATACCTGGGGATGGCGCCCATTCTATCTGGAGATTCTGGAGGATGCTGCCGGCTTTTCCTCCTATCCGGATTATCTGCCTATAACCATTTTGGATTTGACAAGGAGGAATGGGCTGAACATGAGGAAGATATCAAAGAACTGAATCAGACGGATGATACAGACAAACTGATTTTTTACCCGGATGTAGAGTATATTGCGATTCTTGGCTCTCATATATCCTGGGGTAGGATAGGGAAAGCCGGAACCTGGGAATATCTGGACAGGGGCTTGTATGACGATCAGTTTGCTTTTGCCAAACCGGTTCAGGATTATACCTCTATCTGTTATCTGTCTGACCTATGACGGTTCCAGGGAAGAGAGAACGTATGAGGAAAGCGCTTCTCCTTTTCCCATTCAGCGGGTAGAAGACGTGGAGAAGAATCCGGAACTGAAAGCGTATTTTGAGGACATTTGGCAGGACATCAGCATACAGCAGTACACCCACAACGTAGTTGCGACCAATGACGTCACCTCTGTCCCTGCCTTTCATCTTGGCAGCGCTGCTCTAACGGAGGGTAGGCTTATTACCCAGGAGGAGTATGAAAAAGGTGCAAAAGTCTGCCTGGTCAGTGAAGAGATGGTAAAAAATCAAAAATGGAAGATTGGGGACAAGCTGAAGATGAAGCTGTTTGAAAGTGAATATATCCCGGGTTATGACCGGAATCTCTATGACCAGCCTATTTATGATGCAGAGGAAACGCCTTTTGTAGAGGAAGGGGAGTATGAAATCGTAGGCATTTATTCCAGGTATCCTACGGTTGGGAATACGGAACTTGCGTCAAATACCTTAGAAATATTGCCCTATAACATTTACATTCCAACCAAATCCATTTCCAAAGAAAGAGAGCCGGAAGAACTTCTGATTCATACGCTTTATGAAGAGGGGAAAGCCATATGGGATGCCAAAGCAGAACCCAAAGATGGGAGCGAAAAGCTCTGCCTGACAACAGGAGAAGTGTCAGAGGGGATTCTGTATACCAATGCCCTGGGAGGACCCAGTCGTATTACTGTTACAGAAGCTGTTTATGAACAGTTAAAACAGGAAGGGTATCAGATTCATTTGCGGCTGCCGGATGTGATAGAGGAGCAGGGGACTGCGGATAATGTAGTTGGTTATCTTCCGGGAAAAGACCATACCAAGGCGGTTGTCCTGGGAGCAAACTTTGATGGGGCAGGCCAGTGTGGACCGCTTCTGATGCCCGGCGCTTACAACAATACCTCCGGGGTGGCAACGCTTTTGCAAACTGCCAGATGGCTGGCAGCGTCCGATGAACTGCCCTGTGATGTTATTTTCGCTGCCTTTAATACAGAGGATAACAGGAAAAAGGTTCTTCAGCACTGTCTGAGTATATAGAAAAGCAGTATACACAGATTCGCATGGTAAACTTAAAATGCCTTGGCTGGAAAGATCAGCCATTGACCGTTTACGGTGCAGATTCGGAAGCGGATTTGCGAAAAAGTCTTGCCGGTGGTCTTGGAATCCAATATGCAGACATGGATGTGGGTGGAGATGAAGCAGCATTTCGTGAAGAAAATATGAGCAGCGTGGTTCTTATCCAGGACGCCTGTCTCAATAAACAGGAAGTTTCCGCTGTGTTACACTCTGTTCATGACGTCCCGGAAAATCTGGATTTTGCCATGCTGGATGAGACTGCCAAAAAGCTGGCGGCATGGGTTATTGAGCGTGGGGATGAGCCGCTGGTGTCTTATGTGGTGTATTGGTAAGAGGTATTAGGGGAATAGTAATGTGTAAGGAGATGTTGCAGAAGAAAATGATTAAGGAGGTGTACACTTGTGGCAGAGAATCAAAATGTTGAATGGAAAGAATTGTGGAAGGATGAGTACCTTAAATGGATATGCGGATTTGCAAATGCACAGGGCGGAAAGATTTATATTGGAAAAAAGGATGATGGCACAGTAATAGGATTGCAAGACAGCAAAAAATTGTTGGAGGATATCCCAAACAAAGTACGAGATGTTCTTGGGATTATTGTAGATGTGAATTTGCTGACAGAAGATGGAAAAGACTATATTGAAATTAGAGTGAATTCAAACAGTTATCCTGTCAATTATAAAGGGGAATATCATTATCGGAGCGGAAGTACAAAGCAGCAATTAAAAGGACAGGCACTCAATCAATTTCTGCTGCAAAAAACCGGAATTACATGGGATAGTGTTCCGATTCAAGGTGTGACAATAGAAGATTTGAGAAATGATAGTTTTGATATTTTCAGGGAACAGGCGGTTCGTAGCAAACGAATTGACAAGAAAGATATTGATGCCTCAAATGAACAGTTGCTTGATAGCCTTAATTTGCTTGAAAATAATCATTTGAAAAGAGCGGCTATTTTGCTATTTCATCATAATCCGGAAAAGTGGATACCGGGAGAATACATCAAGATTGGTTATTTTGAATCGGATTCTGAACTGCGTTATCAGGATGAAATTCACGGTTCATTAATTTCGCAGGCAGATAAAGGTTGATCTCATTTTTACGAAATATTTAAAGGCAGACATTTCGTATCAAGGAGTAACAAGAGTAGAAACCTACCTTTTCCGAAAGAAGCAATTAGGGAAGCTGTTTTTAATGCTATCGCACACAAATTTTATGGCGCATTAATTCCAATTCAAATCAGTGTGTATGCGATCGGATTTATATTGCGAATGATTGTATTTTCCCAGAAGATTGGACAATCAATGATTTAATGGGAAACATCGTTCAAGACCTTATAATCCTTTGATTGCCAATACATTTTTTAGAGCTGGTTTTATCGAAGCATGGGGACGTGGAATCGAAAAAATCAAAGATAGCTGCAAAGAAGCCGGAAATCCTATGCCAGAATATACGATTAAGCGTGAGGAAATTATGGTTATGTTCAAGAACTTGGTTAGTAACACTGACCAAGCTACTAACCAAGCTAACCAAGATGATAATAACTCAGTGATAGTTCGTATTTTACAGGTGATTGAAGCAGAGCCAAGATTGTCTCAGAAAAAAATTGCTAATGTTATTGGAGAAAAATACAGTACAGTAAGTATATATGGAATCCATGAAAAATCTGGAGTAATTAAGAGAGAGGGTTCCAGTCAAAAAGGAAAATGGATTATCTTGTGATGCAACTTCACATAATGTTGCTCACCCCTTCCAGGGTCAACAGCTTCACTTTTTTGTCCATTCCTCCTGCATACCCTGTGAGATTTCCATTGGTTCCCACCACCCGGTGGCAGGGAACCAGAATGGAAATCTTATTATGCCCTACAGCTCCGCCCACGGCCTGGGCAGACATATGGGGAATACCTCTTTGCAGGGCAATCTGTTTTGCAATTTCCCCGTAAGTCATGGTTTTTCCATAGGGAATGGAGCATAAGATTTCCCACACAGCTTTCTGAAAATTAGTTCCTATAAAGTGAAAAGGGACGGTGAAATCCGGCTCTTTTCCGGAAAAGTAAATGGTGAGCCAGCGTTTCGTATCTTCAAAAACAGGGAGCTCTTTTTCCTCATAAGGCTCCTTCAGACCCTGGGCAAAGTATTTCTGTTCCTCAAACCAGATACCGATTAATCCCATATCATCTGCTGATAAAAGGAGTTTTCCAAGTAGTGATTCGTAATGACTGATATACTGCATAGCGATTCCTCCCAGATTGATTAATGTTTTATGTCTCCAAATCCTTTTTAAACTGCAGCATCATTTCTCTGGTCAGGCTCACATCATAATCCTCATAAGGGATGTCTTTTCGTTCAAACCATTCTGCCACAGCCAGTTCTGTTTCATCCAGGGTAATCTGGTCATCCCCGTCTAAATCACAGTAAAATCCGGACAAAAGACTGCCGGAGAGGGCCCAGGGCTGGCTTTTATAATAGCGGATATTTTTTACTTTCAGACCGACTTCTTCCATGACCTCCCGTTTGACAGTTTCCTCCAGTGTTTCCCCGATTTCTGCAAATCCGGCAATAAGGGCGTACCTTGTGTGGTTTCTGCCGGCATATTTGGAAAGCAGCAGTTTTTCACCGTTTCTTACGCCTACAATCACTGCCGGAGAGATCCTGGGATACTGGGTGTTTCCGCATACAGGACACAGGAGCATCCGTTCTTTTTGGTCATGGACATTTTCATGACCGCAGGCACCACAAAAACGGTGCTTCTGATACCAGGTGAACAGATGAAAGCCTGTAATCAGGGCAAAGGCCTGTTCCTTTGGTTCAAAGCTGCGAAATACAGAGATATCAGAAAAAGAAAACTCTGGCGTCCAGGAAGGCTGGAAATCAGGAACCAGATAATACCGGGTTTCATCTATGGAAAACAGATAAATATAGTTTTTGTAAATTTCCGGCTGTGCTTTTGCAGCATCCCAAAAGGTGGGGAAGGAGAGTGTCTCCTTCGCTGTATTTGCCAGAACTTCGTGGTTCTGATAATGCAAAATATAGTCCTTTTCTGTTGGGGGAACCGGTTGATATTCATTGTGAAAAACATGGTTTCCTAAATCTTGTATCATATGTATACCTCACATTTCTTCTGTAAACTATAAATTTTGATAGGGAATCTTCTGTTGTTTGAAGAATTTTTGGATTAAGTCATCCCACACATGGTCCAGGGTTTTGTCCAGGGTAAAGGTTTTCAGGGAGGTCCCTGTGGTGCAGGTGAGATGGGTGCCATCGTATTGAAAGTTTACGAAAAGCCCGAAAATATCTTCGGTAGTAAGCCCAAGAGGATGATCCTGCAACAGTTTTTCCACATTTTTTCTGGAGAGAAGGAATACAATTTTAAAGTGAAGAGGTGTTTTCTTCCCTTTCATAATGGAAAAGCAGAAGGGTTTTACATCTTTCCAGAGGGCATAGTTTCTTCCCTCCAAAGCCAGGGCTTCTTTTTCTTCTGTATCAAAAAAAATCAGGCTGCAAAGAGCCGGTAAGATTGTAGGTGATAGAGGTTGTAACAGATGCTTCGGACAGCCAGAAGGGGTCAAAAGCAGCGCCAATCAACAGTTTTGACATAAAGTCTTTAATATCTAATATTTGCAATGCAATCATGGTGAGATACTCCTCAATTTTAAAGATAAGAACAGTATAAACGAAAAGCAAAAAAAATCCTAGACTTTTCCTGGAAAAACCTTTTCAAACCCTTTGTTTTGTGTTATTATAAGACATAGTATTAAAAACTACATAAAGAGGTTGTGAAAAATGAGTTATAAAATTGTAATAGATAGTTGTGGAGAATTATTAGAAAGATGGAAAGAGGATGAGAGAATCGAAAGCATTCCTCTTACGTTGACTGTAGAAGGTGAAGATATTGTAGATGATGAAACCTTTAACCAGGCAGAATTTTTACAGAAGATAGCAGACAGCCCTAATTGCCCAAAATCTTCCTGCCCTTCACCGGAACGTTATATGCAGGCTTATGACTGTGGAGCAGACCATGTGTATGCAGTGACACTTTCTGCAAATTTAAGCGGTTCTTACAACAGCGCAGTATTGGGAAAAAATCTTTTGCTGGATGAGAAACCGGGACACAAGATTCATGTGTTTGATTCCCGCTCTGCATCTGTAGGGGAGTCTCTCATTGCCCTGAAGATTGAGGAATGTGAGAACCAGGGGATGGAGTTTGAACAGGTAGTAGAGACAGTAGAAGCCTATATTGAATCTCAGAACACCTATTTTGTCTTGGAAAATCTGGAGACTCTTAGAAAGAACGGAAGACTGAGTAATCTGAAGGCGTTTGTGGCGTCTGCCTTGAAAATCAAACCGATTATGGGTTCTACACCAGAAGGAACCATTGTTCAGTTAGACCAGGCCAGGGGCATTAATAAGGCGCTGATGAAAATGGTGGATTACGTTGCAGAAGGCGCAAAGGACAGTGAAAATAAGGTACTGGCAATCAGTCACTGTAATTGTCCGGAGAGAGCTGAGATTGTAAAAGAAGCAATTTTAAAGAGAATTTCTGTTAAAGATGTGGTGGTTCTGGACACTGCAGGAGTCAGCAGCATGTATGCCAATGACGGGGGAATTATTGTTGTAATCTAAATTTTTGCAGCTTTGAAAGGTAAAAATAATTCGCAATGATTTTGCTTGTTTTAAGGCAGATTCTTTGCGATAAGGTACAATAAAAGAAAAACTTTATCGCAAAGGAAGAAAAAATGAGCAGAGAACAGGAACGAGCCAGAAAAAAATTAGAACAGAACCCTATTGTTGAATGTAACAAAATCCAACAGAAGTATTATCCGGCATTGTTTTCTATGTTTGCAGAGGTGAAAGACCCTCGGAACCAGAGTTATATTGATTATTCGATAAAGACTATGTTGGGAACCTTGTATTATAAATGTATTGGCGGAATTTCAAGTATGCAGGAAATGACCCGGAAATTTAATGATGATAGAGTTGTGGAAAATCTCTATTCTTTTCTGGGAGATACAAAGAAAGAGTATCTTCCGCATGGTGTCACTGTAAATGAACTTTTGGAAAGACTAGATTACGAAGAACTGGAAAAAATACAGAAAGATATTGCGTACTCTATGATCCGCCGAAAAACCTTTGATAATGCAAAAGTAATGAAAAAGTGGCAGATTCTCATTGACGGTACAGAGTTAGATGAAGGATATCAGAAGAAGAATGATTACTATCTGAGCCGCTGTTATAACCGGGGGGAAGCGAATGAATTTATGAAGTATCATAGGAGTGTATTGGAAGCGAAACTTTATTTAGGAAATAATCTTGTGTGCAGTATAGCATCTGAGCCGATCCAAAACTCAGAGGAGTATATCAATCAGAGAGAGGAAGAGGTAAAACAGGATTGTGAAAGCAAAGCGTTTGTCAGACTTGCAGAAAAGATCAAGAAACGTTTTCCAAGACTTCCAATTATCATAACAGTAGATGGGTTGTATGTCTGCCAGAAGGTGATACAGACTTGTATTGATTATGGATGGGATTATATTATCCGCTATAAAGAAGGCAGTGCGCCATCCATAGCAAAAGAATATGAGCGTTGCCGGAAAAAGAAAAAATAGGTTCAGAAATAGAATATCAAAATCAGATCATGTTTGAAAAATATGATGTAAATCTGATCTATTATACAGAAAAGAAAATCAATGCAAAAGGAGAAGAAAAAATAACAGAGTTTGCATGGATACAAGTATCAAAGATTACCAAAACAATGCCAGAAAATCGTACCAAGG
>ENA-OQAA01000449-OQAA01000449.1-human-gut-metagenome-genome-assembly--contig:-NODE-449-length-28583-cov-4.156979_pt1 | contig 28583 bp, 52 predicted proteins | sample MGYA00242489_ERZ504515 | MGnify/ENA primary metagenome ERZ504515 (study PRJEB26092, sample SAMD00036237) | human gut metagenome | host: Homo sapiens | study: EMG produced TPA metagenomics assembly of... | reverse complement strand
ATGAGTTCAAGGTTGCTTTTAATAAACACATCTTCTATGCATCCGAGTGATTCCGGAGTAATCCTATAGACTTTAACGATGTCTCCTCCTGTATACCCTTCCCATTTCAAGTCATCAGTGTAACCGTCTATATGATTGCATCTGCCTTTTCTTACTGCCTTCCCAGCCAATACAAGATACATGTTGCCATCTCTTTGTTCAACTACCATCCCGTCTTCCAGATCCGCCTTTGTAAATTCTTTCTGCATGTAATCACTCCATTCTAAGATTTCGTATCCTTCGCTATTGTAGTACCGATACGATGAGAGCATTCCGGATCCTGTATAGCATGTTTCTCCTTTGCACTTTTCATAATTCGTCTTTTCCATATAACTTTTGCCTGTGCACCATTTCATTCCATGTCCGTGCATCTGCCTGCAGAAATCTTTTGCTTCTTCCTCAGTCTTACAATGCATCACAATCTTATTGTCTTTATTTTTAAATTCATCCCAGTTAAATTTTTTCATCATCCTACCTCACTATCTTTCGCACAATCCAATCTAAAAAAATCACAAATAACAGTATCGGAAACCCTCCAGCCAGAAGATAATCTGCTCCTTCTAGCTCTACTTCCTCTTCGATTCCTGTCTTTAAAGTAATCACTGTTCCAAGCCCCAGGATATAGTACAGGGCTAGGAATGCGATTGTGATTATGATGTCCATGTTATTTCTCCTTGTATGGTTCTATCTGTTCTTTCGGCATCCACGCTGTCACGACATCGTACACTATTTCCTTATCTGTCCCAAATTCTTTGTCGCAAGCGTAGACCGAACCTCCATCATCACAAAATTTCCACATACCCACTCTATCTATGTATCCGTCGTACACATTGCGCTCTTCCGGATGGTATGTCTTTTCTTCTTCTGGGGCCCAGTATGAATAATAGTCTCCAATCCATTCAGATGAGTGTACAGTAACTTTTACCATTTTTCCGACTTCCGGCAATTTCTCGCTTACCGGAATCCAACCGTCATTTTTCTTCCCATCTTCATATCCTTGCATATAAAATTTTCTTCGGCTGCATTCTCTGCACTTCGGAACATCGCCCATATGAGAACGGATAATGTCTTTTGCCCAACCAACACTTACATAATCATCACACATTCCGAATGATTCAAACTCTATCGCATGATCTTCAATCTCTTCCAAAATCTTCTCTAATACGTTCATTCCACATTCTCCTTATCTGCATACTTCTCTATAACATCCACTGCACAGGTCAAGCCATAAAGATAGCTTTCCAGCTCTTCTGCTGTTTCGCTTGCGCCATGTCGTTTTCTTTCTTCTTTCAGCGTTTCGTAGGCGTCATTTTTCATGGATTCGATTTCTTCCACGATTTTCTCTAATGTGTTCATACTTTATCTCTCGCTTTCCAGCGCTTCTTTCACCACTCTTTCCACTTCTTCCGTTTCTTTTTCCCATGATTCCGCACATCTTTTTACACCTTCCGCGTAAGCTGTAAGACCCATTGCTAAGTGTTCTTCCGCACTTGCATTTGTCCAAGTTCTGCATTCTCCATTTTTGCGCAATATAGTTATCATTATTTTCATCATTCCACCTCCAACATCTCTTGATTGTCAAAAATATTGCCAATGACTTCATTTGTGTTCGCTTCGAAAAATAAAGATCTATCTCCATTTATGCAGTATGTTCCATTTAAAAATTCAACGCGATTCAGTTTGTGTCCTAAAAGGTCATTCTCCCAAATCTTCTTACCATTCTTGTCGGTAAGTCCGGTGTACTGGCAGAGGGTGTTTATATCAATCTCACAAAAATCAATGCCAACTACATTCCATTTGTCGCATGCTGTACCTTCATACGGTTTAACGATTATCCCGCCAATAAAATAATGTTTCGGTTCTGGCATTCCATCATCAAATAAATATCCTTCAACCCACCATTCCTCTTTCGGAAGTTCTTTCCAGCTTTTTCTCTTTGCTTTAAAAAGGATTTCTCTATTCATCTTCCTTTCCTCCGTTCTGTCGCATCTGCTCTATGTAAATATTTGTGGCGCATCTTACAATCTCCGGTTTTAATCCATCGTAATCAGTGCCTTTGTAAAAATTCTTGTCGCACGATCTTTTAATCATATACAGGATATCTTCAAATGTTCGTTCTTTCACTTTCCCTCTCCACTTCATTGTTGTATTTCATGCACTTCCATCCTTGTACGCTACACATTTCTCTTTAATACACGGATGCAACACTGGTCTAACAAAATCGCCGTTGCCAATAAGCATTGCTTTTATCTCTTCTTTTCCCGTTAAATCAGGGCAAAATAAAATCATTCTTCCTCACTCCAATCTATCCTCTGTCCGCAATGGTAACAAAATTCTGAAATCCCTGTACCTGCAAAGTTCCCTCCGCAATTCGGACAGCGATAAGAATCCGTGTATCTTATCCCTGTATCATCATTTGTTTTGATTGGCTTCTTCGCCGTATCCCGCTCTTTCAACTCATGCATCTGCTCCAGCAACTTCGCGCACTGGCTGCTTGTAAAATCATTAATCTTGTTGTACTGGTTCAAAATATCGCACACAAACCGTCCCATCTTGTATTCTGCGCATTTATCTTCCAGTGCTTCACCACTTAAATGATCTGGATACTTGCACAGGTCGTCGCATATATGCTCCATCATTTCTGTGGTGATCACGTCCATCCATGTTTCTTTCACTTTTGGCATTAGTCATTCCTCCGTAATAAAATCTTCTATGCTCATCTGTCCCGGCACGTTCTCGTCTTCCATCCACCATAGAAATACTTCTTCTCCTGACTTCCATTTACATTCTTTTCCACGTCTTTTACGTTCTTCCAACATTCTGGCAAATGCGTGGATATACAGTTTCTTGTATTCCGGGAAATCTGCAAATTCTTTGTATCGTTTTTTTCCTGCCATCGCGCACCCAATGCATCCAATACGATCGTATCCGCACTGGTACAGTTCGCACGTCTCTATTTTCTCGGAATTTATATATTCCCAGATATCACTATGCGTCCAATCTATAATAGGATTTACAATCATCTTATTTTGCTGCATGCACAATTCGCTCATTCTTCTTTGCGAATTGTTATCATTCATCAACATTATCTTTGTGAATTTTTCTTTCTCCTTTTTGGTTCGTCCAATTTTTTCAAACTCTTCTCTTTTCATCCTGGAAGCACTTTCATCCCATCTCACTCCGGTTGCGATATACCGGTTTGCACATCCAGTTTCTTTCAGCACAGAGCAACAATATCTTACCATTCTTGTCGGCGGTATAAGTTTTTCGGGAATTAACCTCCACATGCTAATCGGTTTTCCTTTATAACGTGGTTTTTCTATTTCGCACTTAATTCCATGCAGTTCCAGTTCTCGGAATGCCTCCCGAATATGCCGAACTGTCTGCGGCGCATCTGCCGTTGTATGGCTGTTATGTACTTCAAAAGGGATCCCGGATCGCTTAAAAATCTCTAACATCACATCACTATCCTTTCCTCCGCTGTATGTGCAAATAAGCGGTCTACCATAGTGGTGTAGACTCATTTCACTTGCCATTTTAATTCTTTCGATTGCTTTTTTCTCTTTATCCATTTTCTCAGAAGCCCGGTATACCCTTGCCCCGGCCGGAGGCTGGCTCCTTTCTATTTTTCGCTTATTTTCTTCTTTTCCTCTCCGTGTTTTCCTCATCCATTAATCTTTTTTCCCTATCGCTTCGCCAGCTCCCTAACCAGTTCATCATTCCCTTTTTTCGTAAGGCCTTCATTACATGTGCAATCCGGATATACACATCGGAAACAATCCGGATATTTACAGAGCGGCTTTGAAATTTTCGTTCGATTCATTTCCAGTTTTCTTTTCGTCTCCAGCAGATCCGGTACCTGGACCTGTCTTCTGCTGCCCGCTTCCGCAAACCAGATCAATCCCGATCTCTCCAGATATGCCCGAAAACAAATCTCATTTTTCTCAATCTGGAACATAACTTTCATGTACACCCACACCTCATGCACATCCATCCCGTCAAATAAAAGTTCCTGTATCCTGGATGCGTATTTCTCGTAACCTTCCACTACTCGATCACTTCCACTTCTCTTATTGAGACTTCATAAGCTGTTCTCTCGCTATCGCCTTTTACATAAATCCTGCTCTGTATCATTCCCATGGCTCTCACTTTTGTTCCGACTGGAAGCCCTGCTGCCAGCCTTGCGTTCGAATACCAGCAAATTGCCGGGAGATAATCACTTTTTCTGTGTTTCCTGTTTACTGCAATTAAAATATCCGTGATTTCTTTTCCGAGTGGTGTCTCTCGATAGAGCGGCTGTTTACAGATATATCCAATCAGATCAATTCTGTTTTGATCCGCTTCACCAGCTTCGCTGATTCCTTTTACAAATACATACAATTTCAAATGATTTCTTTCTCCATCCTTTTCATTGTATGATCGGTATTCTCCAAAGAGCGTGATTCTGCCTCCTACATGATCCCAGATCTCTCCTGCCAGTTCTTCCGGTACCTGGATCGGTATCACATCCAGCACTCCGCTAGTCCGCATAATTTCTATAATCGATGTATAAATTTTCCTGCCGCCCCTTGCAGTCAGCAAATATGTTGGTTCCTCTACGATTTTTCCTGTGATCTTTACGTTGTTCTCTTCCATCTTCTACTCCATTTCCAGCCTGGCTAATGCTTTTAAAATCTTCCCGCCATTGCTCTCTTCATCTGCCGGTGTTTTTACAGTCAATAACATTCCAGTCTCATTTACCCACAGGACGAAATATCCCATTCCCATAGGTCCTGTCGGAAAGTCTTCATACTCACCTGTTTCGGATAGGCTTACCAATTCCAGAATTTGATCTGGTATGTAACTCATCTCTTTTGTCTCTACATTCTGTAACACTGCCATTCCCCTGTATTTGATTTCTGCATCCTCATACCGGTCTCTGGCTGATAACCATTTCTTGTATTCCCACTCATCCCTTACTTTTAATTCATACTGCTTTTTTCCCTTTTCATAGGCTCTATATACTTCGCCTTCTTCCGGAAGATCCCCTACAAGTTCAATGACTGCTGCCTTATTCTTGCTTGTAAAGTCCTTCTCATATACAAATAATATCCAATAGGCTCCCTGTATGAAGTACATTTCCTCTTTCTTTCCTACAGTGAGTCCTGCACCTTTCCATGCATCCTTCAATATTCTCTTAAATATGCTCGTCTTAATAAACATGATGCTCCTTTCCTCTCCCAGAGTTATCTGGGAGATAATGTGATGGCTTACGACAGGTTTTGTGACGTACCTGCTGTTGTATCTTCACGGCACTTGGCCGGAGATGCTATAAAAATTGGAATCCTGGATGTCCTTCTTTCTGCTTTTCATTTTGCGGTTCTTTCATCAACTCCTGCTGATCCAGATAATTCTTCTTGCTGATCTTCATCCAGTCTTTCCTTGTGTGTGACTTCTCATATTCCTCTGTGCGATCTCGCAAAGCAGTTCTCTTGTCTTTCTGCAGTTATGCACAGCTTCTTTCCCGCTTTTATGGTGCGGTTCACACAAATACACTTTCAATCCTTCCGCTTCTGACATTGTCCTCATTCCTGATCCAAACAGGATATGATGTTCCTCGGTATACTGCTGCCGATAATCACCATACAGATTGGCGCAGAGATAACACACACCTTTTTCTGTGTTCAAAATACTTTTCGGATGGCTGATTCTTTTTTTCTTCTTTCTGGCCTTTGGAAATTTCATATCACTATAATCAATGCTCATAAGGTAATCACTTTCTTTTTCCAGTTGTCCCATCCGCCTTTTGGCCAGGCAAATTCTTTCTTCAGAAGCTGCATGATTTTCTCCGGATCCCCGGATTTTAAGATGTCTTCTATGACTTCTCCTTCCTGGACCACCTCTTCTGTGATCTCATGTACCTGTTTTTCTTCTTCCGGAAGATTCATAGCCGGAGCATCCGGCATCAGTTCCGGATAATCTTCCACTTCCATCTGTCCCGGAATCTGTTCTTCTGTTTCTTTTGGCTCTTCCAATGTTTCCTGTGCTTTTGCAGGTTCTGCCTTTTTCTTTAATGGTTCCGTCTTTAAGATTCCCTCTCTTTCTTTTCTCTCAGCGGCATCTGATAAACCCTTTCATAGGCTTCTGAATCAGAAGTCTTCCTGCCTTCCGGATAAAAGGTCTGTTCAAATGTTTTGGCCAACTCCAGATAGCTGATCTCTTCCGGCTCTCCCCTGCCGTTATATGGCATGATCCGAATCTGAAATTCACTGAAGAGCGCATTTGCAAATTGCATCCGAAACATCCGGAATTTTGTTGGAGCTACAATTCCCATGATCTCCCTGTTGATCACACTTTCCTCTTTTGGCTCGTCTTCCCATATCCATTTATGCATTTTCTCAAAGCAGCCTTTTCCTTCTCCTTTGAAAAATTCATACACCAATGTTTCCGTCCAGCTTCCCTGGTGTTCTTCTGGTGCGATGTCGCACAGGCTCATCTGCGGCGAATAACGATCTTCTGTTTCCCGGATGACTTCTTTTACCTCCCGGATTTCCCGAACCGTGGCATCTCTTGGTACCACTTCCCGCACTTCTTCCGGCAGTGCCAACATTTCAGACAGCTTGCTGCTGCCATATCCCCGGTATTTCTCCTGAATTTCCGGGCTGTTCCCGTCAATACTGTATGTATCGTTTGATCTGCATAAACCGGATGGCCCACGTCCTGCTGATATTGAAGGTTTCTTTTGCAAACTCAAAAACATCCGCATATCCCTTTTCTTTATAAAACTCTGCATCTCTAGTCTTTTTTAAGAGATACCCGACTTTAATGTATCCCTCTGCGATATGTTCCAGTTCTTTCCGTAATGCAATTTCTACCCCCTGCAGTGTACTGATTGTCTGTAATTCTTCCATCTATCCAGCTTTCCTTTCTGTACGTTTCAACTTCTTTCTTTTGAATAGCTCAACAAATTCTTTGACTTCCTCTGTCATGTCTCCGTTATATTTTGCCCGACACTGGATCATAACCCATTGTTTACCTCCATGGTGTAAAACGGCGTCTCCGGATCCTGCTTCTTTCTCAGGAACAGGATCGTTGTCTCACCTTTGGCCACCCGGTCAATGTACGTGGCAACACAATGATGCATGGCATTTCCCTCCTGCCTGATTTCATGGATCCGTTTCGGAAGTCTCAACACAAATTGTTCTGTTTCCATTTCCAGATAACTGTCCCGTTTTCTGTATTGCTCGTATCTTTTGTCTTTTTTATTGTCCAAATCCTCTTTGGCTTTTATTTCTCGTTCTCTGCTCTCTTCAATCAACTCTTCATGACGCTGTTCTAAATTCTTCGGGAATAAGATCCACGGCTCTCGCATGTTATACCCCAGTTCCTCTGCCATCTTCAGATAATCGTGATAATCCACGGCTTGTCTCTCATCTTCTCCTAACACTTGTTTGATGTACCGTTCCATCTTGTGAATGGTGGTATACCAGATATACCTGGTGAAATTCCTCGGAAACCTTGCAAAAAACTGAACCTGCTGCCATGTTGGATGCAATCCCTTTTCCTGCATTTTATAAGTGGTGTTGTATTCCCTTGTGCTTGGATTCTTTCCAGCCAACAGCTGGTAGTATTCCCCGTTTAGCCCCAGTATCTTTTTACAAGACCTCTCTTTCTTCTTTAAGTTTCCTGTGTTGTACCCCTGCATTTTTTCTTTGACAATTCTGTAAAACCCACACTTTACCAGCTGTTCGATTCCAGGCATATACCGGTATCCCTCCAGATATTGATCCAAATACATTTTTTCCCGATATTTCCCATGTTTCACAAAACGTTCCATTGCAGAATACTGAAACGGTGTTCCTTTTAAGATCTGTTTGAGATTCCGGTTATAAAGAATTGCTTCACGCTCTACCACTTTATAATATCTCCATCCGTCTCTGTAACACCACCGAACCCAGTCTGTCTGCTTATACTGTTCATATTCAAATTCATGAATCTTTTTTAAATTCCGGTCATACGTGATCCGTATCAGCTCCCAGTACCCGCCGTTTTCCTTTTGTCCATTCCTGAATTTCCGATAGCACTCAAAATATCGGTATACATATCCCTCTTTTGTTTTCTGCAGGAGCCCTGCATACCCTCTTGCATTGACATTTCCGCCTTTCTTTCGGCTTCTGTAGGTAACAGGATGCTTGCATGATGGGCATTCTCCCGCGTCTCCATAGTGTGGATTCCGGATTTTCACTTCTCTTCCACAATGTGTGCAATGCCCTTTTGTTACTTTTCTTCCGGCATCATAAAACAAGTACTGGGGAAGGACTTCCCTGTCTACAAAATCATCAAAATCTTTCGGCAGTTCCGGCACCAGCGCCATCTCAGAATCAATTTCATCAATCTCTTTTCGTCCTTTACTATAGCTTTGCCATCTTGCGATTGCTGCACGTGGCTCTTCCTTCCCGTTGTGACAAAATTCTGTGATCCGTTTTCGGTCCCCTTCTCGTATCCATACTTTTCCACTACTGTACCAGTATCCTTCTTCTATCTCTCCCCATCCTTCCCAATAACTTAAGTTATCTGTTTTTGCCGTTCTCCACTTCTCACACAGATTGTCGTAAGTGTAGTACTTGTTTTCTCCCAAAAGGAATACCCGGTATTTTGGATATCTTGTGTCATTCAGGATCATATCTCTTGTAAATACATCGATCTCTAAAACCGTGCCTGTCTTCTTCGCACGATAGAACCAATAATATGTTGCGCTCCACACAGGCGCTCTTCCACATCTTAGTACCTGATGTCCTTGATCTTCCCCGACTGTCTTTCGCATCGTTTCCGTTACTTTTAACTCTGGAAGCTTTAATAACTCTCCTCGTCTCATTTCTCCGCCTCCAGATAGTATTCTTCTGCCATGCAAATACTTCCAGATCCGGCATTGCCACCATTTGTGCCCCTCTTCTTTCTTTGACTCTTTTTTCCGCTTCTTTTCGGATATTCTGCAGACATTCTTTGAGTGTCCGGTTCTTTCTTCTTACCGCTCTGGCCAGAATTTCTTTTTCAAAACATCTCATAGACAGATACGACACGATCTCTCCTGCCGGCATCCCGTCTGTTTCCTCCTTTAACTCAACCTGCAGCTTTCCGATGGCCGCATTTACTGAATCTACCAGTCTTCTGACAGATGCTGCTCATATACTTCCCGGATTCCATCTGGAATCCCGTTTTCCTCTGCCAGCACTTTTAAATGCTCCAGATCCTGCTCCTCCAAAAGTCCTTTTGCACATGCATTTAATTCTTCTACGGAATCAAAATTCCCAAATACATCAAACATGCTGTTTTTCCTCCAGTAATCCCTCTAATTTTTCCACGTAATCGTGATGTTTACTAAATCTGACAGCTATTTCATGCCGCTCTGACAACGTCTGATACTGCTGCCACAATTCCTGGTTCTTCACCTCTTCCCCGGACGGTTTTCTCCATTCCGCCCGCTTCCACTGCTCCGGCTTCCCGTTTTCGATCATGTTCTTGATAAAAATACAGTCCGTATACAGGGTCACATTGCACGGCGTATTTAGTATTTTCAAGGATTTCACGATTCCAAGCAGCACCAGGCGATAATAGGTCGTCTCCTGTTCTTCCCCGCAAATTCCTTTGACCGCCGGTCCTTTGCTTGTCTGACATTCCATTGCGGCCGCCCATCTTCCATCTTTGATACATGGACCTGTCAGACTTGTCCTTATGTAAATATTTACCTCTTTCATATCAAATTCTCCTGTTCAAACGGATCAGGATGTATCTTCGGTATTTATATCCTGTTACTGGATTGATTCCCTCATGGTATGTTTCTTTGTCAAGATAATAGCCTTTTGGCGGTTTCAGCTCGTCACTCCATGTTTTTCTTTTGTAAACCTTTTCTTCCGCCACTGGAATCTTTAAATTCTTGCTGCAGGAGTACCGGCTTTCTTTCATCTTGTTCTCCTCATCCGGCGTTTTACTTAAATACTCGGCCAGCTTCCGGAAGCCTCCCTCGTCATACAGCAGATCGATGTGGACGCCTCCCTTTTCCCATGCTTTGCGCATGATCAGATCCGCATCCGGAATCCTGTTGATGACCAGGTGGTGATGGACGCCGCCCCGGCTTCCAATCTCGGTATGCAACATCCATTTCAACTCTGCTCCTCGTTTTCTGTATTGTCTTCTTACCTTATCTCTCCACCGTTCAAAATCCTTGGCAGCCTCTTTCATGTCCTGTGGCCGGTTCTCCAATTTATACGTCAATGTCACCCAGTAGTCATTCTCCTGAAAGTTCAGCTTCATCTTTCTCCAACACTTTCGTTCTTTATTCCACTGATTCACCTTCCTGATCTGCTCCGGTGTGGCTTTCTTCTTTTTCTCTCTTGGCATTCCCGGAGCACCATATCTTCCATTGTGATACTCCATCACTTCTCTGATGTCTCCCAGGTCATAACTCTTTCGTTTATACATCCTGTTTTGCTCCTAAGTTTAATATTCTTATCAAGTTGAAAACGGGAGCTTTTTGCTCTCATTTTCTTTGACATTTTGCCAATACAGGTGTACAATATAAATGGTTTTTATTTTGTTTGTATTGGCAAAATATCCGGTGCATCTGTTTGCGGCAGGTGCACTAATTTTTTACGCTTTTTTCTATGTACCTGCAGCTAAGTTCTAATCCCGCTGTCAGAAGGATCATTCCTATCCATAATGATCCGGTTCCCATCATCATGACTGCACAGATTCCCAATGTGGCTTCCAGGATCCTCAGTAATTCTTCTGCATACCGAAGCTGTCTTCTCTTCCGGAAACTCATACGATGATGTACTCTCCCCCGATCTCTTCTGCTACCTGCTTCGCTTCCTGGTACGTCCCATACTCGCTCCGGATCTTTCCGGATTGCCAGCGAATGATCCATATCTGTTTCCTCTCCTTCTCTTCATTCAAATCCAAGTTCTTTGATCCTTTCTTCGATTAGCTTCAACTCTGCAACAGCTCCTTCCTCTTCCGGAAACTGCCGCAGTTCCTCTCTTCTGCTGACAAGCCTGCTGTACTCAATGACTTGTCCTGCCGTCATGTTCAAGATTCTCTGGTCCATTGGTCGCTCCTTTGATTTTTACTGATTTTCTTCCTTGATACTCCAACTCCCTGCAGTAATTGTTTAAGCAGGCAATCGCATGCTGTTTCTGCTGATCTGCATATCCATTCACACTTTCCGTTAAACTGAAATCCTGTATGAACCTATCGATTCGCTGTATGGTTAATCTTTTGTTTTTCATCTGTTTGTCCACCTTTCCCGCCTTCAGGCGGTTTTCTCTTTTCGTAATAATGCTTCCTGGATGATCCTGCTGCATCCATCTATCAGGCTTTTCACCTCTTCCTCTGTTCGTTCTGCATAACAGTCATCGTGTACCCGGATTGTTGCATTTTTTACTTTTACTGTTTCTACGATCAAAATCATCACCTCGCTATTATGTATGCAGGTTGATTGTCCAAGGTATGTTGTCCATTACCTTTATTTCCGAGTTGTTCCGAATCTATCAGCCAGCATATTTACAACATCTCTGACAAAATTTAAGTTCATTTTAAACACTCTATCCGCTTCATCTCGCATAATATTCAAAGATTCCCTTGCGATAATAAGGCTTGTTGCAATTGATGCTATGATTGAGCAGATAACGCTTGCTATTACAATTTCCATCTTTTCTCCTCTCTATGTTTAATCGCCATCGTAACCTCCGTGGCTGGATTGCTTTCTTTTGGTTTATCTCCTATACTGTTAATACAGGCATCTGCCAATGCCAAGTATTGTGAAAGGAGAAAAAACAAAATGGCTAAAATGAAACTGCAAAAAATTGCAGATCTATCTTTAAAAAACATGATTATTACCTATCATGATACTAATCGCACTAGATTTGATATGGATTTCTTCACAACCTTATTTACAGAAGAAACTCAAGATCATATTACAAACGCTCTGCAAGTTTTAGAGAGTGATGGTTTAGTTGATGTTTTCATAGCAGACACAATAGCTTATATGACCACGCTCCATCCAAGTGCAATTAGAGATTTTGAAGAAGATACCTGTTGAAAAAGGGATACAAATGCATTAAAGAAATCAGGTCTTTAATTTGATACAATCCAATCATCAGCCATTAAGTCATCCGCTGTTGGACTCCACATCTTACAGTGGTTGACTTCTTTTCCATTTTTATCAAATGTATAGGCAATACAGGATTCACTACTATTTGTCGGTCTAATCTTCAACTCTCTGTATGCTGTCTTGTTTTCGAATAATTCTCTTTCTATGTATTTTCTTTCTTCTAATGCCTGTTTCACTGCTTCCTGTATGTTCATCTTCCTCGCCTCGCTTCCTACTCCAAAAAATAATCCACTGATACACCGAAGTAATCAGCTACCTTTTTCAGCTTATCCACACTTGGAGACGATTCTCCCCACTTCTTAATTGTTCCGTTTCCAAAGCCCAGAGTTTTCTCAAGACAACTGATTGAGATGTTGTTCTTCTCTGCCAGCTTTAAAATTTTTTTAAGTATCATAATTCCCTCCTTTTGTTTTCCATCTTGTAGACAACTGCATATATATCTGTTACAATAACCTTGTTACACTTAGATAATTTTCTAAAGGTCATAAATGGCTGGAAAGGAGTTGCCGAGGAGTAACAATCTTAAGGATACCTCCGCAAAAGGAGGTGAGACTTAAGGGAATTAATCCAAATAATTCTAGAATGTATTGTGTGCATTTTTGAAATTGTTAGATTTCTAGAAGACCACGATATGTAATAGTCTCTCCCCGTGATTATCATCCAACGATAGTTACGGGGAATCCTTTTTTCCGTACATACATGCAGTTGTCTACAAGATGGAAATCTTTATCTTCACATCTGTTGTCTTTTACCCTTTTGTCTCCTATACTGTTAATACAGGCATCTGCCAATGCCGAGTATTATGAAAGGAGATAACGTAAATGGATCATATTTCTGACATCTCTCAATTACGAGAATTATTAAACGAATCCAGCCGAGAAATTCAGGAAAACATAAGTTCTTCCACTATTGATTTTGGTACAAAATCCCTTCTTGATTCTATTGCTCAACAAAATCATTATGTTCTGTCTGGAATTATCGAGTATCTTGAGAACAAGTAATTTTTTCTTCTTCATCGCACTCTTCCACAACTACTTTTATCTGTGTAGGAGTGCGATAAAGAATATCTCTTGCTTGATCTATAAGCCTTTCTGCTTTTTCTAAATTATTTAATACTTCATTTTTCCCTTCCACTTTAATGCGCATGCTCTTTACCACACTTTCTTTCATTTTGTTCCTCCTCTGCAAAATCCATCGGGTTCACTCCAAGAAAAATACATAATGGAATCAACTCTTCTGTTCTTAAATCCCTTTCTCTTTCTTCATCGTAAAGACTTGTATAAAGAGATTGATAATTTAGTCCTGTCTTTCTTGCTACCTCTGAAAGATTAAATCCTTTTTCTTTCATATATTTTCCAATTCTCTTCGATATGATCATATTTCATCACCTCGTTTCCTTCGTTTTGAAGAGCTTAATTGCACTATACTCTTCATTTTGAATTTTGTCAACAGGTTTTTAAAATATTTTCTCTTCATTACGAAGATTATTGTTGACCATGAAGAAATTATGATGTATATTAAAGAAAACGGAGGTTAGTACGGATGAAACAAAGTTTAGGCGAAACGTTAAAGGAATTAAGAAAAAGTAGATCATTAACTGCTAAAGATGTTTCTACAATATTAAAAGATATGGGATATTCCATTTCTGACAAAACATTATCTGGATATGAAAATGGTATACGAATGCCAAATGCTGACGTATTTATGGCATTATGTCAAATTTATAAATGCAAAAATATACTTGAAATGTTTTCTTTTGTTGAAGCTGATTATTCTATTCCGACCGATGAAGAATGGACAATAATAGAGCGCTATCGTAAATTAAATCAGCATGGAAAAGAAATTGTTGATTTTGTCTTGAGTAAAGAATATGAAAATTCAGTATATACTTCTGAAATAAAAGAGGCAAAAGTATATAACATATATCCTGAGCAATCCAACAATCATTTATCAGTATTAGCAGCTCATGAACGAACTGATGTTGAAGTAACCGATGAAATGCGAAAACATGATCAAGACATTATGATGAATGACTCTGAATGGGAGTGATACAATGACAATTTATGAAGAGCTTTTAGAAGAGGCGAATAGCAGCGGACTTATCGTCCGCGAAAAGGCTCTATCCAGCAGCGATGGACTAATATATAGAAACAGAATTGCAATATCAAATAACTTGGAAACATCTGCAGAAAAAGCCTGCGTTCTCGCTGAAGAGCTTGGGCACCATTTTACATCTATAGGCAATATCCTTGATATGAAAGATACGTGGAATAGAAAGCAGGAACAACAAGCACGATTATATGGATATAACCGGATGATCGGATTGCGTGGTATTATATCCGCTTTTAATGCTGGATGCCAGAATAGATACGAGATTGCAGAACACCTTCATGTCACAGAAACGTATCTGCAAGAAGCTATTGACTGCTATACTGGGAAATATGGTGAATATATCACTGTAGATAATTATGTTATTTATTTCATTCCTAATTTAGCAGTTATGGAAATGATATGAGCGCTAAGGCGTTTATATAGAGTAAAGTGGTGTTAAAGTACTTAGGAAAAGGAGTTTTAGTATGAGAGAAAAGCAAAGCGTAATGAGAGAATTGAAGCAATTACCTACATTCAATATGTTTGGAACCAAGAAAGAGGTTTCGTATCTTCCAGAAATTCTCAACCCGGATGAACGTGTTCTTGGACTGATCTCCGGATTTCTTGATGGAAACACGTGGATTATTGCACTAACAGATAGAAGAGTGATTTTCTTAGACAAAGGAATGCTATACGGATTAAAGCAAAGGGAGCTGCCGCTCGATAAAATCAACAGCATCTCACAAAAACGCGGATTATTACTCGGTTCAATTACAATACAAGATGGTGCATCTGCCATAAAAATCGAAAATATAGATAAAGGATGCATTGGTTCTTTTGTAGATTCACTTAATGCAGCTATAGACTCTTACAAATTTCAATCTTCCCCAGTTGTTCAGTCATCGAACGTAAGTGGTGCAGATGAAATTTTGAAATTCAAGTCACTTCTTGATCAAGGAATAATTACGAGAGATGAGTTTGAAATTAAGAAAAGACAAATACTTGGATTGTAAAATAAACTATCCCGTTAAGTTCACAAATAGGGACTGTATACACATCCGAATATATGTAAGAAAGTATTGACTGCTAATAAGGACTCGTGGTGTATGTATTGCTGTAGATAACTATGTTATTTATTTTATTCCCCATTTAGCAGTTATGGAAATGATATAACCGCTGCGGCGTTTACACATAAAGAAAAGAGGTGAGATAAATCATGAATAATAAGATATTCCCGATTGCTTCTTACAATGAAAAATTTAATGAATATCTTCCTGTACAATTTAAACAAGATTTAATATACCAGTCATTCGGTTTGGAAAAACATATAGAAAAGAGGCACCCTGAGTGCTTGCCATATCTTCGATTTATCTCATCTATCATATCGGATCCTGATTACATAGGTGTTAATCCAAATGAATCTGGAGATAGCTTTGAACTCGTCAAGATATTTAGTGAAAATGTGCAAATTGGCATCAAATTAGATGTGAAAGAAAACTATCTATATGTTGCTACTCTGCACACAATCACAGACGGCAAACTAAGACATGGGATAAATAACGGACGTTTAAAAAAATTTGACAAATAGAATATTTTGCCTATAATGGGAATACAATAGATTGAACCGCAAAGGTCGGAAAGGCTCCCGACACACTCGCAAGAGTACCTGAGATGCTGGATACGCCGCCCAGCTTGTGATTCAGTTTAAAGTTCGAGGGTGTTTCCATTTTGGAAGCACCTTTTTGTTTTCTTAAAAACGCAAAATATGTTTACTGATTTGTTATGAATCATTATCCAAGGATAGAACAGGCAGCTATCACGCCCTAGTGGTCTTAAAGAGATACCGGAGTGTCACCCGGTTGGGTAATGTTTAATTTCAAAATAAAAACCGCCCCTGCGCCAACAGAGACGGTCTACATATCCGAAGATATGCAATCTGAAGCCAAGAATATTGTATCATCTTCGGAGCAGTCGCGCAAGCGGAACGTAAGTTCGCACGTTGACTGTTATTTTTGTACCTTTTTTTCAATACAATTACATAGGAGTGTGATACAATGTCTTATTTTATCTACGCACGAAAGTCAAGAAAAGACGCCGAACTGGAAGCGCTAGGGATTGATGTTCTGGAACGCCACATTACTACCCTGTTAGAGCTGGCGAAGACACTCTCTCTTCCGATCGGTGCAATTTACAGAGAAGTTGTGTCTGGAGACAGTATTGATACCCGTCCAGTCATGACGCAAGTCCTATCCGAGGTAGAAGCCTGTATGTGGGATGGTGCCCTCGTAATGGACGTAGATCGTCTGGCCAGAGGTGATACGATCGATCAGGGACGTGTGCAGCGTGCATTTTTTTATTCCAACACCCGGATTGTAACACCAAGTAAAACCTACGATCCTGCAAATGAGTATGACAATGAATACTTTGAGTTCAGTTTATTTATGAGCCGCCGGGAGTACGCCACGATCAAGCGCGGATGCAGCGCGGCAGGGAGCGTTCCAGTTCTGATGGTTATTATGTTGGCAATGTTGCCCCTTATGGATGGGAGCGTGTCATTGCACCGGATGGAAAACACTATTCTCTTACTCCCAGCCAAACAGAGGCGCCGGTTCTTGATCTAATGTATGATCTGTGTGGAAATAAACAGTATGGATATCAGAAAGCCTGCACTTACATGACCAACATGGGGATTCTTGCAAGGAGTGGAAAGCCATTCTCCCCCTCCACCCTCAAGGTATTATCTCAAATCCGGCCAACATCGGAAAAGTCCGCTGGGGATATCGCAAAACGGTCAGAGCCGTAAAGGATGGTCGTGTGGTAAAATCCCGACCAAACGCCACGGATTACATTCTCGCTGATGCAGCATGGGCGCCACGCATCAGCACAGACCTATTCAAACGTGCGAATCAGCCAAAAGGCTGTTTTTCCTCTCCGGTCAGAAATGACAGACCGATTCAGAATCTATTTGCCGGTTTGGTTCGCTGCTCTCAATGTGGCCGACTTATGGTCCGCAAAAAAGCGCAGACAAAAACGCCTTATGATGTGCTGATCTGCCAGTATACCGAATGTTCCACCGTCGGGATCCGAATCGATGAACTGGAAGAGGCTCTGCTTGAATGGCTGAAAGACTACATCGTTAAGTATGAATTTACCGACACTCATGAGGAAGACGCTGCTGCCATTGCTGCAAAAGAAATGATCGTCACGAATTTTGAAACAGAGCATCAGACTCTTTTAAAACAGCGAGAATCCTTATTCGATTTTTTAGAGCAGGGAATTTACACGAAAGAAATTTTCCTTGAACGGTCCAATGCTCTGGAACAACGGATCAGAGACTGCATGAACAATATCACTGCTGCCAGGAAGATTTACATACTACGATTGCGAGGCAGGCAAATCGAAAGAATTTTGTCCCGAAGTGCAAGAACTTGTTAAGCGAATGGAACTCCCTGACTATCCCGGAAAAGAACAGCGCTTTAAGGAAACTGATCGACCGGATTGTACTGACCAAAACAAAACGGAATAAAAAGAACCAGAAAAACTCTGAATTTATGATTGATGTGTACCCGAAAGTACCGAAATAATGGTGCTTTCGGATTCTATTCATTAGTTGCATCTTCTACGAGCGTATTCCTCCGTGCCGATATCCGTAAGTGTTGCTGTCACCTCTTTATATGGCATGGTGTACCGCTGAGATAAATACCGCATCGATGCAGCGAGCTCCCCGTCCGGGCCGCCAAATTGTGAAATGATCACTTTGGCAATCTGTGGGTTCGTTTGTGTAATCTTTACCGGATATTGCAATCGTTTTTCATAATTCCACATAATCAGCATCCTCCTTCCTGCCATGGCCACGGCTCATTGATCCATTTCCAGTATTCACTGCAGGATGCTGTGGCTGTATCGATCGTCAAAGGTCCGAAATTCATGGCATATTCTTTCATTGCCTGATTGCGCATCCGGCTGTATTTTTCGAAATAAGCCAGTGCATCCGGATCCTGCGGGTGGGTATCCAGATATAATTTCACTTCATCCACCGCGAAACTGACAGCGTTGATATGATTTAACAATTCTGTTCTACATGGACGGTCTGTCATTGATTACATCCCCCTTTTCCATAAAATGGTTTGTTTAAAACAGGGAAGATCGTTCCACATTCTAATCCCTTATGAACATCATAAGTGTCTTCCCATGTCTGCCAGGGAACATATGCCATCGCGAGAGTCATATGTTCCAGCGGATCACGGGGAATGCGGCAGGAACAAGGTGGCGAGACTGCTTCACCACAGGAGGAAGAAGGATTCTGTCGACGCTGCACCGGCATATTGCGATAAGGCTGCTGTTGACAGGTAAACCGTTCGTTTCTGGAATAAGACCGATTATTTTGCATAGTGTGTTCTTTCCTTTCATATAATTACAGTACATAATATGGAAAATCTGCAAAAAGGTGAATTTTGATGACAAATACAACTCTTTCCTGTACAATGGTTCTGATAAATGAAATACGACCAAAAAGGAGTTATGTCATGAGTATTTTAAATGTAGAGCATCTCACACATGGATTTGGAGATCGCGCTATTTTTGCAGATGTATCCTTTCGCCTTCTCAAGGGAGAACATATTGGACTGGTGGGCGCAAACGGAGAAGGAAAATCCACTTTTTTAAATATTGTTACCGGAAAACTGATGCCGGATGAAGGTAAGATTGAATGGGCAAAAAATGTCCGTGTCGGATACCTTGATCAGCACACAGTCTTAGAAAAAGGAATGACGATTCGAGATGTATTAAAGTCCGCATTCTCATATTTGTTTGAACTGGAAGAACGCATGAATGCAATCTGCGATTCCCTGGGAGAGGCCTCTCCGGAAGAAATGGATACAATGATGGAGGAGTTGGGAACCATTCAGGACACCCTGACTCTGCACGATTTTTATATTATCGATGCCAAAGTTGAAGAAGTTGCAAAAGCACTTGGACTTCTGGATATCGGTCTCGAAAGAGACGTAACCGATTTAAGCGGCGGACAGCGCACCAAAGTCCTTCTGGCAAAATTACTGCTTGAAAAGCCCGATATTTTGCTTTTGGATGAGCCGACCAACTATCTGGACGAAGAACATATCGCATGGCTGAAGCGGTATCTCATCGACTATGAAAATGCATTTATTTTGATTTCCCATGATATCCCATTCTTAAACGATGTGATCAATATTATCTACCATATGGAAAATCAGGAACTGAACCGCTATGTAGGAGATTATCATCATTTTGAAGAAGTATATGCCGTTAAAAAAGCACAGTTAGAGGCAGCCTACAGAAGGCAGCAACAAGAAATCAGCGAATTAAAAGACTTTGTAGCAAGAAATAAAGCGCGTGTTTCTACGAGAAATATGGCAATGTCCAGACAAAAGAAACTGGACAAGATGGACGTGATCGAGCTTGCAGCAGAACGTCCGAAGCCGGAATTCAAATTCCGATACGGAAGAACTCCGGGAAGATATATTTTTGAGACAAAAGATCTTGTGATCGGATACGATGAACCATTGTCAAAACCACTGTCTCTTTCTATGGAAAGAGGGCAGAAAATTGCTCTGGTCGGCGCCAACGGAATCGGAAAGACGACATTGTTGAAAAGTATTCTCGGGCTGATTCCTGCGATTTCCGGCACCTGTGAACTGGGAGAAAATTTGCAGATTGGATATTTTGAACAGGAAGTCAAAGGAGATAATCGAACAACCTGTATTGAAGAAATCTGGCAGGAATTCCTTCATTCACACAATATGAAGTACGTTCTGCTCTGGCAAAATGCGGACTTACAACAAAACACATTGAAAGCCAGGTTCGCGTCTTAAGCGAGGAGAGCAGGCAAAAGTAAGACTCTGTAACTGGTGAATCGCGATACCAATATCCTGCTTTTGGACGAACCGACAAACCATCTGGATGTGGATGCAAAAGATTCTTTAAAAAAAGCACTGCTTGATTATCGTGGAAGTGTGCTTTTAATCTGCCATGAACCGGAATTTTACCAGGATGTCGTACACGCAGTATGGGATTGCAGCAAGTGGACAACAAAACAGATTTAAAAAGAAAAGGACTTGATCTTCATTGAATTTCAAGTCCTTTTCCAGATTTATCTAATCAAATCCGCAAATTCTTTCTCAAACTCCTTCCACTCTGCATCTGAAAGGTGATGCACAAAGTCTTCCTCTTTCCACTCCTCTCCAACACCAAAACAGGCATGATCGGAGCACTGATATCCTACTTTTCTTGCCATTGCAACTGCGAACAACCGATAGGCATCGCCCTGTGCTGTAATCACATTACCATCTTCCACAACTGGTTGATACCGTATATTCTCCATATCGATAAATGGCAGTCTTTCGTTCATTTCCAGATACATGGAATTGGTGAATTTCTTATCTTTCAGAAGTCCTGCTTTTGCCAAATAAATCGGTCCTGCACAGATTGCTCCGATTGGAAAAGTTTCATTTCCTTCCAAGCCCCTCAAAAATTCCATTAACTTTTCATCCCGAATTGATTGCCTGATATCACTGCATCCCGGTAAAATCAGACAATCATATTCTTCCACACAGAACTCTTCATACGTAATATCTGGAAGGATCGCAAATCCTTCTTCGGACCTGACCGGATTTTTATCCCCGGAAACCACAACTGTCCTGGTGTCAAATCCCCAGCGGAACAGTGAACTCAAATTTCCAATTTCCTGAAAACTAAATTCCGGATATACAACAAGTGCTATTTTCTGATTCATCTTTTCTCCTTTCAAATCTCTCAATTCTTTTACCTTTGCGCTTGATTGTACTGAAAAAACTTCCGTTTTTCAAGATTTTTCGGAAAATAACATTCTGCAGCAATTCCTGATGCGGATGTTCTGAATCTGCCTGAAACACATCCACACAATTCAATGCCGCTCCCCCGTCAAAAAAGGCCGGAAATAAAAATCCACATTCCGGTTCTCCCGGTTCATAATCTCCTGTAACCGGAGAGATCACGCAGATCAGATACTCAAACATCTGCTCAGATTCTCCCAGTCGTTCCTTATCCTTCGCCTTTGCAGGAATATCATACCGATCATGAAACAAATACACAGCATACCTCCCTGTTCAGATTCTGGAAATACATAGCGTTTCAGATTCTGATTGGTCTGTGCAAATGGAACCGTTTTCGCAAGCTCCAGATTTTTCTCACGTTCTGCAGGAGATAGTTTCAGAAAATTCACGTTAAATGTTCCGTCAATAAAACCTTCTGCGTCTGCATAGCATCCTGCGATTCTGGTCATGGACGTTCTTTTTACTGTCATGCGCCTTGTCAGGGCAAGCATCTCTTCACGATTGATGTTCATTCTTTTTTCCACCTTCCTATCGTCCCATTCCGGCAACAATCTTCTCCACTACCTCCAGACACAGATCTGCTGCCGTATCCATTGTCTCCTGAAATTCTTCAAAACCGCCTTCGATTCCGTCACTCACACATTTTATCAACATGCATGGCACCTGATTTCGATTAGAGGTAAGTACGATTCCCGCAGCCTCCATTTCACAGATATCCGCATCAAACATTTCATGCACTTTTATTTTCTGCTCGGGATCTGCAATAAATTTGTCTCCCGAAGCACAGACTACGGGCACTAATCTGTAATTCCATTATAACTTCTGCACATTCACGCAGATCTCCAGTACATTCTCTCTGTAATCCGCTGTGATGGTTCCGCCCATTTTCTCCATCAGTGCCTTTGCAATAGACAATCCAAGGCCTGTTGATTTTCTGGCCGTATTCACGGTATAAAAACGATCAAATAATCGTTCTGCCTGTACTTCTGACAAACCTGATGCATGGTTGGAAATCCGAATCTCACCGTCTTCCGACAATACAATTTTCAAATCGCCGTCACTGTACTTCACCGCATTACTGAGAATATTGCCAAGAACACGGGACAGAGCATTTTCATTTACTCTCCCCGTGATCTGTTGATCCGAAATCGAAATCTCCGGAACAATATGATTCTGCTTTAAAACGGAGTAATACGCGGATATGCTGCTTTCCAAAATCCCGTTTAACGTTAAGACTTGAAGCGTCATCTCTTCCGCTTCTGATATCACAATTGTATAACGAAATAATTCTTCCGTCAATTGTTTGAGTGCCTGTGCCCTGTTTTCAATCGCATCCAGATAACGCTTTATATGCTCCGGACACTCTTCTTTTTTGAGTAAGTTCAAATAACCATAAATCGCAGTCAATGGCGTCCGCAGATCATGAGAGATATTGGTAACCGCTTCTTTTAGTTCCAGGTTTCCCTGTTCATAGCAGCGTCTTTTCTCATAAAATGTTTCCAACTGCAGATTGATTGTAGAAGCCAGCGCACACATCTCCCTGTCACGGCTGGAAATCTGGATTATGGTGTTTGTATTGGTCTTCAATAATTTCTGAAAATCTTTCCTGATTTCTTTTGCTGATTTTCGCAACAGATACACCTTGATCTGCAGCACAATATTATACAAAACCAGAATTCCTGCTCCACACCATACTCCAACTTCCATTTCCACTCACTTCTCCTATTTGATATCCTTCCGATTAAATAGATACAATCCTGCCAGGCTCGTTCCGAAAATGATCAAAATCGAATATCCCATCATTCTTCCGAGATTCAGAACTCCCTGATTAAAAATCTGTACAGCCTGCCCTGCCGGCAGAAAATCTAGGATATTTTGATAAACCGTACGGCTTATTCCCGTCAGATAAGCAGGATTTTTTACTGTTTCCATAACGGTTTCTCCATTTACGATTACCGCCTGTGTGATCATCTCCGGCTGAGACAATTTCGAAAAAACAATCCCCGCAAACACCATCATAAAAACCGCTGCCAGAATACAGACTACCGCAGAGGTTGTCTTACTGGAGCTTAGCATGGAGATCATATGAAAGATCGAAACATAAGAAAGCACCAGCAAAATTCCTGCCACACAATTCTGCAGCATTGTCAAAGCCGGCATCTCTATCACGCCGAACATGGGAATACCTGCCGCAAACCCTGCCGTATAAGCCAACAACACGCTGCACGTCCCAACCAGAAAGCTGATCCACAGATTCGATCCATATACTGCATTTCTTGAAGAACCGCTGATCAGTTTATTTCTCAATGTTCCATCGTGATATTCTGTTCCAACATATAAACTGACAAATACCGAAAGCAAAACTCCCATCACCAGCAAAAAATGAAATAGAAACGGATCCAGTAGATAATTTGCCCCACTTTCTTTCATCTGCATATATTGCGAAAGCATCAGGCAGACACTATAGATGGGAGGAATGATAACACAGGCATATGCGCCTTATTTTTGCGAAGCCGATAGAGTCCCGCACGAAATAATTTATTCATGCTTGCCACCTCCCACTAAGTTGAGATAATAGCTTTCCAGACTTTCCTCGTATTCCTGCACGGAAAACATCCTGCAATTCTGTTCTGCCAACTCCAACGCAACATCGGAAACTACCAGTTCCCCATAAACATTTGCCTGCGTATCTGACAAGATCTCATATTCAAGACCTCTTTTATCCAGAATATGAGCGAGTACAGCAGTATCCGTCACCTGCAGTTTCACACATTTCCTACAGGTATTTTCCAGCTCTTCTGCCGTAATCTCTTTCACTATAGTTCCCTTGTCAATAAATCCATAATGAGTAGCAAGTCTTGACAATTCATCCAAAATATGACTTGAAATCAGCACCGTGATCTGTCTTTCCCTGTTCAGCTTTAATATCAGTTCTCTCATCTCTACGATCCCTGTGGATCCAGACCATTGGTTGGCTCATCCAACACAAGCAGATCTGGTTTTCCTGCCAGCGCAATCGCAATTCCCAGTCTCTGACGCATCCCGAGAGAAAAATCTTTTGCCTTTTTCTTCCCTGCATCTTCCAGCCCCACCAGTTTCAAAATCTGAGGGATTCCTTCAAAAGACGGCAAACCCAAAACATAATACTGCTCTTTCATGTTTTCTTCCGCCGTCATATCCAGATAAATCGACGGTGTCTCCACAACTGCGCCGATTCTTCTCTGCGCTTCCAAAATTTTCTTGTCCGTATTTTCGCTTCCATATAACCTGTAACTTCCGGATGTCGGTCTTTGCAGTCCGCAGATCAGACGGATCAATGTGGTTTTTCCCGCCCCGTTCTTTCCTACAAATCCATAAATTGCACCTCTCGGAACATGCATAGAACACTGGTTCAGTGCCTTAAAGTGCCCATAGTTTTTGCATAAATGATCGGTAGTTAATACATACTCCATAACAATTTGGCCTCCTTACCTTTTCTTTCCAACATATTCTATCTGTAAAGTGTTAAGAAAGCTGTTAAGAAAAGTGCAAAGAAACTGTAAATATTTCTCACTCTGCCATCTTAAAACCAATTCCCCATACTGCTTCTATATAATCTTTCCCCGAGATTTCCCTCAGCTTCTTTCTCAAATTACTGATGTGAACCCGCAGTGAACTTTCCATACAATCCGGTGTTTCTTCGCTGACACGGTCAAGCAGCACAGTCTTTGTGATCACCTGTTTTGGATGCTCCAGCAAAATTTTCAAGATGGCAAATTCTGTCTTTGTCAGTTTTACCTCATGTTCCCCAACCCATGCTTCATGCGTGACCATATTCACTGTAATTTCTCTATACATCAGTTTTTCCGAAGAATCTGATCTTGTACTTTTCCTGAGCTGCACAACAATCCTTGCCAGCAATTCTTCAATTTCAAACGGTTTTGTAATGTAATCCTCCGCGCCATTCAGCAAAAGAGCAACCTTATCTTTCACTTCAACCTTTGCGCTCATCACAATCACCGGAATTTTTTCAATCTGCGACAGCACTTCCTCTCCTGTAAGCCCCGGCAGCATCAAATCCAATAAAATCAGATCCGGCTTTTCGTTTGCCAGAAACAGTAATGCCTCTGTCCCGGAATAGGCATGGGAAACCTGATATCCCTCCTGTATCAGAACCTCTTCCAGCATTTCATTGATATGAATATCGTCATCTATGATTAAAATATGGCTCATAGAAAGCTCCTTCCTGATTTCAATTTTCTTATTCGGAATTTATAAAATTTTTGCCATATAATACTCGTCCACAACTTCTCCTTTTACCAACATTGATTTTGCTCTTATTCCTTCTACTTTAAAATCACTTTTTTCATATAATTTTCTTGCTGCTTCATTATGACATTCCACAGTAAGCTCCAGCCGAATGACAGAATTTTCCTTCGCCCATTTTTCCAGATTTTCAAAAAAAGTCGTGCCGATCCCTTTCCCCTGATACTCTTTCAATACACCCACAACAATATATGCAGTATGAAAATTTCGATGAAACTCTCCCCTCTCTGCCCGGAGATACCCCACTATTTTATTGTCTGCCTTTGCAATTTGTAAAAAGTCATTTCCATGTATCACGTTATGATAGATATCCGTTTCTAATTCTTGAATATCCATATGCTGCTTTCTTTCATTTGGTTCATACATCATAAAATTCGTTTCTGCATCAAGAGCATTTAACAAACTCCAGAAATGTTCCATTTCTTCGATTTCTATCTTTTTATAAATCACCTATATCCCCCTTATCATTTTAAAACTTTTTTTGATTTCTTTGCCTCCACATACTCAAGGCATATACCAATAAGAATGAAATTGATACAAATACGTCCTGGCTCCCTTTGGCATCTGTGTCACAGCATTGTAAACATTGTAATAATCTCCTGCCCCCATACCTGCCGAAAGGATTCCAAAAACAAGCCCAAAAACAAACTGAGGATAAATCATTCCAACGATGTAAGGTAAAATTCCAAACACCACATTTGGAAGCATAGACATCAAGATAAAGCTTCCTTTGCTCATGGTCTCCGAACCAACCACAAACAACATCCCCTGTTTCCAGTTTGTATACAAATATACATCTTCTTTGAAGCATATAGCATGCAGAATTTCATGTGGAAATAAAATCGCGAATGGAAACAGGATTCCCAACCACATTTGCAGGGATCCATCAAAAATAAATCTGCCCATTCTCATGGTTGCAAAAATCCCCATGATGACCATCACAATAATCGATATCACAGTTGCTGTTTTGGAGAGTTCTTTTGTATCCTCAGCTTCTTTAAATTTTACCGCTCCCGGAATATGTTCTTTATGAGGAATCGATTCCGGATTCAAATCATATGCTCCTTTGTAATGTAATCTCATCTTCTGTCCTACAACCTTTCTTTACATTCGCAACGCTTCATTCTACCGTCTCAATGTAAATTAAGCCCCTTGCCTTTTTCAGACAAGAGACCTAAAACCTTCTTCACAGTCTATCATTTCTTCGCTGCAATCAAATACCGATGAATCGTCCCTTCAATTTTCCCTTGATCCTCAATTATCTTTTGCATTTTCAGCAACTGCTCAAAGCATTTATCAACTGAAAAACCAGGAAACTCCCATTCAATAATATGTGCAAACCATACAAACGCACCAATATCATAAAATTTAATTGGTCGATACGCTTCCTCTGCAGCAAGAATATGAAACCTGCATCGACAAACGCATTTCTCTGCTCTTCCAGATTTAAATGTCTCATTATCATACGGAATCCTTCTGTCGCTGCTGTTCTGGCAAAGGGATGATTCAGAGACAATAAAAATTCACCCCCGCCAGTGTCATAATCCAACACTTTGGCCGTATTCGTTAAATATTGTTTCACGATCTTCTCATAATCCCACGGCAAATCATTCTCTTCCTCATACCTCCCATGGATATGCGAAAAATCCCAACCTTTGATATATGCCGCCTTCTCTTCTTTTTTCCAAATTAATTTTAATTCTGTTCTATTCATTTTAACTGCTTCCTTTCAAATTTTCTATAAATAAAATGATTTGATCGGTGCAGACCTGCCAGCATATGTTTTTACTTTTATTTTAACCTCGATACAATCTGCTGCCAGTTTTAAAACTGCACCGAGTAATTAATTCGTTTCATTCTCTCTAACCTCCGTATTTTCAATTTACAATAGCTCCTTTAGTTTGTCAAGAAACGCTTCTTCACCCCAGGTATTGATCTTGAAAAGCATTGCCTGACTGCCGCCTGCAGCAATCGCAGAAAGTTGAATCGGTCCGCTTCCATTCTGAAAAAGAGTTACATTCAGGCTCACCCGATTATCTCCAACATAACTATATCGTTCAAAAACACGAACACTGCATCTGGCAGTTCCACTTTCAAAGTCACTGAACTCTTCCAATGATGCTGACATACTGCCTTCTACGATTCCTCGCTCGATCTTACCAAGCACTTCATAAAAATCGCCGCTTATTACCTGTTCTAATTTTGCCATCTTACTTCCTCCTTAGTCGATACACTTCACATCCATTTACAACACTGCAAAACTGAAATCCATACTTTTGTGCAATCCTTTTTGTAGCTTTCTGCTCAGGACTGCATTCTATTACAAGCTCTTTTCCGGAACTTCCGGATTCCTCAGTCACCATTTTAGTAATTGCACTTGCATACCCTTTTCCCCATTCCTTGCGATCCAAAACCCATCCCAGCTCCATGCTGGTTTCATCATAGGTATGATAGATAACATAGCCGATAAAAACTTTACGCGCATCTTCCACCGCCCATATCAAAGGAGTCTCGCATATACCTGCTTTATACAGGAATTGTTTCGCTGCTTCCATGGAAAACGGCGGTTCAAGATACTCCATGACCTCAGGATCCGAGAGCACATGATACAGTGGAAACAAATCCTCTGTTGTCATTTTTCGGATTGTCAGTTTTTCTGTTTTCAAGAACACGGCCGCCTCACCTCTCCATGTGCGCTTGGAATCGCAGCCTGCAGGAACTTTATCAAAGTACGTTATGTGCGCCTGCCTGATCTATTGAATGAGCTGGCTGTTGCACATGGGGACGGCACGCTGAAAAAAGTAATTAAAGCATATCAGAAGATTGATCTTTTAATTCTGGATGAATTCTTGTTAAGCCCCGTATCCACGGAACAGACACGGGAACTTCTTGAAATCATTGAGGCCCGTAGTGTGAAAGGCTCTGTAATCTTCTGCACACAGTTTGAACCGAAAGGCTGGTACAGCCGCATCGGAAATGACTGTGATGCCACTATTTGCGCAACAATCATCGACCGGATCATTCATAATTCCTATGAGGTGATGCTTGATGGCCGCATATCCATGAGGGAACGTCATGGCATTCATGCTTCCCGGAAAGGAGCTGCCAATGACTGATTATTGTGCTTTCAGCAAAGACCATAAATGCGTTAA
>ENA-OQAA01000447-OQAA01000447.1-human-gut-metagenome-genome-assembly--contig:-NODE-447-length-28628-cov-4.064314_pt1 | contig 28628 bp, 30 predicted proteins | sample MGYA00242489_ERZ504515 | MGnify/ENA primary metagenome ERZ504515 (study PRJEB26092, sample SAMD00036237) | human gut metagenome | host: Homo sapiens | study: EMG produced TPA metagenomics assembly of... | reverse complement strand
CAATGATAAGGTGTTTAATACCGTGGAGCTGTTCTTTGACGGACTGATTGATAAAACGGAAGCTATCAACCGCCTGCGTTATGAAAAGCCGAACCTGCAAATATGTTTCCGCACAGAGAAAGCACTGTCTCTGTTGCATTTTGAAGGGAGTGAAACACTATGACAGCAAATCCGATTTTGCTTCAGAAAAAATATAGCCGTGTTATCGAATGTTTTGCTAAACAGCAGGGACTTTCGCTGGATGCGGCATTGGATTTCTTTTATCATTCCCAGGTCTATCAGCTGATCCGTGATGGTGTTTCTGATATGCACTGCATGAGTGATGCGTATTTGGCAGAGGAATTGAAACAGGAATATGAGGAGAAAGTGCTTGAAAAAGCGGTAGTAAAGGAGAGAATAAAGTGAGACATAATATTTTTGATTCAATACCATCCGATATAGTTTCCGGTAAAGATAATGTATTTTGCAAATTTTTTGCAAACAGCTTGGACTTTAATGAGATCCATGAAAATAGATGAAGATAATATTGAAGAGTTAATTCTTTTACTTGATGGAAAAGTTCGAATAAGTGCTTAGTGTAAAGAATGTAAAGAAGAGCGTGTTTTTACAATGAAGCCGTATATATATTTTCAAGATAAGGAAAAGAGGGACTGACGCTGGCAGGACTCTTGATGTTTGGAGATGGTCTGGCAATCTGGGATGAATTTGACAATATCTTTATGGATTACCGAAATGATCTGTGCTTCAAAGTTTTATGTGACAAATAAAACAACCTATGATATTATAAAAATGATATAAGCGAAAATGACTTTTACGGAAACGAAAGTATCTTTATATTTTTTTATGCGCATACCTCCTATTTCGGTATTAAATACTTGCAAAGTTGATTACTAATATTTTTTCATTATTACAGGTACAATAAGAACATGTAATAGCGGAAATGAGGTATAGTTACTTGCAGATAGAGAAGTATATTGCGGATAAAATAACATCTTTATGTGAAAAACGTGACATCAGTAAATACAGATTATCGCAACTGTCGGGAATTTCCCAGTCGTCACTGGGAAGAATCATGCGCAGGAAAACCTGCCGTCGCTGATCACACTTGAAAAAATATGTATAGCTTTGGGCGTGACATTATCGCAGTTTTTTCAGGAAGGTAATTCAGAGAATCTGACAGAAAAACAGAAAGAAGTTCTAGGGATATGGAACGATCTGAGTACAAATGAGCAGGAAACAGTAATGTCAATGCTGCGTGGACTTCGGAAGTAGAAGAACAGTTCGAGTATATGTATCGGCTGTTCTTTTTTTGCTTTTTGAACGTTAAAACGGTAATTTTTTTCTTGTGCATAGTAGAACGTTAAAGTATAATAAAATTAGTTTTTTTTGGCATAAGTTTAAAAGCTATATCTATAATAAGGAAATCGGCAAACCAGATGAAAGTCTGGGACGCAAAGCTACAGGGCCTGTAAAATGGCAGCCAGTTGCATGAAATGAGGTGCACTGTCTGTCTGACGGTGCTTTTTTACGGTGTTATTTCACAGACGTAACAATAATGATTTTATCAGGAAAGAATGAGGAAAATAAAAGTATGAAAAAGGCAAAACGTTGTCTGATAGCAGTGGTGTCAGGTGTACTTGTAGCAACTGCTGTCTTGTCTGGATGTGGACAGTCAAAGAAAGAAGTATCTAAAAACGATGATCATCTTACCGTTTATCTGTGGGAAAATCGTTTGATGAAGAATATTGCACCCTATATCCATGAACAGTTTCCTGATCAGGATATTGAATTTATTATTGGTAACAATGATACCGATTTATACAGTTATTTTAAAGAACATGATGAATTACCGGATATCATAACAGTACGTCGATTTTCTGGAACGGATGCACAGGACTTACAGCCTTATCTTATGGATTTTGCTTCTTATGATGTTGTTTCCAAGTACTATTCTTATGCGGTGCAATATTATAAGAATGCGGAGGATGAAATCCAGTGGCTGCCAATCTGTGGTATTCCGCAGACGATCATTGCCAACAAAACACTGTTTGATCAGTATGGCGTAAAGATTCCAGAAAATTATGAGGAATATGTACAGGCTTGTCAGCAGTTTTATGATAATGGCATAAAACCGTATTCCATGGATCTTGGTGAAGACTGGTCTAATAATGAGATCATCCAGGCGGCGGCAATCGGTGAGTTTACAAGCTGGATGGTATTGAATGGCGAAACGGTGCAGAGACTGCATCGGATGAAGTGAAGTTTGATGATACATTATGGAAACGTATTTTTTCAGAAACCAGTCAGTTTCTTAAGGACTCGCACTTTGGTAAAGAAGATATCAATATTGACATCGATACAGGAACCCAGATGTTTGTCGAGGGAAAATCGGCAATGTTTCATGGACATCCGACGGTTATGCAGCAGCTACAGAAACAGATGGATGCGGAGCTGATCCGTATTCCTTACTTTTCACAGACATCGGATGAATCCTATGTGTACATGACTCCATCCTTAAACATTGCATTTAACAAAAACCTGGAAAAAGACCGGGAGAAACTGGATACTGCACTGGATGTGCTGGATTGTATGATTTCAGAAGAGGGGCAAAAGCTGATTGCGGATGGAAGCGGTGTTATTTCATTGAATACAGATGTCCCAACCATGATGCAGGATGTGCCTGGACTGGAAGATGAAATTAATAATAATGCTGTTTATATCCGATATTCCGCCCAAAAATCATTTGATGCAAGTCTTGAGGCTGTTCACGGATTACTGTCAGGGGAGATGGATGAAACACAGGCTTTTGATACTTTTCGCAGTGTAATGAATCGTAAAGATCCAGAAGAAAAAGCAACGGTGAATTTTGAAAATGAATATTCCATTTCACTGAACGATAGAAATGGCCGTGATGCAGCATCTTCCATTTTAACTACGATCAGAGAAGAAAATGAGGCACAGCTGGCTCTGGTACCATATTATTATTTCACTTCTTCTATGTACAAAGGAGAATGCACTAATAGCCGGGTTGGCATGATGACAGCGAAGAGTTCAGATACAGCATTATATTTTGCAAAAATTAATGGTAAACAGGTTTATGAACTCGTGGAAAATTATCTCGCTGATGCTGATGAGAATTTTTACGTAACCAATAAATACGAATTACCAATTGCATCCGGTATGAAAATGATCGTCAATCAAGCGGAAAGTGGATTTTTGTTAAAGAAATTAACAGTTAATGATAAGAAAATAGACAAAGAAAAGGAATACTCTATTCTTCTTACAGACACCACAATGTCTGTATTGAAAAAAATAAATCCGAAATGTGAGATTGAGCAGCTTAAAGAGACAACATTATCAAGTGTATGGATCGAAGCAATGTCAAAAGGACAGCAGCCGTCAGCACCGGAAGACTATATAGAGGTTGAACAGTAAAAGTGGAGATAGAACAAACGGTAAATAAAAGAAAAAAAATAACAAGGCTGTTGCTTTATACTACTTATGATTCTTTTAAGCTTAGGTTGTATCAAGTATCTGATAAGTAAGTCTAAGAAGTATATCAGCGAAAACGGAAAAAGCAGTATGGGAGCTGTTGTTGAACAGATACAGCAGACCTATGATCTTCAGGTGAGTGGGTACTACAGCCAGCTGCAGTTGGTTGAGGAATTTTTACTTCATGAGAGGGAGCTGTCTCTTGAAACGGATACGAACAAAAGTTTCTTTGAAGCATGGGAAAAAGAATCGGAAAGTACACTTATATTCCTTCAGGAAAATGGTCAGGCAATATCAGCAGGTGGAACAAAAATGCGGATTGATATGCCAAGTAAATTTCTGCTGGACTTAAAGAATGGATACAATATTGGAAAACTGGTGCGTCTTGATTATGATCAGGAGAAAAAAGACGGTTATCTGGTTGCAATCCCATGTCAGGAATACACTATCAATGGGGAAACTTATACGGCAATTGGAACTGTGTATGATCATTCGAAACTGGATTCCATGTTAAAACTGAAAGGTTATGATGGGAAAGCATATTTGTTCATGCTGGATCATGAAGGAAATATTACGTATACGAACCTGAGTGGTGATAAATACCAGCGTAATTATTCTTTGTTAAAACATTTAAAAGGGGAACAGGCTATTACAGAAGAGGAAGCTGATTTGTTCAAAAAGAAGTTTGATAACGGAGAATCCGGAGCTGCACTTTTGGGAAAACAGAACCCCTATTATCTGGGGTATTGCCCGATAGAAAGCAACAACACCATTTTGGTATGCATTGTGGAAAAGGGAGTTGTTGACAATGTGCTGATGGATTACCAGAAAACGGTGATGTTTACAACAATACTCATGGCAGGTTTTATACTTTTACTTTTTGCCGGATTATTCTATAGTATTTCCAGACTTAGTCTTGCAGATCAAAAAGCAGAATATGAAAAAAGAAAGAATGAACTTCATTTACAAACAATGAAGGAAATGGAAGTAGTCAATCAAAAACTGAAAAAGGCAAAGAACGTTGCAACAGAGGCTTTACAGACAGCGGAAAATGCAAATAAGGCGAAAACGGATTTCCTGTCTAATATGTCACATGATATTCGTACTCCTATGAATGCAATCATTGGCATCACATCTTTGATCAGACATGATGCAGGTAATAAAGCAAAAGTTATAGAGTATGCAGATAAAATAGATAGTTCATCACAGCATCTGTTGGGAATTATCAATGACGTTCTGGATATGAGCAAGATTGAGGCAGGAAAAACAGTCTTCAAATATTCTGACTTTTCTATTCTGGATCTTGTACAGGAACTTAACACTATATTTCATACTCAAATATATGAAAAGCAGCAGACCCTTACAGTCATAAAAGAAAATATTCAGCATGAGTGGGTGAATGGTGATCAGGTTCACCTGATGCAGATTTTCAGCAACCTGCTTTCCAATGCAGTGAAGTATACCCAGGAAGGTGGGAAAATTCAGTTCTTTGTAGAAGAATGTGAGACAAAGTCATCTGTCTATGCAAAGTACCGTTTCTTAGTTAGCGATAATGGTATGGGAATGTCGGCAGATTTCAAGGATACAATTTTTGATGCGTTTACCCGTGCGGAAAGTTCCCTTACAAATAAAATACAGGGAACAGGACTTGGAATGGCGATTACTAAGAATCTGGTTGAGGCAATGGGAGGTACCATTGATGTGGACAGTGACCTGGGACAGGGAAGCTGTTTTGAGGTTCTCTTGGATCTGAAAATTGCAGAGGATAGAACGGTTGCTCTGGCGGCACAAGAAGAAACAGATGAGCAGGATGGTAATATCCTTCAAGGAATGAGATTCCTGTGTGCAGAGGATAATGAGATAAATGCAGAAATCCTGACAGAACTGTTAAAGATTGAAGGTGCGGAATGTACCATCTGTGAAAATGGTGAAGAGATTTTGAAAACATTTGAACAGTCTGCTCCAGGTGATTATGACATGATCCTGATGGACATACAGATGCCTGTTATGAATGGTTATGAGGCAACGAAAGCAATCCGCAGAAGTTCCCATAAACTGGCAAAGACGATTCCGATCATTGCCATGACTGCCAATGCATTCTCAGAGGATATTCAGCATTCTCTGGCAGCCGGCATGAATGCACATGTTTCAAAACCGGTTGAGATGAAGGTGCTGGAAAAGACAATAAGAAGCATAAAATCCGGGGGGGGGTACCGAACCGCAGGTCACTGTACAGTGACAAATGGAAAGTAACCAGACATAAAAGAATCGAAAAGGATAGTTACAATCGGAAAAGGAACTGTATATAGAAATCTTGATATATTGGTAGATGAGGGTTCGTTAAGGAAGGTTGAAGTTCCGGATGGACCGAATAGGTTCGATTTTTCATTGAAAAATCATTACCATGTCAGGTGTGCAAAATGCGGTGAAGTTTCAGATGTGGATATGGATGAAATACCGGATTTGCTAAAACAGCTGAGGAAGAAGGATTCCCTGAGCTTGCAGCAAAATTCAGGGCAGTAGGTGAGATTGAGAAGCACCATGAGGAAAGATATCGTGCACTTCTTAAGAATATTGAAACCGCTAAAGTTTTTGAAAAGAGTGAAGTTAAAGTATGGGAATGCCGTAACTGCGGACATATTGTGGTAGGAACTAAGGCACCTGAAGTATGTCCGGTATGTAATCATCCACAGAGCTATTTTGAAGTACATGAAGAGAATTATTAAGGGGATGAGATTATTACGAAGAAGAAAGTGATTAATTCAAAAAAAGCAGTAATGATAGGCTGTGGCTTTGTTGGTTCTGCATCGGTATTTGCTCTGATGCAGAGTGGCTTGTTTACAGAGCTTGTCCTTATCGATGCAGACAAGAACCGACCGTAGCGGAGCGAAGACCATTCTGATGCGAAGATCACTAAGAATATCTACAATCATATCGCTGAAATGACTCATGCAGAAAATGAGATGTCAAAAATGAATCTGCCGGAAACTGTACCTGCTGTGGTGTAAATGTAAGTCTATGGTGTAATTTGGTGTAAATAAAATGAGTGTTACACCAAAATCAAATGAAATGGTGTAAAAATGGTGTCAAATCAAGAAAATTGAGTGCGAAAGCAAGTGAAAAATCCCTGTGAAGCCCATAAAATTAAGGGCTCACAAATTTTTTTACAAAAAATTAGCACTCAAGTGTTGACAGTGCTGATATTAGGTGCTATAGTACAGATAGAACAAAGGAAGAGAGAAAAAGAATCAAAGATATGAAGCAGACAGCATTCATAGATGATTCGAAATCTGGAATCCTGAAGTTTTAGTAAACAACACCTCGGAATTCTCCGAACGTGCAAATAATATATTTTTTATCATTTGGAAGGAGATATGACTTATGATGATGCCTAGTATTTTTGGAGAAAACTTATTTGATGACTTTATGGATGATTTTTCATTCCCGACGTTTCCGAATGTCGACAAAGAACTGTATGGAAAACATGCTAAGAATCTGATGAAGACAGATGTAAAAGAGACCGAAAATGCATACGAGATTGATATTGATCTTCCGGGATTTAAGAAAGATGAGATCCAGATGGAACTGAAAGACGGTGTACTTACCGTCAGTGCAGCTAAAGGACTGGATAAAGATGAGGAAGATAAGAAAGGTAACTATATCAGAAAAGAACGTTATGCGGGCAGCATGAGCAGAAGCTTCTATGTAGGAAAACATGTAACGGTAGAGGATGTACACCCGAAATATGAAAGTGGAATCCTTTCATTCAGTGTTCCGAAAGAGGAAGCAAAACCGGTAGAAGAGAAGAAACATTACATTTCAATTGAAGGTTAATGAAAGCTCATAGACATAAAAAAGAGTGATGGTACCCCACAGGTATTGAGCCTGTGGGGTATCATATCATAAAAACACATATAAGAAAAGCAAATGACGGGAGGGAGAACAATGGCGGCAAAAAGAGATTATTATGATGTTCTTGGAATCAGCAGGAGTGCAGACAAGGGAACGATCAAAAGAGCATATCGTAAACTGGCCAAGAAATACCACCCGGATACCAATGCCGGAAATGCACAGGCGGAAGAGAAGTTCAAGGAAGCAACGGAAGCCTATAATGTGCTGAGTGATCCGGAAAAAAAGAAATTGTATGATCAGTTTGGCCACGCAGCTTTTGACGGCAGTGCCGGGGGCAGTGGAGCCTACGGTTATGGAAGTGAACCGGGAGGCGGCACCTATAGCTATAACGGACCAAATGGCAGCTTTCATGAATATCATTTTGAAGGCGGCGATATGGATGACATCCTGAAGAATATATTCGGCGGTGGATTCTCGGAAGGAGCAGGAAGCGGCTTTCACGGATTTGGAGGATTCGGAAAAGGATTTAGCGGTGGCGGAAATTTCCGGCAGGATGGTTCCGATGTGACAGCTGAAATAGATGTAACATTTGATGAGGCTGCATTCGGTGGAGATAAAGTTATCCGGCTGTCAGATGCACAGGGCAGCAATGTGGCAGGAAAATCATTGAAAGTGCATATTCCGGCAGGTATCAGCGACGGAAAAAGCATCCGTCTGAGAGGAAAAGGAATGCCGGGAGTGTCCGGAGGCAAAGCAGGAGATCTGTTATTAAAAGTCAGAGTCGGCAAACGTCCGGGATTCGAACGAAAAGATATGGATGTATATTCAAAAGTCACGATTCCGTTTACTACGGCAGTGCTGGGAGGAGAAGCAGTGGTACAGACACTTACCGGAAGAGTGGTCTGCAAGATCAATCCGGGAACGCAGTCCGGAACGAAGATCCGGTTAAAAGGCAAAGGAATCGTGTCTATGAAGGATGCAGGAAGATATGGAGATCAGTATGTGACTGTTCAGATAGATGTACCAAAGAATCTCAGTAACGAAGCTAAGAGAAAATTAAAAGAATTTGAAGCTGCATGCAGGAACGGAAGCCGGGGAGCAGCATAAATTTTAAATATAAATATAGAATAAATGCATTGTTTTATCAGAAGAATCCAGCTTGGATCCGGAAAGGTAGAAGGATGCATTTTTTCTGTATTGACGCTCTCTTTAGAAAGAATTATAATAAAATAATTAGGAAAAAGAATCTGTATTTCCATACAGGTTATGAAAATATATGCTAAGGAGATAAGTAAGATGAGCAAGATTATTTTAACAGGTGACCGCCCGACGGGACGTCTTCATGTTGGTCATTATGTAGGTTCATTAAAAGAACGTGTAAAATTACAGAATTCAGGAGAATATGATGAGATCTATATTATGATCGCAGATGCGCAGGCACTGACAGATAACGCCGAACATCCGGAAAAAGTACGTCAGAACATCATGAACGTAGCACTGGATTATCTGGCTTGTGGAATCGATCCTGAGAAATGTCACATTTTTATCCAGTCAATGGTTCCTGAGCTTACAGAATTAACATTCTATTATATGAATCTGGTTACAGTATCCAGAGTGCAGAGAAACCCTACGGTAAAAGCAGAGATCCAGCAGAGAAACTTTGAAGCAAGTATCCCGGTAGGCTTCTTCTGTTACCCGATCAGCCAGGCTGCCGATATTACAGCATTCCGTGCAACAACAGTTCCGGTTGGAGAAGACCAGATGCCGATGATCGAGCAGTGTAAAGAGATCGTGCACAAGTTCAACAGTGTATACGGTGAGACATTAACAGATCCGGAAATCGTACTTCCATCTAACAAGTCATGCTTAAGACTTCCGGGAATCGATGGAAAGGCCAAGATGAGTAAATCACTTGGCAACTGTATCTATCTTTCTGACGAAGAAGATGTTGTGAAGAAGAAAGTGATGTCTATGTTTACAGATCCGAACCATCTTCGTGTAGAAGATCCGGGACAGGTAGAAGGTAATCCGGTATTCATTTATCTCGATGCATTCTGCAAAGATGAATATTTTGAAGAATTCTGGCCGGAATATAAGAATCTGGATGAGTTAAAAGCACACTATCAGCGAGGAGGTCTTGGTGATGTCAAAGTTAAGAAGTTCCTGAACAAGGTACTTCAGGCGGAGCTGGCACCAATCCGTGCGAGAAGAAAAGAATGGGAGCAGAAGCTTCCGGAAGTATTCGCAATACTGAAAGAAGGAAGCAAAGCAGCCGAGGCAAAAGCAGCAGAGACACTGCAGGATGTAAAGGCTGCTATGAGAATCAACTATTTTGATGATGCAGATTTCCTGAATTAAGAATAGCAGAGATATTATAGAATCCTCGAAATATCAGACGATACCTGGTATTTTGAGGATTTCTTTTATTGGAAATTGTTGTATAATAAAACTATCAGTAAAAAATGGAAATTGTATAGATAATAATGGGAGTGAAGAGGCGTGATCATATGAAAGAGATAACAAAAGAAGCACTTCTGGAAGCTTTAAAATTAAGAGATACCGGAGAACGTCCGGCGTTCCGGGAATGTGAATTCAAAGACATGGATCTGAGCGGAGCAGATCTGCATAATATGGACTTCACATTAAGTTCGTTTCAGAATGTAAATCTGGAGTATGTGAATTTGAAAAACAGCAGTGTGGAAAATGCATTGTTTGACGGGAATTCCTGCATGGTGCGGATTTTCAGAATGCGAATATGAAGACAGCAGCATTTCGTGAATGCGATATGCGTGAATGCAATATCAGGGGAGCAAACCTTTATGGAGCAGTACTTGAGCATGCAAAGTTAGACGGCATTCAGTCCGATCATACAACCCAGTGGTTCCGTATGCACTGCCCGGAGACCGGACCAATCCTGGGATATAAGAAATGTGTGAATGACAGGGTGGTACAGCTTCTGATTCCTGCTGATGCAAAGCGTACTTCGGCAACACGTCCATCCTGCCGTTGCAGTAAGGCAAAGGTGCTTTCGATAAAAAGTTTTGATGAGACGGAAGAATTTGAAGAAGCCTGGTCGCTGGTCGATGAAAATTTTGTATACAGAAAAGGACAGTGGTCGAGGTGAAAGATTTTAATGAGGACAGATGGATGGATTCCACGACAGGGATTCATTTCTGGATGGAGAGGAAAGAGGCTCTTAGTTATTGATATCTGACCGGCAGAAAAGAAAAAAATGGAGGTGCAAGAGACAAATGAAAGCAGACATCAGATGGTTAGACGATCCGCAGGTATTCCGGGTGAATCGTCTGGATGCACACAGTGATCATAAGTTTTATGAGAATAAAGAAGATTATGAAAAGAAAGAACAGCGGTTGAAGCAATCGTTAAATGGAATCTGGAAGTTCCGTTATTCCGAGAATGCAATGGAGCGTCCGGCTGATTTTTATCAGAAGTGGTTTCAGTGCAGGAGTTTTGATGAAATGAAAGTTCCGCAGCATATTGAACTGGCAGGCTATGACAAGATTCATTACATCAATACAATGTATCCGTGGGAAGGCCATATCTACAGAAGACCGGCGGAAACAGGAAAAGAAAAAGGAAAAGGCATGTTCAGCCAGGCAGAGTATAATCCGGTAGGTTCTTATATCCGAAAGTTTGATCTGCAGGATGGATTAAAGGGAAAAAGGATCATATTAAGCTTTGAAGGTGTAGAACAGGCCTTTTATGTGTGGGTGAATGGAGAATTTGTCGGTTATGCAGAAGACAGCTTCACAGTGTCAGAATTTGATATCACATCGTATGTAAAAGAGAAAGACAATTTGCTGGCGGTAGAAGTACACAAGAGAAGTACGGCTGCATTTCTGGAGGATCAGGATTTCTTTCGTTTTTTTGGAATTTTCCGGGATGTAAATCTGTATGGAATTCCGGCAGTTCATATAGAAGATCTGTGGATACGTCCAATCTATCATCCGGAGGACGGAAAGGCAGAAATAGAACTGGATATCCGTTTGTCACAAAAAAAGAAAGAAAAAAATATCCGGGGAAAAATAAAAGTTTCGCTGAAAGACAATGCAGCCGAGACAAAGACAGTATTACTGGATGAGACGGAGAATTTGGATGATCCGGCAATTCAGACGAATCTCCCGGTCGAAGGATCGGTGAATAATGTTCTGCATTTCCGGTATGAGTTAAAAAAGACGGTAAATGCGTGGAGTAATACGGATCCATATTTGTATGAACTTTTGATAGAAGTACAGAATGAAAAAGACGAAACGGTAGAAGTTGTACCTTATCCGATCGGATTCCGCAAGATTGAGTTAAAAGATGGAAAGATGCTGCTGAATGGCAAGCGCCTGATCATCAATGGTGTGAATCGGCACGAATGGAATGCCCGGAGCGGAAGATGTATTACCGAAGCCGACGAGAAATGGGACATTGAATGCATCCGGCGCAATCATATCAATGCAGTCAGAACCTGTCATTATCCAGATCATATCTCCTGGTATTACAGGTGTGATCAGGCTGGAATTTATCTGATGGCGGAGACAAATCTGGAGACACATGATCATGGCAGAAGATGGGAGCAACAGAGCGTCATGGAATGTTCCGGGAAATATAGAATGTTGGAGAGCATGCACTCTGGACCGTGCCGTTTCGAATTTTGAGACATTTAAGAACCATACATCTGTATTATTCTGGTCACTGGGAAATGAATCCTATGCAGGCAATGTATTAAGAGAGATGAACCAATATTATAAGGAAAAAGATCCGGACAGACTGGTACATTATGAAGGGGTCTGCCATAACCGTTCATATGAAGATGTGATTTCAGATATGGAAAGCCAGATGTATACATCACCGGAGAATGTAAAGGAATATCTGGAGAATAATCCGAAAAAACCATTTCTCTTGTGTGAATATATGCATGATATGGGAAATTCCCTGGGAGGAATGGAATCTTATATCCGGTTACTGGACCAATATGATAATTATCAGGGGGGATTCATCTGGGATTATATGGATCAGGCACTTTGGGTGAAAGATGAAGTGACAGGACGAGAAGTTTTGCGTTATGGCGGTGATTTTGATGACAGACCGTCTGATTATGAATTTTCCGGAAACGGTATTCTATTTGCAGACCGAACAGAAAAGCCGGCTATGCAGGAGGTGAGACATTACTATGGATTACGCAGATAGAGGGAAATTAAGGATTGTATATGGAGATGTGACAATCGGGGTGCACGGAGAAGATTTTCATCTGATTTTTTCTTATCAGACAGGAGGACTGGAGTCCATGGTGAAGTCCGGAAAGGAATGGCTATACCGCACTCCAAAGCCGACATTCTGGAGGGCAACAACAGACAATGACCGGGGAAATGGATTTCCGTTCCGATCCGGTATGTGGCTGGCCGCAGATATGTTTCAAAAATGTGTGGATGTCCAGGTGCAGATAGACGGAATCAGGATAGAAAAACCAATTGCACCGGTAAATAATAAATATTCGGATAAAGAAACTGCGGAACGTGTAGAAATTGTATTTACATATGAGACATTAACTGTTCCGTCAACACAGGTAAAAGTATCGTATCTGGTATTTTCTGATGGAAATGTCAGAGTGAGAGCACACTATTACGGAAAAGAAGGCCTTCCGGAACTTCCGGCATTCGGTATACGCTTTATCATACCAACAGAGGCAGATGGGTTTGTCTATGAAGGCTTATCGGGCGAGACTTATCCGGACAGAAAAGCCGGAGGAGTTCATGGTATCTATGAGGTGGAAGGTCTGCCGGTCACACCATATCTGGTTCCGCAGGAATGTGGAATGCATGTGGATACCGAATGGGTGAAAGTAAAAAGAAGTAAGGTTCTGGATAACCGAAAACGACACATGGAACAGAGTGAACTGACATTCCGTGCCGGAAATGAGATCAGCCATTCGAAATTTGCATTCTCCTGCCTTCCGTATACTTCAGAAGAACTTGAAAATGCAACGCATCAGGAAGAGCTGCCGCCGGCAAGGAGAACGGTACTATGCATTTATGGTGCAGTCCGGGGTGTCGGAGGAATCGACAGCTGGGGATCGGATGTGGAAGAGGAGTACCGGATTCCGGGAAACAGGGATATAGAAGTAGAATTTACAATGTAGATATCGGAGCATAAGAAATCAGGATTCAGAAACTTGACATGAATACAGCGATGCGATAGATTAATTTATGGATTAGAGAGTATGAAGGAGAGAAACTTATGAATTTACATGAATTCTTTATCGTATGCCCGCTGGTATTTCTTGCCGGTTTTGTGGATGCGATTGCCGGAGGAGGAGGCTGATTTCATTGCCGGCCTATATGTTCGCAGGAATTCCGGTACACAATGCAATTGCAACGAATAAATTATCATCGGCAACGGGAACGGCAGTGTCGACATGGCATCTTGTGAAGAGCAGATGTGTGGATCTGTTTCTGGTTCCCGGAACGGTAGCATGTGCGTTCGTTGGTTCAATCGCAGGAGCGAACCTGGCATTGGTCATCAGTGACAAAGTATTAAAGACGGTACTGGTCTTTGTTCTTCCGGTCGTGGCGTTCTGTGTATTACGTGACAAAGATCTGAAGCCGGTGATCCCGGAAGGATTTACCAGAAAGAAACAGTATCTGATCATGGCTGCATGTTCATTCGTGATCGGCATCTATGATGGATTTTACGGACCGGGAACCGGGACATTTTTACTGCTTACATTTACCAAATTAGGAAAGCTCGATATAGAGAAAGCAACAGGAAACGTAAAAGTTGTCAATTTGACATCGAATATATCGGCGTTAATTACATTTGTTCTGGCAGGGAAGATCTTATGGGTACTGGGACTTTCGGCATCCATATTCAGCATTGCAGGACATTATCTTGGTGCACATATGGTTGTGAAGAACGGGGTAAAGGTCATCAAGCCGATTATCTTACTTGTGCTCGTATTACTGATGATCAAGATTATTCTCGGAATATAGATGGAATAATTTAGCATATTGCAGTAAAAGAGCCCGCAGTGTATAATGTACCCATAATTTTAGAAAATGAGGTATAACATGGAAGATTCAAATAGAAACTTTAAATTACAGACGTGTGAAGATTTTATAGAAGTGCTTGCAAGTAAAGCGGCTGTTCCGGGAGGTGGCGGAGCGGCCGCTTTAACCGGGGCTGTCGGAATTGCGCTGGGCAATATGGTTGGAAGCCTGACAGTGGGAAAGAAAACATATGCAGATGTAGAAGATGAAATTATCGAATGCAAGAAAGAGGCGGATGAGATCGCAAAAGAATTCTTAGACTGATGGATAAGGATGCGGAAGCATTTGAGCCGCTCAGTAGAGCATACGGACTTCCGAAGTCTACGCCGGAAGAGATTGCAGAAAAAGAAGAGATCATGGAGAATGCACTGAATGTGGCATGTGGTGTTCCGATCGAGATCATGAAGACCTGTGCCAGAGGCATTGACCTTGTCGAAGTATTTGCTGCAAAGGGCAGCCGGATCGCATTAAGTGACGCTGGAGTCGGAGCAACACTTTTAAAATCTGCCATGCAGGGCGCATCATTGAATGTATACATCAATACGAAATCAATGAAAGACAGAAAAAGAGCGGAAGAACTCAATCAGCTGGCAGATTCCCTACGGGAAGAATATGAAGCAAAAGCAGACCGTATATTTGCGGAAGTAAGCAGCCGCATCCGGTAAAGACAGTGCAAGAAAGAAAAGAAAGTAGAAAGAAAGCAGCAGGACAAATAATGGCAAAATTACTATTAGGAAAAGAAGTAAATGCTTCTATTAATGAAGAAATCAAGGCAAAAGTAGAAAAGTTAAAAGCACAGGACATTACACCGACGCTTGGAATCATCCGTATCGGTGAAAGAGAAGATGATATCGCATACGAAAAAGGCGCAGCAAAACGATGTGAGACGCTTGGCGTAGCATATGAGAAATTCCTTCTTTCGGCAGATGTAAAAGAAGAAGAGGTATTAAAGACGATCAGTCAGGTAAATAAGAATGATAAAATCCATGGCGTTCTGTTGTTCAGACCTCTTCCGAAGCATCTGAACGAGGACAGGATCGTCAATGCGCTGGCGGTAGAAAAAGATGTAGATGGAATTACGGATCTTTCTATGGCAGGAGTATTCATGGGAAAAGACATGGGATACCCACCATGTACGCCAAGTGCCTGCATGAAGGTGCTGGAGCATTACGGAATAGACTGCACAGGTAAAAAAGTGGTAGTTATCGGAAGAAGTCTGGTAGTCGGAAAACCGGCAGCATGATGCTGCTGAAGAAGAATGCGACCGTAACTGTCTGCCATACCAGAACAGTGGACATGCCGTCCGTGGTAAAAGAGGCGGATATTGTAGTTGTAGCGGCCGGCAAAGCCGGAGTTATCGATGGAAGCTATCTGAGAGAGGGACAGATCGTCATTGATGTCGGAATTAATGTGAATGAAGAAGGAAAACTCTGTGGAGATGTGAATTTTGAGGAGGCAGAAAAGATCGTAGACGCGATCACACCGGTTCCGCGTGGAGTCGGAGGGGTAACGACTTCCATTCTGCTAGAGCATGTGGTGGATGCTGCAATTGTACAGAACAGATAGGGATTTGAGAGGCAGGGAAAATGAAGAGGATAGATTTCGAAAATGGAACAGTAACAGGGAACATTCTTGGAGTGGCTCTTCCGATGCTTGCTGCCCAGCTGTTAAATCTGCTGTATAACATTGTAGACCGTGTATACATTGCACGTATTCCGCATGAGGGAACGGCAGCACTTGGGGCAGTCGGGATCTGTTTCCCGTTAATTGTGATCATTACTGCTTTTGCAAATCTCTTCGGTGGCGGTGGTGCACCGTTGTTTTCGATTTACAGAGGAAAGAAAGAAGAGAAGACGGCAGTCAGAATTATGAATACCTCATTTTCCATGATCTGTGCAAGTGCAGTACTGCTGATGATCGGAGGATTCCTTTTTGCATATCCGGTTTTGATTCTGTTCGGAACTTCCAAAGATGCAATGGTCTATGCATATCCATATATGATGATCTATCTGATCGGTACAGTACCTTCAATGATCGCGGTGGGAATGAATCCGTTCATTAATGCACAGGGATACTCGCTGATAGGGATGTCTTCGGTTGCTGTCGGAGCAGCTGCAAATCTGATCCTGGATCCGATATTTATTTTTATCCTTGGACTTGGCGTAAGAGGAGCAGCAATCGCAACGGTATTATCACAGACGATATCCGCAATGTTTGTATATTTCTTTCTTGCAAGAAGAGCAGAATTGAAAGTCCGGCTTTTGCGAAGGGAAGAGATCACAGCATGTATCGGATATGCCAGAAACATTGTAAGTCTTGGAATGGCAGGATTTATTATGCAGCTTACGAACAGCCTGGTATCAATCTGCTGCAATCATGTACTTTCCGTTACCGGAGGAGATATCTACATTTCGGTTATGACAATTATTAGCAGTGTGCGTCAGCTTGTGGAGACACCGATCAGTGCGATGAATGAAGGTACCTCACCGATCCTGAGCTATAATTACGGCGCACGCCGTCCCGGACGTGTGAGAAAGGCGATGGTAGTGCTTGCAGTTATGATCCTTCTCTATACTGCTGTGATGTGGGGGAGTATTATTGTAATTCCGGAAGTTCTTATCCGTATTTTCAGTTCTGATAAGATGCTGTTAAAAGATGCGGTACCTGCACTCAGACAGTATTTTGCCGCATTTATTTTTATGGATCTGCAGTATATGGGGCAGACCGTATTCAAATCATTGAATAAAAAGAAGCAGGCAATCTTTTTCTCAATACTCCGGAAAGTGGTAATTGTAGTTCCGCTCACTTATTTCATGCCGTATGCATTGCATATGGGAACGGATGGGGTATTTCTTGCAGAACCGGTTTCGAATGTGATCGGTGGAAGTATCTGCTTTATCACGATGCTTTGTACGGTACTGCCGGAGCTGAAAAGAATGGAAGCAAGAAAATAAAAATGATGTGATTTTTAGGGGAGATATGGATAAAAAGATTTCAAAAATAACAAGAGGACTGATGACGGTTCTGACAGTCATATTGATTGCACTGTTTCTGACGATCATGGTTCTGGTGAGTAAGATTCAGGGAACAGCCCGTGTCGTAAATTACGCCGGATTGGTCCGCGGAAAGACGCAGCGTATTATCAAACTAGAGGATGCAAAAGAACCGCAGGATGAGATGATTGAATCGGTAGCTTCATTTATAGAAGGACTTCGGTATGGAAGTGATGAGCTGAATCTGGTCCGTCTGGATGACCATGCATTCCAGAATAAGATGAAAGAACTGGATGAACATTTTCAGAAGCTGCAAAAAGAGATCCGGCAAGTGCGTAAAGTGGGCTATGAGAATACGGAAATCATAGAAAAAAGCGAAGTGTTCTTTGTAATCTGTGATGAAGCGACCGGGCTTGCGGAAAAGTATGCACAGAAGAAAGCAACTGCACTGGAACGGCTGGAAAAGATTGTGATCGCAGATATTATCGGTCTGGTGTGTCTTCTGGCATATGAACTGATTAAGGCTGTAAAATACGCGGCGCAGAATAAAGCACTTAAGAAAAAAGTCTATCTGGACGAGGCAACCGGACTTCCGAATAAGAACCGCTGTGAGGAGATCTTAGACGGAGAAATGCCGGAATGTACGGATGGGTCAGTAGCATTGTGTGTATTCGATCTGAATAATCTGCGTATTATTAATAACAGGCTCGGACATGATCAAGGGGATGCGTATATCCGCTCATTTGCGGTGCAGTTAAGAAAAGCGCTGCCGGAAGAATATTTTGCAGGGCGGGATGGCGGAGATGAGTTTATTGCTGTACTTGAGTGTGTGGATCATGAAAAAGTACGGGAAATATTGGGGACAATACGTTCGGAAATTGCCAGATATTCCCAGGAACATCCGGAGATGCCGATCAGTTATGCGGTAGGATATGCACTGGCGGAAGATTTTGAAGGATGTACGATGCGGGAACTCTTCCGGCATGCCGATAAGAATATGTATATAGATAAGAATCAGGCGAAGATAAAAGAGGCAGCGGACCGCCGGGCACTTCATATTCAGATCCTGGATGGAATCAGACAGCAGGGATTTCAATTTTCGGATTGCCTGTATTGTGATGCTTTGCAGGATCAGTATACAGTTTTACGTGCAAGCTCGAATTTCTTCCTTGCAGAAGATGGAAGTTATTCAGGAGCGGTAGAACAGATTGTGCAGAAACTTGCAGATGATTCATCAAGAAAAAGAATGTGGGAACGGCTGCAGATCCCATATATCATTTCCAATCTTTCGGAAAAGAAAGAAGAAGTGCAAAATATGAACTTCCTTATTGCAGGAAGAATGGAAAAGAGATACAGAGAGGCCGTATGACATTTCTGCGTCTGGATGATACGGCAGCCGGGAAGCTGCATCACTTTATTGTTGGATTTGAAGTGTTTCATGACATGAAGCAGGTCCTGGAAGATGAGAGGCTGCACTTGGAACAGTATTATGAGCAGATGAAGCAGTCCATTCTGGAAAATAGTAATTATATAGAAGCACTTCTTGAAACAGCGGAAGCTTTGTATACAGTGAACCTGACACAGGATCGTCTGGAACAGATATTTCATCATAGAAAGAAAGAAGAGCGTATATTTGACTTTCAGGGAGAACTTCCATGTTCGTATGATGGATATTGCAGGAAAATACGGCAGCATATTACAGAAGATACATTGGAAACGTATAAGATCATAGATACATCAAAGAGTCTTCTGGATCGTTTTTATGCCGGTGAGAAGCAGGTGACTGTGGAATATCAGGAAAGCAACAAAGACGGAAAAGAAATCTGGATCCAGAAGACAGTGCTGATGTCGCAGGATACAGTCTATGATAACGAGAAAGAACGGGAGCATACAGTGGTTCGCGGAATCATTATGTTCCGGAATACTTCGGAATTCCACGAAAAGGATCAGAAAGAAAAAGAACAATTGCAGATTGCCTATGAAAAGGCAGATATGGAAAGTAAGACAAAGACAGAATTCATGAATCGTATGAGTCATGATCTGCGAACCCCGATCAATGGAATCCTGGGAATGATACATGTGATCCGAAAGAGCTGGAACAATCAGGAGAAGCTGGAAGATTCGGTAGATAAGATCGAGATTTCGACAAGACATCTGATGGATCTGGTGAATGATGTACTTGATATGAGTAAGCTTGAATCGGGACATCTGACAGTGCATGAAGAACCGTTTGATCTGGAAGATCTTATGAAAGAAGTGGCAGTACTGATGCAGGGACAGCTGGAAGAAACTGGAATTATACACCGCAAGCACAGGGAAAATATGCAACATACTATGCTGAAAGGGGATGCGCTTCAGCTGCAGAGAATTATGATGAATCTGTTTGGCAACGCAGTCAAATACAATAAAAAAAATGGAACCATAGATACTTATGTGACAGAGATTTCGTGTGACGGTAAGAATGTTTTGTATGAATTCAGGATTGCAGACAGTGGGATCGGTATGAGCAGGGAATATATGGAACATGAATTGTTCCAGCCGTTTACGCAGGAAAAGGCAGATGCAAGAACGCAGTATAAAGGAACCGGACTTGGAATGTCGATTGTTAAAGGTCTGATTGATAGAATGAATGGTACGATCAGTGTCCGCAGTACCCCGGGAGAGGGGAGTGAATTCACATTCCGGCTGGCATTTCGTCTGGCAGAAGAGGAAAGGCAGCAGGCGGCTGATAATAAGGAAGACGCGAAAGATGACCTAGCAGGAATGCGTGTATTATTGGTAGAAGATAATGATATCAATATGGAAATTGCAGAATTCTATCTGACAGATGCAGGAATAATCGTAGAGAAAGCATGGAACGGCAAAGAGGCTGTAGAGAAATATGAAGGTACACCAAAGGGGTATTACAGTGCAATACTGATGGATATCATGATGCCTGTGATGAATGGTATAGAAGCCGCAAGGAATATCCGGCGCAAGGAAAAGAATGGGGAAAAGAAATCCCGATCATTGCAATGACCGCACAGTCGGAAAGAGAAAGTAAAGAAAGCTGCAGTCTGGCGGGAATGAATGCATATATATCCAAACCGGTAGATCCGGAGAATCTGATCCGAATATTGAGAATGTATCAGAAGCGTTAAAGGAAAGTGACAAAAGAGGAAGGTGACAGACATGGTATCATTAAATGATTATCTCTATTCCGGAGATACAGTACTCCGGATTCTTCATAATTACATCAAAGACCTGAGAAAAGATGCCAAAATGACAGGAAATGAAATTGACATGATTCATTGTAATTTCCTTTTACAGATTCAGGAATTACTGGAACATAATGACTTCCTGACAGCCCAATCGCAGAAGATGAGAGAATTCTACAAATACATGGCACAGGAATATCCGTTTATGGCATTTACTTTCAAGGGAAGAATCAAGTCTCTGATCCGTGCAGAAGAGAAATTCAACGGATATATTGTGGAATTCATCTATGATTATTATGAGGAATATGGGGAGTATCCAAGTGTAGCAGAACTAAAGAAACGATTACGTTGCTTTAGAGATTTAATTGCTTACAGGATCATTATTTCTGTTCCGAGATGTCATCTGAACAGTGAAGAGGACAGGGAAGAACAGGAACGGAAATATCTATATCAGATTGCAAATGTCCTTCCTGGTTTCCTGGAGGAACAGGGATTCAGTGCGGAACCGGCTATGGGGATTAAGGAGAGTACATCCCCGCTTCTGAACGAGTCGGTGAAACCATATTACAGAGATTATATCTGCAGCAGCAGCCTGAATAATTATCAGTCTCTTCATATCACCTTCTATGATAACAGCTCCAGGTGTTATATGGAGGTACAGCTCAGGACAAAAATGATGGATGATGTGGCAGAGATCGGTACGGCAAATCATATTGGATATGAGAAAGAGCAGGAGCATGACAGGGCAAGGAGAGACGCAGTCCGGAGGTGAATGTCAGTATTTTGATGAGGCCTATGAGAGAGGAATGAAACTGCTGAATCTGGATCTTGCAGAACTGGATGTGAATATGTTCTCTGCGGTTAATAACAGTCTGATTAATGATGGATGTGGACTTTACCGGGGACGTCTGATCCTGCCGTATGAGCACTTGTCCAGATTTCAGAATGATCTGATCGATTAGAGAAGAATCGCAGAAAAAGCGATGAAAATACAGTTTGAATTTGCAATACAAAGCAAAATATAGTATGATATGATTCAGGGCTTTAAAGTGTAGTGCTTTAAAGTACTGAGAATTTGAAAGGATATTTATACTATGATAGTTAATTTGATAGAACGGATATATGGCTTTTTGTGGGGAGATTTGTTACAGATACCGCTTCCGGGCGGCGGAAGTGTCGGAATCTCACTGCTGATCATCCTGCTGATCCCGGCGGGAATCTACTTTACGATCCGCACAAGGGGACTTCCCATCCGCCTGTTCCCGGATATGGTGGTGGCATTGACCGGTAAAAAGGATGATAATAACAGTCTGTCTACTTTCCAGACATTGATCGTATCAACGGCAACCCGTGTCGGTATGGGTAATCTGGTAGGTGTGGTTGCGGCAGTATCGGCCGGAGGCGCAGGAGCTGTCTTCTGGATGTGGGTGACGGCACTGATCGGATCGTCAACTGCATTCATAGAGGCAACGCTTGCACAGATGCATAAAGAAAGAGATCCCCTGTATGGTGGATTCCGCGGAGGTCCGGCATATTATATCCATGATTATATAGAAGGCAGGACAGGAAAAAAGAAAAACCATGTATTGGTATCGGTGTTATTTGCTGTCTCCGGACTGATCTGCTGGTGTGGAATCAGCCAGGTGATCAGTAATTCGGTAGCCGCTTCTTTTGAAAATGCATTTTCGATTCCGCCGCTTTACACGACGATTGTGCTGGTAATCCTTGCGGCTGTCATTGTACTTCGTAAAAATGCCACAGTGAAAGTGCTGGATCTGATGGTTCCGTTTATGGCGGTATGTTATTTCTTTATTACAATCTTCATCATCGTAACGAATATTGGAAGTCTTCCTGGAGTATTTGTAAGGATTATCCAGGAGGCATTCGGAGCCCGTCAGGTAGTAGCGGGTGGATTCGGAGCAGTGTTGATGAATGGAGTAAAGCGCGGACTGTTTTCAAATGAAGCCGGATCCGGTTCCGCACCATGTGCGGCAGCGGCAGCAGAATGTGACAAACCGGTAAAGGCAGGATTTACACAGGCACTTGGGGTATTTATAGATACGATTGTGATCTGCAGTTGTACGGCCATGATCATGCTTCTGGTACCGGAAAAACTGCTGGCAGGAAAAGAAGGAATGGATCTTTTACAGACAGCGATGAAGTATCATCTGGGAGAATTTGGAGTGATCTTCATTGCAGTAACTTTATTCCTGTTCAGTTTCTCGACATTCCTGGGAATTCTCTTTTATGCAAGAAGTAATGTGGCTTATCTGCTTGGTGATAAATGGTGTTGGCAGACAGCATATAAAGTGCTCGCACTTGTGATGCTGTTCATCGGTGGAATTGCAACCTATACATTTGTATGGGATCTGGGAGATGTCGGAATCGGGCTGATGACCATTTTCAATATCGGAGCACTGTATCTGATGAGTGGACAGGCACTGGATGAATTGAAAGTGTATGAAGCGTCAAAAAAGAATAAGAAATCATGATAAAGATTAAAAAAGAGCAGAAGATATACCGTTGAAATAAAAATGCGGCATATCATAGTGCTCTTTTTTATTATCATTTATCTGTCATAATATTTGCCATATCTGCAGGCAGCGGAGCTGTAAATGACATCCATTCTCCGGTAATCGGATGGGCAAATTCCATATGATGGGAATGCAGTGCCTGTCTGCTCATGTGTTCCATATCCGGGTTATACAAGTAATCTCCAATCAGTGGGAAACCCAGATGTTTCATATGGATGCGGATCTGATGTGTCCGGCCGGTCTCAAGCTTCAGAGAGACCAGACTGTGTCCGTTGGCTTCTTTTACAAGTCGGTAATGTGTGATGGCTTCTTCACCGTGTTCAAAATCAACCGTGCGTTCGATGATGGTGCCTTCTTTTCTGGCAAGCGGAGCAGATGGTTCCGGCCGCAGGTGTGACACTGCCCTTTACTATGGCAAGATATTCCCGGTGCACTTCGCGGTTCTTGGTCATAGTAGAAAGAATACTTCCACTGACCAGATGCTTGGATACGACAGTCAGACCGGAAGTGTCCCGGTCCAGACGGTTACAGCAACGGAAGATGAAAGGTTTTCCCTGTTCCTGATAATACCATGCGAGCGCATTGGCAAGGGAATTATAATAATTGTTCATGGACGGATGAATCGGCATACCGGCAGGTTTGTTGATTACGATGATGTCCTCGTCTTCATAAATGATGTCCAGTGGAATCTCAACCGGCGGGATCTTTTCGGAATTTTTTGTCTCGCAGATGATAACCTGAAGGATATCCCCGGCAGTCAGTATCTGGCGCATATAATAATGTACGCCATTGACAAGAATACTTTTGGGCATGCGTTTGATTTCAGCAAGATTCTGTCCGGAATACCCTCTGCGTCTTAAAAACTGTTCGATGCGCAGTCCACTGTCTTTTTTTGTAATTGTATATTGTATCGTACGGTTCATTGCAATTCTCCTGTGATATAGCGTATAATGATAATACATATGATTGTAGATATCTATCATATCATAATCCATGTAAGAAAATAAAGGCAGAATATATAGGAAAGGCTGAAGTGGATGATATGTAAGGGAAAGGAGAAAAGTGTGACAGGACTCAGTACATTATGTTATATCGAAAAAGATGGAAAATATCTGATGCTTCACCGTACGGTAAAGAAGAATGATGTAAATAAGGATAAATGGATTGGTGTCGGCGGACATTTTGAGGCAGATGAAAGTCCGGAAGAATGCATTTTAAGAGAAGTAAAAGAAGAGACAGGATATACATTGACGTCCTATCGGTTCTGCGGAATCGTTACATTTGTATCTGGAAATGGTGTGACGGAATACATGCATTTATTCACTGCAGATGGATTCGAGGGAGAACCGATTGCATGTGACGAAGGTGAACTGGAATGGGTGGATATCGATAAGATTGAATCATTACACATCTGGGAAGGGGACAAGATCTTCCTCCGGCTGCTCGCTGAGAAAGTACCGTTCTTTTCGCTGAAGCTGGTCTATGACGGACATGACGGTCTGATATCGGCGGTGCTGAACGGGAAAGAGATAAAAAATAAAGAAAGGAAAGAATCGGAACATGCAGAAAAATACAGAACAGATGAAATTGGAAAATGATCAGATTGAAGTTATCGTGAATTATCACGGAGCGGAACTCCGGTCATTGAAGAAAAAAGCAACAGATCAGGAATACCTCTGGAATGCAGATGCGAAATACTGGGGACGTACATCACCGGTATTATTTCCATTTGTAGGAGGAGTAAAGAATAAAGTTTACAGATATGAGGGGAAAGAATATCCGATGAATCAGCATGGATTTGCCAGAGACATGGAGTTTTCACTGGTAAACCAGAGCGCAGATGAAGTATGGTTTGCACTGGAAGATACAGAAGAGACATATAAAGTATATCCATTTCACTTTCATCTGGAGATAGGATATAGACTAGAAGATGCTTCGGTCAGTGTGATGTGGAAAGTTAAGAATATAAATGATAAGGAGATGCATTTTGCAATTGGTGCACATCCTGCATTCTTCTGTCCGCTTCATGAAGGTGAGAAACAGTCTGAGTATTGTCTGGGATTCCGTAATGGACAGGGGAAAGTACCGGAAGCATTGGTGAATACCGTATTTGGAGAAGGTGGTGTCGTTACGACGCAGAAAAAAGAATATAAGCTGACAGACGGATGCCTTCCGATGGATGAACATCTCTTTGACGGAGATGCACTGGTGATCGAAGACCACCAGATTCAGAAAGTAGTACTTATGGATCCACAGAAGAAGGAATATCTGGCAGTGGAGTTTGATGCACCGTTAGTCGGAATCTGGTCACCGCCGAAAAAACAGGCACCGTTTGTATGTATTGAACCATGGTATGGACGCTGTGACAGTGAGATATTTGACGGAGAATTAAAAGACAGAGACTGGGAAAATACACTGGCAGCAGGAGAGGAATTCGAGGCATCCTATAGAATCATTGTTGAATAATTTTTTTAGAATATTTTATAGAATATATATGGATAACTTTGGGAAATCGGTTATAATAAGCATGTAGTTACATGATAACAGTCATTACGAAAGAGAGGAAATAGATATGGCAATTGTACATTTGTCAAAAGACAACTTTAAGGAAGAAGTATTAGAATCAAAAGTGCCGGTACTGGTAGACTTCTGGGCAACGTGGTGCGGACCATGCCAGACAATGGGACCGCTGGTGGAAGAGATTGCAGAAGAGCGCGCAGATATCAAAGTATGCAAGCTTGATGTAGATCAGGAACCGGAACTTGCAAGACAGTACCGTGTAATGTCTATCCCGACATTCCTTGTGTTTAAAGAAGGAGAAGTTGTAAAGAGAGACATGGGTGTGATGTCTAAAGAAGAAGTTGAAGGACTTATTGGATAATCTATAAAGCGGTTTCACCGGATGGTGAAGCGCTTTATGTATATATAAAAGTATTAAAGTCCGAGTACGTCCTTAATAGAATAGAATCCAGGAGCTTTCCCGTCAAGATAAGCTGCGCAGTCACAGGCACCTCTCGCAAAGCATTCCCAGTTATAGGAATGATGTGTGATCTCAAGACGTTCTCCCATGCCTCCGAAGAATACCGTATGGCTGCTTGGAATATTACCTGCACGGAGAGAATGATAGCCGATTGTTCCAGGTTCACGTGGAGATTCTCCCTCGCGTCCGTAGACGGCAATGTTGCTTAATTCTTTACCGAGAGCATGCGCCATGATTTCACCCATTTCTTTGGAAGTTCCGCTTGGAGCATCTTTTTTCCACTGATCATGCATTTCCAGAATCTCGATATCAATCTCATCTTTTAATGTTGTGGTTACCAGTTCCAGAAGCTTGTTCATGATATTGACAAGCTTAGAAGTATTGGCGGCATAAAGCATTGGGATCTGCTTTCCGGCATCTTCAAATCGTTTCATCTCTTCGGCGGAGAATCCGGTAGAACCGCATACCAGTGCTTTCTTATGTGCGATGGCAAGATCCAGGACCTCCATAGCCATTTCTTTTGTTGAAAATCAATGATGACGTCACAGGAGTCGATCACACCTGCCAGATCATCTGTTACAGGAACGCCGAGTCTGATCCTGTCATTGCGACAGTTCCAAGATCCATTCCTATATAATCACGTCCTTTTGGTGCTATTCCGGCGACGAGTTTCATATCATCACGGCTGGCAGCGACCTGTGTGATTAATTTTCCCATTTTCCCTCTGGGTCCGATTACAATAACTTTCATATCCATTCTCCTTTCGCAGTCCGGTCGTATTTTTATAGCGGTATATCCGGAACTACTATAAACTAAGACCAGTATAACACAGCAATTATCCTGTGGATATGAAGAAATCTGAAAACGGCAGGAAATATTGTATAAATAAAAAAGAATTCAAGAGAAAGATCCATAAGAGTCTGCTCTTGTAGGAAAGGCATGAAAATAGTATACTATGAAAAAGTGATTATGAAAAAAGATAATGGAGGCACGAATGAAAGGAATTATATTTGACGTAGACGGAACTTTGTGGGATTCGACAAGGGAAGTTGCGGTTGCATGGAATAAAGTATTGCAGGATGAGATGGAAGGCCACGAGATCTTAACCGCAGAAGGGCTGCAGAAAGAATTTGGAAAGCCGATGGATGCGATTGCAGAAAGTCTCTTTCCGGAAATGTCTGAAAAAGACAGGATGGAACTTCTAGGTAAGATGATGGCATATGAAAATGAACTGGTAGCGGTTGGTCCATGTGTGATCTACAATGGTGTACCGGAGACAATCAAAGCACTGAGTAAAAAATATCCACTGTATATAGTTAGTAACTGTCAGGATGGATATATTGAAGCGTTTCTTAAGAATTCCGGACTGGGCGGGTATTTCAAAGATTTTACATGTCCGGCTTATACAGGCAGGTTAAAGGGTGAAAATATCCGTATCATTATGGAAAGAAACGGACTGGATGAAGCAGTGTATGTAGGAGACACCCAGGGGGATGCCAATGCATGTAAGGAAGCAGAAGTACCGATGATCTTTGCGTCATATGGGTTTGGAGAAGTGGAAGGAGAATATCCGTCGATCCAGGCATTTACAGAACTGCAGAATATAGATTTTGACAGACTATAATCAGAAAAATATTGCATTTTATATGCAAAAATACTATAATTCTCTTATATTATTTCGTTGAAAAATACTAGAAAAGCAGAGGTATAGATTATGAAAAAAAGAGTTGTAGTTGCATTAGGACACAGAGCACTTGGTACGACATTACCAGAACAGAAAGAAGCAGTTAAGAAGACCGCAAAAGTAATCGGTGATCTGATTGAAAAGGGATATCAGGTTGCGGTCACACACAGTAATGCGCCGCAGGTCGGTATGATCCATACTGCAATGAATGAATTCGCAAAAGAGCATGAAGATTACACGGCAGCCCCAATGTCGGTATGTTCTGCCATGAGTCAGGGATATATCGGATATGACCTTCAGAATGCAATCCGCGAAGAATTAATGGATCGTGGAATCTACAGAACAGTCAGCACGATCCTGACACAAGTGATCGTTGATCCGTACGATGAAGCATTTTATACACCGACCAAGGTACTTGGACGTTATATGGATGTAGAAGAAGCAAGTGCAGAACGCAAGAAGGGAAACTATGTTGTAGAAGAACCTGGTAAAGGATTCCGCCGTATCGTTGCAGCTCCGAATCCGGTCAGCATCGTAGAGATTGATGCGATCAAAGCATTGCTGGATGCAGATCAGGTTGTCATTGCATGCGGTGGAGGCGGAATTCCGGTATTAGAGCAGGATCACCGTCTGAAAGGTGCAAGTGCAGTAATCGAAAAAGATCTGACAGCCGGAAAGATGGCAGAAGAGACAGATGCGGATTCACTCATCATTCTTACAAGTGTTGAAAAAGTTAAGATCAACATGGACAGACCGGAGGAAGAAGAACTGAGAGAGATCAGTGTTGATCAGGCAAAAGCCTATATGGAAGAAGGACATTTCGGAAAATATAACATGTATCCGA
>ENA-OQAA01000446-OQAA01000446.1-human-gut-metagenome-genome-assembly--contig:-NODE-446-length-28719-cov-4.757030_pt1 | contig 28719 bp, 28 predicted proteins | sample MGYA00242489_ERZ504515 | MGnify/ENA primary metagenome ERZ504515 (study PRJEB26092, sample SAMD00036237) | human gut metagenome | host: Homo sapiens | study: EMG produced TPA metagenomics assembly of... | reverse complement strand
TTGAGGCGAACGCCGAGTTTGAGCGTAGTTCCTTTGCTTTTAGGTGATTCTGACTCTCTTAGTGTTTCTTATGGTATGGAACCTGAACAAGAAGCCTTATCTATTGTTTCCTTCAAGGACTGAGAGGTCGCTCCCCAGTTAATAAATTAAATCCCAAATTAATTCCGATACTGTGTATTTTTATTACTGCAGCTGGCTCAGACGGCTGCGGAGTACAGGTCCAACGATGATCGCAATGATAATCTTCGCTGCGTCACCGGCAAGATAAGGAATTACTCCGACAGAAAGTGCTGCAACGAATGACATTTTCAACTGGATCGCAAGCCACTCTGTACCGAAGATATAAGTGACTGCCATACCGATGATCATACCGACAACTGCCAGAATTCTGTTCTTTGGAAATTTATCAACGAACAGTCCGGAAATCAGTGCAAGGAAGATGAAACCAATCAGGTATCCGCCGGTAGGACCTGCAAGCTTTCCTAATCCACCGGTAAAACCGGAAAATACAGGGAGACCGACAAGACCAAGTAACAGATATACGATGTAACTGATGGTTGCATCTCTAAAACCAAGTACATAGATACTGATCATGATCACCAGTTGGTAAGACTGATCGGTACCGGGCTGACCGGAATCGGAATCGCCATAGGAGCGAAGATACAGGTGATTGCAGTCATCAAAGCAATCAGAACCAGTTTGCGGGTGGAAAGCTTTTTCGTTGTTGTGCTATTTACTGTGTTGTTCATAGTGGTAATTGTCTGCCGTATGACATGGCAGAACTCCTTTCCTTTAGTTTTATATCAAAAATATAACAGAAGTATAAAATAAACAGGATAAAATGTCAACTGTAAAAGATGGTTGGTTAACAATTGGACATGCACAAGCGTATGATGTTAACAAAAGCATACGATTTGAAAATGTATAGTATTGTGTAAACATTAAAATAAATAAAGAAAAATCAGATAATTCAACTGTTGGAATGAAATAATGGAAAATAAATAAAATTAATTGCAAAAAGTATTGACAAAATAAAAGCCGAATGATATTATATAATCAATCCAAAGGAAATCCAAAATAAACAAAAAAGAATTCCTGACGAGAAAGGGAATCTTGAAAATTGAATATCACATATTTTATAAGATGTATTTTTATTATAAATTCTCAATTCGTTTAAGAATCGAAAAATACAGGATATAGATATGAAATATCTGGTAAGGCATCGGAATATCAAATATCGTAAAGTATATTGTAGAGAAGAGATGGATAATAACGATTATAGAATGGTATCAAGGGGATATGATCATAATCGTAGAAGAGATGAGATAATAAATTCCAGCTTATATCTTAAGTGATAAAAGAAAAGTTTATCAAGGATGAAGAATATTTCATATGTCGGTGAGATATCGTTGATTGGAAATTTATGAAAAGGAGGCTTAATCCAATGGACACAGTAGAATCATCGAATCAATATGTTAGTGGTATGGCAGGTAGAAGTTCCCAGAGAATAAGCCTTTATTATAATAGATAAAAGGCCGGTAGAGGAGATTCGGAAAAATAGAACAGACGGAGAAAATATACACCGGACGATAAAAAGAACTGCAGACATATTGAACAGAATACCACATATTTAAAGATATTATTAATATGTGTAAAGAAACATGAATAGTAGATTTGAATGAATGTGCAAAGAAGATGAGTAAAAGATCATCGGAAAGCATACAAAGGCGACAGGGAATAAAAATTAAAAATCATTCTCCGATATAAAAATTAAATATGATAAAATTGAATATGTAACAGCCATCATAGGAAAGAATATGATGGCTGTTTTTACGTTGATATCAGAGAGCAGCCGACAGATATTTTACAGGGATAAAAAATTGTAATTTTTGTAATATTTTTTTAACATATTTGGCGGGATATTTTGACAATAAACAGGTCATATGATAAACTTATATAAGTAAAATTGTAGGGAAATACGCTTTTTTAAAATAAACATTTGAGGTGAGAAATATTGGATAAATATGAATATAGGGTGAAGACCGAGCAAATGCTTGATCATCTGGAAAAGAAGGAGTACCAGCAGGCAAAGGAAATTGCTGATGGTATAGACTGGCGAAGAGTAAAGAATGCGTCAATGCTCAATACAGTCAGTGAGATTTATGAATATAACGGTGAGTTTAAGAAGGGGAGAGATATACTGTTCCTGGCATTTGACAGAGCACCGGGAAGCAGAAAAATTGTATATCGTTTAGGCACACTGGCACTGAAGATCAAAGATATCAGAGAAGCAACGGATTGTTATGAAGAATTCGTAAAGCTGGCACCAAAAGATCCGAATCAGTATATTTTAAAATATAAGATTCTGAGAACACAGGGGGCATCGCTGACAGATCAGATTACAGCACTGGAAGAATTTAAAAAAGCGGAATATATTGAAAAGTGGGCATATGAACTTGCCAAATTGTATGATGAAGCCGGAATGACAGCAGAATGTCTGGAAGAATGTGATGATCTGATCTTGTGGTTCAGTGAAGGCAAATATGTATACCTTGCAATGGAACTGAAGATGAAGTATAAGCACTGACACCACTTCAGCAGGAGAAATATGACAGCCGTCCGGGAGCGGTTAAGAAGAAACCGGAACCGGAGAAACAACCGGAATCAACACTGGAAGAAGTGGATGACGAGAATGAATATAATGAAGGTACAGAAGAGACTGTTGACGTACAAGAAGAGCCGGTCAGAGAGCCAGTGACAGAAAGAGTTGATGAATCTGAAGTTCAGGAAATTCCTCCGCAGGAAGTACCGATGCAGGAAACTGTTGTACAGGAAGAGATTCCACAGGAAGTGCCGATGCAGGAAACTGTTGTACAAGAAGAGATTCCGCAGGAAGAAATTGTAGAAGAAGCTGAAGAAGAAGTCGTGGAAGAAGAACCGGTATATACTGAACCGGAAGAGGCTGCGGAAGAACATGGATCAACGATCAAACAGGTTGTGACGGGAGCTACTTTGGAGGAAGCTTTAGCGCAGGGCATGGCGGTTGCCAATGGCATTACAATTGAAGAAGAAGCAATGAAAGAGCGTGAAGATGAGATTCTGGCGAATGGTCAGATGATGATCGATGATATTCTTCAGAAATGGGAAGAAAAACAGAAAGACCACGAAGCAGCAATCGAGAAGCAGAAAGCAAAAGATGAAGAGCGTCTTCAGAAAGAAAGAGAACAGGTTCGTATCCGCCAGGAAGAAGAACGCAGAGAAGTTGAGAGAAAAGCAGCGGAAGCTGAGGCAAGAAGAAAAGCCGAGGAAGAAGAGGCAGCAAGAAAGGCGGCCGAAGAAGAGGCAAGAAGAAAAGCCGAGGAAGAAGCAAGAAGAAAAGCTGAGGAAGAAGCAGCAAGAAAAGCGGCCGAAGAAGAGGCAAGAAGAAAGGCCGAGGAAGAAGCAGCAAGAAAGGCGGCCGAGGAAGAGGCAGAACCGATAAGCAAGACACAGAGAATTCCGGATGATATTGTACGTCTGATGGAAGAAATGGGAAATGAAGAGTCGGAAGAAGAACTCTATGAAGAGGATTTTGAAGATGGTTCGGAAACGGAAGAAGACTTCATTGAAGGAATCGAAGAAGAACTTAGCGGAATCGATATGAGTGGAAGCAGTTTTGAAGAAGCCGATTTCGGTGATGAAGATTTTGAAGAAGCTGATTTCGAAGAGGAAGACTTTGAGGATGAAGACTTTGAAGAGGCTGATTTTGAAGAGGAAGACTTTGAGGATGAAGACTTTGAAGAAGCCGATTTTGAAGAAGACTTCGAAGCTGATTTTGCGGATGTAGAGGACGAAGAAGAAGACTTCGACAATGATTTTGCAGATGTCGACGATGAAGAGACAGATTTTGATGACGAAGACTTAGAGATTGAAGACGACGAAGAAGCGGATGAAGAGTTAGAAATCGAAGAGCCATCGGAGGAAGAGATTCAGGCAAGAATCAAGAAATCTAAAGGCGGTGTTCCGTTCGATACAGGATTTGTTGTAACCGGAAGATATGATCTGAGTGCTACGAGTGAGATCGGTCTGAAAGCCGGACTTACAGAAGAACAGAAGAAGCTGTTCTCATATTTTGTACCGGTGAGAGGAATGAGCGAACAGATCGTTGAAGTACTTGATAACGACAGAAGGGCACAGAGAGAAGGAACATCCAAGACAGGTAACCTTCTTGTGATTGGTAGAAAAGGATCTGGTAAGACAGTCCTTGCGGTTGATATTGTAAAAGCAATTCAGAAACAGAGAAGTCTGAAACAGGGTAAAGTAGCAATCGTTACAGGTGAATCTCTTAATAAGAAAGAGCTTACGAATATTATTCAGAAGCTGCGCGGCGGAGCGATCATCATCGAGCATGCAGGAAAATTGAATGCGAGAACTGTAAAAGAGTTAAATTATCTGATGGAGAAGAAGACAGGAGAATTGCTCTTTGTACTGGAAGATCAGAGAAAACCTTTGGAGCGTCTGATGACAGCAAACCCGGAATTCAAGAAGAAGTTCAGTTCTAAGCTAGAGCTTCCGGTATTCATCAATGATGAGCTGGTAACATTCGGTCAGACATATGCGAAAGAGAATGGATACAAATTGGATGAGATGGGAATCCTTGCACTGTACAGCCGTATCGATGTAATGCAGAGAGAAGATCATGCAGTATCAGTTGCTGAAGTAAAAGAGATCATGGATGAAGCAATCTCACATTCACAGAAAGCAAATGTAAAACATCTTGCACGAAGAGTATTCGGCAAGGGAACCGACGATTCTGACAGAATTATTCTGAAAGAAGAAGACTTTAGAATTTAACAAAAACGAATACCTGTAAGAAGCTGTCGGGAACAGGATTTACAGGTCGGATTTTGAAAGAGTTTTGACAAACTAAACGGTCAAAGCTCTTTCTTTTTGCCTGTTTGTAAAGTATAATGTTCTTATAAATATGCAGCAGAATGCGAGGGGTAATTATGGCTGAAAAAAAGAAAAACCATATGAAATAGGTGAATTGGATCAATACCTTTTCGGACAGGGCAATCATTATGAGATTTATGAGAAGCTGGGCGCACATCTGGTACAGAACGGAAAACAAAAAGGTGTGTATTTTGCAGTGTGGGCACCGCATGCGCAGGCGGTATCGGTAGTCGGAGAATTCAATGAATGGGACACAGAGGCAAATCCGATGAAGAGGGAAGAGCCGCTCGGGATCTATACCTGTTTTATACCAGGTGTGAAGAAGGATCAGATGTATAAATATTGTATCGAGACTTATTCGGGAGAACAGATATTTAAGGCAGATCCATATGCCAATTATGCGGAGTTAAGACCGGGAACAGCATCCAGGGTCACAGATATTGAAAATATCAAATGGACAGATACAGAGTGGATGACACGTAGAAAGACCTGGAATCATAAGCACGAGCCAATGTCTGTCTATGAGGCACACATTGGTTCCTGGATGCGTCACCCGGGAAGGGAAGATGAAGGATTCTATACATATAGAGAATTTGCCAGGGCAATTACCAAATACATAAAAGAAATGGGTTACACACATGTGGAACTGATGGGAATTGCCGAGCATCCGTTTGACGGATCCTGGGGATATCAGGTGACCGGATACTATGCACCGACATCCAGATATGGGTCGCCGGAAGATTTTGCATGGATGATCAATTATCTGCATAGAAATAAAATCGGTATCATTCTCGACTGGGTACCGGCACATTTCCCGAAGGATGCACACGGACTGGCAGATTTTGACGGAACACCGACGTACGAATATGCAGATCCAAGATTGGGAGAACATCCGGACTGGGGAACGAAAGTATTTGATTTTGGAAAGAATGAAGTACGGAACTTCCTGATCTCAAATGCGTTATTCTGGGTTGAGAAGTTCCATATAGACGGATTGCGTGTGGATGCGGTTGCTTCGATGCTGTATCTGGATTACGGACGAAAGGACGGAGAATGGGTTGCAAACAAATATGGCGAGAATAAGAACCTGGAGGCGATCGATTTCTTCAGACATCTGAATTCTGTTGTACTTGGAAGAAACCCGGGAGCACTTATGATCGCAGAGGAATCTACGGCATGGCCGCAGGTTACCGGAGATGTAGAAGAAGGTGGACTGGGATTCAGTCTGAAGTGGAATATGGGATGGATGCATGACTTCACAGAATATATGAAACTGGATCCATATTTCCGAAAGGATAACCATCATCTGATGACATTTGCCATGAGTTATGCATACAGTGAGAATTATATTCTGGTATTGTCGCATGATGAGGTGGTACATCTCAAGTGTTCGATGCTGAATAAGATGCCGGGACTTGGATTTGATAAATATGCGAATCTGAAAGCCGGATATGCATTTATGATGGGACACGCAGGAAAGAAACTTCTGTTTATGGGACAGGAATTTGCACAGCTTCGTGAATGGAGTGAAGAACGGGAACTGGACTGGTTCCTGCTGGCCGAACCGGAACATCAGCAGATGAAGATGTGGGTAAAAGACCTCTTACACCTGTATAAGAGGCATAAGGCAATGTATGAGATGGATCAGAGCTGGGAAGGATTCGAATGGATCAATGCGGATGACGGATACAGAAGTATCTATAGTTTTATGAGACATTCGAAAGGTGCAAAGAAGAATCTGTTGTTCGTCTGCAACTTTACGCCGATGGCAAGAGATGATTACAGAGTCGGAGTGCCGAGAAAGAAACAGTATAAACTGATCCTGAACAGTGATGAGGAGAAATACGGCGGAACCGGAGCAGATCGTAAGAAGATATACAAAGCGGAGAAGAAAGAATGTGATGGAAGACCGTATTCATTCGCATACAAATTGCCGCCTTACGGAGTTGCTGTATTCGAGTTTTAATTATATGAAGTCAGTGGCAAAAAACTTTGATGCCTGCGGATAAAAATGCCGGGAAGTGTTGAAACTTCCCGGCATTTTTCGTTTTACTGTACATCTTTATTAATGACTGTATTTAGTTGGAAGAACTGTTGGCTGAGGAATCAGAAGCATCGGAACCAGAGGCATCGGATTCACTACTGTTTTGAGTGTTGCTCTGGTTATCAGACTGGTTATCTGTACTGTCATTCAATGAAGAATCATCAGCAGAGTTGTCTGTTGTGCCGTCATCTGAAGAATCAGCATCGTTGTTCATAGAATCGTTCTGTGTGTCGCCAGACGGCTCATCAGTGTTATCAGAGTTATCTTCTGTAATGGCATCATCGTTACTCTTGTCTGTATCGTCTTTCTTAGAATTGCTTCCACCGAACAGATCTTTGAAGAACTTCTTGATCTTGCCCCAGAATCCGCTGTCATCACTGTTGTCATCCGAAGTATCATCCGAAGCGGCATCCGAAGCGGCATCTGAACTGTCTGTGCTGTTGGAAGAATTGTCGGAAGAATCCAGTGTACTGTTAGTTACGACATCATCACCGAGTGCGCTGTCATCCGTGCCGTTAATGATTCCGCCATCGGAACTGTCATCCCCGCCGAAGATACCTTTGATAGAACTCCAGAGGTTGGAGAAGAATCCGCCGCTCTTTCCGTCAATGTTATCTAATGTATTCTTCAGAGCTTTGACATCATAGTCATACTGGGAAATGTTTTTCATCAGATCGGAGATCTTGTCGATCTGTTCCTGTGTCAGCGTGACGTTGTTATCCTTGGCAGCGTTTTCAACTGCATTCTGAATGTCATCTGCATCCGTTAATTTGCCCTCGATCACATCTTTTTTTACATCGTTCATGACATTTTCCGCTTTGTCCTGGCCGATGTCATTGGCCAGGTCTCCTGTGGTGACAAGTTCATCGGTCGCAGCTGCTTTCTGATCGTCATTCAGAGTTGTTCCGGTGGCTTTCTCATAAGCATCATGATACCTGTCAGTGCACCGGTTCCGGATACTTCGATCGGAGAAGCGGCAACGACATTACAGTTTTTAACACCGGATGTCAGAAGCGTACTGGAGATCATAGAGCTTGTAACATAAGTTAGGTTGGAAACCTTTACCTGGATTCCGCCGCTTGTGGTCGGTTCTACATAAGAACAGCTGTAGGTACGGGTACCGATTTGTTCGTCGGGAGCGACTCCTTCCAGATATTTTCTTTCGTCTGCATTGGTAACTTCGATGACTTCTGCTTTATCAGATGAAGTTCCGAAATACTCATACATAGAATTCTTCTGTGAATCAGTCAGATTGGCGCCAAGTGTTACAACTTTGGATGAATCTGCTCTTACAACCAGTGGTGCCGCAGTAGATCCAAGTACGATTGCCATGGCAACTGGTAATGCTCTTTTTAATTTTTTCATAATGCGTGGTGTGTTCACCATGCCCCCTTTTTATTAAATATTTTATCCCTGTTACTTTTTTAATATAACATAAAACAGTGTGTTTTCCTAGAAAATATAAATTAACTATTTCTAAAGATTTTCTGTAGATTGCGTCCGCATCTGCGCAGTCAACAACTTCTGCAGGCGCAAGTCCAGTTCCTTTTGCGGTATCATTCCCTGCATGGTGGCAATCAGTTCCCGGTCTTTGAAAATGAGAAATGCCGGAAGAAGAGCGGTCTGATATTGCGCAGCAAGAAGTGCGGATTCAGAGGTCTCTACTTCAAAAAAGCAGATGCTGCCGAAATATTTCTTCTGATATTTCTTTTCCAGATCTTCTATGACAGGGCGCATCATTGCACATTTTCCACACCAGACAGCGTAGAACATGACTACAGCCAGTGTGGGATGCTCCGGTCCAGCCTTTGCCGGTGTATCGGAAGAAAACTGCCAGTGGTTCATCCGGCAGATATCAAAGTTCTGTGTCGTCAGATGTAACATAAGCTTCCACCCTTTCCATGAGAAACAGGAGCATAAGATATGCTCTCTATTAATATATGAAAGGAAAGGGAAGAAGTGCAGACAGACAGGATCGGTATATAAGTCCGGATATTGCAGCATGTTATCTGCGCTTTGCGATCAGTTTACAGATCGGATTGCCCATAGAAGAGAACTTGGCTTCATATTCAGTCATAATATTGCCTGATTCATCGTACTGTCGTTATGAAGATCATAGGATAGCTGATCCAGAACGAAAAGTTCGGAAGTTTCAAGTTCTTCTACTGAAAAGTCAAAGAGCGGCCGGTTGTCGGTCTTGAATTCTACCGTTCCATCTGCGGTCAGGATTTGGTCATAAAGCTTGAAGAATTCATTGGAAGTCAGTCTTCTTCTTGCATGGCGGGCTTTCGGCCACGGATCGGAGAAGTTCAGGTAGATACGTGATACTTCTGCCGGGGCGAATACGGTTGGCAGGTCATTTGCATCCATACAGATGAACCGGATATTGGCAGGAGCTTTCCCCTCTGCTTCCAGTTCCTGGAATTTCTCAACGGCACGCAGCAGAACGCTGGAATAACGCTCAATGCCGATGTAGTTAATTTGTGGGTTTTTGGCTGCCAGGGTCAGAAGAAACTGACCTTTTCCCATGCCGATCTCGATATGCAGGGGCTGCTCTTTTTTAAACGTCTGGTTCCAGTCTCCGCGTAAGCTTTCCGGATCTTTCACAACTTCTTTGCAGGCTTCGAGAACGCTCTCTGCACGTGGTATATTTCTAAGACGCATACGTGTATTCCTCCTTATAATCACTGGGTTTGCAAATCGTTCTTAGTTTATCGTCTGTGCAGGAAAAAGTCAATGGAAGCAGAAATTGTCAGAAGAATTGAGGAGAAATAATACAATATATACAAAATAATTGTGGTAATTTAAAAAAATAGGTGTATTATTATAACATGGATAAAAAAATAACAATTATTTGTTGTGAAATGTGCGAAAAGGAGGGCGGCTTATGAACTCTGTAATTGAAAAATTGGCTGAAGTAGAGACGACAGCGGAGACGATCGTAGAGCATGCCAGACAGCAGAAGAGTGAAATTGAAAGACAGATACAGGAAGAAAGAGATCAATTTGACCGGGATCTGGAAGAAGAGACACAGAAAAAACTGGAGAAGATAAAAGAAAAGTCGCAGCAGGAAGTAGAGAAGGTCCTGGACCGGGAACGGAAGAAGAACCAGACTGCAATTGATGCGCTGAAGCAGGAATATGAAGAAAATCACGAGATTTATGCAGAGGAAATCGTAAGACATATGATCGAGGTGTAGTGTATGGGAAATGTGATGGCTTACAGTGGGATTACGACAAAGGTACGTGCAATGTCGGCAAAGCTTTTGGCAGCGGAGGATTATGACACAATTGCCGGACTTGGGACAGTAACGGAAGCAATTGAATATCTGAAAGACAAGACGGCATATGCACCTTATGTGAACCGGATGGATATTTCTCTGTATCACAGGGGAAATGTGGAGAAGATCCTGTATCAGTCTCTGTTCGATGATTATTCGAGACTCTTCCGTTTTGCCGGAATGAAACAGAAAACATTCTTAAAATTATACTGGAAACGTTATGAGATTGATCTGATCAATTATTGTCTGAGAATTGTGTTCAATCATTATGACAAGCCGTTTGACCTGGAATATAAGAAAGAGTTTTTTGACAGATATTCACAGATTTCCATTGACCGGTTGATAACTTCGAAAAATATTGATGAGCTTGTGGATAACTTACGGGATACGGAGTATTATGATGCACTTGCCAGAATTAAAGATTCCGGAGCGGGAACGCTTTTTGATTATGATCTGGCACTGGATCTGTATTATTTTTCCACCATGTGGAAAAAGGGAAAAAGGGTTCTGAAAGGACATGAACAGAAGATATTTTTAAAAGATTACGGAACGAAGATCGACCTTCTGAATCTACAGTGGATCTACCGTGCGAAGAAGTATTATCATATGCTTCCGCCGGACATTTATTCGATGACGATCCCGATTCATTACCGGGTTCGTGTGGAAGAGTTCAAGAGCCTGGTAGAGACTCCGACACTGGAACAGTTCGAAACTGAAGTGGGAAAAACGTACTATGCGGGAAAGTATGATTATATGCAGGCAGATAAGACACTGGAACAGATGTACCGTGACTGTCTGCGGAAATTGTACCTGACCGATAAAAGGAATGATCCGTATTCGATCGCGATCGTCAATACGTATCTGTTCCTGAAAGAAGAAGAAATCTATAAACTAACGACAGCCCTTGAGTGTATCCGTTACGGTTTGACGAAGGGAGAGACATTAGGATACTTAGGAGGTGTGAATCAATGATTGTTAAGATGAAGTTCTTAAGCATCAGCGGACCGAAGAATGACATCGACCGTGTCTGCGAGGTGTATCTGTCGAAATACGAAATGCAGCTTGAGAATGCGGCGGCGGAGCTTAAGACGACCGACAACCTGCAGCCTTTTGTGGAAGTCAATCCATACAAAGAGCCGCTTGCGAAGGCAGAACAGTTCAGCGCACTGTTAGCGGATGAAGACCAGAGGATCGATGTATCGATGAATCAGGAGGATATGCTGAACCTGATCCGGGATGTCAATCATGACTATCTGGATCTTGTGGAAAAGAAAGAGTTAACGAAGAAGCAGGTAGACGAATACAAAGAAAAGCTTCTGATCATGGAGCCGTTCCGGACACTGGAATTGGATATGCAGAAATCATTAAAGTATAAATATATGAAAGTCCGGTTCGGACGGGTAGATGTGAATTATTACAAACGTCTGGAAAAATATTTGTTTGATGATCTGAATGCGGTATTTATCGAAGGTACGAGGAATGAAAATTATGTGTACGGATGTTATTTCGTATCGAATGCAGATTCCAGTAAAGTAGATTCGGTATTCAATTCTTTGCATTTTGAAAGGATTGCAATTCCGTCCGAGTACATAGGAACACCGGAGCAGGCCTGTGAAGAGCTTGAAAAGGCAATCGAAGAAAAGCAAAAAGAGATTGCAGAGATAGAAAAACAGATCAGGGAGCTGATGGCGAAGAATGCCGCAAAGCTCGTGGTGCGAAAAGGCGTCTGGAAGAACTGTCTACAAACTTTGATGTACGTAAGCTGGCGGCAAGGATCGAAGAGGGAGATAATAAAGAAGATTATTACATCCTGTGTGGCTGGATGGGTGAAGAAGATGTGAAAAAATTCCTGGCGGAATCGAAGAACGATGATAAGGTATTCGTTGTTGTAGAAGAAGATAAGGAGAAGTTTTTCGGAGAACCGCCGACGAAGCTTAAGAATCCAAGATTCTTCAAGCCATTCGAGATGTTCATACGGATGTACGGACTTCCGGCAAATGATGAGATAGATCCGACGATGTTTGTGGCACTGACGTATACATTTATCTTCGGTGCGATGTTCGGGGATGTCGGGCAGGGCTTATGTCTGTTCGTATTCGGCGGGCTTTTGTATCTGATCAAGAAGATCAACCTGGCAGGGATTATATCCATTGCGGGACTGTTCTCGACATTTTTTGGATTCATGTTCGGAAGTATCTTCGGATTTGAAGATGTGATACAGGCACGCTGGTTAAGACCTGTGGATGCGATGACGAACCTGCCGTTTATCGGACAGCTCAATACGGTATTCGTGGTAGCTATTGCATTTGGTATGGGACTGAATATCCTGGTGATGATCTTTAACGTGATCAATTCGATCAAGAGTCATGATGTGGAAAATATGTTATTTTCCCACAACGGAATCGCAGGGCTGGTGTTCTATGGATTCCTGGTGCTGACGATCGTGCTTTACATGACGGGACATAAGGTTCCGGGCAATATCCTGATGGTGATCTTCCTGGGAGTTCCGGTGCTCTTGTTCGTATTCAAGGAACCGTTGGGCAATCTGGTGACAAAGCAGCATAAGAAGATGGAAGAGGGCAAGGTAATGTTCTTCGTGCAGGCGTTCTTCGAACTGTTCGAGACGATGCTGAGTTATTTTTCTAATACCATTTCTTATGTGCGTATCGGTGCATTTGCCGTCAGCCATGCGGCGATGATGGAGGTTGTGCTGATGTTATCCGGCGCAAGTGCGGGACACACGAACTGGATCGTGTTCGTGCTTGGAAATGTGCTGGTGTGCGGACTGGAAGGGCTGGTCGTCGGTATCCAGGTACTGCGTCTGGAATACTATGAGATGTTCAGCCGTTTCTATAAAGGAACCGGACGGGAATTTAAGCCGTTCCACAGTCAGAGTGACAGAAAGTAATAAAATTCAAAGATATATTTACAGGAGGACAAAAATATGAGCCTGACAGTTAGAGTATTATTCGTTGTAACATTGTTGCTGAGTATTGTAATTCCATTTGGATATTTTCTGATCGGACAGAGGACGAAGAAGCGTTATAAGAGGGCTATCGGCACAAATATATTCTTTTTCTTCAGCACTGTTCTGATTGCAGGGATCATGCTTTTTGCGGGAGATCCGGTACAGGCAGCGGAAGCAGCCGGCAATACGGCGTCGAACGCAACAGGATTCGGATACCTGGCAGCAGCACTTTCAACCGGTCTTTCCTGCGTCGGCGGTGGTATCGCCGTTGCAAGTGCAGCAAGTGCGGCTCTGGGTGCAATTAGTGAAGATTCCAGTGCACTTGGTAAGTCACTGATCTTCGTAGGTCTTGCAGAAGGTGTGTGTCTGTACGGACTGATCATTTCCTTCATGATCTTGGGTAAATTGTAAGATGAAGATGTATCTGATCAGTGATAATATCGATACTCTGACAGGAATGCGTCTCGCAGGGGTAGACGGAATCGTGGTACATGAAAGAGAAGAACTCCGTTGTGCGATCGAGAATGCCATGGAGGATAAAGATGTAGGTGTGATTCTGTTGACGGAGAAATTCGGAAGAGAATTCCCGGACCTGATTGACGAGATCAAGCTGGAGCGGACAATGCCGCTTCTGATCGAGATTCCTGACAGACACGGGACCGGACGTAAGAAAGATTTTATCACGTCGTATGTAAATGAAGCGATAGGGTTGAAATTATAGACAGGAAGAAGGTGGCACATTTGACAAACGAAGAAAAGATCACGCATATCCGCACGGCAGCGATGGAAGAGGCAAGAGCGGAGGCGAATGCGATCATAAAGCAGCATGAGGATGCGCTGAGAAGTGTGTTCGAGCAGCACCAGATCGAAGCCAGACGCAGTCGGAGACGAGAGTGCGTGCGGAGAGTGTGACTGCAAAACAGCAGCTGAATATGGCGATGTCAAAGGCGCAGCTTGAATTAAAACGTGAGATGGGTAAGATACAGACAGAACTTAAGACAGAACTGTTCGAAGAAGTACAGTTAAAGCTTCTGGCATTTATGAGAACAGAAGAGTATAAAGAGGTTCTGATCCGTTATATAGAGAAAGCAGCAAAGTTCGCATCCGGGATGGCGATGACGATCTATATCAATCCGTCCGATGCAGACAAGAAGACATATCTGGAGGAGCGCACGGGAATGACGCTGACGATCAGCAAAGTGGATTTCATCGGCGGTGTGCGTGCGGTTGTGCCTGAGAAGAATGTTCTGGTGGATTATGCATTCAAAGGGGCACTGGAAAATGAATACCAGAAATTCCGGTTCCGGGGAGGTGTAAAGGGTGAGTAGCGGAAAGACAGAAAAGATATATGGCATCAACGGCCCGGTCATTTACCTGAAAGGGAAGACGGATTTTAAGATGTCGGAAATGGTCCATGTGGGAGAGGAAAAGCTGGTTGGCGAAGTTATTTCCCTGGATAAGGACCGGACGACGGTACAGGTGTATGAGGAGACTTCCGGACTGCATCCGGGAGAACTTGTGGAAGGTACGGGAGCGGCAGTGTCGGTTACGCTGGCACCCGGTATCCTGAATAATATCTTTGACGGTATTGAGAGACCGCTGGAGCGGATTGCTGACAAGGGCGGGGCATTTATCACCCGTGGTGTCAGTGTGGATGCACTGGACCGCCAGAAGCTCTGGGAGACGCATATCACAGTGACGGAAGGCGATATGGTACAGGGTGGAACGATCATTGCGGAAGTGCCGGAGACGCGGGCTATCGTGCACAAATGTATGGTGCCTCCGGGAGTGGAAGGAACTGTTATATCTGTGGTTCCGGATGGTGAATATACGATTGATGAGACGCTGGTTACGATTGAACTGCTCAGTGGAGAAAAACGGGAACTTTCGATGACACAGCACTGGCCGATCCGTGTACCGAGACCGGTGAGCCGGAGATTCCCGGCAAGTGTGCCGCTGGTAACAGGACAGCGAATTCTGGATACGATGTTCCCGATTGCAAAAGGTGGAACGGCTGCGATCCCGGGAGGATTCGGAACGGGTAAGACGATGACCCAGCATCAGATCGCAAAATGGTCGGATGCGGATATTATCATATATATCGGATGCGGCGAGCGTGGAAATGAGATGACACAGGTTCTGGAAGAGTTTTCGGAGCTGGTCGATCCGAAATCAGGAAATCCTTTGATGGACAGAACGACGCTGATCGCCAATACCTCGAACATGCCGGTGGCTGCCCGCGAGGCATCCATTTATACCGGACTTACACTGGCGGAATATTACCGTGACATGGGTTATGATGTGGCGATCATGGCGGACTCGACATCCCGATGGGCAGAGGCACTGCGTGAGCTGTCCGGACGACTGGAAGAGATGCCGGCGGAGGAAGGGTTCCCGGCATATCTGGCATCGAGACTGTCGGCATTCTATGAAAGAGCCGGCATGATGCAGACATTAAATGGTGCAACCGGATCTGTCTCTATCATCGGAGCGGTGTCTCCGCAGGGGGGAGATTTCTCCGAGCCGGTTACGCAGAATACGAAGCGTTTTGTGCGCTGCTTCTGGGGACTGGATAAATCCCTGGCGTATGCGAGACATTTCCCTGCGATCCACTGGCTGACGAGTTACAGTGAATATCTGAATGACTTAAGCGGCTGGTATTCGGATCATGTGTCGCCGAAATTTGTTGATTACAGGAACCGTCTGATGGCGATCCTGAACCAGGAGAGCAGTCTGATGGAGATTGTAAAACTGATCGGCGGGGATGTGCTTCCGGATGATCAGAAACTGATCCTGGAGATCGCAAAGGTGATCCGTCTGGGATTCCTGCAGCAGAATGCATTTCATAAGGATGATACGTGCGTATCGCTGGAGAAGCAGTTCAAGATGATGGACGTGATCCTGTATCTGTATAAGACCAGTAGGAAACTGGTGGCAATGGGAATGCCGATGTCGGTACTGAAGGCGGAAGGTATATTTGAAAAGGTCATTGCGATCAAGTATGATGTGCCGAATGACAACCTGCAGTTACTGGATCTGTATAAATTAGACATTGATGACTTCTATAACCGCGTCATCGAGAAGAATGCGTAAAGGGAGGGACGTAAGATGGCAATAGAATATCTTGGACTGAGCAGTATAAATGGCCCTCTCGTCGTGCTGGAAGGCGTGGAAAATGCATTTTACGATGAGATCGTAGAATTTATTGTAGATCATAATACGAGGAAAATGGGGCGTATCGTAGAGCTGGATGAAGACAAGGCTGTGATCCAGGTATTTGAAGGGACAGAAAATATGTCACTGGATAATACCCATACAAGACTTACGGGACATCCGATGGAAGTTACTGTATCGGAGGAAATGCTGGGACGTACATTTAACGGAATCGGGGAAGCAATCGATGGACTTGGTCCGATTGCAGATGCAGAAAAAAGGGATGTAAACGGACTTCCGTTGAATCCTGTCAGACGGGAGTATCCACGAAACTATATCCGTACCGGAATCTCGGCGATTGACGGTCTGACGACACTGATCCGCGGGCAGAAGCTTCCGATATTCTCGGGAAACGGATTGCCGCATGACCAGCTCGCGGCACAGATCGTAAAGCAGGCTTCACTTGGAGACGATTCGGATGAACAGTTTGCGGTTGTATTCGGTGCGATGGGAGTCAAGCATGACGTGGCAGAATTCTTCCGTAAGACATTTGAGGAAAGCGGTGTGGCAGATCATGTGTGTATGTTCCTGAATCTGGCAAATGATCCGGTGGTGGAGCGTCTGATCACGCCGAAGGTTGCGCTGACGGTAGCGGAATATCTGGCATTTGAGAAAAATATGCACATTCTGGTTATCCTGACGGATATGACTTCTTTTGCGGAAGCCATGCGTGAAGTGTCTTCTTCCCGTGGCGAGATTCCGTCAAGAAAAGGATATCCGGGATATTTATACAGTGAACTGGCAACGATCTATGAACGTGCCGGTATTGTGGACGGGGCAAATGGTTCGGTGACGCAGCTTCCGATTCTGACGATGCCGAATGATGATATCACACATCCGATCCCGGACCTTACCGGATATATCACAGAAGGACAGATCGTACTGGACCGTAATCTGCACGGGCAGGCAGTCTATCCGCCGATCAGTATCCTGCCATCGCTGTCACGACTGATGAAGGACGGCATCGGAAAAGGATATACCAGGGAAGATCATCAGGATCTTGCGAACCAGTTATTCTCTGCCTATGCAAAGGTTGGAGAGGCGAGAAATCTGGCTTCGGTTATCGGAGAAGATGAATTGTCACCAATCGATAAACAGTATCTGAAGTTCGGTGAAGAATTCGAGAGACGCTATATTGGCCAGGGACCGGCGGAGAACCGGACGATGATGGAGACGCTGGATCTTGGATGGGAACTGCTTGGACTTCTGCCGAAGGAAGAACTGGACCGTATTGATACGAAGCTGATTGAGAAGTATTGGAAGGATACGAAAGAGACATTGGAGACAGAAGAGTAGGAGGGATGCATATGGATCCGAGAGAATTTCCTACCAAAGGAAATCTGATGCTTGCAAAGAATTCTCTGATGCTTGCACGTCAGGGGTATGACTTGATGGATAAAAAGCGGAATATTCTTCTGAAAGAGCTGATGGGACTGATCGATGAGGCGAAAGACATTCAGGAAGAGATCGATGCAACCTTTACAAAAGCATATGCCTGCCTGCAGCGTGCTAATATCGAACACGGGATCAGTAAAGTCCAGGAACTGGCATTTACTGTTCCAATCGAGGATTCGCTGAAGATGCAGACCAGAAGCATCATGGGAACGGAGATCCCGCACATCAAGTATGATGCGAAGCAGAATGATCTGACGTATTCGTTCAGCACGACACATGAGTCGGTGGATATTGCAAGAGAAGCTTTCCGGGAAGTGAAGGAACTTACGATCAAGCTGGCTGAGGTGGAGAACTCGGCGTACCGTCTGGCCGCAAATATCAAGAAGACACAGAAGCGGGCGAATGCGCTTAAGAATATTACGATACCGATGTATACGAATCTGGTGCATACGATCAGTAATGCGCTGGAGGAGAAGGAAAGAGAAGAATTTACACGGTTGAAGGTGATAAAGAGGATGAAAATGTAACGACAAATTTTGCAAAGTAATTCCACTTATCCCCAACAAAAGAGGAGTTATCCACGGGAAACTGTGGATAACTCCTCTTTTGTCTGATAATTCCGATGCATGAATCGACATAGAATGACAACGATTATAATGAACGGGATTTTTCTGTACTTACATTAATGCATTCGATTACAGCACACGCATGCCGGCTTTTTCAAGAGCCTCGCAGCCTTCGATGGTTGTTCCGCCAGGGGATGTGACCATGTCTTTTAATTCACCCGGATGTCGAGTGCGCCATAAAGAATGGCACCGCCCATATTGCCACATCCGATAATTCCGATTTTTTTTGTGATCATAATAATTCCTCCTAGTTTGGTCATGAGATGTTTTAGAGCAGATATTTATAAAGTGTACAGTATGCAATGACAGGAGCTTTAAGGAGTCAGCTTGTGCAGTTCCCATGCTTTTTCGATACTTCCCGGAGTTTCCATCAATAATTTCGTTCCTTCTGCCATACATCTCGCAACGTAGAACATACCTTTCTGTCCGATAGTCATACCGGCCTGTCTGGCAGCAGCCCAGTGATGAAGCGGGGTACCTTTACACATCGTAGCGGCACTTAAGGTGATCAACGGGACGGTGTGGCTGACCTGTGAAGCGTCCGTGCCGATAGCGATCGGAACCGGTTCATCTTCAAGCGGTTCCAGGCCGGAGAATAGTGTCCCGTCATTGATGAGTCCGGCTTCTTCTGTGATCTGCTTTGCAAAATCCAGCTCTTCCGGTGTATAAGCCGGTGTCGGAACTCTGGTCATAGCATCGTAATATAATTCTGTCAGTACCCGGTTAACTTTCATCTCACTGCAGCTTGCGACCAGTTCGATATCGACGGTGGTGTCTGTCATAAGAGCGGCACCTCTGGCGCAGTTGTCTACACGTTCGCTTGCATCTTCGGTGCGGGAACGTAAGTAGGAGCGGATGAAATAATTTGTCTTTGCGATATCCGGAACAACATTTGCCGGAAGACCGTTATCAATGTAGGCATAATGCATACGGACATCTCCCGGTACGTGTTCACGGAGATAATTGACGCCTACATTCATGAGTTCGGCGGCATCCAGGGCGCTGCGACCTTTTTCAGGTGCTTTGGCAGCATGGGAACTAAGTCCGTGGAATGTGTAGTTCTTAATGTCCTGTGCCTGCCAGATATCGTTGCTGACACGGTTGCGGTCGAATGGATGCCAGGTAATAGCAACATCGAGGTCATCAAAGACTCCCTGATTGTTCATCATGATCTTGCCGGACATGATCTCTTCGGCCGGGCAGCCATAGACGCAGATTGTTCCGGCTGCACCGGTTGCTTCCATATCGGCTTTTAATGCACATGCCGCTGCGGCAACGGCTGTTCCAAGCAGGTTGTGCCCGCAGGCGTGTCCGACACCTGCCAGAGCATCGTACTCGGCCAGGAATCCGAGGATTGGTTTTCCGCTCCCCAGACTGCGGTAAATGCGGTGTCGATACCGGCTGTTTTCCATGTTATTTTAAATCCCTGGCTTTCCAGATAATCTGCCAGGCATTTGGAAGAAAGTGTCTCCTGATATGCAAGTTCCGGGTGATGGAAAATGTAATCAGCGGTATTCACCAGTTCTTCCTGATGATCGTCGAGCCAGCTGGCAATGATATTGTCAGGTGTATGTTCAGTTGTTAGTGTATTCAAAATATAGATACCTCCTCATAGAATCGGGTGTTTATCTATCATTTTAGCACAGAAAAACAGGATGTAAATAGATTTCATAGTTTTCTTATATGAAAAGTAAAAACTATTCAACCGGATAAAGCCCGTTCAATACATCCAGATATTCCTGTCCAAATGTATCTACATAATCAGTAAGTGCAAGTTTCACTGCCGTTTCTCCTTTTTCACCAAGATTATGGATCAGGGCCTGGCTGATAGTATATTTCAAATGTGCCGTATGGAAATTAAAATCTTTCATACAGGAAGTTCCAAGCTCGGTCTTTTTCTCCGCCAGTTCTTTTACCTCTTTCTGCGAGAGCGGATGTCCCCAGTCGAATTCGCAACGATCACCGCCCCAGCTCATAGATGTGGCAGTCGGGGTACAGACGAAGTCGGAACGGAAACCTTGGTAAACGGCATTGTCTACATTGACGCAATAATATTTCCCGTATTCGGTAATATTATGCTTTTTCCATGCTTCACACCAGGCACATTTGGCAATGTAAGTCTGAAGTGTCGGTTCGGTGCGAAGTGTTCCGAAGTCCATTTGTCCGGCGTAATCCGGTTTCCATTCACCGTATGCCTGATTGGTCATTGTGGTAAGCTCATCCCCGTGAGCGAGTGCATTTGCCGCCATACGGGCACCTCGCTCATTGCCGTATGTAGTCATTCCGGCAAGGATAGCTTCTTTGCCGGCGTCACCGCATAATTCAATTGCATGTTTGGCGAGAAATGCGAACATCATGGCGTGATGTTCGATTTTGCAGCTGACAGGACAGACTTTATTTTCATTTTCACTCATATTAAAAACTCCTTTCGACATTTGTAAGTGATAATCTATTTATTACAATACTACATTGTAGTGAAAAAGTCTCGAGAAAAGGCTTGATAAAAAGGAAAAAAGCGGTATGATAGTAAAAAAGAAAAAGCAATTACTTAAAAGTGAGAATAAAGTTGAAAATTAAAGAGGAAAAAAGTATGAGCAGGAAAAAGTTAAAAAATAGAAGACGAAAAGATCGTGCACAGAGAAAGATTCTGATTGCAGCAGTCTGTATAGCAGCAGTGATCATAGGTGTGGGAATCGGCGGGCATGTTATAAAAAAGAATGCCGGTAAAACGATGACAACGGCCGAGACGGAAAGTAAAAAGGCAGTATCAAAGAAAAAAGCAACTGCAAAAAAACTTACGATCAATGAGAATGAAACTGATGCATCCAATAAAGAAAATCAAGGCCAAAAAGATCAGGCAGCTGACAGAAGTGAATTTGCAGTTCAACCAGGAAGAAAAGTGGGTACAACAGAACAATCGGATGAAAAAGTTGTCTATCTGACGTTGGATGACGGACCGTCTAAGAATACGCAGGCGGTGCTGGACATTTTGGATAAATACAATGCGAAAGCAACGTTTTTTGTTACAGGAGCCATGCCGGAATATAAAGATATGATCAAAAAGGCTTATGATAAAGGACATACGATCGGAATGCATACATATTCTCATGATTACGCAAAGGTGTATGCATCTGTTGATGCATATTTTCAGGATCTTGACCAGATTGGACAGCTTGTAAAAGAAGAGATCGGCTATGTTCCGTGTTTTATCAGATTTCCGGGAGGATCTTCGAATACCATATCTGCAAGTTACACGAAGGGAATTATGACAACGCTTACGCAGGAGGTTCAGGCAAGAGGATATCAATATTATGACTGGAATGGAAGTTCGGGAGACGGGGCCGTGAGAACAACGGAACAGCTTGTGGATCAGGCAACCAGTTTCCATGACAATAATATCATCCTGCTGTCACATGATTCCGAGACAAAAGATACAACTGTGGAAGCGCTGCCGAAAATTATTGAATATTATCAGTCACAGGGATATGTGTTCAAAGCATTGGATCTTAACAGCTATGTTGCACATCATGGTGTGAATAATTAGTTATATATGTAGGGAAATGTGTTGATGGTTGTTGTACTTATGCTGAATAGAATAACGGAAGATCTGGCGGAAAACATGTAAATACAAAGAAGAAAAATGATGTTATCAACCAGAGTGAGACTACAAAGCCAGGTTCTGTCTCGTGAGGAGAACGGGTCTTGCCGGAAATATATTCAGACATTCCAAATGAAAATATTACACTGGAATAAAAAAGCAGGATGTCTAAGATCAGGAAATTCCGGCCGAGAATCCCGGAATATGTGTAAAAAACAGAAACAGTAAAAAACATTCCGAGAAGCACACCCAGATACCGACAGTAAAAGAATGGTAAAACAACCGGATGCAGAGACAGATATTCCCATATGCTTACGAATAAAAAAGGAAAATATAAAAGTTTCAAATGTTCCCACACGGATTCATTAACCGGGCAGAAAAGTGCAATGATTGGAGACTGCCCGGATAAAAAATACAGGAAATGATTCAGTGTTCCGAGAAAGGCAGCGACCAGGACAAAATGCAGAGCTGTGCCTTGAATGCAGGAGATAATCTCTGTGCAGACAGTATGAAAGATTTTTTTGAAATTGGTTGTAACATAATGGATAATATGCTTCATAAATTCAACCCCATATCAATATATGAGAGCTGATGAAAAAAATATAGAAAAAAATAAAAAAAGTACTTGCATTTTAAAAAACCTTATTATATAATAAATCTTGTCGTTACGGAGAACGTAACACAGACAATTGAAGATGCGCGATTAGCTCAGTTGGTAGAGCACCTGACTCTTAATCAGGGTGTCCAGGGTTCGAACCTGATCGCGCACTAACAAATCACTGTTTTTAGAGGCTTAGAGCTCTGGGACGGTGATTTTTTTGTGCCTGAAAATAGGGGCTTTATGGGGGATAAAACGGAAATCACTAGGGAAAGCAAGGGTGGAAAGGAAAGAATTATGCAAATTATTTCCGGAGAGGATTTTACAAAATACCGGATAAAGCTTGTGACGGGAACATGTTCGTGTTAGTATAATCATAATTTACGATAGAAGAAAAGAGTGAGAAGATGAGCAGTCATACACTGGAAGGAAAGAAAAAGACACAGAATGGTGTGAAGCGGCTGGCGTTCACAGTGCTTTCGATATTACTGGAAGTAGTGTTCCTGATTGGGATATTTAAGGGACTGAATGAATACGCGGTATTCATAGACAATCTGACCAGAATATTTGCCGTCATACTGGTTTTGAAAATATATGGAAGAAATGAGACTTCCTCGATGAAGACACCGTGGATCATCCTGATCCTGACATTTCCGATCCTTGGAGTAGCACTTTATTTTATGATCGGTATGAACGGTGGAACCCGGAAGATGCGGATGCGTTACAAAAAGATTGATGAGAAGCTCCTGCCGCTTTTGCCGGAAAATAAGGAAGTGCTGGAACGTCTGAATGCGTCAGATCCGAAGGCGGGAAATGTTTCTAATTATATAGAAAGAAATGCGTGTTATCCGGTGTATCAGAATACGGATGTGACTTATTTTGATGAAGCGGTCAAAGGACTGGAGGCGCAGCTTACGGATCTTGCAAAGGCGGAGCAATTCATTTTCATGGAGTATCATGCAATTGAGGATGAATATGCATGGAGCAGGATACAGACGGTGCTGGAAGAACGGGTGAAAGCAGGAGTAGAGGTCCGGGTGTTCTATGATGACATGGGCTCGATCGGATTCGTAAATCTGAGCTTTGCGAGAAAACTGGAAGCGAAAGGAATTGCCTGCCGGGTATTCAATCCGCTGCTTCCGGGACTTAATATGTTCCTGAATAACCGTGACCACAGAAAGATTACGGTGATTGACGGAAAGGTTGGGTACACAGGCGGTTATAATCTGGCAAATGAGTATTTTAACTATACACATCCATACGGGGAATGGAAGGATACGGGAATCCGGCTGGAAGGAGATGCGGTGGCTTCGCTTACGGCAGCATTTTTGGAAATGTGGGAAGCATCCGGGAAGACTCCGGCCGATGTGGATGTTCTGGATATAGAGGCACAGAAAAAATATCTGGTACAGCATCCGTATCAGGCAAAGCAGACGGGATATATTCAGCCGTATGCGGACTGCCCGTTAGACGGAATCCAGGTTGGAGAGGATGTCTATATCAGTATTGTCAACAAAGCGGACAGATACTGCTGGTTCATGACTCCTTATCTGATCATCACGGATGAGATGACACATGCACTTTCGCTGGCGGCCAGGCGTGGTGTAGATGTGCGGATCATCACACCGGGAATTCCGGATAAGAAGCTGATCTACAGTATCACCAGATCGTTCTATCACAATCTAGTACAGGATGGTGTAAGGATCTATGAGTGGACACCGGGGTTCTGTCATGCGAAGATGAGCGTGGCAGATGATTGCATGGCGACTTGCGGCACGATCAATCTGGATTATCGGAGCCTTTATCATCATTTTGAAAATGGGTGTTTTATGGCAGATTGTGATGCGGTGCTGGATATCCGGCGGGATATGGAGCAGACATTGGAACAGTGCAGAGAAGTGACGGAGAAGTATAAGTCCGGCCGGAGCGCGACTCTGCGGCTGGGACAGTTGTTTCTGCGATTGTTTGCGGAGCTGCTGTAGGAGAGAAGAAGTTAAGAGAACTGGGAATGCAGGCGTGCATTTCTGGTTCTTTTTATGTTTTGCATATTGACATATATCGAACTGCGATATATACTAAAAACAAGAAGAAAGCAAATTTTTTTACACTCAACTATCGAAAGTCGATATATAATGAAAGCAAATATAAGAAAGGAGCAATCACTATGAAAGTAAACAAAAATATGGTCTCAGGAAATACCGCAATGTTAATTCTCAAATTGATCTCAGAAAAGGATATGTACGGATATGAAATGATCGATACACTCTCAAAGAGATCGGACAATGTATTCGAATTAAAGGTAGGAACATTGTATCCGCTGCTTCACAGCATGGTACAGTCCGGATATTTGGAAAGTTATAACCAGGAGGCGAACGGGAAACTCAGAAAGTATTACCGGATCACACCTAACGGGAAGAAATATCTGGAGAAAATGATCGAAGAATGGAATGCTTATGCCAATGCAGTTACGAGCATGATCCAGTATTCCGTATAGCACAGGTAAGGCAGTGAAGGTGGTAGAAAAGGAGGGTGTTAGATATGAAGGAAAGAGAATATCTGAAAGAACTTGGGAAGAAGATTACCGATTCTTCTGTAAGAAAAGAGATTGTAAATGAATATGAAGCGCATATAGAAGACTGTAAAGCCGCATTAATGGAATCAGGGATGACGGAAGTTGAAGCAGAGGAAGAAGCAGTCCGCCAGATGGGCGATCCGCAGGAAGCAGGTGAAGCAATGGATAAGATCTATCATAAAGTGTTTGATTCCAATATGTTTCTGTGGATGCTGGCACTGGGATGTGTACCAATTGTATGTGTGTGCATTTCTTATCTTATCGCAAGAGATCCGAACGCATTTTTATGGTTGTGGAATGATGCGCTTGGCCTGAATAAAATCCCGGCAGTTATACACCGGAATATCGGAATCGGATTAGCTGTCTATGGAATCGGATTGAGCTTCTGGGAGAAATACACGGGCAAAGCTTTATTCTATGCAGTCGGAAGAGACTGGGGGCAGGGATGTTACGTTGCAAACAGCGGCTGGTACTTTTTATCTCGGCATTATGTTTTGTTCCGAGTTTCCCGGTGAAGGGATATGCAGGAATCCTCTGCTGTGTATTGATAGCATGTCTGCTGAATATGGTACTGAGAGGATTTATGAATCTTTGCAGAGCAGAAGAGAGACCAGACTTTTATGGGAGATTGGAACGGCAGATACCAAAATCAACTGGAAGGGAAAAGGATATCTGTGTGGACATCATATGAAAGTAAGAGTACAGGGATCTGAGAAAGGAACGGAGATCCCGGCAGGAGCACCGGTGATGGTTGTCGGAATGGAGGGATTTAAGCCGGTGGTGGCGCAGGTATAAAGAGAGAGACGTTAGATCTTGGATAGTAAGCGTATAAAGAGAGAGACGTTAGATCTCGGATAATAAGCGTGTATGAAAAATGAGAGGCAAAAGTTATGAATAAGACGGAAAAGCGAATGAAGATATTCACGCTGATCATGCAGGTGATCATCCAGGCAGTGCTATTATTTCCGTGGATGAACATGGGGACATGGAAATGCAATGTGCCGGAATATCTGATAAAATTGGCTGCTTCGGGCGATGGGATGAGTTACATAAAGAAAAGTCTGAAGCCTTTGGGAGTACTGGACGGTGCAGATGAACAGATGATGGTTCAGATACTGATGCTGTTCATCTGTGAACTGGTAATGGTACTGGTAATCCAGGTGATAGGAATTGTGAATCTGATACTGGCTTTAAGCAATCACCATAAACTGCTTCTGGATATCATGTCACTGATCGCAGGATGTATGATATCATTTCTTGGGGCAGATGGGGCAGTATTTTCAGATCCGCTGTCACAGGTGTATCCATTTTTACTGGTAGTGCTTCTGGTGATCAATTTGATCGGTGCGAAGCTGATTGATTCGTGGCAGGAAGAGAAAAAGATACAGGAAGAAGTTAAAGCCAGAGAGAAAAATTACAAAGAAGAAAAGGAAAAGCATCTGGAATTTTCGGGGAAGTATCCGAAAGGATTCTATACGGCCCTGTGGAAGAATTTTAAAAGTTCAAAAAGAGATTTTATTGTTTACGTAAGTATGAACCTGCTTCCGGCGACGTTGATATTTTCCGGAGTCGGAATGGCACAGATGCTGGCACCATTTAATAAAGAAGGAAATATACTGACGGGGCATGGAATCACGGCAATTCTGCTGGAATTCCTGATCGTGAGTCTGATCGCATCGCTGATGCTGATGATTACGAATCTGTTGTCATATTTCAGAAAACGGATGAGAAATTACAGTATATTTTCTACTCTGGGAATGCGGAAGTCTACACTTTATGAAGTGCTTGGAGCAGAGATTGTGGCTGGAATTCTGGGAATGCTGATCGGGGGAGCCTGCATCGGAAGTGTGATCCTGTGTATCATCCGCAGAATTTTCATGGCAAGATCCGGAGTGGGAGCACAGCCGGCGAAGATTACAGGATTCACATATTTGATCGCAAGTCTTATCATGATCGGAATATCCGGGATTGGACTGATGATCCTGCGGGATTTCTTCCTGTACAGGGAACTAAAAAAAATGCAGCTGGGCGATGTGGAAAAGGAGAAGATGCCGGAAAAACGGATCGGTCTGTGGCTTACAATTGGCCTGGTCATTGTGGTATTTGGAATAGTGAATTTCGGAATGCGGAAGAATGCCGAAGGGTTACGGATACTTTTATTTATCTTCCTGGGCATTTATCTGGCGGAAAAGTTTGGATTTGGATTGTTCCTGAAAGTGCGGAAGCATAAAAAGAGTTATTATGCAAAGTTGATCCCATATAATTCGTTTTATTACCGTTTCAAGAGTACATTCCGTTATGTGTACGTGATCAGTCTTATACCGGTACTGATATTGTTCTTATTTGGAAAAGATATGATCTCAGCGAAGATCGCGCAAAAGCCGGAAGGACTGTTCCCGTATGATTTTGTATGTATGGCAACGGAAGCGGATGAGACATTCTGGAAACAGCTGCAGGAAAAATATGACGTGAAATTCCAGGAGTATCCGATGGTACGCGTGACGAATGTGGATAATTCGGAAAAGCTGGATGATGCCAGAGCAGTGATCATGCCGCAGGGACAGCATATAGGCATATCGGAGACGACGTATAAAGAACTGAATAAGGCACTTGGAAAGAAAAGTGAAAAAATGAATCTATCTGCTGACGGAAAGGAAATCTATATTATTTATCAACAGGATAAGAGTACGAAGCACATCCACTGGATTACCTGAATTCGAGAAAAGAGCCGTACCTGCACATCGGACAGCCGATAGAATCTTATGGATTTCTTGATCGGGAAAAGATCTATCCAACACGAACCGTAAAGGGTGAAAAGACGGATATCCTGACAGGTGCATTTCGGCAGGGAAGTGAGGAGAATCTGGTTGTATTTTCGGATGAATATTTTGAAAAGGTTCAGGACGACTGGAAGAAATATAATTGGATCACCGGAGATCCGGTTGAGGAGGGTGAAGCAGAAGAAGGAGTGACGATCCATCACTGGCCGACAAAGCTTGTCCTTTTGAATGTGAAAAATGTAGATTATCAGAAGATAGAAAAAGAGCTCCAGGCTTTTCGGAAGGTACATAAAGAGGATGAAAGATTTGACAAGGATGTATTATCCTGCTATTCCAAACGTACAACGATGGAACAGATTGAAAGCGAACGCTTTATGACAACGGTAGTAGATATATTTATCATGGGAGCATTTCTGCTGGGAAGCGTTCTGGTCATTTACTTGAAATATGAATCTGAGATGACGGACAAGAAGAAGCGGAATCATTTCTTAACCTGTATTGGAATGAGCTCGAAAGAAAGAGAAAAGCTGATCCGGACAGAGACGGGAATCTTTTTCTGGATCCCGGCAGCAGTTGCGGTTGTTATGGTGCCGGTGTTAACCGGGGAGATATGAACATGCGGGAATATACGAAGGCTGACGGTGTACATTATCTGCGATATCTGTTGATCCTTGCAGTTATATATCTTGTAGTGCAGGGCATCGGTGTAAAGG
>ENA-OQAA01000444-OQAA01000444.1-human-gut-metagenome-genome-assembly--contig:-NODE-444-length-28754-cov-7.689140_pt1 | contig 28754 bp, 35 predicted proteins | sample MGYA00242489_ERZ504515 | MGnify/ENA primary metagenome ERZ504515 (study PRJEB26092, sample SAMD00036237) | human gut metagenome | host: Homo sapiens | study: EMG produced TPA metagenomics assembly of... | reverse complement strand
ACAAGTACGTTCATATTGAAGAACTCACCCCTTATGCTCTCCGTGAACTGGTGTCGGCCATCTATGTGGATGCCCCGGATAAGTCCAGCGGAAAGCGGGTGCAGCACATCCATATCAAGTACGATGGGCTGGGGTACATCCCTCTGGATGAACTGGAAGCAAAAGAAAAGGCGTGACCGAAGTCACGCCAAATTTTCCCCATTTCGGGAGCTTTTGCAAATACTGTTTTATGGGAACTCTGCTACGGGGAACGCTCCGTTGTACATATCGCTATCGTATGTGGATTTTGGCAGGGTGCGTCCTATTCAGGGGCGCACCCTGTTTTTTGTTTTGCTCTTGATTACAGTTCCGCGCCGTTCGTCTCAATGACCCGCTTATACCAGTAAAAGCTATCTTTACGCTCGCGGCTCAGGTCGCCGGTGCCATCATCGAACTTGTTGACGTAGATGAAACCGTAACGCTTTGCCATCTCGCCGGTGGAGGCGGAGACCAGATCAATGCAGCCCCACGGGGTATAGCCCATCAGATCACGCCGTCCTTGACCGCCTCAGCCATCTGCTCGATGTGCCGGCGCAGATAGTCAATGCGATAGCTGTCGTGGATCTTGCCGTCCTCGCTCTTCACATCGTAAGCACCCAGACCGTTCTCCACCACCATCATAGGCAGGTGGTAACGGTCGTAGATTTCGTTGAGGGTGTAGCGCAGACCAATGGGGTCGATCTGCCAGCCCCAGTCGGAAGCCTTCAGGTAGGGGTTCTTCTTTCCGGCAACGATGTTGCGCCCACATCCTCGGTATCCTTATGGGTGGTGATGCAGTTGGACATATAATAGCTGAAGGTGTAGAAGTCCACCGTGCCTTCTTTCAGGATGTCAGCGTCCTCGGGCTGCTGCAGGATGGTGATACCGTTCTCGGCGAACCAGCGCTTCATATAGCTGGGATACTCGCCGCGCACCTGCACATCGGAGCAGAACCAGTTGGTGATCTGCATCTTCTGCTGGTTGGCGATCACATCGGCAGGGTCACAGGTCAGCGGATAGCTGGTGATGAAGCAGATCATGTTGCCAATCTTGAACTGGGGATAGTTGTCGTGGGCGTACTTGACCGCCTTGGCACTGGCCACGAACTGGTGATGAAGTGCCTGAAAACGCTCCTGCTTGTTGTCGGGCACATCGGCGGTGGAGCCTTCAAAGCCTTTGATCGTGCCGGTCTCGAGGATCGCGCCCATGGGCATGGTGCCGCAGTTGATCTCGTTGAAGGTCAGCCAGTACTTTACCTTGTCCTTGTAGCGCTCAAAGATTGCCTTGCAGTAGTTCATGTAGAACTCGATCAGTTCCCGGGAAGCCCAGCCGTTGTACTTTTCCACCAGAGCATAGGGCAGCTCGTAATGGCTGATGGTGACCAGCGGCTCGATGCCGTGCTTCTTGCAGCAGTCGAACACGCGGTCGTAGAACTCCAGACCCTTCTCATTGGGTTCCGTTTCCCAGCCGTTGGGGAAGATGCGGGTCCAGTTGATGGAGGTGCGGAAGGTCTTGAAGCCCATCTCAGCAAAGAGGGCGATATCCTCTTCGTAGTGATGATAGAAATCAATGGCCTCGTGGCTGGGGTACAGACGGTCGGGGCGGATGCCGGTGGTCACCCATTTCGGCTGGTGTGGGAACCGTTGGTACACATATCCGGCACGCTGGGGCCTTTGCCGTCCACATCCCATGCACCCTCGAACTGATTGGCAGCGCAGGCACCGCCCCACAGAAAATCATCACGGAAAACGCTCATTTTATTCTCCCTTATAATTCAGCGGAAGAGATTCCCAACGTCTTTTGAAGGTGAATGCTGCATCCTTGGGCTGACGCTGGCGCGTAAAGATGCCCTTCTTGTTTCCGTTGACGCGCATAACACCCTCAGAAGTCTGAAAGTCTGCAAAATTCCAGACCAGCTCGCCCTGCACAAAATCGTAGCTGTCAAACACGCTGAAATTCATTGCCAGATACTCATTCTGGTATTCCTGACTCCACATGATAGCGGGCAGCTTGTGCTCAGTGGCAAGGGTGTCCGTGCCGAATTCGGTAAAGACGAATGGAACGTTCAGCTTTTTTGCCGCCCACTTGTCCATTTCAGCACGGAACTTGACCTCCGCTTCCTCCATCTCTGCGCCGCCGCTGATGTACCAGCCATAATACCGGTTCAGACAGATGAAATCACACAGCTGATAACAGCGGCACTTGTCAGGCGCACTGTTCTTCTCGAATGCACCGGTCAGCGGACGGTTCTGCGGGTCCAGTGTACGGGCGGCCTCAAAGACTTTCGTGAAGTAATCCTTTGCATACTCGCTGGTGGTTTCCGGCTCATTGAACAGGCTCCACGCAAAAACGCTGGGATGGTTCTTGTCGCGCGCCATCATTCTTTGACCTGCTGAATGTGATTTTTCAGCAGCTCCGGAACGGTGGGGGCCTCAAAGAAATAGGTGTACTGTCCAGTGCCTGCCGCCGCAAAGTTATGGGTCGAACGCATCATGCCGACAGCGGGGACTTCATCAATAATAAGGAAGCCCTCTTCATCTGCCATCTGATACCACTCTTCTGCATAAGGGTAGTGGCTGGTACGGAAACAGTTGGCATCCGTCCATTTCATACACTCAAAATCCCGCTTTGCGACGGCCCAGTTGAAGCCGCGCCCCAGAATATCAAAATCCTCGTGCTTGCCAAAGCCTTTCAGGTAGACAGGCTTTCCGTTGATGAGGATCTTTGTGCCGCGAATCTCCACTGTGCGGATGCCGATGCGTTCCCGGTACTCGTCCACAGGCAGGCCGTCCTTTTTCAGTGTGATGACGATGGTGTAAAGATAGGCGTTCCGCACCTGCCAGAGATGCGCGTTCTGCACGCAGAGAGCACCTTCCGCACTGTTTGCTTCCGCCACCAGCTTGTTTTCCGCATCCAGCAGCTGTACCGAAATTTCTCCTGCACCTTCACAGAAAACCTTGTAATCCACCTGTGCATCCGCACCATCCAGCGTATAGCTTACCTCATAGTCCTGAATGCTTTCTGCCGGGAGCATGACCAAATACACACTGCGCTGGATGCCGGAGTAGTTAAAGAAGTCGAAATAAGGCTTAACGATTTTTCTGCCGCTGGAGAGGACATTGTGTGTTCCGCAAGGCAAAGTGCTCTCGTTCAGATCGTTGTTCACCCAGATACAGACCCGGTTCACCGCACCACGGCGGACAACATCCGTGACATCGGCGACAACGGGGAGAAAGCCGCCTTCATGCCGGGCAACCTCAACACCGTTGCAGAATACAATTGCACGGTGGGTAATGCTTCCAAAACGAAGCTGCACCTTGCTCTGCACCGTTTCAGGCACAAAAAAATCCTTCTGATACCAGAAATCGCCGCAGTAGTCCCGGTCAGGCCGCTGGTGAAGAAATCAGAGAAGCTGGCAGGTACCGGCATGGAAATGGGGGACGGCAGACCGTTTTTCCAGTTCTCAGCGAGACCGCAGGACTTCGGGTCAAACTGGAACTGCCACATCCCGTCCAGCGACAGAGCCATGCGGTAACGGTTTGTAATGGGGTAAAGGACTGAGTTTTTCATAATATAACGATGCTCCCGTTTTTTGATTGTATCTATGGTCTGTTTACCAAAAATGCTCCGCAGCTGTTCATCCTTCAAGAAAAACATCTGCGAAGCACTACTCTGTTTACGTATTACTTGCTTTCTTTTTCCGGTACATTGTCCATTTCGTCTTTGTAGCCAAAGAGCCAAACCAGCGCAAATACCAGAACACAAACAACCGCAATCGCAACAATTGCCCAGGGACCGTAAACCGCCCAGATAGCGGGAAGGGTCAACAGATTGACACTCATCTGCACATTACGGGTGACATTGAAAGCACCGCAAATTGCACCGCCGACAGCATTTGCGATACAAACCATAATCAATGGTTTCTTATACTTGAGCAGAATACCGTAGATTGCAGGCTCAGTAACACCACCGATCAAAGCCGTAATGGAAGCGGGACCTGCAACCTGCTTGACATTCTTTTTCTTACTTTTCAGGAACACTGCCAAAGTAGCGATTGCAATACTGAAGTTGCAGCTGACGGTCAGCGGCAGCAGGTAATCATAGCCCAATATGCCAAGGTTTGCAAAACCGATGCTCATAATTGCCCAGTGGATACCGAACAAAATCATAACAGGCCACAGGCCAGCCATCAGGCACCACCCAGCGGCGGGCACAGACGGAGCAGAGACTGGATAGCAACCGAAATTCCGTTTGCTGCCGCAGTAGTGATAGTCCGATCACGATGAAGGTCAGCGGAACGAGGATGAGCAGATCCAGAACCGGCAGGAAAATATTCCGCACGATCTGAGGAATGACGCGGTTTATCAGCTTTTCAAACTTAGCCTGTACGAAACACACAACAATAATCGGCAGAACGGAGCTTGTATAGCTGACCATCTTGACCGGGATGCCTAAAAACTCCACGGGAATGGGGTCGGTTGCACTGAACAGCGCAGTAATGTTCGGATAGACCAGTGCAGCTGCAATTGCCATCGAGATAAAAGCTTAGCGCCAAACTTGTTGCCTGCACAATATGCCAAGAAGATCGGCAGGAAGTAGAACACGCCGTCACCAGCAGCGTTCAGGATCGTATAAGTAGTCGTGGATTTATCCAGCAATCCCAGCGTGACGAAAAGAACCAAAAAGCCTTTCAACAGACCGGCACCAGTAAAGGCGCCCAGAAACGGAGTGAAAATGCTGGAAACGATATCGATCAAAGTAGCAACCATGCTCTCTTTTTTTTCGGGCGTATCAGACTCTGTTTCCTGCACAGGTGCCTGCTCGCTGCTGGCAGCTTTGATTTTGGTACCTGCCAAGATCGCATCGTATACATCTGTCACATCCGTACCGATAACGACCTGATACTGACCACCTGCCTGCATCACTTGAATAACACCTGGAGTCGAGTTCAGCTTCTCAGTATTTGCCTTGCTTTCATCCTTCAGCTTGAAACGCAGGCGAGTCATGCAGTGTGCCAGCGAGATGACATTTTCTTCACCGCCAACCAGCTCAACAACTGTTTTGGCAAGTGCGTTGTAATCTTTTGCCATTTTTTCCTCCTATTGCTTTACCGTATAGACGATTCCAGCTCGTGCAGGTCCGTGCGCAACTGGTTTTTCCGAAAAAGAGGATATCATTTTTCAGAAAAGTGATAGAATAAAATTGTGCAATATAGAATTGGTTGTTTTGATTTTATAGAACAAAACAACTTGAATTAGGAGAAAATAAAGAAATGACTTTAATTGAGTGCTGTAAACTCATACAGGATATCACGCGCATTTCAATCACTATTCTGGAGTCGCCCACAGAACGTGCCGAGTTCTGTTCACGGTATCAGTTTCATCCTATACAGGAATATCTGCTCCCTCATAACATTGAGCTTCTTTTAGAAGGTCTATCTTCCAGCGAAATCATAAGTGTAACAGATCTATTTCATCTCAAGCTTTTGTTTTTCCGAGTAGCTCTATTCCGGTGGTCATTGGGCCATTCTGTACGGAGTTCTTCTCTCTGAATGACTGCGAAAGTCTGCTTCAGCAGCTAAACTTAAAAATTTTTTCTCCCAGTGATCTTCTGGCACACCGCGGACAACTTCCGGTCAGCTCAGAATCCCATCAACGGCATATTATACATTGCTTATTTCATAGCATGGAAATACCTGCGCCTGAGGAGATTCGCGAGATCAATTATAACGAAAAAAATATCAATACCACTTTCCAAGATGTCGAGTCGAACATTTCTTATGCAGAACTTGTAGAACAACGCTATGCACTGGAAGCTTCCCTAATGAAGGCAACTGAACAGGGCGATGTGGTTAAAGCGTTAGAAAGCTGGGTCAAACTTCATAACTCTGTAAAATTTTTAAATCACCTGCGTTTAGGGCAGACTCTGGAGGCAGCCCGAATTTCCGCGGCTGTTACCCGTACAGTTATTCGTATTGGGGCAATGCATGCCGGAATTCCGCCTGTTGTCAATGACCATATTTCTGCTGTCAGCTCCACTATCATCAGAAACGCCCATAGCATCGATGAAATCAACCAGGAGCATGAACGGCTGATTCGCGAATACTGTCAGACCATCCGGCGCAAAAAAACCACCGGCTACAGTAGCCTGACGATCAGTGCACTGTATTATCTGGAGCACTCCTATGCACAGGCAGTCACCGTGCAAAACATGGCAAATGAGCTGGAGGTTTCCCCGAACTACTTGATCGCACAATTCAAAAAGGAAGTTGGTATCACGCCGCTCGCTTATCTGAATCGCATTAGAATGCAGCACGCTGCACACAGTTTGGCGCATAGCAGAGTACCAATACACGAAATTGCAGAATCCGTTGGCATCATGGATGCTAACTATTTCGTCAAACGCTTCAAAGCAGAATTTCAGGATACTCCGAGCCAATACCGTGCTAAATATTTTCAATAACTCCGTTGTGTTTTTCTCCGTTTGAGCAGCAAGAAAAGTGGGCAGGCGCGTAGCACAGGAAATGTATAACGATCACCCGCAACTGTTGTCGAGTTGCACCGAATGTTCTATCCGCACATAAAAACAGTTTCCATCTGTAATTTTGTCGTACAGATGGAAACTGTTTTTTTAGGGAATCTTTATAGCGTGGTCAATCTTCTAATCCATGACTCCCAGCCACATTCTTCAAATATTTCTCCGGGTCACCGTTCAGAATCAAATCCGCATAGCCCAACGGATCGTTGTAGATGAGGTAGTCCAGTTCCGTCCTCTGCGCCATGGTCACGTCCAATTCATCCTCGACCCCAGTGCAGTCAATGGAGATCATTCTCCCATCCCGGAGCAGCAGCTCCACGCAGCCGGTATCCATGTTGAATTTGCAAGTTCTTTCATCGTACTTCATAATCGTGTCCTTTCTGCCTTACGGCACCTTTACAGTTGTGACTTTTGTTATACGGTTCTTCTGATAAGGTTTTGGACACACAGTCGTCGGGAAGGAGCCGGAATTGTCATTTCCAAAGAAAACAAAAAATCCGAACCCTTCTCCTATCGAGAAAAGGTTCGGATTTTCATGGTTTGGTGCGGATAAGAGGACTTGAACCTCCACCGAGTTGCCCCGATTAGAACCTGAATCTAACGCGTCTGCCAATTCCGCCATATCCGCATATTCTGTTTTGTTTGCGAGCTGTGTTGCTCGGAACGATAGTTATTATACCAGATATGGCAGAATTGTCAAGCATTTTTTCAAAAAAACTTTTTCCTCACTACAAAACGTCATACTTTCGCGAAAAAAGCCCTCTGCAGGCCGATTTTCCGGCGGTGCAGAGGGTCGGAGTTTCTTTGTTTTTTCTTCAGCAGGCAGCCGTTCCGGAGGCCAGCAGATCAGACTTTGCCCCACACCAGCCACAGGTACGCATAGCCTGCCAGCACGGCGGCCAGCGTAAAGGGCACGCCGATGCGCAGGAAGTCGCGGGTGGTGACGGTCTCGCCGTTTTTGCGCAGAATGCCAATGGCCGCGATATTGGCCGAAGCACCGATGGGGGTCAGGTTGCCGCCCAACGTTGCACCGGTGAGCAGGCCGAAGTAAAACACATAGGGTTCCACGCCCACGCCATCGTTCATCAGGGCGGCGATGCTTTGCACCACCGGCAGCATGGCGGCCACGTAAGGGATGTTATCGATGAAGGCCGAAAGCACCACCGACACCACTACCAGCAGCGTAAACAGTCGGAAAGGGTTTTCCCCTGCCACGGCGTGGAACAGCCGGGCTGCTGCGTCGATAACACCCGCCGCGTGGATGCCCGCAATCACGATGAACAAGCCAAACAACAGCAGCAGGGTATCGCAGTCCAGCTCGCCCAGCACATGCGCCAGCGGCTTTGCTGACCCTGCCCGCAGGCAGCGCGCGCCACGCCAAACAGGCACAGCCCCATGCACACAAGGCCGCTGCGCAGCTCGTACACCGTGTGCAGCGGCCCGGCTGCAGGCTCCGGCAGGAAGGATGCCGCAATGAGCAGACCCACCGTGAGCAGCATCAGGGCAGTGGCACATCGTCCTCCACCTCAGTCTCCACCTTGGCGGCGATAGGCTGGGTCTCACGGCGGAACAGCCACAGCAGCACTGCCAGCGAAGCAAGTGCGCCCAGCTCTACGCCCCAGAAGATGCCCGGACGGCCCCGCATCCAGAAGAAATCGAAAAAATTCATGTCGGCAAAGCTGCCCAGCAGGATGCTGGTGGTGTCGCCCACCAGCGTGGCCGCACCCTGCAGGTTGGAGGACACCGCAATGGCAATGAGCACCGGCACCGGCGAGATCTTCAGCTTGCGGGCAATGGCAAGGCCCACCGGTGCCACCATGAGCACCGTGGCCACATTGTCCACAAAAGCACTGATGACACCGGCGAACAGCGCCAGCATACACACCGCCCACTTGACATCCGGCACACGGACGATAAGCATTTCCGCCAGGCGGGCAGGCATTTTGCTCTCGATGAACAGTGCCACCGTACCCATGGTGCCCGCCATCATGAGCAGCACATTATAATCCACGGCCTGCAGCGCGGCGCGGAGTGAAAACTCGTAGACCCCTGCCTCGCCCAGCACAATAAAGAGCACCGCACTGCACAGTGCCACCCACGGGCGGTACTGCTGCAGCCACAGCATCAATACATAGGTAACAGCAAACAGGATCAGTGCAAGTATCATTCGTTGATCTCCCCGCTGCGGGCATCCTCGTCGATCATGCGGTAGCCCACGCCCAGCTCATTGAGGATATAGCATTGCTGCCCGGACGGCTGCCCAGCTTTTTGCGGATATTGGCCATGTTCACCTGCAGCTTTTTGGTGCTGCCGATGTCGGTATCGCCCCAGATGGCCTTGACAATGGCCGCATAGGTCATCACGCGGCCCGCGTGCTGGGAAAGGAACGCCACGATGTTGTATTCGGTCTGGGTCAGCTTGATCTCCTGCTCGTCCACGAACACCTTACGGCGGTCATAGTTGATGCGCATTCCCTGTGCGCGGAACTCACCCGCCGGGGCATTGCCGCCGTGCATGGCACTGTAGCGGTTCAGCCGCAGGGCAGCGCGCACGCGGGCCAGCAGTTCGCCGGTGCTGAAGGGCTTGGTGATGTAATCATTGGCACCCAGATCCAGCGCTTCGATCTTATCCATCTCGTCGGTGCGGGCCGAGAGCACCACGATGGGGGTCATATACTTCTGCCGCACGGTGCGGATGAATTCCAGCCCATCCCGGTCCGGCAGGCCCAGATCCAGAATGACCAGATCCGGGTTGTGGGAGGCGAACAGAGTCAGGCCCATGGTACAGGTATGAGCCACCAGAGCCTGATAATCGTTGGTGGTGAGCAGCGTTTCGATAAAGCTGCAGATATTTGCCTCATCCTCTACGATCAGGACCTTGAATTTGTTATTGCTCATCTTCTGCATCCTCCATTTCAATTTCTTCGGTCTCCAGCCAGAAGCGGATGGTCGTTCCCTCACCCAGACGGCTCTCGGCCTTGATCTCGCCGCCGTGCGCCTTGATGATGGCCGCACACACCGAAAGGCCGATGCCCATGCCGTGCTTGCGGCTGTCTGCCGGTACATCCGTCGGTGCCGCCGGTGCCGGAGAACAGCGTTTTCAGCCGTTCTCTGGGGATGCCGCAGCCATTGTCCGTCACCTCGAACACCGCACGATTGCCCACCGTGAACACCTTCAAGGTCAGTTTTGTCATGCCTTCGGCGTGCAGAGCGGCATTTTCCAGCAGGTTCATCAGCACCTGCTGGATGAGCATGGAATCCATGGGGATCACGATAAAGGCATCCGGCGTTTCCAACTCCACCGGGATCTCCGGGTAGCGCTTGCGGAACTTGACCAGCACCGTATCCAGCAGTTCGTCCAGCACAGTGGGGGTCTTTTGCACCGTCACCTTCTCGCTGTCGATGCGGGTGACGGAAAGCAGATTCTCCACCATGCGGGTCAGCCACTGGGCATCGCTGCAGGCTTCGCCAAGCAGTTTAATGGTCTTTTCCTTATCCAGCGAGTCATAATTTTCGATCACAGTGGAGCAGGCACCGTAGATGGAGGTGAGCGGGGTGCGCAGATCGTGAGAAACCGCGCGCAGAAGGTTTGCACGCATCTTCTCCTTCTCGCTTTCCATACGCAGCTGTTCCTGTTTTTTGATGCGGGTGGTAAGGGTGCTGGTCATGATGGACACCACCAGCATCACAAGGCCGGAGAACAGGTTTTCCGACAGGGTAAAGTTGAAGGCGAAATACGGTGAGAGGAAGGCAAAGTTCACAGCCAGCACGCTGATGAGCGAAGCCGCCACGCCCCACGCATAACCTTCTGTATACATAGAGGTGACAAATACCGCCAGCATAAAGATAAGCATTGCTACGCCTTCAATGCGGCCCATAACGGCCTGTGTAAGCATCACCATGGCATAGGCGGCGAACAGAGCCAGCAGCATTACGGTGGCATCCCGCACAAGCGTCTGTTTTTTCATGCACATTCCCCTTCCCAAATAATATATTCCGTTTCCCGCATTATACCATAGAAAAACTAAAGATACAGTAAAAATCCTTTGCCGTAAAGAGGGACGCGATTTGACACTCCCTCTCCCCCGTAGTAGAATAGCCCTATCAACACTTTATCTCACTGGATCAGGAGTAACGATATGCTGTATTTCGAGAACGACTACTGTGAGGGTGCACACCCTGCCATCCTGCAAAAGCTGGCCGAGACCAACTTTGAAAAGGTGCCCGGCTATGGCACCGACCCCTACTGCGCCAGCGCCAAAGCAAAGATCTGCGCTGCCTGCGGCTGCCCGGATGCAGACGTGACCTTCATCTCCGGCGGCACCCAGACCAACGCCATCGTCATTGCGTCCATGCTGCAGCGCTGGCAGGGCGTGATGGCTGCTGCCACCGGCCATGTGGCTGCACACGAAGCCGGTGCCATTGAGTATACCGGCCACAAGGTCATTGCCCTGCCCGCCCACGAGGGCAAGGTGAGCGCCGCCGATGTGCGCGACTGGTGCGCCACCTTCTATGCCGATGCCAACCACGACCACATGGTGTTCCCCGGCATGGTATATATCTCTCACCCGTCCGAGTACGGCACCCTGTACACCAAGGCTGAGCTGGAAGAGCTGCACGCTGTGTGTCAGGAGTACCACATGCCCCTGTTCATGGACGGCGCACGCCTGGGCTACGGTCTGATGGCCAAGGGCACCGATGTTACCCTGCAGGATATCGCCCGCCTGACCGATGTGTTCTACATCGGCGGCACCAAGGTGGGCGCGCTGTGCGGCGAGGCCGTGGTGTTCCCCCACGGCGCACCGGCCCACTTTATGACTATGGTCAAGCAGCAGGGCGCGCTGCTTGCCAAGGGCCGTCTGATGGGCCTGCAGTTCGATGTGCTGTTCACCGATGATCTGTACACCCGCATCAGCCGGAACGCCATCGAGACCGCAGACCGTCTGAAGGAGGGCCTTGCTGCCAAGGGCTACCGCTTCTATATGGAGTCGCCCACCAATCAGGTGTTCCCCATTCTGGAGAACAGCCAGCTGGAAGCACTGGAACCACTGGCAAAGTTCGGCTTCTGGGAGAAGTACGACGACACCCACACCGTGATGCGCATTGCCACCAGCTGGGCCACCCGCATGGAGGAGATCGAGCAGCTGATCGACCTGATGTGATGCCGCCAAAGATTTTTGGCGGTTTTATGCGGGATACCAATTGCAATTTCTTTCACAATGTGGTATCTTTTGGGTAGACCAATGGGTTGGAGCCGGTGGGCCTTGCAGGACAGCGTTTCGGCCGGCTGGCTCTATGAAATAATCGGAAAGAAGGTATTTTAACATGGGCTTTTTTGATAAGCTGTTCGGCGGCAAGACCGAGCAGGAAGAGACTGCCAAATTCTTCGGTCAGCGCAAGACCGTTCTGACCCCCATCCGCGGCAAGGTGCTGGCACAGGCCGACATCCCCGACGAGACCTTTGCACAGGGCATCCTTGGCCCCGGCTGCGGCATCGAGCCCACCGGCAAGACCGTGTATGCTCCGTTTGACGGCACCGTGGAACAGGTGGCTTCCACCTGCACGCCGTGGGCCTGACCAGCGAGGACGGCATCGAGATCCTGATCCATGTTGGCATGGACACCGTGGAGATGCAGGGCAAGGGCTTCAAGGCACTGGTCAAGGTGGGCGATAAGGTCAAGGCCGGCACCCCGCTGCTGAAGGTGGATCTGGACGCCATCCGCGCCGCAGGCCATCCCACCGCTACCGCCATCATCGTGACCAACGGCGATGACATGGGCGAGCTGAAGATGCTGGCCGAGGGCGATGTGCTGGCCGGCACCCCGCTGTTCAAGTTCTGATTTCTGCACAGCAAAAGGCGTGCACTTCCGCAAAGGAGGTGCACGCCTTTTTGATTTCCCGATCTTACTGGCCGCCCGGCTTGTAGTGCAGCACCCGCTCCGACACCAGCCCGTTGAAGAACTGGATGAAGGGCCCCAGGCAGAAGGCACAGATCAGCGTACCGATGCCCACAAGGCCGCCCAGCAGCCAGCACAGCAGCGCACACAGTGCATCGGTGAACACGCGGCAGCCGAAGTACGGCACCGGGGTGTAGTCCCGCAGGCCCAGCGAGAGGTAATCGTACGGGGCGATGCCCAGATCTGCCGTCTGGTACAGCGAAGCCCCCAGCGCCGTGACCGGCACCGCCAGCGCCACCCACAGCAGCTGCACCGGCAGGCCCAGCGCCTCGGCCGGGCCAAAGTGGGCTGCAATGGGTCGTAGAAGGCCGTGACAATGAACCCGACGCCAATGCCGTTGACAAAGGTGCCCAGGCCGATGTACTTGCGCCCGAACCAGAACTGCAGTGCAAAGAACAGGATGTTCGTGCACAGGTTCTGCACGCCCAGCGAGATGCCCAGCATCTCGGCCAGACGCATATTCAGTGCGCTGATGGAGTCGTTGCAAGGTGAGACTGCTTGAACAGTGCAATGCCCAGCCCGATGATCACAATACCGACCACCATGCCGAGGATGCGCCGCGCCGAGGGCATCTGCGGGTTCTTTTTCATGATTCTGTTCTCCTTTTTTGCACCAGTTTTACAACGTTCGTTGAAAGCTCAGCGGTGAAGCTGCGTTTCGATTCTTGCCCTGTCTAGTCCTTCGCCAATGACGATGAGCACATCCTGCCCCTGCGGGATGGGTTCCAGTGTTCTGCCGGCAGCGGTGGCGTTCAGCTCCAGCCAGCCGGTGGTGCCCTGCGGGTCCGGTGCAAAGCCCTTCACCCGCAGCACATGGCCGCAGGCGGCATCCGCAAACAGGTGGTCGGCAGCGGCCTGCAGCTGCTGCAGCGTCAGGTGCTGCTCCAGAAAGCACAGAGAGCTGAAGGCTTCGTGCTCGTCAAAATGCAGCTTTTCGCAGCTGGCCTGCCTGCAGCCGCAGGCCGCAATGGCGGCAAGGTCGGCATCGGTAAGCCGTGCCCAGTCCTTGGTGATGATCTCTTCCGGCGCAAAGCGGCGGGAGCACTTGCAGCCCTCCAGCGCACGGGTCAGGTGGGCCACGGCGGCAGCGGTCTGCTGTTGCCCGGCCAGCTGGGTACGGCTGACCAGCACCCGGCCCGCGTTGGCCGTCTCGGATGCCAGCACGTACTCAGCCTGCGGCGAAAGCGTTTCCGGCAGCATGGCATCCACTATGGCGATCACATTGCCGATGTGATACCAGCGGTCCAGCGGGTCGTCCCGCAGCACATCAAAAAACTCGTCCACATCAAAGATGCCGCTGGGTTCCACCACCACCCGGTCGAACCCGCGCATGGCCATGGCAATGAGCTTGGTGCGCATCCGGCGCTGGTGGGTGTCGCAGTCGCATCCGCCGCTGATGGTCTCAAGGTCGCAGTTCGGGCCAAGAAGGTCCTGCACCAGCATGGCATCCACGTTCACTGCGCCGAAGTCGTTTTCCAGAATGCAGACATTGTGGCCCTGTGCCACCAGATACCGGACATACCGACGCAGAAAGGTGGTTTTGCCTGCGCCCAGAAAGCCGGTGATAAGGTCTACCTGTACCATAATAAAAAAGCACCTCCTGTGCTGTTGTTTGCCCGGTTCCAGTATACCGCAGCAAACTGCAATACGCCAGTGGCAGATGCAAAAAGCCCCGCATTTCTGCGGGACTTTTTATGTTCGTATTCAGCCGTTGTCGGATGCAGAGCTGTACTCGGCAATGACCTTGCGGGCGGCAGGTGCCATTTTGGCCGGTACGGCGGCAGGTTTTGCAAGGAAGTAGCCCTGCAGCGCATCCGCACCCAGCTCGATGACCTTGCGCAGCTCGGCGGCGGTCTCCACGCCCTCGGCAATGATCTGCATGCTGCGCGGGTGGGCGAAGGCCACGATGTTCTGCACGATCTGCTGCTTGTCCGGGTCGTATCGATACCGCGGATGATGGCGATATCCACCTTGATGAACCGGGGCGAAAGCTCCAGCAGGCTGTTCTCGTTGGCAAAGCCGCTGCCGTAATCGTCCAGCGCGAACATGCCGGAGAAGCCCGGCACATGGCGCTTGGCCTCCAGTGCTTCGTGGTCGATCTCCTCTTCCTCGGTGATCTCAATGACCATCTGGCGGCACAGCTCATGCCAGCGGCTTTCCATATACTCGCTGTCCTCTCTGGGCAGGCAGACGCTTGCAATGGAGTTGATGAACAGCATCGTGTCCCTGCGCACAAGGCCCTCGCTGCGCAGGTGGTCGAAGTTCTCCAGCGATTTGAAGAAGGTCAGCCGCTCGATCTCGCACAGTGCGCCCTGCTCCCGCGCCAGCTTCATGATGGTAGCGGGCGAGCGCAGCGCTTCCATATCGGAGCGCATCAGGCTTCGTAGGCCATCGCCTTGCCGGTGCGGGCCGAGAAGATGGGCTGGAACACATAGCACACCCGCTCCTCGGTAAGCAGCTGCTGGAAGTCGCGTCTCAGCTGTGCGGCCTGTGCTTCCTGCTGGTAGATCTCCATGCTGAACTCTTCCAGATGTCCCTTGTTGGTGCGCTTGACCTGATAGAGGGCAAAGTCGGCATACTTTTTCAGGGTGTCCATATCGGTGCCGTTGGCCGGGTACCACGCCACACCGCCGGAAATGCTGATACGCAGCTCATTGCCGCTGGGCAGGATGGCAACGCTCTTCTTCATGGCGCTGCTCAGGGTGCGGATCTTCTCACGGATCTGATCCTGACTGGAATAGCCGTAGAACAGCAGCACGAACTCATCGCCGGAAAGGCGGGACACCACAGTGCCGTTGGGTGTGTTCTCCGCAAGGCAGCGGCCAGTGCGGTGGATGTACTGGTCGCCCCAGTCGTGGCCGTAGGTATCATTGATGTGCTTGAGGTTGTCCAGATCCATCATCAGCAGAGCTGCAACGCCCAGCTGGTGCGGATCGTGGAACAGCTCTTCGCTCACGCGGTGGAAGGCCTGACGGTTATACAGGCCGGTCAGGATATCGTAATCGCGTTCGTGCTCAATACGCATGCGCTCCAGCGTGGTGGCGGTAACGTCCTCAGCCAGCCCCACCTGCGTGGTCTGGTCGTTGGTGACGCGCAGCATGATGTAGCGGGTCTCGCCCTCCCTGCGGATGGTGAGTATCTTGTCTCCCTCTGCCGTGGTGGTACAGGGATGGGAAAGCTGGATGTTGCTCAGCTTTTCCTCAAAGCGGCGCACACTCAGGAAGTGATCCTTGGGCTGGGGGGCACCCAGCAACGCAAAAAAGTTATCGGTAACATACACACTGCCAGTGTCGAACCTCAGCTCATAGCCGCCCAGCTCCACACTGGCCATGTCCATGATGCGCAAAAACTTTGTGGAGTTGTTCAGCAGCTCGCTGTTCAAGCTGGTCAGTGCATCGGCCAGACGGTCCAGCTCCCGGATGTTGGTATGGGACAGCTGCGGGAACTGCTTTTTCTCCTGCCCGTCCACCACTTCGTGATACAGCAGCTCCACCGGATAGGCCAGATTGCGGGCAATGACCAGACTGCCCAGCGCGCCCAGCACCAGCGTAAACACAATGGCAATGGCGATCACGTTGCGCACATTGTCTGCAAAGGCAAACAGCACCTTGCTGTTCACGGTGCCGATCAGCAGCCAGCGCTCATTGGAAAATGGCGCGTTGCGGCTGTACAGGGTAATGGGCAGGGCCACGGCATAATAGTCTTTATTCCGTAGCGTCAGCCAGCACTCGTCCGCCCGGAGTTCGCAGTTCATCATGCCGGCCGGTGCTTCCGAAGTGATCATATCCTCGCTGGAAGTGACCGCCTTGCTGACGATAAAGGAGGTATCTTCCTCATCAGCAGTGGTGGAGACTAAGAAGTAGGTGCCGGTATTGCCGTCCTGCAGTTCACTGTAAGGCAGCTTTGTCTGCAGGTAGCTGGTAAGCAGCTCCACACCCACCACACCGTAGATCGTGCCGTCCGGCAGGATCAGCGGCTGGGAGTAGGCAATGGCGGTGCGGCTGTCGTTGCCTATCTTATAGGCACTGGTGTCCAGCGGCCGTAATCCTCGGCGTTCAGCTTGCGCCGTCCTCCCACGCGGTCTGGAAGGGAGTCTTGGAAAAGCCGTTGCCCTTCAGGCCGTAGTAGCGCAAGGTGGGCTGCCAGCTTTTATCGGTGGTGATGCCCAGCTTTTTGACCACCGCCGAGCTGCCGCGCTCGATCATCAGATCGGCGTTGTCCTCCGAAGGGCGGGCATCCGGGTCCAGATCCCGCAGGTAGATGCCGGACAGGCCGCAGCCCACATCAAGGTTGTGCAGATTCACGGTGTTCAGTACCACAAAGATGCCACTGACCGGTTTTGCTCGCAGGGTGTTCACCAATTCCGGCGCAATGGCCGTGAGCAGTGCGTCGCTCTTCTCACGGCTCGTGTTCAGTTCGGCCAGATTGAGCTGGCCTTCTTCCTGCATGGCAAGAACGGTATTGTTGATGTGCTCCGACAGATCGGTCAGGTTCTGTGCATCCTGCATCAGGTCCTGCACGTAGCTGACGCGGTTGCGCACCTGCATGTTGAGCATGTCCTTGGCGTTCTGGTTCAGCCTGCCGTCCACATTGGTAATGGCAATGCTGACTGCCAGCAGCACCACCTCCACCAGCATCACCAGCATCATGGCGTTAAAAATGGTGCGGAAGATAGGCCTGCCTGTTTTTTTGCGCCGGGCGGCATCCGTATCCTTCTGTCTGCGCAGCATCGCCATCCCCTCTCTTCCTCAGCGTGTTCCGTCGGCTCAGTCCTCGTACTGTTTGAGCTGACCGCAGATATCCTGATACCATGCCTCAAAGTGATCGTTGGTCAGGAACTCGGCTTCTGCGTCCGCAGCGCTCTGACCCTCGGCGATGCGCTGCTCCACGGTCTCGCGGTCCGCAGCGGCAAGGCCACTCAGGCCGTATTCCAGCACCTTGCGGGCGCTGCTGCCGCAGCTCACGCAGCCAAGGGCCAGCGCCGCGGCGCACAGCCCGGACACGACCGCTTTGAGATATTTTTTCATCGATTTTCTCCCCTGAGGCGCTCACGCAGCAGGACGTTCCGGCTACCATATTACCCGATTATGCTTAGTTTATCATACCATCTTTTTCCGGGTGCGTAAACAAAATCCGGCAAAAACCTTCACGATCACAAGAAAGCGGAAGAACTTTCCACCCATCGGAACAAAAAGCACAGCCGTCAACAGTTCATCCGCCTCGGCCAGCTGGGCCTCGGCAGCGGCATCGTCCAGCATATCCCTGCCCGCGCAGCGTTGCAGGATGACATGGCACACCGGGCGGCGTGTGGCCTCCAGCACCGAGTGACGGAAGCCGTAGCGGGAGACGTTCTTTTTGCCGTACAGCAGAATGAAGCCCATGCTGTTGCGGCTGTCCGCCCGCAGGAAGCCGTGGGTGATGTAGGGCATCTTCTGGCCTTCGGGCATCATGTCCAGATAGCCCACGGAGCCGTGGCGGGTGATGGTCTCATTGAAGAAGCGCTTGCCGTCGTTGCCAAAGATGGGCCAGATACCGCCGAAGGGGAAGGACGGACGGCTGTTGATGTCGGCTGCCTGACCTGCACGGGGGCCTGCCTCCATGGTAGCGCCTGCCCACATCATCATGCGGATGCCGGAGCCATCACGGCCCATGGAAGAAACGTTGTTCACATCGGTGCGGGCCTTGTGGGCAGCTACCATTTCAACGGCGAGTGGGTGTAAATTTTTGATACAGTAAGAGGGGCTGCTGCACTTTCGGCTAAAACGATGTGCAGCAGCCCCTTCTTCGTATCGGATCCAGACAACAAAAAAGCGTTCTGAGAGATCTCAGACGCTTGGTGGTTGCGGGGGCCGGATTTGAACCAACGACCTTCGGGTTATGAGCCCGACGAGCTACCAGACTGCTCCACCCCGCGATATTTACTTTGTGCTCTCAGCGGTTCTCGCTGACTGCTCAAGTATAATACCACAAGGGCGGGCGGATGTCAAGTATTTTTTTGATTTATTTTTTCTTCTTTTTCCAAACCACGAACCCTGCGCAGGCGGCGGCTGCGATCACCACCACCGGCCATGCACCGGCAAGGGCAACGATGACCTGCTGCAGGCCACCCACAAAGTTCTGCCAGCCAGCGGAAAGGGCGCTGACAAAGCGGCTGCCGAAGCCCTCGCTGGGCGGCGAGTAGGTGCTCACCTCGCTCAGGCTCACGTTCACGGTGCACTCTTCCACCTGATCGTTGTACCAGTCCATCTGGCTCTGCCAGCTCTCGATCTGGCTCTGCACATCCGTCAGGCTGGACTCGATCTCAAGCAGGTCGGAGAGGTTGTCGGCCTGCTGCTGCAGCTGCTGCAGGCGGGTTCGCTGGTTCTTGAGATTCTCAAGCCGGGTCTCCACGTCCATGTACTGGGCGGTCACGTCGTCGGCCTGCTGGTTTTTGTAGGTCACGTTGCCTGCTTCGGCCACGGCGGCAAGAAAGTTCTCGTAGTTCTGCTGCGGCACCCGGTAGGTCAGGCTGACACTGCGGCTGTCACCGGCATCCGAGTATTCACTGCTGGATTCCAGATAGCCGCCCGCTTCAACAAGGGCAGCATCCAGCGCAGCGCGAGCTGCGTCGTAGTCCTTGCTTTCCAGGCTGAGGTTCGCGGTGTAGATGATCTTTGCGTGGTCGGTGCTGTGGGCCGCTGCTGCCGCGTCGTCCTCCGAATAAACAGCGGTGCCGTTATCCGCACTGCTTTCCAGCGACAGGGTGTTCAGACTGTAATCGGCTGCCATGGGGCTGTCCACAGCGGCGCGGTCCGCGCCGCCTGCCGCCATCGCCGCCGCAGTGCTGTCCGCAGAATAATAGACCGCCGGGCTGCTGCTCTTTGCGCCAAGCCGATTTGTCCGGTGGCAAAAGCACCATAGCCTACCACGCACACAGCAAGGCAGGCCGCCAGTGCGCCACCCGCTTTGCGGGGAAGCGGATCAGTTTCTTCTTCGGCTGCACCGGGGCGGACTGGGCCGGTACCGGTGCGTCGGTTTTCATCATGGGCTGGGCCTTTTCTTCTTCGGTCAACTGGTCGGTCATGGCCAGCAGCTTTGCCTTCAGATCGTCCGGGGCGTAGAGGTCGTCCGTCTCCATCTTGTACTCATACCACCTCATCTTCGATCTCCTCCTTCAGCATCGTATGTAACTGCGCCCGGGCACGCCGCAGCCAGCTCAGCACCGTGTTGGATGGTGCGCCCATCATCCGGCCGATCTCCGCCGCCGTGTACCCCTCGTAGTAATGCAGATAGATGGCGTTGCGGTAGTTTTCCGGCAGGGCGCGCACTGCGTCCAGCACACTGCCGTCCTCAAACGCATCGGGCGCGGGCAGGTTCTCGTCCAGCTCGGTGTCCTTCTGATGGGCTGCGCGGGTCAGGTCCCGGCAGCGGTTGATGGCCACCCGCAGCAGCCACGCCTTGAGGTGCTCCTCACTCTCAAACGTACCATTATAATGCAGGAGCTTCTCGTAGACATCCTGCACCACGTCCTCGGCATCGGCTGTGCATCGGCTGTTGTGTATGGCAGCGCGGTAAACAGCATCGCTGTATTTCTGCACTGCCAGCGTAAATACTTCGTTTCTGGTCAGCTGTCCCATAGTTTCAAGCTCTCCTTTACCGCCTGTACAGGGCTGGTGGAATTCGTGTTCCACGGGGGACATTCACCCTATACACGGCTGAACGCCCCCGAAGATTGCATTGCAGGAAAAATTTATGAAAATCACCTTTTATATACTCTCTGCAGCAGGGCCACCCGTTCTGCAAGGAAGGTCTCGGCCTTCGGATGGTGCAGCCAGCGCTTGTTCTCCGCTGTGCCAGCCAGCTTTCTGCCAGCGCTGCCGGGTCGGTATCGGCCTGCATCACATCCTGCATGGTCAGCTGCAGCGTCAGCGCCGCAGGAGTGTCCGGCAGCGGCGGCAGCGGGTCCTCCCACACAAAGGGCGGCAGCAGCTGCACCGCCACCGTGGCGCGGGTGCACTCCTCGGTGAGCAGCAGGGCTGCAGGCGTGCCGTCCGGCTGGACGTGCAGGGTGCTGTACAGCAGCTGCAGACTGCCCTCGGCCAGCAGGCGGATATCCCCCTCCCGCCCGGTAGGCGAAAGGCTCAAATATTCCCGCGCCTCGTCCAGATAGATGTGCCGGGCCGGTGCCTGCACGCGGGCATACAGCGCAGGCAGCGCAAAGCGGCCCGCTTTGTCCAGTGCGTGCTGCAAAAGCAGGTAGAACTCGGTCAGTGGGTAGGCCGGGTCCGGCTGCGGCATCCCGAAGTCCGGCCGCGAAACATGTCCTCCCCCCATGGGGAACCTCCTTGATAAATAACGCTGATGCGGTATTCTAAACATAGAAGGGGCGCTGACTGCAAGGGTCAGCTTTCCATCCCGTTTGTCAAAAAGATTGACCGCACAGTTTGGAAGCAGGGCGGTCAATCTTTTTTTGTTATCATCTTACCATATTCTACGACGCATTACAACACGCCCTATTGTAAACCCTGCTGCAACTTCATTGTTGACCGTCTTCCCTCTGCCGCGTTATACTCGGGCACAGATGCCTTGTAAATTTTTAACAGAGGGGAATTCTATTCTATGAAAAACAAAAAACTGACCACCTATCAGATGGCTGTCACTGCGCTGATGGCCGCCGCGCTGTGCGTGCTTGGCCCGCTGAGCGTGCCCATCGGGGCCATCCCCATTTCGCTGTCAAATTTTGTCATCTGCCTGACCGCATGGCTGCTGGGGCCCAAGTTCGGCACCCTGAGCGTGGCGGTGTACCTGCTCATCGGCCTTGTGGGCGTGCCGGTGTTCTCCGGCTACGGCGCGGGCATTGCCAAGCTGGCAGGCCCCACCGGCGGCTATCTGGTGGGCTACCTGCTGCTGGCCTTCATCGGCGGTCTGTTCATCGAAAAGAGCAAGGGCCAGCCGGTGATCTCCAGCATCGGCCTTGTGCTGGGCGATGCCGCCTGCTACGTGCTGGGCACCGCATGGTTCGTGTTCCAGATGCAGTGCGAGCTGGGCTATGCGCTTTCGGTGTGCGTGTACCCGTTCATTGCGCTGGATCTCGCCAAGATCGTGGTGAGCTGCATCGTGGGTGCACTGCTGCGCAAGCGTCTGGTACAGGCTGGCGTGCTGAAGCTGAAGGAAGCCTAACAGGAAAAGCAAAAGGGAGACTGCAAACGCAGCCTCCCTTTTTTATTTGTGATCCGTTATTTTACATAGCCAAGGGTCGCAGCCATCACGGCCTTGATGGTGTGCATCCGGTTCTCGGCTTCGTCGAACACGATGCTCTGTGGGCCTTCAAACACTTCATCGGTCACTTCCATGGCATCGCGGCCAAAGCGCTCGCCCATCTCCTTGCCCACGGTGGTCTTGTGGTCGTGGAAGGCGGGCAGGCAGTGCATGAACACAGCGTGCGGGCCTGCAATGTCCATCAGCTTCTGGTTGATCTGGTAGGCGGCAAGGTCGTTGATGCGCTCAGCCCACACCTCCACCGGCTCACCCATGGACACCCACACATCGGTGTACAGCACGTCGGCACCTTGGCGGCCTTGGCGGAATCCTCCTCAAAGGTGAGGGTGGCACCGGTCTCGGCAGCGATCTTCTGGCACTCGGCCACGAGGGCAGCGTCCGGCTGGTACTTCTTGGGTGCACAGGCGGTGAAGTTCAGGCCCATCTTAGCGCAGCCCACCATCAGGCTGTTGCCCATGTTGTAGCGGCATCGCCGAAGTAAACGAAATTGATGCCCTTCAGATGGCCAAAGTGCTCCCGGATGGTGAGGAAGTCAGCCAGGATCTGGGTGGGATGGAACTCGTTGGTCAGGCCGTTCCACACCGGCACACCGGCGTAGTGGCAAGGTCTTCCACGATCTGCTGGCCATAGCCCCGGTACTCGATGCCGTCGAACATGCGGCCCAGCACACGGGCAGTGTCGGCGATGGACTCCTTCTTGCCGATCTGGCTGCCGGACGGGTCAAGGTAGGTCACTTCCATGCCCAGATCGTGGGCAGCGACCTCGAAGCTGCAACGGGTGCGGGTGGAGGTCTTTTCAAAGATCAGGGCGATGTTCTTGCCTGCCAGCTGGTCATTGTGCGGATGCGACCTTCTTTTTTGCCTTCAGGTCTGCGGCAAGGTCCAGCAGTTCTTCGATCTCGGCAGGGGTGTAGTCCAATAGCTTCAAAAAGCTGCGGTTCTTCAGACTCATTGTATATTTCCCTCTCTATGCAAATTTCATTGTATATTTATACTTATATTATATATTATACTGGGATTCTGAAAAAATTGCAATACCCTGTCGGATATGCTATACTGGCTGTGCTGCCCTTCTCCATTCTGGCAACAGAAGGGGGTGGATACCATGGACACCATTCTAACCAATTTTCTGGTGGCTGTCGCAGCACAGGTAGCTGCACACTTCCTGTGCAAGTGGCTTGAGAGTCACCGCAAGGGCAAGTAAGCACAAAAAGAACCCTCTCGGAGCTGCAACTCTGAGAGGGCTCTTTTTTGTGCGTGGATACAATGGAATGTTCTAACCAACTTCCTACCCTTAGTATATGCAATCCCACACAAAAGTCAAGATGCTATGAAAAAAGTTCACAGCTCCAGCTCTGCCTTCCGTCCGGTGGACTGATAGGCAGTCAGCTTCACGCCAGCCTTTTTGAACATGAACCGCGCCGCCACGCTGGAATCGCTGTCGTGGTACTTGTCGCCGTAGTACACCACCTCGCAATGCCCGACTGGATGATGGCCTTGGTGCACTCGTTGCAGGGGAACAGCGTCACGTACACCCGCGCACCTTTCAGGTTATTGTGAGCGCTGTTGAGGATGGCGTTCAGCTCGGCGTGGCACACGTACATATACTTGGTGTCCAGCGGTGCGCCCTCACGCTCCCAGGGCATCTCGTCGTCGCTGCAGCCAATGGGCATACCGTTGTAGCCCAAGGACAGAATTTTGTTTTCCGAGCTGACGATGCACGCGCCCACCTGACTGTTGGGGTCCTTGGAGCGCATGGCCGTGAGCAGCGCAATGCCCATGAAATATTCATCCCAGTTGATGTAATCCATACGTTTCATTTCGGTATGCTCCTTGTGCCTGTATTCTGCCTTTTATTATAGCGTATCGCTGTGGATTTTACAATAAACTTTGGCACTGCCGTGCAACTTGCACAAAACCTTGCCCCGAAGTTTGGCGCTTGATTCGTCAGAATTTTCAAACGAAATATTTAAAAATCATTTTGAGTGTGGTATTATCTTTGTAAAATATGCCACAAAAGCGGAGAGAATGCTCCGTGCGGCGGAAATGAGGGAAAAACCGATATGAAATACGCAAGCAACAACATCCGCAATATCCTGATTGCCGGTCATGCCGCAGCGGCAAGACCACGCTCACCGAGGCGCTGGTCTATTTTTCGGGCGCTGCCGAGCGTATGGGCCGGGTCGAGGACGGCACTACTGTTTCGGACTTTGACCCCGAGGAAGCAAAGCGCAAGGCCAGCCTGTCTGCATCGGTCGTCCCCGTGGAGTACGAGGGCATCAAGTACAACCTGATCGATGCGCCGGGCCTGTTCGACTTCGAGGCCGGTGAGTACGAGGGCATCCGCGCAGCCGAGAGCGTGCTGGTGGTGGTGTCCGGCCGCAGCGGCGTGACTGTGGGTGCGGAAAAGGCGTTCCAGCTGGCCCGCAAGAATGGCAAGGCTACCATGGTGTTCGTCTCCAAGTGCGATCTGGAGAATGCCAACTACTTCAAGATCCTTGAGGATATGAAGATCAAGTTCGGCTCCACCGTCTGCCCCTGCGTGGTGCCCGCCAAGTTGGACGACGGCACCCCCGTGTACATCAACCTGTTCAGCCAGAAGGCCTTCAAGTACGAGGGCGGCAAGCAGATCCAGGTGGACCTGCCGGACATCGGCCACCGTTTTCAGGGCCTGATTGAGCCATGAGCGAAGCCATTGCCGAGACCGACGATGAGCTGATGGAAAAGTTCTTCGGCGGCGAAGCCTTCACCACCGAAGAGATTGTGGAAGGCATGCGCAAGGGCGTCAAGGACGGCCTGATCACCCCCGTGTTCTGCGGCAGCGCCGTGAACCAGCAGGCGCTGGATATGCTGCTGTTCAACATGCACAAGCTGCTGCCCAGCCCGGAGCACGAAGCCAGCACGCTGGCCGAGGATGCCGCCGGCGAGCCGGTGGAGCTGCACTGCACCGTGGACGAGCCTACCGCCGCCTACGTGTTCAAGACCGTGGCCGACCCGTTCGTGGGCAAGCTGAGCTACCTGCGCGTGGTCAGCGGCAAGGTGACTGCAGGCGAACCCCTCACCAACGCCCGCACCGGCGATGTGGAGAAGATCTCCAAGCCCCTCACCGTCATTGGCAAAAAGCAGGTGGACTCCGACGGCATCATTGCCGGTGACATCGGCGCAGTGGCAAAGCTGGTGAGCGCCAAGACTGGCGACACCCTGTGCGACGCTGAGCGCGTGGTCAAGCTGCCCACCCCCGTGTTCCCCAAGCCCAGTCTGTTCATGGCCGTCACTGTGGCCAAGAAGGGCGACGAGGGCAAGATCAGCAGCGCGCTGGCCCGCCTGATGGAAGAAGACCCCACCCTGAGCTACGAGAACAATGCCGAGACCCATCAGCAGGTGATCGGCGGTCTGGGCGAGCAGCATCTGGACGTGGTGAAGGCCAAACTCAAGAACAAGTTCGGCGTGGAGATCGGGCTGGAAGCACCCCGCATCGCCTACCGCGAGTCCATCCGCAAGGCCTGCCAGAAGCAGGGCCGTCATAAGAAGCAGACCGGCGGTCACGGCCAGTTCGGTGATGTTATCATCAACTTCGAGCCCTGCGACAGCGAGCAGGTCGTGTTTGAGGAGAAGGTGTTCGGCGGCAGCGTGCCCAAGAACTTCTTCCCGGCTGTTGAAAAGGGCGTGCGCCTTGCCGCCGAAAAGGGCGTGCTGGCAGGCTACCCCGTAGTGGGCCTGAAAGCCACCCTGCTGGACGGCAGCTACCACCCGGTGGACAGCTCCGAGATGGCCTTTATTATGGCCGCAAAGCTGGCTTACAAGGCCGCTATGCCGGAGGCCGGCCCGGTCATTCTGGAACCCATCCACACCCTGAAGGCTCATGTGCCGAACGACAACACCGGCGATATCATGGGCGATGTGACCAAGCGCCGCGGCCGCGTGCTGGGCATGGAGCCGGACGATGACGGCCTGCAGACCATCATCGCTGAAGTGCCGCTGGCAGAGCTTGCAAACTTTACCACCTTCATCCGGCAGATCACGCAGGGCCGCGGCTGGTTCACCACCGAGTTTGCCCGCTACGAGGTTCTGCCCGAGATGCTGGTGCCTGCCGTTGTGGAGCAGGCCAAGAAGCTGGGCAATCTGGACGAGAGCGCAGACGATTAAACGGTAAACGTCAACTTCCCCAGTCTGCTGCGCAGACAGCCCCCTCACCGAGGGAGCTGGCAGAACCGTCAGGTTCTGACTGAAGGAGTTCCCACCGAAACACGACATCACCCCGGCCCCCGTTGACACTTTTCCCTCTGTCAGCGGGGGTTTTTTGCGGGCAAAAAGCTTGACAATGCGCAGTGATACGGTATAATAAAAATAGAAGGGGCGCTGGTCCTATCATGGTCAGCTCCTTACCCTGCAATCAAGATTGACCGCGTGGCTGGGAACCGTTGGCGGTCAATCTTTTTTGTTATCATCGTCTTTCTTCTGCGAAGTTTTTGCCATGACCTCAACGGTCAGACGAATCACATCCACGATCAGGCCCAGCAGTGTGAGAATGAACGTGAGCAGTGCGAGAGTCTCCAACAGAGTCATCCGACATCCCTCCTTCGCCTTCAGGCTCCGGGCGGTTTCCTTCAAAAAAGTTCCCTCCCGGACCCCCTGCTTCGTTCCATGTACAGGAAGAATCAGCGATTCGGGCAAGAGAGCATGACCACCGGTCGATACGATCAGCGCCTTATTTTTAGTATAGCATATTTCTCGACCCAATACAACAAAAAGCCCCCGGTACTGCGAATACCGGGGGCTTTTTGTTTAGTGCTTGGGGAATGCCTTATTCCAGGTTTCGATCACGTTAAACTTCGGTGTCCAGCCTTCGGGCTTGAAGGTGTCTGCGCTCTTGGCCTCCATGATGCCCTGCTCCGCTTTCCCTCTGTCGGCGGGGATTTTTGTTGTTATTTTTCTTAGATCCTCTAAAAATCTCTTCCATTTTTAGGCATCCTTCCAATCTTGTCTAAAATCCTTGATTTCTGTTGGGGGGGGGTAGAATAAGGATGGGTGAGTCTTTTTTGTCCACGATCCGCGCAGACACGATCCGCCCGCAAAAGTCGTATCAAGGAGGAATTTATATGAAAACGCGACTTATCAGCTGCTGCTGGCATTCAGCATGGCACTGACATTTCTGCCTGTCGGGGCAGTCTCTGCATTTGCGGCGGAGACATTTGTGATCGACGGAATCACCTATACGGTAACAGGTGACGATACTGTTTCCGTAACCGGTTACGATAATGCATCCGCTGCGGCCGATTTGGTGCTTTCGGACACCGTTACAAACAATGGCAAAATATACACAGTCACCGCTATCGGCGCAGGTGCATTTTCATCAAGAAACAATCTAAAAAGCATCATGATTCCAATGGATGTCGTAACGATTGGGCAGAACGCTTTTTTTCATTGTGCGCAACTGGAAACCGTCAAATTTGAACAAGGAAGTGCTCTGGAGACAATTGAGAAAAGCGCTTTTGCAGGGTCTGGCGTCACTGAGATTAAAATGCCGAAAAGTGTAAAGAACATCGGAGAATATGCATTTGAGCTCTGTGAAAAAATGACAAGTTTTACTTTTCCGGAAGGCAGCTCACTAGAAAGTCTGAGTGACGGTCTCTTTATGTACTGCTATAAACTCGAATCTTTTGAGATTCCCGATAGTGTTACTCGGGTGAACAACTGGCCGTTCCACTCCTGCATTTCTTTGGAAAGCGTTGTGATCCCGGATGGCTTGACCTCGTTCGGAACAGCTCCATTTTTCAATTGCGAAAAATTGAATCATGTTGTGATTCCAGACGGTATAACAGAACTGGGTAATATCTTTTTCAGTGGCTGCAAATCGTTGACAGACGTTGTATTGCCTGCAAGCCTTCGTAAAATAGGTGCAGGTGCCTTTGGTCAATGCCCGGAGAAAATAAAGGTCTCCTATAAGGGAACACAGTGGGACTCCATCGATATCGTAAAAGACTCTATCAATAATAGTCAGGGTGTTATGGTTGATAATTCCGTCATACTGCGCAATTCTGATAACATCCACCGTGTTCATAAAATAACCGTCAATGGCGGCACTTTTACGATTGATAATCAGCCTGCAGACAGTACATCCGTATTCGTCCGTGAAAACGGTGCAATTTCTTTGTCTGCCGCCCCGGCTCCTCAGGACGACTTGGAGTTTGAACAATGGGAGGTCTCCCCTGCCAGTGCTCTGTCTGATCTGACCAGCACAGGCTTTGATCTGACTGCAAGCGAAACATCTTTTCACATGCCCGATCAGGACATCACACTGACTGCACAGTACCGCCCCAGCGCTCCCACGATCGACGACGCCCCTGTCGACGCCCCTGTTGACCCTGGCATCAGCACTGCGGTAACAATCATTGGCGGTGCACTGCTGGTGGGAGGGCTGCATCAGCTGGGCACCGAGATGTGGCTGATCCATCATCTGCCCAAGGGTACCGCCATCCCGGAAACTCGCATCGAACTGGCCGAAGTGCTCTGGAAGGATGCCGGACAGCCTGCTCCTGCTGCCGAAGCCGCTTATACCGATATCGACACCGACGACACCGATGCGCAGCAGGCTGCACAGTGGGCAATTGAAAACGAGCTGATGACGCTGCGCAGCAGTGAGCATCCGGACAAATTCGACCCCCATGTGCCGGTCTCCACCGTAAAAGCCATTCGCGCGTGGAAAAAGGCACAGCAGATGAAACCGTCTACCAAGTAACACCCAATGGAATCAAAACAGCCCGTTCTCCTTTTTTGAAGAGCGGGCTGTTCCGTTATTTGCTCCAGCCGACACATTTTTCTGCCCTACCGCCGCCTTTTTTGTTGACAAAGCAGCCGCCTGCTATTATAATAATGTAGTCAAAATGGCATTCTTGTGCGGCTTTGCGGCTGTGCAAAACAAATAGACAAGGAGAGATTCTCAAATGGCACAAGAGATCAAGATGTCCGCTGCCGGTCTGAAGGCAA
>ENA-OQAA01000443-OQAA01000443.1-human-gut-metagenome-genome-assembly--contig:-NODE-443-length-28763-cov-6.476254_pt1 | contig 28763 bp, 31 predicted proteins | sample MGYA00242489_ERZ504515 | MGnify/ENA primary metagenome ERZ504515 (study PRJEB26092, sample SAMD00036237) | human gut metagenome | host: Homo sapiens | study: EMG produced TPA metagenomics assembly of... | reverse complement strand
ACCGAAGGCTGCCGTGCGGGCCTACCAAGCGCTTTGCGAGGCTGACTGTAGATGGCATCGTGGACGTACCACATGGAACAGCCTGTACGACAAGGCGTCCACTCTGCGGACATCCGGCCGGTGGTCACCCTGAAACGCCTGCCCTACCCCGGTACCCCGCTCACAGTGGGGTCTTCCGGCAGTGCAGTGCTCTACTACAGCCTGCTTTTGCAGCGCATTGCCTACTACTTTACCAGCGTGGAGGCCCCGCCCCTCTCCGACCAGTACACCGATGAGACTGCCGCCGCCACCCGCAGCGCACAGGAGCTGCTGGGCCTGCCCGAGACCGGCATTGCGGATGCCGACACATGGACAGCTGTGGAAGCGCTGAGCCTGCAGCTCGCCGCCGAAATGCCCAACCCCGACCGCAGCATCGGGCATGGCCCGGTCTACCCGGGCCGGGCCATCGGCGCGGGCAGCGTGGGGCCGGACGTGGCGCAGGTGGAGACATGGCTGAACGGGCGTTCCTGCCTGTACTGCACCGAGGGCTATGTGACCGAGAACCGCCGCTTCGGCCCGGAAGAGACTGCCGCCGTCCGGCTGGCACAGCAGCGGGCCGGGCTGCTGGTGACCGGCACCGGTGACCGTGGAACATGGGCCGCGCTGCAGGCCCAGAGCTGCCCACACTGCAGCAAGGAGGAATGAGCGATGGCACGACTTCTGATCTACGATGCCTACGAGAACAAGGTATACACCTATGCAAACCTGAACGAGAACGACCCCATGCCCTACAGCACCGGCACCACCCTGCGGGTGCGGGAATTCCGTGGCAAATCCGCCAGCCCCACCCTGTGGACCACCATTGCGGCCATGGAAGCGTGGAACCTGACCCGCCGCAAGTACGGCAAGGGCATCCCGGTGGGATATGCCTTCCGCCGCATCTGGGAGGGTGGCCACGGCACCCGCAGCCAGCACTACGCGGGCGTATCCTTTGACGTGGGCCAAAGCCTGACCCAGACCGCCCGCACGGCCATCTACAACGCAGCCCGGGGCACCGGGGCATGGGGCTATGTGGAGCCGCTGAGCCAGACCCCCACATGGGTGCACATGGACCGCCGCTACGGCACGCCCGCCTGCAGCGGCACCACCGCCGGGTATCCTACCCTGCGGCGGGGAAGCCGCGGCTGCTATGTGATGATTCTGCAGGACGCGCTTTCCACGCTGGGCTACCAGACCGGGAGCCGCATCGACGGCATCTTTGGTGCCCGGACGGAGGAAGCGCTGAAAGGCTTCCAGCGGCGCACGAGCCTGCGTGTGGACGGTGTGTGCGGCTGCAACAGCTGGAAAAAGATCAGCACCGCCGTCATCGGCGTGGGACGGACAAAAACGACGATCGATTGATAAACCCTCTCAGTCTCGCTTCGCTCGCCAGCTCCCCCGAAAGGGGGAGCTCTTTTGCATCTGATGGTTTGCACTCATAAAGCTCGCCCTTCGGGAGAGCTGGCACGGCGTCAGCCGTGACTGAGAGGGTTTTCTTCCCGTGAAACATCCTTCGCTTCCCATCACCGAAAGTTGAAACTTTCTCCCGCATCTGCCCTTTTCGTTGCGCGGTTTGGAAAAACGTGCTAAAATAGCTCTATTATTAAAATGGTTCATGTTGAAAACAAGAGGATTTGAGGGGTATTGTATCATGGAATTTTCCAAACGACTGGACTTGTTCGGCGACGAGATCTTCGCCGCACTGAACGAACGCAAGGTAGCTCTGGAAGCACAGGGCCGTACCATTTATAATCTGAGCGTCGGCACGCCGGACTTCGCGCCTGCCGAGCACATCCGCAAGGCCATGATGGATGCCGCTGCCGACCCGCAGAACTGGAAGTACAGCCTGCGCGACCTGCCTGAGCTGCTGGATGCTGTGTGCGGCTACTACAAGCGCCGCTTCGGCGTAGAGATCACGCCGGATCAGGTGGCCAGCTGTGCGGGCAGTCAGGAGGGCGTGGGCCACATTGGTATGGTGCTGTGCGACGAGGGCGACACCGTGCTGCTGCCCACTCCCTGCTACCCGGTGTTCATTGCGGGCAGTCTGCTGGGCGGCGCAAAGCCGTGGTATTACCCGCTGACCAAGGAGCACGGCTTCCTGCCTTATGTGAAGGACATCCCGGAGGATGTGGCCCGCAAGGCAAAGTATATGATCGTCTCCCTGCCCGCAAACCCGGTGGGCAGCGTCGGCTCCCCGGAGCTGTACGCTGAGCTGGTGGCCTTTGCCAAAAAGTATGACATTCTCATCATCCACGACAACGCCTACAGCGACATCATCTTTGATGGTGCCGTGGGCAACAGCTTCTTCAATACGCCGGGTGCTATGGATGTGGGCGTGGAGTTCTTCAGCCTGTCCAAAAGCTTCAACGTCACCGGTGCACGCATCAGCTTCCTTGTGGGCCGCAGGGACGTGGTAGCCGCCTTTAAAAAGCTGCGCGGTCAGATCGATTTCGGCATGTTCCTGCCGGTGCAGAAAGCGGCCATCGCCGCCCTGACCGGCCCGCTGGACATGGTAAAAACGCAGTGCGGCCTGTACCAGCAGCGCCGCGACGCTCTGTGCGGCGGCTGCGTTCCATTGGCTGGAATGTGCCGGACAGTCACGGCAGCATGTTCGTGTGGGCACCCATCCCGGCAAAGTACGCAAAGAGCATGGACTTCTGTCTTGACCTTGTGGAAAAGAGCGGTGTGCTGTGCACGCCGGGTTCCAGCTTCGGCCCCTTGGGCGAAGGCTACGTACGCTTTGCCCTCACCCTGCCGCCGGAGCGCATTGCCGAGGCGGTGCAGTCCATCAAGGCAAGCGGTATCCTGAACTAAAAAATAACGGGAACGTCCATGCGGCGTTCCCGTTATTTTTATGCGTTCACAATATTCTCTCCCGCGCCATCCAGCCATGTGCGCAGGTTGTTGGCAGTAATATCCATCAGCCGCTGCAGGGCTTCGTTGGTGGCCCACGCGATGTGCGGTGTCAGCAGGGCATTCGGCAGGCCGCGCAAAGGGCTTGCCTGCGGCAGCGGTTCAGTGCCAAAAGCATCGGCACCGTAAAAGCCAAGCTTCCCGTTTTTCAGCGCATCGGCCACGGCCTGCTCGTCCACCAGTGCACCGCGCGCAGTATTCAGCAAGATCATGCCGGGCTTTGCCTTTGCAAGGGTGGCCGCGTTGATCAGCCCCCGTGTTGCAGGTGTTGCCGGGCAGTGCAGGCTGAGCACATCGCTGCGGGCAAGCAGGGTGTCAAGATCCACGAACTCCACACCGTCGGCTTCGTACTCCGGCCGAACGGTGCGGGGTGCACACCAACACCTCCATGCCAAAGGCCTTGGCAATGCGGGCGGTCTGCCGGCCAATGCTGCCGTAGCCATAGATGCCAAAGGTCTTGCCCAGCAGTTCCACCTGCGGCAGCAGACCGTAGGCCGCAGGCTCCTCGGTGCGCCAATGGCCGTCCTGCACAAGGCGATGGTAACGGTCGGCGCACTGGCAGATGGCCAGCAGCAGGCTGAAGGTCATCTGTGCCACACTGTAAGTAGAATAGTCCGGCACGTTGGCTACCGGCACGCCATGGCGGCGGCAGGCCTTCAGATCAAGATTATCCGTGCCGGTGGCAATGATGCCCACCCACCTGAGCTTCGGGCACTGGGCCAGAACGGCTTCGTCGATGCGACACTTATTCAGGAACACGATCTCCGCATCCCCGATGCGCGGCACCACCTCTTCCTGCGCGGTGCGCCCATAGCGGGTGATGTCCGGCACAAGCGCCTTCACACCCGACCAGTCCAGATCTCCCTGCTGTATGGCATAATCTTCCAGAATCACTGCTTTCATTTCAACTTCCTCACTTTCACATCATACGGGATACAGTGCCAGCACGGTGCCCTGCGGGCTTTCGCGGCTTTCCAGCGCGGCATAGCCTCGAGCCAGCAGGATGGCAATGTGCACCCGGTCGGCCAGCGGGAGCCATACCGGCGGCACATTCTGCGCAAGGCACCCGGCCTGCAGCAGGAAACACGGTGCCAGACTGTCCAGCGGACGGATAGCCCGCAAAGCAAACCCCTGACGCAGATACAGCGGGATCAGCTCTTCTGCCGCACATTCCACCACGGCCCACCGTGCCCGCTGCCGGGCAAGAAACTCCTGCCGGGCAGCAGCCGCAGCCAGCAGCGGTGCAAGGGTCTCGGCGGCATGGCCGTCCGGCCCGGCTGCCGGGGTCAAAAAATATCCGCCTGACGTGCGGTTCCAGCCCAGAAAGCGGCGCAGCGCAGCCGCCGCTGCCACATCGGCATCCATGGGCAGCAGGATGCACCCGGCTCCCGGCACACCGCGTGTACTGTACACGCCCCACACCTCACCTACCGTCAGCATCCGCAGCACCTCGCTGCGCGGACGGTACACACTGCTCACTTCGCTCTGCGCCAGCCGGCAGAATTCCTCCGCCGAAAGCCGCCTTACCTGCCGCGTGCGCGGCGGGTCACAAACCTGGATCATTTGGTTTCCCCCATTCTTTTTCAGTATGCATCCAGCATACCGGACCGGGGGCGAGAATCGGCGCGAAACAGGGCCGCTCTTTTTGTTTTACAGATCCAGCGTTACATCCTCGCTCAGCACCTGACCAATGGGCTTTGCAATGCACAGGTCGCTTCCGCATCTGCCCCGGTGGGCTGCATATTGATGACCACCAGATGGTCGCCCCGGAAGTACCGGATCAGTCCTGCCGCCGGGTACACCACAAGGCTTGTGCCGCCGATGATCAGGGTATCCGCATGGCGGATGGCGTTCACCGCGCCGGACAGCACCTCCTCGTCCAGCCCTTCTTCATACAGCACCACATCCGGCTTGACGATGCCGCCGCACTCGGTGCAGCGGGGCACACCGGTGCTGTTGGCAATGAAATCCACATTGTAGAACTTACCGCAGCGGGTGCAGTAGTTGCGCAGGGTGCTGCCGTGCAGCTCGTACACCGTGCGGCTGCCCGCCGCCTGATGCAGGCCGTCGATGTTCTGGGTGACGACCGCTTTCAGCCTGCCCTCCCGTTCCAGCTTTGCCAGCCGCAGGTGGGCCGCGTTGGGCTTTGCCCCCTTCACGATGAGCTTATCGCGGTAAAAACGGTAAAACTCCTCCGGGTTCTCCTCCCAGAAAGTGTGACTCAGGATGGTTTCCGGCGGGTAGGCGTACTTCTGATGATAAAGTCCGTCCACACTGCGGAAGTCCGGGATACCGCTCTCGGTGGAAACGCCCGCCCCGCCAAAGAACACGATGCTGCTGCTTTTGGCAATGATCTCTTCCAATGCCTGTACCATAACAAAAAACGCCCCTTTCGCCGGATGTACATTTGTGTTAAGATAGCTTCAGTATAACACAAACTCACAGGAAAGGAAGCGCAACTTTTGAACGTCTGGTATGTGAACAGCATTCTGGGAACCTTCCGGCTGGAAGAGGAAAACGATGCCATCTGCGGGCTGACCCTCTGCCCGGACGGCGTACCGGAACTGGAACCGCTGCCCCGCAAGGTGTGCGAGACACCGCTTTTACAGGAAGCCGAGGAGCAGCTGAACGAATATTTTGCCGGGGCGCGCAGGGAGTTTGATCTGCCGCTGGCCCCCAAGGGCACCCCCTTCCAGAAGGCCGTCTGGGCCGAGATGAACAAGATCCCCTACGGTGAGACCCGCACCTACGGCCAGCTGGCCGCCGCTGTTGGCAAACCCAAGGCCAGCCGTGCCGTGGGCGGTGCCTGCCACTGCAACCCCATCGCCATCCTTCAGCCCTGCCACCGGGTGGTGGGCAGCACCGGCAAGCTCACCGGCTACGCCTATGGCGTGGAGATGAAGCAATATTTGCTGGAGTTGGAACAGCAGGAGTAATTTTATGATCGGAATGCCCTCCGCGTTCGCTCTGGGCATTTTCAGCGGAAAATTTATTTTATATTTGTGTTTCAGAAAAGCCTGCGGGCTTTTCTGAAACACTTTTTCACCGTAGGGTCGCTGTGGGAAACTGCATCATACACAAAAGAGCCATTGCACATCCATTTTGTGCAACGGCTCTTTATTTTTCACTCCGTTTTACTGTGCACTGTAAATGCTGCCCATCGTCCAGGAATTATCCGCGCTGTACTTGGCGTGGTTGCGCAGGTAGGTGACCCATGCGCCGTAGCCGTTGCCTGCAGAGAGATGCACGCCATCCGGCGCTGCAAGCATCTCCTTCAGGTTGCCCTCGCCGTCGGCAAGGGTCTCCCACAGGTCAAGGTAAACGCATCCCTTGCTGGCGGCCAGCTGAGCCAGCTGCTCGTTCACACCGCGCAGCACATCCGATGCAAGGCCGGGCTTTTCGGCAGCTGCCGAGGGTCGCACCGGCGGGATAGACTGCACGTAGATCACGCAGTCCTCGCCCAAAGCCTCGCGCAGCATATCCAGCATCTGGCCATAGTAGGCAAGGAAGCGATCCGAAGCGCCCAGCGTGGTGAGGGTGTTAGTGCCCAGCAGGATATACAGCTTCTTGGGCCGGGCAGCGGCCAGCACATCCAGCGCTACCTCCTGCCCGCGGGTGGGGCTTTTGACTGCGCTGCGGTTCACAATGGCATCCGGGCCAACGCCGGTATAGCCGCAGATGAGTGCCCCGTCCAGATTGATCTGGTAATCCGAGAAGCCCACCGTCAGACTGTCGCCCAGAAAGGCTGCGTCCGCAAAGTAGCTCAGGTCCACCTGCCCGCAGCTGGGCTGGCGGATGACGCTGGCATCATAGGCTTTGACGGTATAGGCCCCAGCGCTCTGCTTTGCAGGGCCAAAGTTCTCCAGTGTGACGGCCTGCCCACCGGTGCTGCCATCCTGTGCAGCACTGCTGCTGTCCGCTTCGCCCTGCATGGGCAGCGGTGCCAGAATGTTCTCGCAATGCCGCTGGCGTTGGTGGACGGGGTATCGTCCGCGCCTCTGCGCCCTTTTCCAGAATGGCCGTGATGGCGTAGGATACCAGCAAAATGGCGACCACTGCGCCCAGAAAGCGCAGCTTGCCGCTGACTGTACCGCGCCGTGCCCGGCGCGGCGCAGAATGATACTCGTGTGAAATGCCCATGGTTTTTCCAGCTTTCTCCATTTTTCCCGCACAGAAGGGGGTTTTATCCGCCCGGGGCTGTGCGTTTTTTATTTTATCATAATTTTTTGCCTGTGCAACCAATTAGGTCTTGCATACAACAGGCAAAACAGGTACAATAAGGATGTGGTAATTTTGCACATTTTACAAAAAGGGTGTGCACATGCCGCAAACTTTTTTGTATCACTTGCAGCATCCGGTTTGTTTGCCGCACGGTCTGCGGGCAGTGCAGGGCCTTTAGACCAAACCCCACTCTGGCGGCGCGGAAGCCGGAACCTGCAGCGATGTACAAATGATAAGAATGAAATTTGCAAAAGGAGGTACTCATGGCCAAGAATGTGATCATTGGTCAGAGCGGCGGCCCTACCGCCGTGATCAACTCCAGTCTGGCAGGCGTGTACAAAGCCGCCTGCAGCCTGGGTGCAGACAAGGTGTACGGCATGAAATACGGCATCGAAGGTCTGCTCAAGGAAGAAATGCTGGAGCTGAACGTCCTGCTGGACGACCGCATGAGCATTGAACTGCTCAAGCGCACACCTTCCAGCTACCTTGCAGCTGCCGTTACAAGCTGCCGGACCCGGATGTGGACTCCGCACCCTTCATCAAACTGTTCACCCTGTTTGACAAGTACGACATCTGCGCGGTGTTCTACATTGGCGGTAACGACTCCATGGACACCATCGCAAAGCTTTCCCGCTACGGTGAGCGCGTGGGCAGCAGCGTGCGGTTCATCGGTGTGCCCAAAACCATCGACAACGACCTGTGCCTGACCGACCACACCCCCGGCTACGGCTCTGCCGCCAAGTACATTGCCACTATTTTAAAGGAAGTCATCCGGGATTCCTCCGTGTATGACATCCGCAGCGTGACCGTGGCCGAGATCATGGGCCGACATGCGGGCTGGCTTGCCGGTGCGGCCTGCCTTGCGGGCGGCGACGACTGCGAAGGCCCGGATCTGATCCTGCTGCCGGAGGTGCCCTTCGATCAGGACAAGTTCCTTGCCAAGGTGGACGAGCTGCAGCGCCGCAAGTCCAATGTGATCATTGCGGCCAGCGAGGGCGTAAAGACCGCCGACGGCACCTATCTGTGCGATCTGGTGTCCACCGCAGGCCAGCTGGATGCCTTTGGCCACAAGGCCGTGCTCAGCGGCACCAGCCGTTATCTCTCCGACCTCATCCACGACAAGCTGAACTGCAAGAGCCGTGCCATCGAGTTTTCCACCCTGCAGCGCTGCGCCAGCCATCTGGCCAGCCGCACGGATGTGAACGAAGCCTACGCTGTGGGCGGTGCCGCAGCAGCAGCCGCCTTTGCGGGCGAGACCGGCCGCATGATCGCGCTCAAGCGCATTTCCGCTTATCCCTACCAGTGCATCACCGAGTCGGTGGATGTGCAGCAGGTGGCAAACCTTGAAAAGAAGGTGCCGCTGGACTGGATCAGCCCCGACGGGATGCAGGTGACTGCTGCCTTTGAGGAGTACGCCCGCCCGCTGATCCTGGACGAGGTAACCCCCGTCTATGTCAACGGCACCCCGCGCCACATCCGTCTGTAATCCCTTTTCCCGCGTCTGTTTTCGTGCATCCTGCACGTAATATTATATTGCCGAAACAGAAAAACAAAAAAGGAGAAATCATCATGGGTAAAAATGCAATCGTTGGTCAGTCTGGCGGTCCTACTTCCGTCATCAATGCAAGCCTTGCAGGCGTCTTTGAGAGCTGCAAGAACCGCGGCGCAGAGATCGTTTACGGTATGTGCAATGGCGTTGCCGGTTTGCTGGAGGAGCGGGTGGTGGATCTTTCCACCGTGCTGACGGACGATCTGGACATCGAGCTGCTCAAGCGCACCCCGTCCAGCTTCCTCGGCAGCTGCCGCTACAAGCTGCCGGACTGGCATGAGACGAGACCGTCTACAAAAAGCTGTTCGCCATTCTGGAAAAGCTGAACATCGGCTACTTCTTCTACATCGGCGGCAACGACTCCATGGACACCATCGGCAAGCTGGCCGAGTACGGCGAGCGCATCCAGAGCGACATCCGCTTTATGGGTGTGCCCAAGACCATCGACAACGACCTGATGGTCACCGACCACACCCCCGGCTACGGCTCTGCTGCCAAGTACATCGGCGTGGTGATGAAGGAGATCATCCGCGATGCCACCGTGTACGGCACCAAGTACGTCACCGTGGTGGAGATCATGGGCCGCAACGCCGGCTGGCTGACCGCTGCCGCCGCTCTGGCAAAGAGTGACGACTGCGAGGGTGTGGACATGATCTGCCTGCCCGAAGTGCCCTTCAATGTGGAACACTTCATTGAAAAGGTGCGCGTGATGCAAGAGAAGAAGCCCAGCATCGTAATTGCCGTTTCCGAAGGCGTGAAGCTGGAGGATGGCCGCTACGTCTGTGAGCTGGCCGACGATGTGCACGCAGTGGACGCCTTTGGCCACAAGGCCCTGACCGGCACCGCCCGGTATCTGGCCAACGTGGTGGCCCGCAATCTGGACACCAAGACCCGCTGCATCGAGCTTTCCACCCTGCAGCGCTGCGCAGGCCATCTGACCAGCCGCACCGACATCACCGAAGCCTATCAGGTGGGCGGTGCTGCCGCCAAGGCTGCCTTTGAGGGCGTTACCGGCCAGATGGTGGCTCTGAAGCGCATCTCCAACAGCCCGTACCAGTGCACCACTGAGCTGCACCCCATCAGCGAAGTTGCAAACCTCGAAAAGAAGGTGCCGCTGAGCTGGATGAACGCCAACCACACCCAGATGACCGATGAGTTTCTGGCTTATGCCCGCCCGCTGATCCAGGCCGAGCTGACCCCGCTGTACATTGCCGGTCTGCCCCACCACATCTACATGAAGAATCAGAAGTGATCTCTCCTGCATTGATTTTTCTCAAGGCATGATGAAAGCCCGTCCGAGTTTTACGCCCGGACGGGCTTTTTGCATTTCGGTATTTTCCGCTTTAGAACATCAGACCGCTGCGCCGACTTTGGGTGCGCCGCCTGCGATCTCCTCTGCCGTCAGAGGCTTTGCCTCCACCGGGGCATTCAGGCGCTCCTTGGCCACTGCCAGCATCAGCTTGATGCGGTTCTCCTGATTGACCTTGGTGGCGCTGGGGTCGTAATCGATGGGGGTGATGTTGGCACTGGGGTACAGGGCGCGGATCTTGTTCACCATGCCCTTGCCCACGATGTGGTTGGGCAGGCAGCCGAAGGGCTGGGCACACACGATGTTGCCGTAGCCGCCCTGCACCAGCTCGATCATCTCCGCAGTCAGCAGCCAGCCCTCGCCCATCTTGGCACCCAGCGAAATGATGCCCTTGGGCTTTTCCACCAGCTCCTTGAAGGGGCCGGGGGCGTAGAAGCCTGCGTCGGCCTCAGCCTTGAGCATGGCGCGCTCGATGCCGTCCAGCCAGTTCAGGAACTGGTCAATGCCGATCTTCACCGCCAGCTTGCCGCCGTACAGGACGTGATCCTCGCCCATGTTGAAGGCACAGTACTGCACAAAGCCCATCAGGCCTGGGAAGTTCACCTCGCAGTCCTGACTTTCGAGGAACTTCTGCAGGTCGTTGTTGCCCAGCGGGCTGTACTTGACGTAAATTTCGCCAACCACGCCCACCTTGACCTTGGGCACCCGGGTAACGGGGATGGCAGCAAAGTCCTTTGCGATGAGGGGGAAGGTGTGCTTCATCTCCTTGGAGGTGTAGCCCTTGCCTGCCAGCAGCACGCGGCCCAAGCGTTCCACCCACAGGTCTACCATCTTATCGGCAGCCCCCTTCTCGTTCTCGTAAGGTGCAACCTGATTGCGCAAAGCGCACAGCATATCGCCGTAGAAGATGCAGGCCAGCGCACGGCGGGCCAGCGGCAGGGTCATCTGGAAGCCGCTGTCCTTTTCCAGACCCGAGAAGTTCAGGCTGGCCACCGGGATCTGCGGATAGCCCGCCTTGACCAGTGCCTTGCGCAGCAGATGAATGTAGTTGGAGGCGCGGCAGCCGCCGCCGGTCTGGGTGATGAGCAGGGCGGTGTGGTCCAGATCATACTTGCCGCTGTTCAGTGCGTCCAGAAACTGACCGATGACCAGCAGGGCCGGATAGCAGGTGTCGTTGTGGACGTATTTCAGGCCCAGCTGTGCCACGGCACTGCCGCAGTTGCCCAGGATCTCGCACTTGTAGCCGTCGTAACGCAGGGCGTACTCCAGCAGGCGGAACTGGGTAATGGCCATATTGGGGATGAGGATGGTGTGGGTCTTCTTCATCTCCGGAGTAAATTTGGGATAATTGTATTCCATAGGTTCCTCCTATGTTGCTTTCTTAAAAAGCTTTTTGCTCTATCTCTATTTTATTCTGCCTTTTCTGCGGCCACCTCGTCGCGCTCATCCAGAGCGGCGAACAGACTGCGCAGGCGGATATTCACGGCACCCAGATTGGTGATCTCGTCGATCTTGAGCTGGGTGTAGAGCTTGCCGCCCTCCTGCAGAATTTCGCGGGTCTCGTCGGTGGTGATGGCATCCACGCCGCAGCCGAAGGACACCAGCTGCACCAGATCCATATCCTTCTGGGTGGTGCAGTACTTGGCGGCGGCATACAGGCGGCTGTGGTAGGTCCACTGGTTCAGCACACTGGTGGGGAACTTCTGCACCCGGTTGGAAATGCTGTCCTCGGTAACAACGGCAGCACCGTGGCGGGTGATGAGGCGGTCGATGCCGTGGTTCACCTCGGGGTCCACATGGTAGGGGCGGCCTGCCAGCACGATGATGCGCTTGCCCTGACGGCGGGCTTCGTCGATGATCTCGCTGCCCTTCACCCGGATCTTTGCCATGTGGGACTCGTATTCCGCATAGGCGGCATCCGCTGCGGCCTGCACCTCTTTTTCCGAGATGCCGCCGAAGTACTTGGGCAGGATGTTCTTTGCCATCTTGTGCACAAAGTCCTTAGGGCGGTGGATGCCCACATAGTCATAGATGAACTTGGTGCCTTCCAGCTCCGGGCAGTTGCCTGCCAGAACCTCGGGTAGTAGGCCACCACCGGGCAGTTATAGTGGTTGTCGCCCAGTCCCTCGTCCACATTGTAGGTCAGGCAGGGGTAGAAAATAGCGTCCAGCTGCATCTGGCTCAGGGCTTGATGTGGCCGTGGCTCAGCTTTGCCGGGAAGCAGGCGGTATCGCTGGGGATGGTAGCCTGACCGGCGAGGTACAGGCCGCGGCTGGACACCGGGCTGGTGTGCACGGCAAAGCCAAGCTTTGTCCAGAAGGCCCACCAGAAGGGCAGCAGCTCGTAGAAGCCAGACACAGCGGGATGCCGATGGAGCCGCGCTTGCCGGCCACCGGCTTATACTCGGCCAGCAGCTGCTGTTTGTAGGCGTAGAGGTTCAGGCTGTCGTCGGCACTCTTGCCGGTCACGGGCTTGTCGCAGCGGTTGCCGGAGATGTACTTGCGGCCATCCGCAAAGGTGTTGACGGTGAGCTGGCAGTGGTTGCCGCAGCCGCCGCACTTGACGCTGACCACCTTCTGCTCAAACTTTTCCAGCTCTTTCTGGCTCATCATGGCAGAAGCAGTCTTGTGGGCCTTCTGGCTCTGGCGCAGGCCGAATAGAGCCGCACCGTAAGCGCCCATCAAGCCGGCAATGTCCGGGCGGATGACTCCACCCCCATCTCCTTTTCAAAGGCGCGCAGCACGGCTTCATTATAGAAGGTACCGCCTTGCACCACGATCTTGCGGCCCAGCTCTTCCGGGCTGGAAGCGCGGATGACCTTGTACAGTGCGTTCTTGACCACGCTGATGGACAGGCCTGCCGAGATGTTCTCGATGCTTGCGCCGTCCTTCTGGGCCTGCTTGACCGAGCTGTTCATGAACACGGTGCAGCGGCTGCCCAGATCCACCGGGCGGTCTGCAAACAGGCCAAGGCTTGCAAATTTCTTCACGTCATAGCCCAGTGCCTGTGCAAAGGTCTGCAGAAAGCTGCCACAGCCGGAGGAGCAGGCTTCATTCAGGAAGATGTTGCTGATGGCACCATCTTCGATCTTGAAGCACTTCATGTCCTGACCGCCGATGTCGATGATGAAATCCACATCCGGCATAAAGTATTTTGCAGCGGTAAAGTGCGCCACCGTTTCCACCAGACCGTAATCGCAGCGGAATGCGTTCTTCACCAGCTCTTCGCCGTAGCCGGTGGTGGTCACGCTGACCACCTGCAGGCCCGGGTGCTCCTTGTAAATTTTCAGCAGCTGTTCCCGGATGAGGGCAGCGGGTTGCCGAGGTTCGGTTGATAGTTGGTGTAAAGGATCTGGCTCTTCTCGTCCACCACCACCAGCTTGACGGTGGTGGAGCCGGAGTCGATGCCGATATGCACCGGGCCGCACTGGGCACTGAAGGGCACGCGGGGCACACTGTGGGACATGTGGCGGGCGTGGAACGCCTCATACTCCTCCTTGCTGGCGAACAGCGGCGGCTCGCTGGCGTAGGTGGCAGTGGCAGCATACTGGTCCAGCGCATCGGCCACCTCAGACAGAACGAAAGCCTTGTCGGCATAGAGGGCAGCGCCCAGTGCCACATACAGCAGGCTGTTCTCCGGGCAGGTGCCGGTCACGTTCAGCGCTTCGTCAAAGCTTTTGCGCAGCACGCTGCTGAAGGTGAGCGGGCCGCCAGATACAGGATATTGCCCTTGATGGGACGGCCCTGTGCAAGGCCTGCAATGGTCTGGTTGACCACAGCCTTATAAATGCTGGCAGCAATGTCCTCGGTGCGGGCACCCTGATTGATCAGGGGCTGCACGTCGCTCTTGGCAAACACGCCGCAGCGGGACGCAATGGTGTAGGTGCGCTGTGCGTTCTCTGCTGCCTTGTTCATCTCGTCGGCACCCATTTTCAGCAGGGTGGCCATCTGGTCGATAAAGGCACCGGTGCCGCCGGCACAGCTGCCGTTCATGCGCACCTCGGTACCGTTGGTCAGAAACAGGATCTTGGCATCCTCACCGCCCAGCTCGATCACGCAGTCGGTGGCAGGCACAAAGCGCTTGACCGCTACGCGGGTGGAGAACACCTCCTGCACAAAGGGCACGCCGCAGCTGTCGGCCAGACCCATGCCCGCCGAACCGGAAATGCTCAGCAACGCCTTCTGACCGTGCAGCTGCTCGGCATCGATGCGGCGCAGTAGCTCCTGCGCCTTTTCCAGAATATGGCTGTAATGCCGTTCGTATGTAGAATACAGCAGCGCATCATGTTCATCCAGCACCACACACTTGATGGTGGTACTGCCGATGTCAAGACCTACTCTCACGTTGTTTTTCCTCCTAAGGACAAATGCCGGAGGCAAAGCCCCCGGTGGACGGCAAAATCAATTTCTTTGCCAAAAATTAGTTTGTTAACGAATCATTTTGTCAATTCGCATACAAATGTATTATAATCCAATTTTGCGGCACAATCAATCAGCGTCCTTTATTTTACACAGAAAAAATAGTATTTTCCGCTCAAAAAGTTAAACATTTTGTGAACTTGTCGCTTTTTATGCGGCTGCACCGGTGTCCCGGCAAAGTTTTTTTACCTTTGCCAACAAAAAAGGACTGCCGCACAGGAGCATCTCCCCCGCAGCAGTCCTTATTCATTATTATAACGCAATCATGCAGCATGCATCACAGCTCGTCCGGGTCGCCGCGCTCCGGCATGGTACGCAGCTCCCGCACCAGCATATTGCGCAGCTGGTACTGATGCTGCTGTGCCTGTGCCGTATCGCCGCCCGTATGCAGCTCTACCGTCGGCTCCATTATGCGGTCGGTGCACAGCGGAATGGTCACCACTGCCTGTGTGCCCTTTTCCGGTGCGCGCTCCACCCGCAGGCCCCAGCCCATGCGGCGGCAGCACTCGCGGCAGAGCAGCAGGCCCAGCTTTGCGCCGCCCAGAAAGCAGCGCCGGTTCTCCAGCCATGTATCCTCGCCTGCTTCCGGCAGGCCGCAGCCATTATCCATCACCGTCAGCTGCCAGAAGCTTTCGCTGCGGCGCAGCATCAGCCGCACTTTGCCGCCCGCACTGCAGGCCCGCAAGGCATTCGAGAGCAGATGCAGGCACAGCAGTTCTGCATCATTGCGGTCCGCCATGACCCGGCAGGCTGTCCAGCCGCCATAGTCCAGCGTCAGTTCCACCCCAAGCTGCGCCTGCACCATATCGGCCTGTGCGGCGACCTGCTGCAGTAGCTGGCACAGGTCCAGCGGATAGAGCCGCGGGTCTTCCTCGGTGCGCAGAAAATCCAGCAGCGACATCACTTCGTTCACAGTGCGGTCCAGCCTTGCCGACGCAGCGCTGATATCGTTCACCGCCTGCCGGGTCTGCTGGTCGGCACCCACATGCGCAAGGTGCTGGTCCAGATATTCGCAATTGCGTCCGATCAGGCCCAGTGCATGGAAGCATGCCTGTTCCACATCCTTCTGCGGGATCGCCTGCGCGGTCAGTGCACCCGCCTCGTTCTGCCGCATCTGCTCCATACCCTTGCGCCTCCTGTGTTTTATGCTCAGTCGTCCTTCTGACGCTGAAGATAATTCTTGACAGTGTAGATCAGTTTACCAGTGGTAGGTTTCTCGTCCGCAAATCCGCTTTCGTCCTTGAAGCGCAGCCACTTGGCCGAGGGCTTTGCTTCCAGCTGGTCGATCATACGCCGGATGCCGCTGTCCACAGCAGAGACCGACACATCGTACTGCTCGCTCACCGCCTGCAGGATCTCCTTGCGGATGGCCAGCTTCTGGCTGGTGCCGTACACCACGCCCACCGCACAGGAAAGATAGTTGCAGTTCACGTCCGGCAGCTGGATGCCCCAGCCCTCATACAGTTCCTGACACTTGCGTTCCATGCGCTGGCTCTGCCGTCCCGGCAGGCGGTACAGCTCCCACAGCAGGTTCTTCAGTTCGGCATGGCCACATAGCAGATCCATCGCCCGATTCCAGACAAATGGCACTCGTATTCTGCCGCCTGCCTCATCAAACAGAACAACATTCGGTTTGGGATCCATGCTGCGGATATTCATTAAAAACTCCAGCCCGCTCATATCTTCCAGCTGGCTGCAGAGGATCACAACATCAAACTGACGGCCCTGACGCAGCTGTTCCAGCAGACGGCCGCCGTTCTGGAAGCAGGTGCACTCCAACGCAGGGCTTTGCTCCTGCAGGTAGTTCTTTTCCACCCGCAGCTCCTTGCGGTCGTAGCTTCCAAGGGCGATCTGCAGCGTTTTTGCTGTGTGCTCACTCTCCACGCAACGCGCCGCCTTTCTGCCTGAGCTGTTCTGTATCGGTCAGTTCTTCTACCACATCCTGCCAGATCTCCGGCTGGACGCCATTCTCACACAGATAGCGCAGGATCCGGTAGCAGAACTCTGGTGCAGCTGCAATGTAGCAGCTTTGCATGTACTGCCGGTTCCCGGTACGGCAAAGCGTCAGGCAGCAACCGTTTTCGTTGCCTGTATCCATTGAGTATACCAGCGTATATGCTTTCTGCAACCCGTCGATTGCCGAAAACTGACGGATCATAGGTGAAAATGTACGTTCCATAATTTTTCCTCCCTTGCTACAAGGTCCTGCGACGTTTTCAAGGCATTCCTTGTTTTTCTTATCTTATTTTAAAGAGCAGAGAGGGCTGGTTCAATCCTGAAAAAGCGTCTAAAAATGTCAAAATCACATTCGTTGCGTTTTTTTGTCGTGTTTTTCTGTTCTGCGACGCATTTTATTTTGTGCTTACGGTTCATCGCAGATTTTTGCGTCGTATTGGCAGTGTAATTCTGCTTTCACGATGCTTTTCTGTTTTATCAGGATCTTCCGCTATTAAAATAGCACGACGGCGACGCAAATTCAACCTCCACGTCAATTTTTCCTTTATTTTCCTGTTTTTCTGCCTCAAAAGCCAAAAATACCGGTCCGGTCAAAATTTACGTTGAAATATACACAGTTTTTTCATATTATTTCGGTAAAATAGAAGTGTATAACGCCTTGCTGCGGGTCCTGTATCCGGGCAGTTTATTATAATGTACAGCGGCAGCGTTCCTGCGAGGATGCGCCGGAAAGGCTCACACATGCTCCAACTCAACCACATCAAGAAAGAATACAAAACCGGCGATCTGGTGCAGAAAGCACTGGATGATGTCAGCCTGAACCTGCGGGACAACGAATTCGTCGCCATTCTCGGCCCCAGCGGTTCCGGTAAGACCACCCTGCTGAACGTCATTGGCGGTCTGGACCGCTACGACAGCGGTGATTTGATCATCAACGGCATCTCCACCAAGAAATATACCGACCGCGACTGGGACTCTTACCGCAACCACACCATTGGCTTTGTGTTCCAGAGCTATAACCTCATCCCGCACCAGACAGTGCTTTCCAATGTGGAGCTGGCGCTGACCATCTCCGGCATTTCCGGTGCCGAGCGCCGCAACCGGGCCACCAAGGCGCTGGAGCAGGTAGGTCTGGGCGACCAGCTGCACAAGCACCCCAGCGAAATGTCCGGCGGCCAGATGCAGCGTGTGGCCATTGCCCGCGCACTGGTCAACAACCCCGACATCCTGCTGGCCGACGAGCCGACCGGCGCACTGGACAGCGACACCAGCATTCAGGTGATGGAGCTGCTGAAGGAGGTGGCCAAAGACCGCCTTGTGGTCATGGTCACTCATAACCCGGAGCTTGCAGAGCAGTATGCTACCCGCATCGTCCGCCTGCGGGACGGCGTGATCCAATCGGACACCGCACCGTTTGCGCCGGATGATTCCGCTCAGGTGCCGCCGGTGCACAAAAATCTGGGCCGTTCTTCCATGTCGCCGCTCACCGCTCTCGCGCTGAGCTTCAACAACCTGCTCACCAAAAAGACCCGCACCCTGCTCACCGCATTTGCGGGTTCCATCGGCATCATCGGCATTGCGCTCATCCTTTCGCTCTCGGCCGGTGTGAGCAATTATATCCAGGAGATGGAACGCTCCACCCTTTCGGAATATCCGCTGCAGATCTCGACCACCGGCGTAGACCTTGCCGCCCTGCTGGACCCGGGAAGCTACACCAGCGCCGTTGCCAACAACACCAATGTGGGCGCCACCAGCGCTTCTTCCACCCCGGAGGCATGGTCACAGTGCGCGAACTGCTGAGCCAGCTGACCGAGGATAATTCCTCCGTCAATGACCTTGCCTCCCTGAAAAAATATCTGGACAGCGACGAGTGCACCATCTCGGAGGATGCTGCTTCCATCGAGTATTCCTACGGCATCGCACCGCTGATCTACCGCCAGAACAAGGACGGCACCGTGCGCCAGATCTTCCCGGACAGCAGCCTTTCTGCGCTGAACAACACCACCTCTGCCGCCGGCATCGTCTCTTCCATGACCAATCAGAGCGTGTTTACCGAGATGGCCGAAGAGCCTTCGCTGTACGAAGATCAGTACGATGTCAAGGCAGGCCGCTGGCCGGAAAGCTACAACGAGGCCGTTCTTGTGCTGAATTCGGATGGCAGCATCAGCGATTACGCTCTTTATATTCTGGGCATTGAGGACGACAGCGTGATGATGCGTTTTCTGCAGGAGTACGCAAAAAACAAGAACACACAGGCTCCCACCGGCTACGGCACCTACCCCTACGATACCTTTGTGGGCCTGAAATATAAGATCGTTACCAGCTCGGACTATTACGTTTATGACGAAGAACGCCAAATCTGGCGCAACCGCTCCGACGATGAAGCGTATGTGGAGCAGCTTGTGGAAAACAGTCCGGATCTGACCATCGTGGGCGTGGTGCAGCCCCGCGCAGATGCCAGCTCCACCATTCTGCCCATAGGCGTTGCCTATACCCATGCACTCACCTACTACGCCATCGACCATGCAGCCGAAAGTGAAGTGGTAAAGCAGCAGCTTGCCGACCCGGAAGTGAACGTGCTGACCGGCGAGCGCTTTGATGCCGACCAGCGCGAAACCGATCTTGACATTTCTTCCCTGTTCTCTGTGGATACCGATATGCTGAAGGATGCCTTCCAGTTCGATGCAAGCAAGCTGCAGTTCGACCTGAGCGGTGCATTTGATCTGCAGGATGGCAGCTTTGACTTTTCCTCCATCCTTGATCCGTCCGCATTCCAGCTGGATCTGAGCGATCTGGACCTGAGCGACATCGACATGAGTGATGTGGAGCTGCCGGACATGGACGCGCTGGATCTGAGCCAGCTGTTTGCCGATATGGACCTGTCCGTCTCGGAGGATGCGCTGCAGAGCCTGATGAAGAAGATCATGAATGGCTATAAGCGCTATATCATCGGCAACGGCATCTTGAATCTGGATAAGATCGGTTTCTCTTCCTATATGGAGAGCGACCAGTTCAAACAGCTTCTGTCCGAATCCATGGGCGACCTGCTGGACACCACCGGCCTGCAGGAGCAGTTCACCGCTTCGCTTCAGCAGAACCTGCAGGGCATCATGACGAGCTATCTGCAAAGCTACTCGGAACAGCTGAGCCAGAAGCTGGGCGAAGCTCTGCAGACCAAACTCACCGCTGCCATTCAGACCCAGATGAGCACCGTGATGCAGCAGCTGATGACCCATCTGACCACTCAATTCAGCCAGCAGATCCAGTCCGCCATCCAGAACAACATCGCTCAGCTCAGCAGTCAGGTGGAAGATGCCCTGAAGATCGACCCCACTGTGTTCCAGAGTGCCGTGCAGGTGAACATGAGCACCGACGACCTTGTGGATCTGGTCAAGATGAACCTGCAGTCCAGCACCACCTCCTACAGCAGTGTTCTTGGTGCACTGGGCTATTCGGATTATGCCAAGCCCGGCAGCATCTGGATCTACCCCAAGAGCTTTGAGGCCAAGAACCGTATCGTGGACAGCCTGAACGCCTACAACGCCGCCATGCGTGCGCAGGGCGAAGAGGACAAGGTGATCGTATTCTCGGATACGGTCGGCACCCTGATGAGCGCCGTGACCAAGATCGTGGATATGGTCAGCAATGTGCTGGTGGCCTTTGTTGCCATCTCGCTGGCGGTTTCTTCCATCATGATCGGTGTCATCACCTATATCAGCGTGCTGGAACGCCGCAAGGAGATCGGTATTCTGCGTGCCATCGGTGCATCCAAGCACAATGTCTCCGAGGTGTTCAATGCCGAGACCTTCATTATCGGAATGTGCTCCGGCGTGATCGGCGTGGGCCTGTGCCTGCTGCTGCTGATCCCTGGCAACATGCTCATCCACTCCATTGCAGGAACCACCAGCGTCACCGCTGTGCTGCCGCCCAAGGCTGCACTGGTCCTGATCGTTCTGGCTACCCTGCTCACGATCCTTGGCGGTCTGATTCCCGCCCGCAGCGCAGCCAAGTGCAACCCCGTCACCGCCCTGCGTTCTGAGTAATTTTCTTTCTCGACAAGCAAAAGGAGTCGCTGCATCACGCAGCGGCTCCTTTTTTGATGTCCGGTGCTTTATCTCAATTTCTCGTGTAATTCCTCATGCAGTTCCTCGCGCTCTTCCTTCAGTTCCTGCTTGAGAGTCCGGTCGATCTCCCGTGTCTCCTGCCGGATCTCAGCCAGATCCTTTTCGATCGCAGGGTTTTCTTCGATTTCTTCCCGAATGAACATGAGCGCAAAGCTTACCAGCAGCAGCCCGCAGGAGATCCAGATGGTCTTTCCTGCCAGCCGCGCTGCGCCCATGCTTCCAATACCGGCACCCACCGCGAACAACAGAATGATGCCAAAATAACGCATCATCCGATCCTTAACTTTCGGTTCATGGGTCTTGCTCCAGATGCAGAATGCTTCCACACCGCTGCGCAGGTCACCAATGCACATGGTGCTGGCAAATGCATAGCCGTTCACCTTGCGGAACGCCTGCACCTGCATTGCGCAGGAGAAGGAAACGATGGCGTTTGCCAGCAGATTCTGCTCCTGCGGTAAAAAACCTACAATGAACAGCAGAAGCACTTCGCCCAGCACCACCAGCTGCCGCCAGTGAAGCCGCTGCATGTTGCAAAAGCTCTCCCGCATCTTTTCTGCCACCAGTACGCCCAGCGCAAAAGCACACAGAGGAACCAGATAGTGCAGCACCCGATCCCACTGACCATCCATGATGTTGGAACTCAGCAGCACGATGTTGCCGGTCTGTGCATTTGCAAACACCTTACCGCGGAACAGATACGTATAGGCATCCTGCAGCCCGCCCGAAAGCGAAAGGAACACCGCCGTCAGGAAGGACTCTGACATCTGCCCATGATGTTTTGTTTTCATATTACCTTTTTCCCTCTTTTCGTACCCTATTATAATATATTTTTACAGCTTGGTCCATATCAGTTTTACATATCCGGCATGTGTATCCTTGCGCTCTGCCAGCGCCAAAAATACGGCCCGCACTTTGCATTCCCTCACAGGTTGTGTTAGAATAAGAAAAAAGCTTTTCCAAAGGAGAACTTCCTTATGCCGAATATTGTCGAGATCACAGACCTTTCCGCACCGGAGCTGGCTGTCTATGCCCGCCTGACGCAGGCGCAGCTGCGCAATCGTCTGGAACCGGAAAAAGGCATCTTTATTGCCGAAAGCCCCAAGGTGATTGCCCGCGCGCTGGATGCCGGATACACACCGCTCTCCCTGCTCATGGAGCGTAAACAGATCACCGGCCCGGCTGCCGATCTCCTGACCCGTTGCGGCGATGCCCCGGTGTACACAGCCGACCGCGAGACCCTTGTCCAGCCTGACCGGCTTCGAGCTGACCCGCGGCGTGCTGTGCGCCTTCCGCCGCCCGCTGCCGCGCAGCGTGGAAGAGGTCTGCCGCAATGCCCGCCGGGTGGCCGTTCTGGAGGGCATTGTGGACTCCACCAATGTGGGAGCGATCTTCCGCAGCGCCGCTGCACTGAACATGGATGCCGTGCTCGTTACTCCTTCCTGCTGCGACCCGCTGTGCCGCCGTGCCGTGCGTGTGAGCATGGGCACCGTGTTTCAGGTGCCCTGGGCGCAGATCGGCACCTGCCCTGCCGACTGGCCGGAAAACGGCATTGCTCAGCTGCACAGTCTTGGCTTCAAGACTGCTGCCATGGCTCTGAGCGACCGCTCCGTAAGCATTGACGACAGCGCTCTTTCCGCCGAGCCGAAGCTCGCCATCGTGCTGGGCACAGAGGGTGACGGCCTTGCCCACAGCACCATTGCCGCCTGTGACTACACCGTAAAAATCCCTATGTCCCACGGCGTGGATTCCCTGAACGTTGCCGCTGCCAGCGCTGTTGCTTTCTGGCAGCTAGGCAACCGCTGAGCGATGCTTTCTGGCCCTGCCCAAAATACTTGACAAATTTCCCGAACAGAGTTACACTTACAGGTCATCACATGGCCTATAGCTCAGTTGGGAGAGCAAGCGTATCGCTTTTGTGCCCCACAGAGTTGTGGGCTTTAGAATGGGGAGTATAACGGTTGGTCGCCCAACCGAGTCACGCCCCTAAATATGGGCCTATAGCTCAGCTGGGAGAGCGTTCGGTTCGCATCCGAGAGGTCAAGGGTTCGAATCCCTCTAGGTCCACCAATTTGCCGCATCGTTTTGTACGATGCGGCGTTTTTATGCCTAAAAAAACTTTGGCAGACCGTGCCGGGCTCCGAACCCTGAAGTCGGATGCGAACCGGGTGGGGTCATCCATGTACTTTTTGAAAATCCATCGGTTTCACGCTTCTTTCTTTGCATTTTACACAGTGCTGCGGGCAAGCGCATCACTTTTATAGCCCAGCACTGCGCCAATCACAGAGGCAAAGATAGCGTAATAGGCACCTTCCCACAAGAATGTTTTATAAAGGCTTGCGGCACTCATGCCAATAGCCCGCTGCATACCAATTTCATTGACACGTGTATGGATGTTGCTGTAAACGGTGTTTATGATATTCAATATGTCATTGCTATTGTTGTCCCAATAGGAATCCACCAGCTTGCCCGTCAAATCGGAAATCTGCTGGCTGAGCCTTTCATGGTAAACGCCGTACTCTCTGGCAAGCATTTCCGACACAGGCTGCACCAAATCGGGGCCGAGCTGCCATACCTCCGGGTCGCGAGAATTGCGGCGCACCCCGGTGTCGCTCACATCGAAAACATAGTGCAGGCACGGTACGCTGCTGGACTGGTCTAACAGGGCGATTCCTTTAGAACCTCTGCGCACATAGCGGTTCATGCGGTTATTCCAAATGTCGAAGCTGGCGCAGGCGGTGGCATCAGGCCGCTGGGCGTAGATCATCAACTGGTCTGCAAAACTGTACTTGTACAGCCGGGATGCAGTGGTCAGGTAGTCCGTCCAGTTTTCCCAATATCGGGTCAGTTCCTTTGCCGTTTGCTGGGCGAGGTTAAGGTATTCTTGCGTTTTGTTTGGCATTTTGGCCTCCTTTCAGCTCTGTGGTAAACAAAAAAGCGAGCGGCCTTTTCAGGTCACTCGCTTATGGAATCTATGGTAGTTTATGGCGCACTTCGGCCTTCCGGTCTTGCTGCCTGCGGCTGATACGCCGTCTGCATAAGAGCGACACCTTTGTGCTGGCTGTAGACCTGCCCAGCGGCATCAACACGGATACCGGGGAGGTTGCCGAGGGTGCTGCCCATGCAGATTTGACCGTAACCTTCGACAGTTATAAGCCTTTGCATATGGCAGAAGCTTCTGCGCCGCTGTGCGGAAAAATCATCTGTGCTGACATTGGCATCCGATGAATGGCACCCGGAGTTTTGACGAAGGCTTGCCGCTGCGGAAAAATACCGGGAAACAAAAAATGCCCCCGGAGCTTGTTGCGGCTCTCCGGGGGCATCTTATGTGCGTTGTGCCTTGGCGCACACGACCGGCGTTTTACTCGATTGCAATCAGATTCGGGTTCTCAGGCAAAGCTTCGTCTGCTGAGGAGCAGGCAGCTCGACGTGCAGGACGCCATCCTCGAACTTTGCGTGGATGTCTTCCTTCTTCACATCGCCCACGTAGAAACTGCGTGCGCAGGTGCCGGAGAAGGATTCGTGCCGCAGATAGCGGCCCTTCTTATCCTTTTCGTCATTACTGTGGCTGCGCACTGCCTGAATGGTCAGGTAGCCGTCGTTCAGATCCATCTGAACGTCTTCCTTCTTGCAGCCCGGCAGGTCAACAGCTACTTCATAACCGTTGTCCGTCTGTTTGACATCGGTCTTCATCATGTTTGCACCACGCTTACCAAAGGTATCACGAGCCTCACGGTTCATCATACGTTCCAGTGCAGCGTCATTCCAGAACGGATCGAAGAAATCATCGAACAGGTTTTCATGGAAAACAGTCGGCATAAGCATAAACCATTCCTCCAATCCCGGCGTTCGGGTCGGGGCAAAAAATCTGAAGCGTCCACTCGGAAGAGCTTTCCGGGGAGTCTTGCGGCTCTCCTTTTTCCCTTCCTCCTGAGCACGCCACTGTTATAGCACTGCATTTTAGCACTGTCAATAGTAGAGTGCTAATATTCACAAAAAAATAATACTTTTGCAACAATATCTTGTATCTGTCTTTCCCCATTACCACAATGAGACAAAAATCAACACCGGGAGATGGAATCGCACACCGTTTTCTTTCCGGCTTATCCCATTTTGGCGCAAAAAAGCTAGGATTCAGTTGTTTTCCTGCTGCTTTGTATGATTTTTGCCATCGTTTTGCAGCCGCTTTTCCAGTGCGGACTGCTTGGCAAGAATGGCGTTTACTTTATCGTACAGGTCCTCGATCATGATCTCGGTCTTCAGGTTGACTTTATAGTCATTTTCCGCTCTGCGGCGGTCTTTTTCCTCCTGACGGTTCTGGCTCATCATGATCAACGGTGCCTGAATTGCCGCCACACAGGACAGTACCAGATTCAGCAGAATAAACGGATACGGGTCAAACGCTTTGGCAGCCAGCACCGTGTTGACCACCATCCAAAGAATCAGAACACCGGTAAAGGAAAAGATAAACGCCCAGCTTCCGGCAAATTTTGCAATGGAATCTGCTGCACGCTGCCCCAGCGTATACTTTTCTTTTTCGCTTTCAGGACTGACGGAAATCTTACTGTCTGCCAGCAGATTCAGCACTTCCTCATCGGTCATGTCGTGCCGGATGTCCTTGAGCACTTCTTTTAATAGTTTTCTGTTTTCCTTCATAACGGTCACTCCTCTCTCATGGATGTTCTTGGGTGGTAAACGGGAATTTATCAGTATCTCTTTTTGCATGTTTTGGGTATCGTTGCTTCATAACTCATATCAAGCAACATTTTGATTTTGTCATCTGATACGCTGCCATCCAGTGCAACAGTAATCCAGCTATCCTTGCTCATGTGATACGCCGGGAAGAAGCCGGGTTCCTCTCGTAGTGTGCCAATCAGAATTGGGTCACATTTGAAATCGACCACTTTCAGCATTTCTTCGCCTTGCAGCCCCAGCTTGTTCTTTGGTACATCCATAATCAGAGCAAACCACTTCCGATTATTACAATGCCGGAACACCTCATAATTCGGATATTTGAGCCACGGATAATCTGTCTCGGCGTTATATGTCTGATTCTAATTCTGCGCGTTTCATAACCTCACCTCTACAACTTCTAGCTTTCTGCATGTTACTATATAGTTTTGATTACCTGTTCTTCTGCATTTTGGCCGAGGGATAATCTCTTCGTTGAAAAAATAATTGACCACGATAGGCGGATCGTTGAACGGGCGTTTGATGGAATCATCATCCCGGACATACAGTAGCCCTTCCTCTTGGCAAAACTGCCGCATCTGCGCATCCAGCATTGACCAGTAGCTGCGTTCTTTTTTATTGTAAATGGTATCGTACAGCGGCAGCAGGTCTGGATGTTTTTCCGTTATATAGTCAAAAATCGTTTTCTTATAACCGCCCCGCAAGTTTAGGTTTTCCAGCCAGACCAAATTACATTGATTCTTCGCCCGGTGGATGATGGAGGGCAGGTCGGTGAGGCCGGGGAAAATCGGCGAGATAAAGCAGGTGGTGCGCACACCAGCATCATGGAATGCTTTCATAGCGGCCAGCCGCCGCTCAATGCTCACTGCATTGTCCATATCAGCGCGAAAATCTTCGTCCAGTGTGTTTGATCGACCAGGATACCCGCGCATTGGGGAATGTTTTAATGAGGTCAAGGTCACGCAGCACCAGGTCAGACTTGGTAGCAATACTGAGGCTACATTCGCTGCCCTGCATCTGCTCCAAAATGGCGCGGGTGCGGCAGACGGTTTCCTCCAGCGGCTGATATGGGTCGGTCACGTAACAGAGAAACAGTTCTTTCCCTGCATACCGCTCCGGGTGTTTGATTTCCGGCCAAAATTTAACGTCTATGAACTCTCCCCAGGCTCCGGGTGATTGGTAAAACGCTTCATAAAAGATGCGTAGCAATATTTGCAGCCGTGGCCACAGCCCACATAAGGATTGACCGAATAATCACTCACAGGCAAATTGGATTTTGTGAGGACGCTTTTTACTTCAACGTTTCAGAAGATTGGCTCCATTGTATGTATGCTCCTTTGATTTTGCTTATTTTTCACGGGACAGTTTCATCATATCCTTCATATCGGCAAAACCGATTGTTTGATACAGCGGCCTGCCTTTGTTTGAGGTTTCAAGATAAATTTTTGAAATATGCCGCTGACGAGCCTGCTCTACAAGCCACCTGACGATTCTGTTCCCTATGCCGTGTCCGCGAAACTGCGGCCGGGTATAAATGTTCATCAGGTAGGCACATTTCCCGTTTAGATTGTCCGGTGAGGGCATCTCATGATAGAGGCATATCCCGCCGCAGCCGACGATTTCCTCCCCTACGTAGGCAAAGCAGGCAATATGTCCGCCCTGCGGCAGTTCTGTTTGATAGTAGCGGCGATTTTCCGATTCCAGCTCTGTTACAGACCGCTCCGAGGGGATGGAGAATACCTCATGCAAGACTTCCATTCGCCATTGCATCAATACATTCAGGTCCTGGATCGTGGCCTGCCGGATCTGAATCTCCATTATAATGCCCCCGCTTTCATTACCACCGGCAGTTTCGACACATCCGGCTTACCGTTGACATTCAAAGGAATCTGCTTCATCTTCACAAAGAACTCTGGGATCATAAAGGAAGTCAAATTTTCAGACAGTTCTTTTTTTACTTCCGAGACTTTCAGCTTATTGTCGGAAGGCACCACATAGGCGGTCATATAGGACAGTCCATCCTCGTCTGTAAAAGCCCGGACAATAGCCTGCTGCACATCCTTGCACCGATAGAGCCGGGACTCCACCTCGGCAAGTTCCACCCGCTTGCCGTAAATCATGATCTGGTCGTCCTTGCGGTGCAGGAATGCAATGTTGCCATCCGGCAGGATATAGCCCAAATCGCCGCTGCGGTACATGGTGCTACCGTCCGGCTGCCGCTCAAAAGCTCTGTTTTCCTCGGCATGGTCGCCAATGTAGCCCAGAGATACACCGCCGCCATAAATGCAAATCTCACCCGTCTGCCCTTTGGCAACCTCGTTGCCAGACTGATCCAGAATCCTGATTTGCGCACCTAGTACAGGATGACCGATGGGATAGGTACCGTCCTCCAGCACAGTTCCACTATTACAACGGTAATAGGAGGCGCAGACCGTTGTCTCGGAGGGGCCGTAGGTGTTGTAAACCTCTGCTTTGTTCAGCAGGTGATCCACATAAACGCCCCGCAACACATCGCCGCCGCTGATAAGCAGCCGCAGAGAGGACGGAATGACAGACAGGTGGTTCATTTCTGCCAGCAGATACGGAAAGCCGCTGATCATAGTCACATGGTGGCGTTCCACAAAAGCATCAATGCATGGATGTCGGCCTTATCCTCGTCAGCGGGGATGGCCAGAGCGGCACCATTCAGCAGACTGGTGAACACTTCCTCCACAAAGATGTCAAAAGAACAGACGGAATATTGCAGCATGACATCACCGGGGCCGGGATGGAACTCGTTGGCAAAGGCACGGACATAATGGCAAACATTGCGGTTGGTGACACAGACACCTTTGGGCCGCCCGGTGGTACCTGACGTATACAGCACATAGGCGGGGCGTTCCGGGTCTTCGATGGCGTTGCGCTTCCAGGAGGGCGTCTCCACGCCGCAGATCTCACAATCTGTATAGCGGATGGGGAAACTGCTCAGTTTGGGCGCAAAGGCGTGTTCCGTCAGCACAAAATCCACCTGTGCCTCGGTCATCATGTCATGGATGCGCCCGGTGGGAAAATCCGGCTCGGCTGGGACATATCGGCCGCCGCATTTGAGTACCGCCAGAATCGAGGCAATCATCTCGGTTCGGTGACGCATGACGATGCCGATGCTGTGTACTTCCTGCGGAAAGCTGCACGTGATCATATCCACCATGTTGGACAGCTCTCCAAAAGTCATGGTGCGGTCGTTTTCAATGATAGCCGGGGCATTTTCATGTTCTTTAACTACCTTCTGAAAAAGCGAATAGATCGTATCCATCGTTTTATCTCCTTGTCGGTTTATCTATTTAATATCCAGTGAATGCCAGCGCTGTGCGCTTGTTGCACGCCTGATAGTGGCTGCCACTGTTCAGTACGAAGGTGGTTTCGATGCCTTTCCCGTGGCACAGTGTTTCTATCTCCTGCGTATTCTGCTGCACAACGTTCAAATCGGATTATCGGTGGAGCTCTCCTTGTCTCCGAGAGAAAAATACAGACAGTCAGGTTTGCGCTTCATCTCATGGGAGCACACCATATTCCATGATGCCCTCAAA
>ENA-OQAA01000442-OQAA01000442.1-human-gut-metagenome-genome-assembly--contig:-NODE-442-length-28801-cov-2.166248_pt1 | contig 28801 bp, 36 predicted proteins | sample MGYA00242489_ERZ504515 | MGnify/ENA primary metagenome ERZ504515 (study PRJEB26092, sample SAMD00036237) | human gut metagenome | host: Homo sapiens | study: EMG produced TPA metagenomics assembly of... | reverse complement strand
GCAAAATGAGTTTTTGAAGAAAATAGTATTCTATTCAATAACCTCTCCTAAAAATCCTAAACCTCGTTGTTGGGTAAAATGGTTTGTCAATCCTTGGATCCATAAGAAAGGAAAAGGAGCTATCATTCGAAGGAGAAGATCCCGTATTGATGTATTCCCTTGGAATCAGTTCACGGTAGGTAAAAATTCCCTCATTGAGGATTTCACGACCATCAACAATGGGGCAGGCGATGTTATCATAGGCGACAACGCCCGTATTGGAATCGGTTCGGTGGTGATTGGTCCCGTACGATTCGGAAATAAAGTCGGATTAGGTCAGCACGTTTTCATCTCCGGTTTTAATCATGGATATGAGGATGGAAATGTGGATTCCAATGAACAACCTTTAGTAAAGAAAACTGTAGTAATAGATGAAGACTCCCATATTGGAGCAAACTGTGTAGTCGTAGCAGGTGTCCATATTGGTAAGAGATGCCAGATCGGAGCTGGAAGCGTAGTAACTAAGGACATTCCAGATTACTCCGTTGCTATAGGTAATCCCGCTAGAGTTATCAAACGTTATGATATTAACAAACAAAAATGGATAAGAATCTAGTTAGCGTAATCATACCCCTATATAATACCGAGGAGTTCGTAGAAGAGGCGGTAAGATCTATCATGTGCCAGACTTTACGAGAAATAGAGATCATTGTTATAAATGACGGCTCAACAGATAACAGTCTATCTATCATAAAACGCCTAGCTGATGAAGATAAACGTATCCGAATTTATACACAGTATAACCAAGGGCCATCAGTCACCCGAAACAAAGGCTACGAATATACCCAAGGTAAATACGTTTATTTTATGGATAGTGATGATTATCTGGAGCCAGAAGCCTTAGAAACATGCTATATTAAATGTGAACGACAGGCTTTAGATTTCGTTTTTTTTGATGCGGACATATTAAACAAGGAAAAACATAAAAACATATCTTTAAACTATCAACGAAAAGATTGTACAAATCCGGAGTTAGTATATCAAGGCCCATATATCTTAAAACTCCTAATAGATCATAAGGCATATTCTCCATCCCCATGTCTTAATTTCATAAGAAGAGAATACCTAACAGAGATCCAACTCGATTTTCTTCCCGGAATCATCCATGAAGATCAATTATTCACATGCTTGTTATATTTACAGGCCCAAAGAGTATCCTCCATACACAAGGATTTCTTCAAACGTAGGCTACGGGAAGACTCAATCATGACCAGTAAGTTCTCAATGCGAAACATGGAAAGTTACTTTACGATAACTGCCCATTTAAGCAAATTCGCGGACTCACACCCAATGTTCCGTGAAATAATCGACTTATATTTATCAAGAATGCTCAACGCCGCAGTATGGCTATCCTATAAAATACCCTTTAAAGATCGCTTGAAAATAGCCAGACGATGTCTAAAAGAATATAGGCAATACGTGACAACAAAAAATCTAATAGTTTTATTATTCAAATCATTCCTATAAAAACAAAAGAAACTATGGCATCCATAAAAAAAGAATTAATATCAGGAGTATTATATACGGCCATATCCAAATATTCCGGAATAATTATTTCTCTGGTTGTCACCGGAATATTAGCACGCTTAATTGCCCCCGAAGAATTTGGTATAGTAGCAATAGCAACTGTAATTATTTCTTTTTTGGTATTTTCAGTGACCTAGGTATTGCGCCCGCTATTATTCAAAATAAGGATTTAACAGGCAAAGATCTTAACAGAATATTCTCTTTTACCTTATGGTTGGGAATCATGATATCTATTCTTTTTTTCCTATGCTCTTGGCCCATTTCTTTTTTTTATAAACAAAAGACATTACTGACAATATGCCAACTACTATCCATCAATTTATTTTTTGCTTCGGCAAACATCGTTCCTAACGCACTCCTATTCAAGAATAAGGAGTTTAAGTTTATCGCATATCGTAGCTTAACTATCCAATTTATTGGAGGAAGCATAGCCATCAGTGCCGCCATCGCAGGTGCCGGACTATATGCATTAGTCATTAATCCTATTTCTCCAGCATTCTCTTATTTATCATATCATATCGGAAAAACCCTCAAAAGTTACAATATACATTCGGTCTGGATTCGGTCCAAAAGATATTCAGTTTCTCAGCCTATCAATTTTTATTTAATGTAATTAATTATTTCAGCAGAAACCTTGATAAATTATTAATCGGAAAATACATGAATATGAATGCCCTAGGGTATTACGAAAAATCATATCGGCTAATGATGCTTCCTTTGCAAAATATAACCCATGTGATCTCTCCTGTCATGCATCCAATCTTTTCCGGTTTTCAAGATGACTTGCATAAGCTAGCGGATTCATACGAGAAGGTTATTCATATTCTAGCCTTTATTGGTTTACCCCTGTCTGCGTTATTATGGTTTTCCGCAAGGGAAATCACTCTCATTTTGTTTGGGGATCAATGGATGCCCTCCGTTCCGGTATTCCAGATATTATCTATATCTGTTGGTATACAAATAATATTATCAACATCCGGCTCTATTTTCCAAGCGCCAACGACACTAAAAGTTTATTCATTTGCGGCGTATTCTCCACTTTATTAAACGTATCTGGCATTGTAATAGGGATATTTGTATTTAAAACGCTCGAAGCGATCGCATGGTGCATTACTATCACATTTACGATCAATTTCATCCAATGCTATATATGGATGTATAAAGTGACATTAAAGCGTAATGTGAAAATCTTTATCCGACAATTTTTATCACCTATTGTATTAACAAGTATTTTGATACTCTTACTATGGCCTATATATGAGATATCATACAAGATGACTGAGCTAGGAAGCTTATCCGTTAAGATTCTGTTAGCTATATCTTTTTCTTCCATATATATACAATTAAGTGGAACTTATGATATTATTAACCTACTTAAATCCAAGATACAGAAATGAAAGCTTTATTCCTGATATTTCACGGTCTTAATCCTGCTAATGGGATCAGCAAGAAGATCTACTACCAAGTCAATGCCTTAAGAGCATGTGGCATTGATACGAGACTCTGTTACCTAAATAGTCTAACGGCAGGAAATTGAGAATGATAGACTCCGAGGTACTACAAGATTATGGAGCAGGGTTCAAGGGTAAAATACTGAAAAGGATAGAATATTCTTCAATCGTTGAATATGCGAAGAAAGAAAATATTAGTTTTATTTATATGCGATCTGATCATAACGCTAATCCATTCACGATTCATATGGTTCATCAAATGCGTAAAGCGGGGATAAAGGTTGTAATGGAAATACCAACTTATCCTTATGACCAAGAATATATAGGTTTCTCTCGTCGGAAATTACTATTTATAGATCAATGTTTCCGTCATTCCTTGGCCAAACAATTATGCGGGATCGTGACTTTCTCCGACTATAAGACCATATTCGGCATTCCCACTATACAAATATCGAACGGCATTGACTTCTCGCAAATTAAATTGAAACAACAGGTCAACGATACAAACAAGGAACTTCACCTAATAGGAGTAGCGGAGATTCATTACTGGCATGGATTTGACCGTCTGGTTAAAGGTCTGGCTGATTATTATGATTCACATCCCAATTACAAAGTCTTTTTCCATATTGTAGGAGATTTCTTCGGGCAACGAGAAAAAGATGATATCCTTCCAATCATCAAACAGCATAAATTAGAGAACTACGTAACCCTTCACGGCGCTAAGCACGGCGAAGAGCTTGACCGGCTTTTTGAGAAAGCAGACATGGCCATCGGTAGTCTTGCACGGCATCGTAGCGGTATCACCCATATTAAAACATTAAAGAACAGGGAATATGCCGCCCGGGGCCTTTCTTTTATTTACTCTGAGACAGATAGCGACTTTGAGAATAAACCGTATATACTTAAAGTGCCCGCAGATGAAACCGCCATCGATATAAACTCATTAATACATTTTTATGAAAAGCAAATCTCTTTCTCCCCTTGAGATCAGGGAATCAATTCGATCTCTCTCATGGGAAACTCAAATGAACAAAATAATTAACTCTATAAAAATCTCATAAGAAAAAAACATGGTTATTCCTTCGCAAAAAGGTAAGACGCCTTCTTTTTCCTATGATATTTGTAGGGAGCACTTACTATACATAAATAATATTCACATGACTAGAATTCACGAGTTATAGGCCATTATCTACAAATATATTTTAGTGTCTAGAATCAGCCTCAAGGCTGCACAATCACTCATAGTTTATTAAAATATTCAATCCCTAAAAAAATATCTATTTTCCAATTAACATCACATAATAATCCTCCATAAATTTAGCTATTACTATCTAAATAAAGCGTACTATAACACATGTTTGTAAACATTTAATATCTTCGTATATATTTTGTTTTATCGCAATTTTATTCCGATCTTTGCAGAGATTTAAACAACAATTATAAATCCTCACGATCTTCATAAAAAAAGAGTGGAATATTTATTCATTCATGATTTACGGCCATTGTGAAAAAACGATCTAAATGAAATGGTTCTTCAAAAAAGACGGAAACGACACGTTCTATTTAAATCTTTTAATAACTCCCTTGTATATTTATATATAGCGGTGCGAAATCGTGGCGAAAAAAAGCAACGATTCCAAGCTTATCCGCTAAGGATTAAGAAGTTCAGAGTTTGATCTAGAATGCGATTCAGAGTACGATATTTATTAACACGCCCTAAAGGGGTATAATTCAAAACATTATGTATAAACTATTCAACACGGATGAGCTACGGAAGAACGGCTACATCCGCTATCCCAGAGTTTTCTTGGATATGCTCATAAGAAATTGTTGCAAGGGAAAGCGGATCCCGACGCAAATAGGGATCATGCTGTACCTGTACAGCAAAGTCGCCTATAGCCCTTACCAATGTCCATGGAAAAATGACACATACACCATCCAGAAAGGGCAATGTATCGTGAAAATACCCGAGCTGGCCACTTATCTTGGCTGCACGGTCTATGCCATACGGAAAGGATTGGAAGAGCTAGAACAAAGCAGCGTGATAACCAAGAAAAAACTAGATCACGGTATGGCGGTGGAAATTATCAATTATCAGTCGTTCATACTAAACAAAACATCTTATGGCAAATAAGAAAACGCTAACCCCTACCTCCCTCCCCGCCAGCCTCACGCTACCCGAAGAGCGGAAAGCGGAGAAAGCCCTGCTCTTCGGGCTGCTGGCCTCACGCAAGAGCCTTCCCGAGATCGCCTTCAGGATAAGGCCCGAGATGTTCACCCACCCGGATATCGCCTTGGCGATAGAGGCCTACCTCAGCCTTCACGGGAAGGGGGAAGGAACGGATATACTCTCGGTGGAGAAAGAGATACGGAGGCTCTCGCCGGAGAGGGCCGGGCAACTGCCCGACCTCTTCGAGCTGGCCCGGCAAGACGGCTACATGGAGGTAGGCGGAGAGTTCGTACGGCAGCATTGCCAGTACATAAGGGAGGCCTTCGTGGCAAGGCGGCTTATCCTGAGGTGCCACGAGCTGGCGCATAAGGCGGCGGCCGACGACCGGGATACGCAAAAGCTGATATCGGAACTGGGAACGGTGGCCGATGAACTGGGCGAGCAGCTCTCCCTCACCCACGAGATACCGGACATGCCTACCGCCACCGCCGAGGCCATGGCACGGGTACGGGAGATACGCGAGCGGGTAGCCCGGGGCGGTACGGCGGGCATACATACCGGGCTGGGGGGACTGGACAGGCTTATGGGAGGGTTGCGGACAGGCTCGCTCCACGTGTTCGCCGCCCGCCCGGGCATGGGAAAGACGGCCTTCGCCCTTTTCATGGCGGTGAACGCCGCCAAGCAAGGGGTACCGGTTTGCGTCTACAGCCTGGAGATGTCGAGGGAACAGCTGATCTTCAGGATGCTGGGACAGATAGCCGACGTGGAGCCTTCGAAGATCACCAAGGGAACCGCCACCGAGGAGGAGATGAGAGCCTTGGAGGAGGCGAGCCGGCAGCTGAAAGAATTGCCGATATGTATCAACCAACGCTCGGACATCCAAATAGACGAGATACGCTGCGACATCTCCCTCAGGAGGCGGCAAGGGAAGTGTTCCCTCGCCATCATCGATTACTTGCAGCTAGTAAACCGGGACGACAAGGGGCAGACCCCAAACGAGGCCATCTCGAACATCACCCGCAAGGCCAAGATTACGGCGATGGACGAGGAGATACCGATCGTGCTGCTCTGCCAGCTGAACCGCAATTGCGAGACGAGGGGGACCTACTCCTTCAGGCACCAGCTATCCGACCTCCGGGACTCCGCTCTATCGAGCAGGACGCCGATACGGTGGCCTTCATCAGCCGCCTCTCCGTGGTGAACATACACGAGGACCCGGATACGCACCTGCCTACCCGGGGGAGGGGCACGATCCTGCTGGCCAAGAACCGCCAAGGCGAGCTGGGACACGTGCGCTTCATGCACAACGAGGGCGTGACCTCCTTCTGGGACGACACCCAGCCGGCATGCGTCCGCAAGGCCCGGGCGGCGGAGCCTAAACCGAAGGGAAAGGGCCTCTTCGAATGCTGACAGACGATACGCTGCGCAAGGTGCGGGAGACGGCCCGCATCGACGAGGTAGCCTCCGGTTACCTCACGCTACATCGCTCGGGGAAGGACTTCGTGGCGCTGTGCCCGTTCCACGACGAGCGGCATCCCTCCTTCCGCGTCTCCCCGGCGAGGAACATCGGGAAGTGCTTCAGTTGCGGCGAGGCGGCGGACCCGATACGGCTCGTGTGCCACATGGAGGGATGCGGCTTCGAGGAGGCAGTACGCTACTGGCACGCAAATACAATATCGAGGTGGAAGAGACCGCTGCCGCTGGTCGTGAGCGGCGGCGGGACGAGCGGGAAGCGTTGTTGCTGGCGAACGCCTCGTTCGCTAGCGGCCTGCTACCGGGCCACCCCGTAGGTACGGCACGTACGATAGAGGATCGCCATGGGCTGGAAGAGACCTACCGCGGCTTCGGCGTGGGACTTTGCCCGCCCGACGTCCCCCAAGTGTTCCGCCCCTTCCTAGGCCGGCTCATCTTCCCGATACACACCACCGGGGGACAGGTGGCCGGGTTCGCCGGACGGAGCCTTACCCCGTCGGAGAAGGGGCGGAAATACGTCAACTCCCCCGACAGTCCTGCCTACCACAAGGGGCATATCCTCTACGGCCTGCACAAGGCGGTGAAGGCCGTTCGCTCCGAGGGGCGAATCCTGCTTTGCGAGGGATACAAGGACGTGCTCGCCTTCCACGCCTGCGGCATACGGTACGCCGTGGGGCTATGCGGCACGGCGCTCACCGAGGAGCATATCCGGGCGATACGGAGGCTGGCCGGGCAGGTGACGCTCTCTCTCGATCCCGATCCGGCGGGACGGCAGAACACGGTCCGGTGCGCCCATATGCTCCTGTCCGAGGGATGCGCCGTCAGCCTGCTTCCCCTGCCCGACGGCATGGACCCGGACGAGGTGTACCGCCGGAAAGGGAGCGACGACTGGCACGCCTAGCACGGAGGTACCCTCGATTACCTCTCCTACCGCATCCGCCAAGCGGCTTCCCGCCCTCACACGGACACCGCCGCCATCAACGAGACGTTGGGCGAGATCGGCCTCCTCTCCTCCCCGCTGGCCGTGTACCGAAGGATCGGGGAGCTATCCGGAGCGACGGGAATACCGATAGAGGTACTACGGCAGGAAATCTCCGTCGCCACAGGCCCGAAAAACGTACCGGTACCGGTGCCGAAGAAGGAAGCCGCAGGCCTCACGCCCGCCCTGCCACGAGAAAGGACGTTACTGCGTTTTTGCCTCACGCACCATGACCGGATGTTCTACGACCCGACGGAAACGGGATTTCCCTGCCCGCATGGGTCTCCGGCGAACTGGCGGACAACGAGCTTCCCCTAGAAGACCCGGAGCACGCCCGCTTGCTCCACCTCCTCGCCGAGGGCAAGCACCCGGACGGGATAGCGGACGAGCGGCTCTCCGCCCTTGTCCTCTCCCTCCGGGCCTCCGCACCGCAAGATACCGGGCCGGTACCGGACGAACGGCTTCCCGGCGAGACCCGCTTCCAAGTGCTCCTCTACGGCGAGTCCTTCGCACGCCGGAAGTTAGCCCGGGCCTTGGAGTCCGTCCGCACGGCGGCGACACCCGAAGAGCGCCTGCGCCTACAAGCCACGCTCGAGAATCACTTCGCCCTAAGCGACCGTATCGCCCGGGAATTGCAAAGCCAAAGTATCCTGCCGGAGGGGATATAGGGGGAGACAAAAAAAACTACCGTGTTTGGCGCCGAACACTATTGCGTTGGGAAGCCAACACAGTAGTATCCGAAGCCAAACACAGTAGTGTCCGGACCGGAAATACGATAGTCCTTTTATTTCATGCTATCCAACCAACGCTTGCCGGATGGCGTGTACATCCAAACGATAAACACCACAAGTATCAATAGCATTACCCCGAAAAGAAATGTCAATGGATTCATAGCTCTTTATTATTTCAAGATTTTATTACCACAGAAAGCTAACCCGACAGAGAACAAGATCCCTACCATGAACATTCCAATCATACTTATCTCTATCTTTTCCGATTGGAATAACATAGCTATTCCACCCAGCACCAATGCCGTGAACGTCAGTTTTGACAAATCGTAAAAATATTTGCCCAACGTCTCACGCTGGCACTTCGCCCGTTCACGGGACTCACCTCTCACGTCTCGCCGCTTGTCTTTCTCTTTCATACCGTAAATTTTTCATGTCAATCGAATTTTGATTGGGCAAACATACGCTTATTTCGTTAGAAAACCAAGCGTTATTCACTCAAAATCCACCTCTTTACCCCCATTCACCCGACCTCGCCCCCTTCGTCCCCGTTGACCGGAATCCCACCGGCGGCATGTCGTACCTTTACGACGTAATCAATAAAACACCAGACATTATGCCGATCAAGTACCGATTAGTCTTACGAAAAGACATGACCAAGGGAGCCGCCGCCGGCTCCAAGTTGTATTACGCCGTGAACAAGTCCACCGGCACCTGCGATTTCGAGGAGCTGTGCGACCAGATCGCCGACCGCAGCACCGCCTCCCGGGGCGACGTGCAGGTCGTGGTAGACGGCCTCCTCTACATCCTCAAGCAACGCCTCCAGAAAGGGGAGACCGTCCAGCTGGGCGATCTCGGCCACTTCCAAGCCGTGATCGGCAGCAAGGGCACCAAGCTGGAGTCCGACTTCAACGCCTCCCTTATCAAACGTCCCCGGATCGTCTTCCGTCCGAGCGTGACGCTAAAGAGCGTCACCGGCCTCGCCAAGTTCGAGAAGATCGTGCCCGACGCACCCGCCCCGGGAGGAGGCGACAGCGAATCCCCCGACGAAATCTGACTCAAGGCTCCCCTAGATGAGAAACGATGCACTCCCGCTGACGGGGCGATAAGATCCGTTGGCGGGGATGCCATCCGCACTCCTCCAGCCGCTCCATCAACTTTCCGCTGACACGTATCCACCGGGACAGCTTATCCGAGGCTTTCTTCTTCGACAATAAGGGAAAATAACTCATCGCTATATCACAAAAATAATAGGCGCCGACACCGGTCTCCCGCTTTTCCATACTGATGCTGTTTATTTATTAACTTATTCAAAGATAGTAATTTAAGATTAATTTCCCAAGAAAAATCAAACCATAATTCATCGTATATATCATGAAACAAGCCTATATCTCCACCCACCTTGCCGACGCCCAGTCCGCCGGCGACCGCTTCCACCTAACCCCCATCATCCTCCTTGCCCAAGCCGCCCTAGAAAGCGGCTGGGGCACCTCCCGCCTAGCCCGTGAGGCCAACAACCATTTCGGCATCACGGCTACGGGGCGAGCAACGCCTTCTGGCACGGGGGCCGCGTCACCGCCCGATACAAGCGGGGCGAGTTGCTGTTCCGCCGCTACGACTCGGCACGCAACTCCTACCTCACTTCGCCCGCCTCCTCGTCTGCTCCTACCCGCAGGCCGCCGCCATGAGCCGTTTCCCCGCCGACTACGCCAAGGCCATCGCCTACAGCCCCTACATCAGCGAGCTGAACGGTGACAACCGGGAGCGCTACCGGGAGACGCTGGTACAGCTCTGCCGCGAGATCGAACCGATTTACTCATCCCTAAAAAACAACAATTGATATGAATAAGATACGACAAATACTAGCCTTCGTCCGCAGTCTGCTGGATTTCTTGCTAAACCTAGGATCTCACACGCCCCAAAAACAACCGCCCCATGACACGACCGACACTCCCACGGAGCCCACGCCCCCCTTTCCCCCACTTCCGCCTGCTCGCCTTGGCCAGCCTCTTCCTGCTGGCGGCACTCTCCCTCCTGCTAGACATGCGGGAGGCGGCGTTGGCGGCTATCGGGGCGATACTCTCGCTCTCGTCCACCCCTCGCCCGGCCCCTTGAACCTGCTGGCTGGGGCTGATACTCTCGGCGGCGCTGAGCTCGCTGGGAAAGATATGGCCCCCTTAGGTGAGAAAAAAACGGCAGAATCAAACTCTTATTGAAAATTATAAGTACTTTTGTAAAAAAAAGCGAATGCACTTGTTGATCTACATAGATATCGCCCTATTCATTTTCATCGCCTTTTTCATAGGCTATGACCTATTTTTTACGTTGGCGTCCTTTTTTCGGAGGAGGCACCGGAAGCACCGGAGCATACGGCTCCAGAAGTTCGCCGTCATCTTCGCCGCCTATAAGGAAGACCAAGTCATACAGGAATCCGTGGAGCGCATCCTCCTGCAAGACTATCCGGCGGACAAATACCGGGTGATCGTGGTATCGGACCATATGCGGGAGGAAACGAACCAAGCGCTCGCCAAGCTCCCGATCGAGCTCCTCACGCCGGATTTCAAGCATAGCATGAAACATAAGTCCATCACCTACGCCTTGGAATACCTGAAGGGGGGAATCGATAAGGTCGTCATCCTCGATGCCGACAACCTCACGGATACGGATTTCCTGACCCGGGTCAACGATATCACGCAAGACAACATCGCCCTGCAAGCGCACCGTACCCTCAAGAACGACAATACGCCGATAGCGGTATGGGACGGTATCTCCGAGGAGATCAACAACACCATCTTCCGCAAGGGGCGGGTCAATGTCGGGATCTCCTCCTCCTTGATAGGCTCCGGCATGGTATTCGACTTCGGATGGCTGAAATCCCACATGCCCCAATGCGGCACTTTCGCCGAGGACAAGGAGCTGGAGATCTATCTCGCCACGGAAAATATCTTTGTCGATTACGCCGAGGACATCCTCGTGTACGAGAGAAGACCTCACGCCAAGAGGTCATGGCACGGCAAAGATCCCGCTGGTTCCATGCCCAACTGCTGGCATTCTCTTTGATCATACGGCATCTCGACCTCCGTACCCTCAACTGGAATTATATGGACAAGGCGGTCCAATGGTTCCCGCTCCCGAGAATATTAAAACTGATCATCCCGTCCCTCCTCGCCTTGGCATGGAGCCTCACGGTTTTCCCGCTTGCCCTGAAATGGTATGGGCTAATACTGGTCAGCATCTTAACGTATACGCTGGCTATCCCCCGGAAGATGCATACACGGAAACTTTACAGGAATCTGTCGAAGCTTCCCTTCCTTTTTTCATCTTGACAAAAGGATATATAGCCTCATTCATCCGGATAAAAAACAAGGATACGAGCTTTCAGAGCACTCCACATGACATAACGATAAAAAAAGAAGAAAGCCATGATTAAAAAAGTCTCCATTATCACTATCAATTATAACGGGTTGAAAGATACCGTCGAGATGATAGAATCCTTGGCTATCCATGAGACTTATCCTCATGAGATCATTGTCGTAGACAACGCTTCTACCGACCCTCTGGAACATAAGCTTCTCCAATCCAAGTTCCCAGACATACAGGTTATACGGAGTGAGAAAAACCTTGGATTCGCCGGTGGTAATAACTTGGGAATATCATATGCCACAGGCTATTATTTATTACTTCTTAACAATGATACAATCATTACCCAACCATTCCTAAAAGCATTAGTAAATAGACTGGACAGCAATCCTCGAATAGGATGCGTCTCTCCTAAAATAGCTTGTTGGCCCGAAAAAGAACGTTTACAATACGCAGGTTCCACACCAATGAGCCACATAACGCTCCGGAACACCTCCATTGGCTATGATCAGTTAGACCAAGGACAGTTCGAAGAAGCGCATGAAACCTCATTCGCCCATGGAGCTGCCATGGCAGTCAAGGCGATTGACATACAAAAATTCGGGAAAATGCCAGAATTCTACTTCCTTTATTATGAAGAGTTAGATTGGTGTACTCAAATTCAAAAGACTGGATCCTCTATTTGGTTTGAGCCCAAAGCTATAATCTATCATAAGGAAAGCGCTAGTGTGGGTATTGAGAGTCCTTTGCGTATATATTATCACACCCGAAATCGTCTCATATTTGCCCAGCGCATTTTATCAAAAAAAAGAATTCGTATATGTTCATATATATATCAAACGACATTTGCTCTTTGCAAAAAGATTCTAATATTTACGATTCAAGCAAAATTCCATCTTATTCCATTTTTGTTTAAAGGAATAAAAGATGGTATTTATTTCATAAACAATAACTCAAAATAACAAAGTTATGTATAAAGTTTCTTTAGCAATACCTATTTATAACGTGTCTCTATTCGTAGAAAGAGCGTTACTATCCGTATTAAACCAAACATATGATAATATAGAATATTTAATAGTAGACGATAAAGGGCAAGATGATTCCATGGACATTGTCCATAGAATTATTAAAGATCATCCAAGAGGAAAGGATGTCCGTATCATCGAGCATCCGTATAATATTGGCCTTGGGGCTACAAGAAATACTGCCATCGATAATGCGCAAGGCGAGTATCTGTTTTTTATGGATAGTGACGATGAGATCATCCCTACATGCATAGAAATTCTCGTACATAAAATGCAAGAACATCCTGTTGATTTCATCGCAGCATCACACATGAAGAAAGATCTCTCAGGAAAGACCTACCCTACTTATACGTATAGCCCGATTTTAATCCAAGGAGATGATTTACCAGTCGCACAATATCGATATGCACAAAACAATGATATATATGTAATGAGCTGGAACAAACTTTATAATTTAAACTTTTTAAAATCCCATAATATACAGTGTATACCTCATCAACTGGTAGAGGATTGCTGGTTCACATATCAAGTTATTATATCCGCAAAGTCTTGCCAATTAATATCCGATCAAACCTTGTATTATACTATAAATCCAGAATCCACAACCTCAAAGATCAAGACACAAGGGCATTCGATGAAATTAAGTATCAGCTACGCAGAAATAGAAAAAACAAAAAGAGCCTATATAGCCCACTTAAGAGCACACTCAATTTATCCCTGTTTGCTCTTCGATACCATGTTCATGGGCCTATATCATGCCTACAGAATATTATGCGTAGATAACAAAATGGAAAAACAAGAAAGGAAAAAACTCGCATGCTCTTTATTAACTCGAAATTTCCAACTACCTAACCGAATTATCTGTAGTACCTCTTACCTTCGTTTTCTTGCTATATACATTTTTTACAGTTTACCTATAAACTATAAAAAATCAATTTGGTGAATTTAGCCATCAAATTTAAAATCAAGGATATACTTCAAAAATGGTTTCACTTTCAATTAAATAGATTTTATGGAAAAGAGCTGTCAAGTCATTGAGATCCTCTTCTGGATCGGGATCGGGATCGTTTTCTATACCTATCTGGGGTATGGGATCGTATTATACCTTATGGTAAAGATCAAGGAGCTGTTCGTTAAACCCCGGCTCCCCCGCCTTCCCGAGACACTACCGGAGGCCACGTTGCTGATAGCCGCCTACAACGAGGAGGCGATCGTGGCGAGCAAGATGGTGAATTGCAGACAACTGGATTATCCGGCGGATAAGCTGAGACTGGTCTGGATCACCGATGGAAGCAATGACAACACGAATGAAAGACTGAAAGAGTACCCGGAGGTCACCGTACTGTACCAACCGCGGCGACAAGGAAAGACCGCCGCCTTGAACCGAGCCCTCCCCTACGTCAATACCCCCTACGTCATCTTCACCGACGCCAACACGATGCTGAACAAGGGCGCCATCAAGGAGATCATACGCCAGTTCAGCGACCCACGGGTAGGCTGCGTGGCCGGAGAGAAACGGGTAGAGATACAAGCCGAGCAAGGAGCCACCGCCGGAGAAGGCATATACTGGAAATACGAGTCCGCCCTCAAGCGACTGGACTACCGCCTATACTCCGCCGTCGGAGCGGCAGGCGAGCTCTTCGCCATCCGTACCTCCCTCTTCGAGCAGATGCCCCCGGATACCCTGCTGGACGATTTCATCCTCTCCCTGCGCATAGCATGAGAGGCTACAAGATCGCCTACAGCAAAGAGGCGTACGCCCTCGAGAGCGCCTCCCTGAACATGCGGGAGGAGGAGAAACGTAAAGTACGCATATCGGCCGGAGGATTGCAATCGGTATGGCGGCTACGGGGATTATTGAATATCTTCCGGTACGGGATACTGAGCTTCCAATACATCAGCCACCGGTACTGCGCTGGACGCTGACGCCGGTCGTGCTCTTCGCCCTCCTGCCCCTCAACCTGCTCCTTGCCTGTACCGGGCATACCCTTTACACGGTCATCCTTGCCCTGCAATTAGCGTTTTACCTGCTGGGATACTTGGGTATAAAATGGAAAAACGGAACATCCGGAACAAGCTATTATTCATTCCTTATTACTTTTTATTCATGAATATCAATGTCATACGAGGATATAGCTATCTCGCTAAGCATAAAGGCACAGGCGCTTGGGAAAAAGCCAAACGAGGCGCGGGATAAAAAAAATAAAAAAAATAGATGGATAAATAGTCGTTATATGTCGACTTTAATTAATACTTTTGCGCTATTGATACTATTTGAATATCAAAGAAAACTAGAACACAATTTAGAATACAATGGATAAATTGGCCTCAGAGTATAAAGTTCTTATCGTAGATGATGTCCCTACAAACGTCATGCTAGTACAAGCCATACTGAAGAAAGAGGGATATACGCTTTTGACTTGCGACAGCGGGACAAAAGCGCTACGCATAGCTAACGAGAAACACCCAAATCTGATATTACTCGATATCATGATGCCTGAGATGGACGGATATGAGGTCCTCCAGCATCTGAAAAGCAATCCCGAGACTACGGATATACCCGTGATTATCATGTCCGCCCTAAGCGATATGCAAAGCATCGTGAAAGGTTACCAATTGGGCGCCACCGAATACGTCACAAAGCCTTTCCAACGTGAGGAGCTGGTGAAGAGGGTGGCCCACCGCTACGAGCTTTACAGCATCAAGCGCATCAAGGCCGAGCTGGAGAACACGATCGAGTCTAGGGATACGCTATACTCCGTTATCGCCCATGACCTGCGTTCCCCGCTAGGCTCGTTGAAAATGATGAATAACGCCATCTTGATGATGGTGGACAAGGAGCGGGTAGGCGACGAGGTGTACGAGATGATCCAGATGATGAACAAGACCTCCGAGGAGATCTTCCTCTTGCTGGACAACCTGCTGAAATGGGCCAAGAACCGCTTGAACAAGCAGCACGTATATAAGCAACAGACCGACATAAACAGTATCATCGACAGTACCGCCGAGATGTATATCCCGATGGCGGCGCAAAAAGGCGTGAAGATTATCCTAGAAAATCTGGATAAAGAGCTGGTAGCTGGTCGATATCGATATGCTCAAGACGATTATCCGTAACCTGATCTCTAACGCCATGAAGTTTAGTTTCGAGGGGGGCACGATCACCTTATCCTCACGCTCCGAGGGGGATTTCGTAACCGTTAGCGTGAAAGATACCGGCAAGGGCATCAAGAAAGAGGATCAAGACAAGCTCTTGAAACAAGACTCGCATTTCACGACCTACGGGACGAAGAACGAGAAAGGCTCCGGTCTGGGATTGATGCTTTGCAAGGACTTCGTGGAGCTTCATGGAGGAAAGCTTTGGTTCGAGTCCGAGGGCGAGGGCAAAGGAACGACCTTCCTGTTCTCGATGAAGGCGCTGAACCAAGAGGCATAGCCGATCGACGTACCGCCTGTCTCTACCGATCGTAGACAAGTGTCGTACAAACAAACTAAATATTTCGTATATTTGCATCCCGGATTAATATCCGGGATTTTTTTGTGTGCCGAGGTGACATTAGGTACATTATTATTTATCGTATAAACATTATTATCGTATGTATACCGTAATTAAACGTATGGAGATCTCCGCTTCCCATAGCTTGAGATTGTCCTACCCCAGCAAATGTGAGAATCTACATGGTCACAATTGGATGATCACGGTTTATTGCCGCTCCAAGGAATTAAACGCCGATGGCATGGTAGTCGATTTCAGTCATATCAAGAGATCGGTGAAATCCCTGTTGGACCACCAGAACTTGAACGATATCTTACCTTTCAACCCGACGGCGGAGAACATAGCCTTTTGGGTATACGAGCAGATCCCGTCTTGTTTCAAGGTAGAGGTAAAAGAGTCTGAGGGTAACACGGCGATCTATGAGGAAGATTAACGAGATATTCTACAGCTTGCAAGGCGAAGGGTTCCATACGGGGACTCCCGCCGTATTCGTCCGCTTCTCCGGTTGCAACCTGAGATGTAGCTTCTGCGACACCCGCCACGAGGAGGGCGTAATGATGACGGACGAGGAGATCGTGGAGAAGGTATCTTCCTTTCCCGCACGGATGGTAATCCTGACGGGAGGAGAACCTAGCCTGTGGATCGACAAGGCGCTTATATCCCGCTTACCGTGAGGCGGGGAAACAGATCTGTATCGAGACCAACGGCACACGCCCCTTGCCCGACGCATCGACTGGGTGACTTGCTCGCCCAAGGAGAACGCCCCGGTGGTATTGGAAAGAGTCGACGAGATAAAGGTGGTTTATACCGGGCAAGACCTGTCCGCATACGCCGAAATCCCCGCACGGTACCATTTCCTGCAACCCTGCTCCTGCCAAAATACGAAAGAGGTAGTGGATTACATCCTCCGGCATCCCCGGTGGAGACTAAGTCTGCAAACCCATAAATTGATCGATATCCAATAGATAGGATGAGACGGGGGCATGCCCCGTCTCTACTGCTATAGATAACGGACTTCTTTACCTCTCACGCGTCATTCACCTCTCCATCGCCATAGGCCAACTCGCCATTCACGAAAGTCTTCCATACGCCATGGTGGAACGTATAGCCCTCGAAAGGAGACCAGCCGCATTTGTACAAGATATTCTCCTTCGATACCGTCCAAGTCTGCTCCGGATCGATCAATACGATATCGGCGTAGTATCCGGGACGGATGTATCCCCTCCTATCGATACGAAACAGCTCCGCCGGCATATGCGCCATCTTCTCGACCACCTTCTCGTACGTGAAACGGCCTTCCATCGCCAGCTCCAACATCGTGATCAAGGAGTGCTGGATAAGCGGTCCTCCGGAAGCCGCCTTCAAGCAAGAGCCTTGCTTCTCCTCCGGTAGATGCGGGGCATGGTCGGTAGCCACGATATCGATCGTATTGTTATTGACCGCCTCACGCAGCGCCGCGCGATCCTCGATCGTCTTGATAGAAGGATTCCACTTGATACGATTACCGAATTGGGCGTAGTCGCCGTCATGAAACCACAGATGGTGCACGCAGACCTCGCCGGTTATCTTTTTCTCGCTCAAGGGAAGATGGTTACTGAGCAACGATAATTCCTTCTCCGTGGAGAGATGCAGGATATGCAAACGGGAATCCAAGCGGGTAGCCAGTTCAACCGCCTCGGCCGAGCATTGGTAGCAGGCCTCCTCGCTACGGATCTTGCTATGGAAAGAGATATCCAGATCCTCGCCATGCAGGTTCGTGTAATACTGGATATTACGCCGGATCACCTCCTCTTTCTCCGCATGGATGGCGATCAGCATACCGGCCTCGCCGAAGATACGCTCCAACGAGTCTTTCTTGTCCACCAGCATATTTCCCGTAGACGAGCCGAGGAAGAGTTTCAGTCCCGGCACACGGCTACGATCACTGCGGATCTCGTCCATATTATCGTTTGTCCCACCGAAGAAGAAGGAATAATTCGCACGGGAGACCTCGGCGGCACGGTTGAATTTCCATTCCAGATCGGCGATCGTCGTGGTCTGTGGCTTCGTGTTGGCATGTCCATGAAGGTCGTCACGCCACCGGCCACGGCCGCACGGCTCTCGGTCCCGATATCCCCCTTATGGGTAAGCCCGGGGTCCCGGAAATGCACCTGATCATCGATGACGCCCGGTATCAACCATTTCCCCGTAGCGTCGATCACTTGGTTCGCCTCGGCACGCACGTTCCCGGGAACCTCTCCCTCGAACACCGCCGCGATCTTATCCCCCTCCACCAACACCGAGCCGATAAAAGAACGGCCCTCGTTGATGATTCTCGGATTTTGGATTAATATTTTATTCATCTTTCTTATCCTATTATAAATTGTCAAACTCTGTTTTCATTAGGCATGGCTCGCATGTTTCCTCGGATACTTCCTGAAGAAACTCCACCATTTCAATTGAAGGACGCCGAATAAAGCCTCCCCGAATATCGAAGAGTTCATCTTGGAGACACCCAAGGCACGGTTGATAAAGATGATCGGCACCTCCACGAGCTTGAAGCCGCACTTATAAGCCGTAAACTTCATCTCCACCTGAAAGGCGTATCCCTTGAAATGGACACGGTCCAGATCGATCGTCTCCAGCACCTCACGGCGGTAACATTTAAAACCCGCCGTCGTATCCTGTATCTTCATACCCGTGACGATACGGACATACACCGAGGCGAAATAAGACATCAACACACGGCCCAACGGCCAGTTCACCACATTCACCCCGTTACAATACCTCGACCCGATGGCTACGTCGGCACCCTGCCCGGTACAAGCGGCGTATAGCTTCGGCAGGTCATTGGGATTATGACTGAAATCGGCGTCCATCTCGAAAATAAAATCATATTTATGCTCGATAGCCCATTTAAAACCCCGGATATAAGCGGTACCCAATCCCAGCTTCCCCTTACGCTCCACGATAAAAAGACGCTCCGGGAACTCCTTCTGCAAGCCCTTCACGATAGCCGCCGTCCCATCCGGAGAGCCATCATCGATCACCAAGATATGAAACACTTTCTCCAGCCCGAACACGGCACGAATGATATTCTCAATATTCTCCTTCTCGTTGTATGTAGGAATAATGACGATACTGTCTGACATATACTTTAATCAATTAATTTTTAGCTCATTATATATACGACTGTAAACCATTTGTAAATTACTCTCCAAAGTTACATATTTTTTCTGTGTAAATCTATCATCCAGTTAGCCCATTCGTCTGTTCCATGATAAGCAAATGTATTTTGGCTTTTCACCCAACTTCCCCGATTTCCCCCTAAATGCCTAATACTCAAATTAAGTTGCTTTATTCTTCCACTTTTATTCGATTATTCCAGCGTTTTTCCGTAAGTTTGTCTTCATTAATTTCTAACGCTTGTAAAATTAAGTACTATGAATATACAGCAACTCGAATATATCCTAGCGGTGGATACTTATCGTCATTTCGCAAAGGCTGCAGAGCATTGTAGGGTGACACAACCGACATTGAGTATGATGATCCAAAAGCTGGAAGACGAACTAGGTATTAAATTGTTCGATCGAAACCTGCAGCCCGTTCGCCCCACACCTGCCGGACGTAAGGTTATTGAGCAAGCGAGAAATGTCCTCTATCAAGCTTCCCTTATCAAAGATATCGTGAACGAGGAGGAACAGTCAATTGAAAGGTACGTTCCGCTTAGCGGTGCTACCGACTATCGCCCTTATTTGCTACCTCGCTTTTTCCAGCAATTATCGGAAAAGCATACGGATCTTGACATCCGTATGCTGGAAATGAAAACCGCTCCCACTATGGCCGCCCTGCAAAACGGGGAAATCGATGCCGCTATCATAGCGAACCAACCCACAGAATCCTATTTACAAGGAGACATATTATATTATGAGCAATTCTTCGGATACGTGGCTCATAATGAATCTATCTTCAAAAAGGAATTTGATCCGTACCGCCGATATCAACGACGAGCGGTTGTGGCTGCTGGACGAGGGACATTGCTTTCGTGACCAGCTGATGCGTTTCTGCCAGATGGAAAAGGTAAAGGTTCGCCAAGCCGCTTACCGTTTAGGTAGCCTAGAGACATTTATGCGTATGGTGGAAAGCGGTAACGGTATTACGTTCATCCCGGAATTGGCTACCCTGCAATTAAGTAAAGAGCAGAAAGATTGGTACGTCCGTTCGCCATTCCCAAGCCGACACGGGAGATCGTCTTTGTCACCCGTAAAGATTTTATCCGGCATACCGTAGCGGGTATTTTAATAGAGAGCATCAAGAAAGCGGTACCTAAAGAAATGTTGACTTTGCAGCCCGGACAAAAGGTTGTGTGATTTTTTCGATAAATCCCATAGGGTATTTCTTTCCTGGGCGATCATATAAGTACAAAGTGATTATTTACCATTAAAACAATACAAATATGAAAGCGCTCTGTAAACAAACTATGGGATTTATCCTGATGATACTGTTGGCTTGCGGTGTAACCTCTATAAAGGCACAGGATAGCGCAGACGATGAGTTTATCACTGTCAGCGGTGTAGTAAAAGACAAGCAAACACGAAAAAAACTGGAATACGTAAATATCTCTATTCCGGGAACCAACGTGGGAACGATCACCAATAATGACGGTGAGTTCTCTATCAAAGTGAAAAACGGCCTCCATGCCAGACAAGTAGAAGTATCGCATATCGGATATTTGAATGGTTGATCCCCGTGAACGATAAGGACATATTAGAATGTACGGTATTACTCGAACCGAACATGAATACGCTTAGCGAAGTCATTATCCGGGCCGGAGATCCTCGATATATCGTAGAGGAGGCGATTGAGAAAGTAAATAAGAATTACATCGCCACAGGTAGCATGCTTACCGGTTCTACCGGGAGACCGCACAAAAAGGCCGTCGTTACATCAATATCTCGGAAGCGGTTATCGATGTTTACAAAACTCCCTATAAGGACAGGAACGTGGAACGGGATCGGGTACAGATCTATAAAGGACGTAAATTATTGAGCGAGAAGCTAGCGACACATTAGCCGTGAAATTATTGGGAGGCCCTAACCTATCCGTTTACGTGGATGTAGTGAAGAATCCGGATTTATTGCTCGACCCGAATATCTTACCTTATTACGCCTTCCGTATGGAAGAAAGCGTGATGTTAAACGACCGACCGCATTACGTAATCAGTTTCCAACCTCAAGCGATCTTGCCTTACGCTTTATATTACGGCAAATTATATATCGATAAGGAACGGCTTTCCTTCAGCCGTGCGGAATTCGCCCTCAGCATGGATGACCGGAATAAGGCTACCGAGGCCATCCTCCGCAAAAAAGCCTTTTGGCTTGCGATTTAAACCCGTGGAGGTAGCTTTCCTCGTAACTTACAAAGAACGTGACGGCATGAGCTATCTGAGTTATATCCGCAATGAGGTTCGCTTTAAATGCGACTGGAAACGAAAACTTTTCTCTACCAACTACACGATCGTATCCGAGATGGTCGTTACCGATGGTAAAGAACAAAATAACTCCATCCCCTACCGGATGTCTTTTAAAGCGGATCAGTCTCTATCCGACAAGGTATCGGACTTCGCCGACGAGAACTTCTGGGGAGCTTACAACATTATCGAGCCTACCGAGTCTTTGGAGAATGCGGTATATAAATTAAAGAAGCAACATAAAAATTGACCGTGTAAATATACTATCGACAATGATATGGACAAATCATTATCTTTGTCCATTATCAATTATCTGTTGAAACCAAATTATTATGGATTTGTTCGTACTCAAAAAGATCAAGGAAGGGGATATTAAAGCATTCGAAAGTATTTTCAGGCTTTATTATACCCCTCTTTGCCTGTACGCGACCAGTATAACAGGAGAGCAGGAAGTTGCGGAGGAGATCGTTCAGGACTTGTTTTATGTATTCTGGAAAGAAAGAGAATCTCTTCCAATCTTACGTTCCATCAAGAACTACCTTTATGGAGCTACCCGGAACCGGTCCTTACAATATCTGGAGCATCGGGAAGTACGATACCGATACCGGAATACGGTTTTAGCCAGAGAGAATCCGGAATCCGAATCGTATACCCCGCAAGATCAACTTGAGTACAAAGAATTGCAATCCTTGGTCAACCGGGCATTAGGTAAATTGCCCGAACGCCGCCTCCGGATCTTTCGGATGCACCGTTTCGAAGGAATGAAATACGCGGAGATAGCCTCCAGCCTCTCATTGTCCATAAAGACAGTAGAAGCGGAAATGACCAAGGCACTACAAACACTAAGAAAAGAAATCGAGAATTATACCTAACAGTTATGAATCAAATAGAAAAAAATAAATCGAAGACAGACCAAGCATGGGCACAATTATACACTCGCTTGGAGCAAGACGGGCTGCTGGATAAGCCAATTTCCGGTACACAAATCCCATACCGGATCGGACTCATGAAATGGGCCGCCGCTATCATTATACTTTGCGTATCGGTAGCTACAGCTATTTTCCTTGGACAAGAACGGACACCGGAGACCACTCTGCTCACCCTGCATAATAACGAGGCTTCCACCACCTTGGTCACGACTTTGGAAGACGGGTCTATCGTTTATCTGGCCGATAACAGCCAGTTAAGCTATCCGGAACATTTCCAAAGAGAAAAAAGAGAGGTGTCTCTATTAGGAAACGCCCTTTTTGATGTAAGCGGGAATAAGGAACGTCCTTTCCTAATCGAGACAGAGCAGGCCCGGATCGAGGTATTGGGAACCTCATTCAATATCAAAAGCTCGGATAAAAGCGCCTTTGAATTGGCCGTTCGCCGGGGATTAGTGAAAGTGACACTCAAGAAGAACGGAGAACAAACGCTGGTAAAGGCCGGTCAAACCGTATCCTTATTCTCCAACCGTTTACAAGTAGCTCCGACTCAAGATAACGAATCAATTTTCCGATTACACCCGCCGTATTCCAGTTTAAGGATGAGCGCTTAGGAGATATCTTGCATGTAATTAATCTGGAGTATCCGATGATGCCATTGAAGACAACGGCTGATTTAGAGAATAGACGGCTGACCGTTAGTTTCTATAATAACTCACCCGCAACGATGGCTGAACTGATCTGCGCGGCGTTAAAACTAAAATGTACGCAACAAAATAATATATGGATGATTTCCGAACCTTGAGACAGCTGATCGTAGGATGGTTGCTGTTACTCGTAGCTCTCATCCCTATGAATGCCCAGAATGGTAACGTACTGGGACAGGTCATACGATTGCCTAAATCAAAAGGAAATATCTACCAATTGCTGGGACTCGTCACGGAACGTTCCGGCTATCTTTTTATATACGACAGTAAGATTATCGATAATGAACAAACAACATCGAATAAAAGGTGGAGATTATACGATACAAGAAGCTATATACGCTATTACTGGTAATAAAAATCTGGCGATCCGTGCGATAGAGAACCATCTCTTGCTTTATCTGCCAGAGAGTCTCTCCGCTCCCAAAAGTGTATCCGTAACTCCCGATCCCATACAAACCTATTTCTCGATAGAAGGTTCTTTACAGGATCAATATACCCATGAGCCAATCGCATTCGGATCGGTAGGAATCGGCGAGGCCGCTATCGGCACCATCACCAACCAGAATGGAGAGTTCCGATTGAAATTACCGGACTCACTCCGGTTATCCAAGGTACGTTTCTCTCATATCGGCTATCTTCCCCAAGAGATAGATAGTCGGGAGTTAATAGATAAACATACCGTCTTATCCCTAGAGCCTAAAGTAATCTCCATCCAAGAAGTTATCGTGCGTCTAACCAATCCGAAACGCTTATTACAGGAGATGCTGGACGAGAGAAGAAGCAATTATTCCCAGCACCCGATTTACCTTACCACATTTTACAGAGAAGGCGTTGAACGTAAAAAAGGCTCGTAGGACTGACCGAGGCTGTTTTTAAGGTATATAAGGCATCTTACCACAGCAATGCCTTGGCCGATCAAGTGAAACTACTAAAGATGCGCCGCATCAGTAACGAGCAGGAAAAGGACACATTGATCACAAAAATGAAGTCGGGTATCTACTCCTGCCTTGTCTTGGACTTGATGAAACAGTTACCGGAGTTTCTGGATCCTAGCCCGGATTCACCCTATACATACGCCCATACCGACATCACGGTAGTGGATGATCGACTTGCTAACGTCATCTCTTTCGAGCAACGAAAGAGTATCAATGAACCGCTTTATCGGGGACAGATATATATCGACATGGAAAATAATGCCTTATTAAGGGTGAACTTTGAGGTCAATCCCCAATATATCGAGCAAGCGGCCGGCATGTTCGTCGAGAGAAAAAGCCGGAATTTACGGATCACGCCCCAGAAAGTAGCCTATACGGTATCTTACAAGCAATGGAATGGCACCTACTACATTAACCATATCCGGGGAGATCTGCATTTTAAAATTAAAAAAAGAAGACAACTTTTTAACACAAATATTTTACATACTTGGTTCGAAATGGTTACCTGTAAGATAGATACAGCCAATGTGAACCGCTTCTCACGCATTGAATCCCTTCCCACCCGCACGGTTTTCTCGGATACTCACTTCAACTACGACGAGGGTTTCTGGGGAGATTTTAACGTAATATTACCCGAAGACAAACTGAATGAGGCTATTAGCAGAATCACCTCAAAGATAGAGGAAACGAACTACTAATCCCTTGAAAATCATAAAGAGAGCCTTTTCGCAAAGGCTCTCTTTATAGGTTTTTAATAGGTATTAGTCTTTAAGGCAAAAAGATTGTTTAGGTTATCTGCATGCAAAGATGGGCTAATTAATATAATTGAGCAAATAAAAAAAAGATATTGTACAACACATTTTTTTAAGTTTATCGAAATTTCTTTGCAGCTTGTGTTACTTTTTAACAATTACAGACTCCAATAGATCATCTGATGGATGCTACCTCGATAGACTCCTTTCACGTCCGCCAACACGGCATGTTCGTTCGTGATCGACATGAAGTAGGACTCATCCAGCTTCAAATAAGTCGTATGAGCGACAGCTACCACTACCGCGTCATATTTCTTCCCGGGCCTCTCTACTAACCGGATACCGTACTCTTGCAATACTTCCAAAGGGGAAGCGAACGGATCCATCACATCGACCTCGGCTCCGAAGTCCTTAAACTCATTGATAATATCGGCTACTTTCGAGTTACGTATATCCGATACGTTTTCCTTAAAAGTCATACCCATCACCAACACATGCGCTCCTAGGATATTTTTCCCCTGCGAGATAATCTTTTTCACGACCTTCTTTCCGATATACCGTCCCATGGAATCGTTCACGTAGCGACCAGAGTTGATCATCTTCGTGTGATATTGCAATTCTTTGGCTTTATGCACCAGATAGTAAGGATCTACCCCTATACAATGCCCACCTACCAATCCGGGAGAGAAAGGCAGGAAATTCCATTTCGTTCCGGCGGCTTTCAAGACATCAAACGTATTTACCCCCATTCGATCGAAAATAATGGAAAGCTCGTTCATAAGGGCTATATTCACATCACGCTGGGTATTCTCGATAATCTTGGCGGCTTCGGCTACCTTGATACTAGGCGCACGGTGCACCCCCGCTTGAACGACCAGCTTATAGACTTCCGATATCGTTTCCAAAGCTTCGGCATCGCAGCCGGAAACGATCTTCACGGTATTTACCAAGGTATGTACCTTATCACCCGGATTGATTCGTTCCGGTGAATATCCAACCTTAAAGTCCTCTCCTACTCTCAACCCTGAAACCTCCTCCAAGATCGGGATGCAATCCTCTTCCGTACATCCCGGATATACGTAGATTCGTATACTACATAATCGCCTCGTTTAAGGACTTTGCCTACCGTGCGAGTCGCACCCAACAAAGGGGATAGATCCGGCTCGTTATGGCTGTCTATCGGGGTAGGAACAGCTATCACGTAAAAAGAAGCCTCCCTTAGCTTCTCTATAGAAGAAGTAAATGTGATGTCCTTATGTTCAAATACCTCAGAGGAAAGCTCACCACACGGATCTATACCGTTCCGAAGCTTGTCCAAGCGATCCTCGTTGATATCAAATCCGATAACGGAAACATGTTTAGCGAATTCTATCGCGATAGGAAGCCCGACATATCCTAGTCCGATTAGGGCAAGTTTTGTTTGTTTATCTAGTAACTTTGTATACATCTTATTATTTCATCATTCTACTTAAAAAGTCCGGATTCCGACGAGTATCCCAAACAGACAAGATTGTATGCAAATGTAGCAATCTTCAGTTTACCTAACGGAATAAAGGACGTTTTATTTCATAAAGAAGGTCCTTATCTCGTTTCCAAAATAAGGGACCTTGTCTTCTAAGTATAAATATGTTTCTTTTACTGCAAACGGCGAATACCTATAGCTTGTTATATTGGGCTAAAGAAGCTTTTGCTGATACCAAGTCTGGATCAAGCTACTGTAAGACTGAATCCATGACAATTGGGCGGAGAGCACATCCAAGATCGGTAGTTTACCCTCGTTGTAGCTGAAGGTATTCAAATCAAGGTTCTCCTCGGCAATCTTACAAGCCTCTTCCGCAACGGTAATTTGTTTCGTATACTCGGTTAGGCTTGTCCATGCGTTCGCTACCTCTTGAGCGATCTTATCACGCGTATTGTCCAAGGCGTATTCCTTACTACGAAGGATGGCCTTCTGGGAATTTACCTCCTTGAAACGGGCTCCCCAACGGAACAAAGGTATCTTCAAGGAAGCGAAGACGGCCGGAGTCCACAACTGGTCCGAACCTTTCACGTTCAACATCGGCGTACCCCAAGTACCTTGAAAACCGATCGCCAAAGACGGGTTATATTTCGCCTTCGACAAATTGATCTGTCTCTTTTGATACTCTATGTTCAACTCGGAAATAGCGTAGTCCGGACGATTCCGAAGAGCTACATCCTCTCCTACTTGCAACGGCAAGGCCAGATAGGTCGTAATGGAATCTTCCACCTCGATCGGGTCTAACGGAGATACACCCATCAATGAGTTCAAGTTCTGTAACGCGATCTGATATTCCTTATAAGCCGAGCTTTTATTCAATTCCGCTTCTTTCAAGCGGGACTCCACTTGCAATAAATCGGTCTTACTGATCTGGCCGTCATTGAAACGGATCGTCAACACGTTCGCCAACTCCCCGACAATGTCTACATACTGGCACATCACATCGTACATACCTTTACGTGCGGCGGCCGTCCAATAGTTCAAATCGGCGGAATAAACGATATTATCCGTTGTCAATTCTTCCGCTTGCTCGGTGATCTTGCCTTGTACCTGAGCTGCCTTATAGTTATTATAGATCTGTCCGCCGGCATAGATGGCTGGCTCACCGTAGCGCCTAGGCTATACGTATTATGGTCCATCTCTACGGACATGCCCGGTCCGAAATCCAAATCATATTTATTGATACGATACTGATAACTGCCGGAGAAGTCCACCGAAGGGAAGAAACCGGTCTTAGCGGCCTTGATCGCATGCTGCATAGCGATACGCTCCTCAGAGCTTTGCTTGATCTGACGGCTGTATTCAAGGACCCGTTCCTTATATTCCACAGCCGATAGCCGGGTGTCTTGCGCTTTAGCGGACAAGGCACCCAACAATAAACAACCTATGATTATTTTATTTCTCATACCTTTTACTCTGATTTAATCTTAAAGAAAACACAATAAGTAACCGGAAGCACGAAGATCGTCAAGATCGTAGATACGAACAGACCACCCATGATGGTAGCCGCCATACCGGCGAACATAGCGTCACCCAACAACGGCAACATACCTAAGATCGTCGTACCGGAAGCCATCGTCACCGGAACGATACGGGTTTTCGTTGCTCTATCACGGCATTCACCGGAGACAAGCCGCATTCAATTGTAAACCGATCTCGTCCACCAGTACGATCGCATTCTTGATATTCATACCGATCAAGCCCAACAGACCCAGCATAGCAAAGAAGTCGAGAGACTTACCGAACACCAACAATCCCAATACCACACCAATGAAGATCAACGGCAGCATCGCATGATCAATACCGGTTTCCGGTAATATTTCGGGAATAAGAATAACAAGGTGACATAAATCAAACCGAACATCAACGGGATATTAGCGGCGATCGCCTTATTACCTTTATCTTGCTCGGATTGCTCACCGAAATACGTCATCTTATATCCTTCCGGCACCTGAATCTTCTCCTGTACCTCTTTCCACAAATGACTGAAAGCAGCCATCGTATTGGCGCCACGCTTCGGCTCACACTGCATAAGCATACACGGCTCACGGTTGAATCGTCTCACTACGTTAAACTCATAATCCAGCGAGAAATCATCGATCACCTGCTCCACTTTTACTGAACGCCTTTAGCGCTATAAACCGGCAAAGTCTTTATATCATTCAGACTGATAGAATCCTTATCCGCATCTTTCAGTAAGATCGGCATAAACACGTCACCCTCACGATACTCACCCAAAGGTACGCCATTCGTAGCCGAACGCAA
>ENA-OQAA01000441-OQAA01000441.1-human-gut-metagenome-genome-assembly--contig:-NODE-441-length-28908-cov-3.086342_pt1 | contig 28908 bp, 34 predicted proteins | sample MGYA00242489_ERZ504515 | MGnify/ENA primary metagenome ERZ504515 (study PRJEB26092, sample SAMD00036237) | human gut metagenome | host: Homo sapiens | study: EMG produced TPA metagenomics assembly of... | reverse complement strand
CAATTCACACCTATCAGATTAAAAATCATAGTAGTTCCGCATAGCAACAGAATATTCTGATAATTTTTTAACACAGGTAGGAAAGAGCACAGAACCAATCCTGTATAAGCAACAGCAGTCGAAATAGAATTGATAATAACAATCTCACTGCATAATTGATTTAATTGTTCCTTATTTTCACGTATCTTTGCACCTTCTCTTACAGCATACGTCGTAATACCTAAATTCTGCAAAAAGGACAAAATAATTCGATATAGAATTCGCATAATCGACTCTTCCAATTCCGTTTACCCCCAATACTCTGGAAGCATATGGAAATGTGATCAGTGGAAAAATAATACTCAGTACAGTTTTTATTATATTTATAACTGAATTAACTTTTAGTGATTTCGTTTTGACTCATCTGTACCCCTTATATTTTCTCATGACTTACAATAATCTCGGTTGCAGAAAAAGCTATATATTGATACAAGCCAAAATATATTTGCTGATAACAGAACAAGTTTCGAAACGCTTTCTCCAGATATCTGTATATATACTTTTTGTTTGTAACCAACAACGCTACTAAATAAAGTAAGGGCAAATAGTATCTTGCCTGAACACCGGCTATAGATTCTGCTCCCACTGGAGTAAAGCTTAAATACAATGCAACCCAAATTAATATAACTGTAATTATTATAACACAAAAAATAAATAATCTATACAAAGAACTGTAGGAAATCACACTATCCTGCTTATCTCTATAAATCAACGTAAGTAAGAGTACCGGAAGCAAAAGCATAACCCATTTATGCGATAATACGCCTAATGCACCAAAATTTAAGAACATCAAATTCCCTACAAAATAGTTACTTGAAGAAGGATCTCCAAGGTTTCTAAAATTATCAAACCGCAGAATATCAGTAACTAATAATTTTATAGTTGCCCATGGATGCTGAATCATAGAAAGGATCTGTCTTACAACACTTGTATCTCCCCCTCTGGAATCTCCTCCAAAAGATACATTTCCAGCAATTGTATTAGAAAATACAGGCAGAACAAATGTCATCAGTACTAACCCCAAAATTGTCAATATTCCAATCCAAAATATAACCTTATACTTTTTTTCATTTTCTGAACTCGTGGTAATAGCAACATAACAAGAATCAATGGAATATACACAGCCTTTGATAGACAGCCTACAGAAAAAAGAAAAATCGAGCTAATCATATTTACAGCCTGATACTTTTTTCTGTGAATAGAACATTTCATTGCACCATAAAACGCTTCCCAATGTTACACAGGCAAAAACCACTGCATCATACGAATAAGAAGCAGCTAAATAAATTGACGTCGGCATCATTGCTATAAATACCAAAAACAATTTCTTCTTTTTGCTAAATCTAATAGCTAGGAACATGATTGCAACATAAAATAAAAGATTTCCAATTTCCCAAGCATATACATGTTTGAAAATGAAAAATTAAGCAGCATTCCAATTTTCATCATAATAGCCATAGGAATATATGCCAAAAAGGAATATGAAACAACACCCGTCTCTTTTGTTTCCAAATGTAGAACTTCTCTTCCTTTTTCATTCATTACAGCTCGCAGCTCTGCATATTCCGCCTTTGTATTGCAACTTGGAGTTTTTTTATCTATTATAGATTGTGTAGCCTCGGACCACTTTACATGCTTACCACTGGCAATACTATAAACATTCTGAAAATGTACCTCTTCATCCCAGGCATTATAAGTCGGCTGTGCATAAATTATAACAAGCAGCCCAAAGACGAGCGAAAAACAAAGGAAATACCATTCAACCTTTTGTACAAATTTTTTTTCAAATATCATTGCATACAATAATGCAAGCAAGCATACTACAAATAATACCCGATATTTATTAATCTCAAAACGATTTGAAAAAGCAACTGAATGTAATTCCGTTTTCTCTGGCTTATAAAGAGTTATTTTAATAGATTTAACTTTCTTATTTAAATTAGTATAACTTTCAGAAAACCACGTACTAACATTATCCCAATAACTTACCTTTTCCGATTTGCCAAATCCATTAAGTTTCTGAACTTCCATCACATATGCATCATCACTTGCAAATTCGCCAACAAGTCTTATTTGCTTAATATATAATGCTTTATCTGTTGTAAAATCAATCACATATTTTTCATACTCACCTTCTTCTTCCAATTTCATATGTTCAGTAACATCCATCCAATCATATCCACCAATAATTGACCGAAAGTTGAAGATAATTTCAATAAAAGCCGTCAGTAATACAATAGCCAAAACAGCCAATATTCTTTTGTATTTTTTTATATTTTTTGCTTTATTTAACAGTTTCAACCTTACTCTCCTCATAACTGATGTAAAAAACATAACTACTCAATAAGCACAATGCAAAAATCAATGCACATGCCCATACATACGGATGTTTGGGGTTCAGAGTCTCAATTGCATATAAAATTGAATAATATTCCCCATAACTTCCAGATTCTTCGTATCTAAAATAGCTTCCCGTATTTATATTTCCTAAAAGCGATACACGAGTCTCTGGAGAAATTCCTGTTCCCTTTATTACAACCGTATATTCTCCATCTCTTTTCTCGAAATCATCCAAAAGAATTTCTACTGAATTCAGCGAAGATCCTTCCGTCAATGAAGCCAGTTCTTTCACTGAAAAAGTTTGTTTTGCAAGTGTTTCATTATTATATTCAATAGCACAGGTAACTTTTCCGTTTTCGTCGTCACCATCCACACCAAAATATAAATTTACACCATACAATTTTTCATCATATAAGTTAAATTTTAGTTTCATCTGTTTCTCATCTGTAACCGACCCAATTCTTGGAATACTATGTAGATTTCCATAACTACTTACATCAATATTAGATGTTAGAGTTTCTTTTCGCTCTATCGGGACTATGCAGGATAAAATCAGCGCCAAAAAGCATCCAATATTTATTACACGTAGTACCCATTTTAATTGTTTATTCATACTTTTTTCCTTTTTTTATAAATATCTATTAATATTTTCAATTGTAGCAAAAAATCCTAGTAAAAACAAGGCGTTTTTATTTGACGAATTCTGTTTCAAATAGTAATATATTTTTAAAGGAGATTATATTATGCCCAAAAAAATTGTTATACTTTTTTTTCATTATCTATTCTTTTCTTATTTCTATCAGACTTCCAATAAGTGCTACCGAAAAGGAGGATACTGTTTCTGTTAATGTTTTCAATAATATGTATTATGGTACGTTAGAAAAAAATAATGATGGTGAATCTGTTTTTTCATTATTTTCTGATCAAAGCGATTCCACATTTACGATCACTGGTAATTGGTCCGAGGCCTTAATTCATTCGATGGTACCTGTATCATTTCCTATCAAGATGGAACCATACAGGAAGTCACATTCAAAAAAGGAATTATTAAAAAAGAGGTAAAAACTACTTTTCCAGATGGAACTTACCAAATTTTTGAAACCAAGAACGGTAAACCATGCAAAAAAAATTTTTACCTACTCAAAAAATGGTACACTTTTAGATTTAGATTGGTTTGATCATTGCCGGTCAGTAAAGGAATTAAATGCATCCGCAGTTTCTTTAGATTACGAAACATTAATCAATACACCGTATAACTACTCAGACATACCGGTTAAGCTTTCCGGAACTGTAGTAGAGCTTTATGAAATTCCAACACACGGTTATATAAAAATACGAGATACTGATAATCATCTATTTTTATTCAACTATCCTAATACATATATCCAGTCGGCTTTTTCAACCAATATCGAAAATGTTTCAGTAGGTGATACCATTGACATTTATGGTACGCTAGACAGCATAAATGATTACACACAGAATCCGCTTTCCCTATACGAACATTCTCTTGGTTATCAAATGGACTTTGATACTTTTTGAAAATTTGATTACAGATTCAGATTTTCTTGCAAGTATAAAATATTGTAGCACTATCGACGATAATGATTTAAAAAAGCCGATTCCAGTTTTCAACGCATATTACTGGCAAACAAATGAAACAAATATCGATCCGTTGCATCTTACTTTCAGCTATGAAGAAATTTGCAAGTATCCATATTATTACAAAGATGAGGATTTGTCCGTAACAGGCAAAGTTATTTATGAAGAGCTTAATTCTTCTGGTAACCGTGCCACCCTCCTTATCAAAAAAAGAAACTCCTCTGAAATATACGGAACTACTTACAAAGCAGAAGATTACTCTCCTTTACTAGGCAAAACAGTTTCCTGTTCTGGTTCAAGTGATGGAAATCGTAAAATTGCTTACTATAATATGGACACTCAGACAATGGGATACGCTCTTTTTCCTAACATTAAACTTTCTAAATTGAATTTAGTATCTAATTAAGCTTCAAGGGCTCTATGTCAATAATTACAGTTTTGACATAAAGCCCTTATTTTAATTAATCTTCTTTATTCTCCATTCTTTTCTGCAAATACTCTTGCCATTTTCCTCGAAAAATAATCATATTCCTTGCGCGTCTTTCTCGAACCACAGTAGGTTCATCTGTACTTTGAGTTCCAAACTCATAGTGAAATACCAGACAATTACCGCAACAATAATTACGTAATCCTCTTTTCTGCAATTTCAAGCAAAAATCTACATCTTCGTATCCATAAAGATATTGTTCGTCAAATCCTTCACACAGCCAGAAATTTTCTTTTCTCACAAGTAAAACTGCCGCAGTTACACATGCCCACTCATGGTCTTCTCTGCTCATACAAGCATGCAATTCTTCACCATTATTTACATTATATGGTTGCCAATATCTAATATTTTCCCGTATTCCGTCACGAAAGGCAATTCCTTCATGCTGAATTGTGTACGATTTCCCTTTATTAATACTGTAATTTGGAATTTCAGGATAAACTAATGTTGCTCCGATTGCACCCACATTCTCGTTATTCAGCGCACTAAGCAGCAATTCATCAAGCCAGCCATCAGTTACTTCAGTATCATTGTTTAGAAATAAAAGATACTCTCCTTCAGCATAGTTTGCTCCAATATTATTTGCGGCTGAAAAAGAAAGATTTTCATCATTTCGAATCACTTTTATTGGAAGTACCGCCTGATATTCTTTTATAATGTCTAAAGATTCATCCTCCGACGCATTGTCGACCATAATGATTTCAAAATTATCATAAAATGTTCTTTCATGCAAAGATTTTAATAACTTTGAAAGCTGACTTTTTCCATTATGATTTACTATGATGATAGATACCAAGGGATGTGCCTGCTTCAAGATACTCCTTTCTGGATGGCACATTGCTTCCATGTCTCTCTGTACTTTTCTGAAATGAATATTATCAATTTCTCGAAAAACTTCATTTCGCCTTACTTCAAAACTCATTTTTTGAATACAAGCTTTCAGTTCTTTATTCTCGCTCCTCAGTTTCGTTATCTCGTTATTACACTTCTCCCATTTTTTTTATTAGCTTATCAATTATGGGCACTTTGTAAATTATTTTTTTTTAAACTCTGCATATTTTCTCCACACTTTTCTCTAAAGATATCACTGTTCACTCCGCGCTCAGTAACACGTTTCGCGCCGAAGTTCTCGTTTTTTCTATTAACTTTTTTTCACAAAACAAACATGTCTCCTACCTCGACATCACCATATATAAAAGATAAGAAACTAAACTAATTCATTTGATTTGCTATTACTTTAAAAACTTTTTATTTATGGCTATTCTAGTTCTTTCTATTAACCATCTTTCTCCATATACCAAAATCAATGGTACTGCCACACCCACAATATAATAAATGGGCCATAACTTTTCAAAGGAATAAGGAAAACATTCCAGTGTTTCATTTCCAAGCTTCCATATCTTGCAAATCATCAAATCAAAACATTTGAAAGTAATAATATGAAGTGCCATAATATGATAGCTATTTTTTCCAGCTGTACAAAATAATGTCCGTAATACTCCAACCTTATCAAATCCCTGAGCAATACAAATACAGAAAGTAATCCCCAGTATTGTAATTGGATAAAAAATCAACGGATGAAGAATCATGTTTGCCGACAATTCAACCATTCCTATATTGAGAGATAGAATTTTCCAAATAACAATGCCTAAAATTGGAGATAACCACCATTGTAAATATTTCATCATATACTGACGGTAATGCTGAAATAAATATCCCAAATAAATAACTGTAATTCCAAGAACAGAAGTCTGTATATGATACTGCAAAATAACCTCGTTATCATTTAACCAAATGCCAACTATAGCAGTTAAAACTCCACATAAAATATGCCATATTATTGGATATTTCATTTTTTCAGCATGATAATACAATAACATAAACATACTTACACCAATAAAAAACATTGAAACAAACCAAAATGCACTCAGCATAGCCTCGGATGTTCCAAAAATACATGCCTCAAATATTAGTTTTATAATATCTAATTTTCCATATACAATTGTATCACTCTTAAGTATATGAATTTTCAGAAAAAAATTATGCAAAAGAATAAACACAATACTATATTTCACATAAATGGGGAGTACTCCTCCTAACCGCTTTCCAATTTGCATATATGGCGTTATATCGTTACGCGGTTTAAAGCTCATCCCTGCAACAAAAAAGAATATCATTAAATGATATGTGTAAACAAATGGACCAATTGGAAAATTGCATCCTGGCAGTATCCAACTTGAATGTCCTATAACAATTGAAGTTATTCCAATCCCCTTCAATAAATCGATCAGAGTATCTCTTTGCTTTTCCATTCTCTTTCCCATTCTTTTTCAGCCGATAAACTTATTACTTTTGCAAATGTTTCTCCACAATCTCCACCAGTTCCCGCGCTCTCGCCTCAAAGGAATATTTCTCCTTAATCAGCGGCCACTGCTCGTCGACTTTTGCTTTCACTTCTTCATAGTTGTTCTCAATTTTCTTCACGCACTGGTGGAATTCTTCTTTATTGCTATAGTACAGCACTGCTTCCGGAAAGATTTCCCTGAGCTCATCGCAGCAGTCAGATATTACTGGGAGACCGCAGGCCAGGGCGTCGAAAATGCGATTATTCACAAACTGGTAATCCAACATGTCTTTCCAGTGGTCATTCAATGTGACGCGGGCACTTCGGTAAAGGGCTGGAATCTGGCTGTTTTCGATAAAAACGTCCTGTACCATGGTCTTATCTGGGCCTAACATGGCTTTCCAGCCGGCACCCCAGATTTTCAGCGGAAGCTTATCCTGTGCTGCCCATAATACACATGGGCGGGCCACACCACGGGAATTTCCAATAAATAAATAATCTTTTCCACGGCTGCATTCAGCTGCCTGATCCGGGTAAAAAAGCTCAGTGTCTGTACACTGAAGCAATGGATAAACAGGAACCGTAAGCTTCGCCTGAAGCTCCCTGACATAATGGCGGGAACCTACGCATACAATATCATAGAGCTGGTATTCTTCTTGAGTAACCATCTCCGGGTGGCTGATATTCCACATAATGTAGAGGCATTTGGTGTTCCGGCGATCCGGACGGTAAAATTCGCAGCCTCGAAGTACAAGAACCACATCTGCGTTTACTTCACAGTCCCAGTCTTCGTGCAGGTCAATTATAGTGTACATTCCCATTCGATCCAGGTAGCGTTTCAAGGCAACGGCATACGCATAATCGCCCCAACGGATCTTTTTTTCCTCAGGAGCAGGACATTTGATCACCCAGATCTGGCGTTCTTTCGCTTCACGCTGCACCTGTGCAGCCCGTTTTCCCCAGTCGTCCCGGCGATGCAGTTCCTGTGACACATATTCCTTCAGCTCCAGCATGGACTGGCTGTTTTTCTGAAGCTCCAGGAGGATTTTTTCCTGGCGTTTATTCTCTTTTTCCAGTTCACGCAGCTTATTGTCCATATAGGTGCGGCTTACCGGAATAAAGCTTCGTAATTTCTGTTTCAGGGTATTCCAAAAGCTCATATAGAAACTCCTTGTATAATAAGTTGTCAATCGGTAAAAATCTGTTTTTGAGTCTTTGGTTTTTATTATAACGAAATATGACAGGAAACGCAACTCCCCACAGCAAATCACCAAACAGGACAGTAGCGCAGCGTTACTGCTCACTGGTAACGTTCCGCGAAGCGCGTTACTGTGAACGAAATGAACAGTAACAGCGCAGGCGCTCTGCAATTTTCTCCTGAAACAGTAACCCTTCACAATTTTTTCATGTTTTTTTCTACCTTTTATCACTAGGAAAGTAATTTCGAATTTGCTATAATAGTTTCACGACATCAGAGCATGTTTAAAAAAGGCTTTCTGCAAAATGTGCATCACAATTTGTGGGATATTTCATCCCCATCTTTATTCAACAAACGCATCAAACTTTTCTGACATTATAAATCTTAGGAGGATACCGAATTCATGCGAAGAAAAAAGAGCTTACTAATACCGGCTGTGCTGGCTTTTTCCCTTTGCACCGGTGCTGTTGTCCCAGTACTGGCGGAGGAGACCTCACAGACAGCTGATGCAGCAGATAATGAACAAGAGACACATACACAGAGTGCTACAGATACTTCTGATTCCCCTTATGAAAAAGGCACCATCACAGACACTGATTTTCAGAGTGAATGGCTGAATCTGAAATTCACACCACCGGAAACAGTAGTCATGAATACAGAGGAAGAGCTTCAGTCTGTTATGAAGCAGGGACAGACCACCCTAGAAGAATCTTCCGGCGTGGAGCTTGGAGATGACGCCCTGTCAGGAACCGTTTATGAAATGATGGCTTCTTCTATCTCTGGTTTTCCTAATGTTTCCTTAGTTGTTGAGGATGCTTCTCTGGAGAATATGACTGTCGACCAGTATTTTCTGGCTGCACAGCAGATGTTGGACGCTACCGGGATGGGCTATACTTATTCGGACGTAACAGATATACAGATTGCCGGACAGGATTTCCGTATTATGGAAACAAGTGTGGCAGTCAATGACTATGAAGTTCTTCAGAAATATTGTACCCGCAAACAGGGAGGAAAGTTTGTCTCCATTATTTTATCATACACCACAGATACCACAGCAGAAGCAGATGAAATTCTGGCAGCTTTTACTCCATTAAATACAGACACGGAGGCTGCACCTGCAGAATAAACTATGGTCTATACTCCCTTAACCATAAAAGCTATAAAAATTGCATATAAAGCACACGAAGGACAATATGACCAAAGTGGGGTTCCTTATATCCTTCACCCGGTTCATCTTGCAGAACAAATGACAGATGAAACTACCACCTGCATTGCCTTGCTTCATGACGTTCTAGAAGATACTGCCTTGACTCTTCCTGATCTGGAAGCGGAATTCCCAAGAGAGATCACAGAGGCAGTCCAGCTGCTTACACACGCTCCTTCCGATGATTATCTGGATTATGTGCGCAGACTTTGCGAAAATCCGCTGGCTCGTAAGGTAAAGATTGCGGATCTCGCCCATAATTCAGATGAAACACGGCTTTCTTCCGTCACGCCGGATCCAATACAGCTGGCGCACTGGCGGACGAAGTATGCAGCTGCAAAGGAGATCATACGGGAATACGAAAATATCCCATAAAGTAGAACTCTAGACTATGTAAAAAGGTACTCTGTTATATTAATATCAATTATGTTGATACCAATATAACAGAGTACCTTTTTTGTATTTTGCAAAAGCAACTGTTAAATTTTTATTATTTCACCCGCAAAATCGACCTCACCAGTTCCAGATGCGGCCTGTCTGCATCCTTCTGGAACACGGCCACATGGTTCAGGTCTGCGCCTCCATCTGTATATGCCGGAAAAAGAAAGCCGCACTCCGGCTCACCTGGCTCGTATTCATCTGCAAGAGGACAAATTACACAGATCAGATATTCAAAAACAGCTTCTGATTCCCCCAGCCGCTCCTTATCTGCTGCCTTTGCCGGAATATCATATCTGTCGTGGAAAATATAAACTGCATAAGGTCTCCTGCTTTTATAATTCTCCATTACAAGATCATAGAAGCTGTCCATAAGAGCATCGTTTTTCAGCCCACATTCCCGGATTGCCATCAAAAGCTGCCACACGGTTCCTGGCCTTCTGTCTGCATCTGCAAATTCATAACGTTTCAGATTTACATTTGTTGCTGCAAAGGGAACTACCTTGGCAAGCTCAATGTTTTTCTTCTTTTCTGCGGCGGACAGCTTTAAAAAATTCACGTTAAAGCTGCCGTCAAAGTCCCCGTCCTTATCCACATAACATCCCGCAATCCTTGTAAAAGAACTCCGGGCAACATTCATCCTCCTGGTCAGCGCCAGCATATCTTCACGGTCGATTTTGTTGGTCATGGTTTTCTCCTGTGTATACGCAAAATGTTTTTTCTATTTTACCATTCCTATATGCTATACACAACAAAAAGTAAAAATATCTCCATTTAAAGTGCTTTTCTAGTTACTGTTCACTGGTAGCATTCCGCGAGGTGTTTTTTGTGAACAAAGTTCACAGAAAACCCGAGAGTTGCGGCGCGAAATCATGCAAAGCATGATTTCTGTGCATCGCGAAGCGTGTTACTGTGAACGGAGTGAACAGTAACACGCTTTTCTAATCCGCTCCAACGCCTCTGTCAGCGTTGCCCTTGGACACGCCACATTAATCCTCTGGAATCCTTCGCCTGCTTTTCCGAAAATCTTTCCACTGTCAAGCCAAAGTCTGGCCTTATTAAGGATCAAATCCTCCAGATCCTCAACAGTCAGGCCTGTCTCACGGAAGTCCAGCCACACCAGATACGTGCCTTCCAGATCTGTCATCTTTACCCCAGGCAGATATTTTTCCACATACTCTTTTGTGTAATTGATATTCGCCTCCACATAAGCATGCATTGCCTGGTACCACTCTTCACCTTTGGAATAAGCAGCCTCTGTTGCCACCAGTCCCAGAACCCCGAGCTGGCTGGTTCCTGCCGCATCCAGCTGCTTCCGGAATTTTCGGCGAAGCTCCGGATTGGGAATAAAAATATTGGAAATCATCATACTTGCAAGATTGAAAGTTTTACTTGGGGAAGTGCAGGTAATGGAAATATCCTGAAACTCCTTTTTCAGACCAGCAAACACCTGATGCTTTCCCTTAAAAACAAAATCCTGATGGATTTCATCACTGACAACGGTCACACCATTCTTTACGCAGATATCTCCTAATTTTTCCAATTCTTCTGCGCTCCACACTCTTCCCACCGGATTGTGAGGATTGCACAGGGAAAAACAGTTTTACATTTTCCTCCACGATTTTCTTCTCAAAATCCTGAAAATCGATGTGATAACGGTTGTCTTCTCCTTGATAAAGGTTGCTGCTCACCACTTTTCTGCCATTGTCCTGAATAACCTCTGAAAAAGGATAATAAACGGGAAGCTGGATCAGCACACTATCTCCCGGCTGCGTGTATGCTTTTACCGCCATTGCCAGAGCAAAAACAACTCCTGGTGTTTTGATCAGCCAATCCTCCTGGATCTCCCAGTTGTGGTGGCGCTTCATCCAGTTTGCCACGATTTCAAAATAAGGAGTCTGAACCTCACTGTATCCGAAAATTCCCTCTTTTGCACGTGCCACCAGCGCATCCTCAATATAAGAGGAGGTCTCAAAATCCATATCTGCCACCCAAAGAGGCAGCACATCTGCCGGTTTTCCCCTTTTTACTGCAAAATCATATTTCAGACATCTGGTATTTTTTCTGTTAATCACTTTATCAAAATCAAGATTTCTTTCCGCCATATAATTCTTCCTCTGTTTCTGCAAATACTTTTTCAAATTCATCAAGAAGATCCTGTACATCTTCGATTCCAACAGAGAGGCGAAGGGTTGCCTCTGTAATTCCGTTGCGTTCCCGTATCTTCTTCGGCACATCCGCATGCGTCTGGGTAGTTGGATATGTGATCAACGTCTCCACACCGCCAAGACTTTCTGCAAATTTGATCATCCGCACTTTTTCCAGAACAGAAAGGGCAAATTCCCTGCTTTCCAGCTGGAATGTAAGCATGGAGCCAAATCCTCTGGCCTGCTTTTTCATGATCTCATATCCCGGGTGTTCTGGTAAGCCCGGATAGATTACTCTGGTCACTGCGCTCTTTGTTTTCAGCCATTCTACAATTTTGAAAGCATTTTTCTGTGCCTGCTCCATGCGGATTCCAAGAGTTTTGATACCGCGAAGAATCAGCCAGCTGTCAAAAGGAGCCAGGCCGGAGCCTGTGGTTTTAATAAGAAAACGGAGCTTTTCGCTGATATCCTCTCTGTTGGTTACCAGAAATCCTGCCAGGGTATCATTATGTCCGCCCAGGAATTTGGTTCCGCTGTGCACTACAATGTCCGCTCCCAGTTCCAGTGGATTCTGGAAATATGGAGATAAAAATGTATTGTCTACTATGAGAAGGAGATTATGTCTTTTTGCAATTTCCGCAAGTGCCGCAATATCAGTGACATTCATCATGGGGTTGGCTGGAGTTTCAATATAAATTGCTTTTGTGTTTTCGTTTACATAACTTTCCACATTTTCTTTCCAGCAGTCGATTCTGGAAAAATGGATTCCGTTTTTCAAAGAAACATTGTCAAAAAGCCGGATGCTTCCGCCGTACAGGTCTGCATCTATAATCAGATGGTCTCCTGGTTTAAACAGCTCCATTACCAGAGTGATTGCTGCCATTCCAGTGGAAAAAGCCAATGCGTCAATTCCGTTTTCCAAGGTTGCTACAATTTTTTCCAGATGCTCTCTGGTTGGGTTCTGCAGTCTGCTGTAATCAAAGCCTGTGCTCTGACCTACTGCCGGATGCTCATATGTTGCTGTCTGATAAATCGGAAAGCTGATAGATCCATAATTGTTACAACAGCCTTCCTCTTCTTCCAAATGTAAACACTTTGTATTGATTCCTCTTGCCATGATTTTCCTCCAGATTCGTATGATCGCGTTCAGAGAAATGTTTTCTCTCTTTTTTGTCTGAAGATATCATAGCAAGATAAGAGGATTTTGTATAATTCATTTTACCTTGAGTTCGTTATAGAATATTGCTATATCTGATTAGATATGTTAGATTTTTTGTATTGCCAATTTCAGAGCGTGTTTGAAAAAGGCTTTCTGCAAGATGTGCGTCACAATTTGCGGGAATACTTTTTCAAATATGGTCTAAAACACCCTCTGCACCAGCAGCATATACAAAATCGTTCCACCGCCAATACTAAGCAGTGTATTCTTTTTCCACTTATGCAAAAATACAATAAACAAAATCGCAATGGCTTCTGGCAGCCCATAAGTTCCGCTTCCGTTCCTTCATAGTTACACTCTTCGCGATGCACAGAAATCATGTTTCCCATGTTTTCGCGCCGTACTTCTTGGTTTTTCTGTAAACGAAGTTCACAAAATATCTCCTGGGATGGTATCTGCTGAATAGAAGCAGGCATTAATTACTAGCCAGTTCCCTGATAGCATCTGTCAAGGTAGTGTACTGCTCTTTCACCTGCGCGTAAAGCTCATCACTTCCTGCAGTCTCTCTTCCTCTTAATACTTCCGTAAGCTCTGCACTGACCTTATACAATTCTGTAAATCCAAGGTTCAGGCACACACCCTTCAGGGTATGGGCTGCACGGAATGCTTTCTCTCCATCCTGTGCGGCAAGACCATCTGTCAGCTCCTGAAAACTTGGATCATTAAGAAATTTCACCGCAAATCTTTTCACAAGCGCTTCGCTTCCCAGTCTTTTCAGAACTCCATCGTAATCTGAGCCAACTTTCTCATAACATTCTTTTATTGTCATTCCAGCCTCCTTAATTTTCATTCCGGTTCCCTATGTAACTGCTTTCTGCACTTTATTATATTAAATTGAAAGAAATTTGTCCACAGGTTTCTAGAGCGTGTTTGAAAAAGGCTCTGACATTACGCATCAGACCTGGAATAAGCATTCTTCATCTGATTACTCAGCTCATAAAGCACTTTATTCAGTGTGTCAGAAGCCTCTTTTTTCACCATATCCGCAATTTCCTGGTTGGCCTGATGGCGAAGGGACATTCGCTTCGCTGCGTCAGACTCTTTTTCCAGAAGAGCGTCATATTTGCCAATCAGCTGGTGGCCTTTTGACATTACACGCTCCTGATAACGTTCAATATGGAAAATGGAGCTCTTATAAGAAGCATCTGCCATGGCACCGATCATGCGGCTTACCCAGTAGAAGCTGTCAGTGGTTACTTCCCTGGTGGTGCTGGAAAAATAGTCCGGAGTGGTATCAATTGTGGCATAAAACGGCACCAGCACATTAAATGCATTGGATGCAAATGCAACCCATTCCAGAATATTGCAGTCCTTTTCCATGCCTGGTCTCATCTGGATCAGAGACAGGAAATCTGTACGGTTCACACCGATAGAACGGAATGCTCCGCGCTGTTCTTTTTCTCCATAGGAAGCATATGGATCATAAGAGGTTCCCTGATAATGGGAGGACAATACATATTTCACATCCTCTACAGTAATCTTTTTTTCCGGAATCATGCACCATGCAGATCATCAGAATATGGAGTAAATTCTGCATTTACGCCATCCCAGATTTTTGTCTTCGGATTCAGGTTTCTCAGCATATACCATGCACGAGGAGTATTATAAACATGGTCGGAATCGTCATGGCTTCCGAACGCATCTCTTGGATTCAGTACACCATCCAAGGAAAGATCCAGGTGATTTTTGCTGATAAATTCTTTCAGGTCAGCAGAACACATGTATTCCAGATTCGCATATTCCTCACATGTGCACTGATATTTTTCCTGATCCCGCAATGCCTTTTCCAAGTCAAATTTATCAATTCCAAGCTGATTTGGCATTACTACATACGCCTCATCCGGAACCTTTCTTGCCATCCAGTGATGACCGCCGATGGTTTCCAGCCACCAGATTTCGTTTTGATCCTGGAAAGCAATTCCATTCATCTCATAGGTTCCGTATTTCTCCAGAATGCTTCCAAGGCGGATTACCCCTTCACGGGCGCTATGGATGTATGGAAGAACAATGGATACAATATCTTCCTCTCCGATTCCACCGGCTGCTTCCTCCTTACCGTCCTTTGCAGGCTGATAGGTTACCAGAGGATCCGCACCAAGTACCCGGGGATTGGAAGTAATCGTTTCTGTAGCAGTCATTCCCACATTTGCCTCATTTACACCGCTTGCTGCCCAGATTCCTTCGCCGTCTACCGCATTTGGCACAGATGTATAGCCATTGGATCATCTGGAAGATCAATTTCCACATGAGAAATCACAGATTTATATTTCCGCGGCTGTTCCTGTGGATGAACCACCACAAATTTTTTGGGCATATAATGTCCAGAACCGGAATCATCATTTCTTGCAATCATGGTAGAGCCATCATAAGATGCCTTTTTTCCAACTAAAATTGTAGTACAACCCATTTAAATTTCCTCCTGAAAATATTTCGTAATCTACTATGCACTATGTTAGCACAATCGGGCATTTTATGGAATACAGAATTCCGGAAATCAATTATTTAACGGTTGTATTGCCTGCCATTAAGCTTTATACTTATGTTATTCCCGGAGCAAAATGATACGCGAAAAAATCCTGCCCGTCAGGGCTTTTCTATAACTTAAAGGAGCATTCCTTATGCAGACATCTAAAGATTATTTGCATGTTTTTCTTGATATGGGCGACGCACTGTTAAACAGCGGTGCAGAAATTTTTCGGGTGGAGGACACCCTGAACCGGATGGGGTATGCCTGTGGTGCTACCCATATGAACGTTTTCGTCATCACGTCCAGCATTGTTATTACTATGGAATTTCCCGGAGATGGTGCACGGACGCAGACACGGCGCATTCATGAATGTGGGGGAAATGATTTCACCAAGCTGGAGCAGCTCAATGACCTAAGCCGCCGTTTCTGCAGTCATCCGGTTTCTGCTGCGGAGCTGCGAAATGAATTTGAGAAGATCAATGCAAACAGACCTAAGCCTCTTTGGAAACTGCTTGGAAGCGTTCTTGCAGCCTGCAGTTTTGCCCTTTTCTACAGCGGCACTATTCCGGATGCCATTACTGCCGGCATTGCTGCAATCCTGATATGGAGCCTGCAAAAATATCTAAGACCAGTATGTATGAACGAGGTTACTTTCCAATTTGCAGCGTCTTTTCTCACAGGCTGCGCCATTTGCGGATTTACTTTGCTCTGTCCTTTCCTTCACATGGATAAGATCATGATTGGTGATATTATGCTTCTGATCCCAGGACTTATGTCAACTAATGCAATCCGCGATGTACTCATTGGTGATACCCTTTCGGGTATTATCAGGCTGATCGCCGCGTTACTTCTTGCAGCAGCACTGGCACTTGGTTTTATGGGCGCAATTATTCTTTTTGGGAGGTTTGGACTTTGATTACAATGACGGTTATACAGCTGATTACCGGAGCTATCGGATCTGTGGCTTTTGGTCTTCTTTTTCACATGAAAACTAAATATCTGCCGCTGGCTGCTGCCGGTGGTTTTCTTAGCTGGCTGGTCTTTCTCTTTGGGAAGAGTCTGTGGGGAAGTGTTTTTCTTCCGGCACTGCTGGCTGGTTTTATTGCAGATGTGTATGCGGAAATCCTGGCAAGAATCTGCAAGGAAACTTCCACTTCTTTTTTCGTTACTTCCGTGATTCCATTAATTCCCGGAAGTACCCTTTATTACTGCATGAGCAGTATTGTAGAGGGAAATCCCATGCAGGCACTTAAATATGGGAGGGACACCTTTCTCTTTGCATTTGGAATCGCCGCGGGGATGAGTATTGCGTGGGCGATCTGTTATTTTCTGAGAAGTGTTAAAGCACGATAATTTCTTATTCACAGTTTCCGGATTTCCACCTTGCGATTCCGCCAGCCCTTTTTCCAAACCATGAGAAAAACCTGAAAATCCAGGCTGTCTCTGGCTGTTGTAAAGGGCTCTTCTCTTAATATCTCTGCATGGATTCCGTCCCGGGTCAGTTTTTCCTGCAGTTTTCCCGCTTTTGACAGCAGGCTTTTTAACTGCTGATCAGCCTCATTTCCAAAAGTCCGGTCAGGATAAGCCGCCGCTGCGCTTTTTATTTTTCCGGTAAGAAGATCAATCACTGCACTATGCTTATTCTTGTGCAATACCCTGGCAAAAATCCTGGCGATAAATGGAGCTGGAAATTTCTTATAAACATGCAACAACCGAAGCAGAGAAAAATCCCGAGCTTCTTCTGCTAGCTCTTCCATTACTTGAAATGCTGCTGCAGACGGCTTCCAGGGGTCTTCCTTTGGCACAATATACTGTTTCGGCACTGCCGGATAACAGCAATAATTCAACGGTGGAAAGTCCGCCAGCTGCACAAGTGCCCTTTCTTCTTCTGTACAAAACTCTTCTCCCAGATATTCCAGCTTATCTCTTGCAATGGCGATCCGATATTCCAGCTGACGCAGATATTCATATCCAGGCACCCAGAAATGACCGATCTCCCCATAGTTATAAAGATAAACCTCCAGATCCAGCATTCTGAAAAACAGAGTGACTACGTTCTCCCCCTGCCATACTACCAGTATATATTCATCCCCTTCCTGACTTAAGGATGATTTCAGAGGGCCTTCATAATTCTCCAGATAAGAGCCTGTAAGTCTGGCATCTCGGAAAATGAGAAAGCTTTCTACGGCATCATTCATCAAATAAACAAGGCGGATATCACCTGGAATTTTCTCTTTTCCCACTCTGGCAAGGCTGTCTTTTTCGCCCTGTTTTCCCTCATTACTTTCATATGTCTCATAACATTCCCATTCAGCCTGTGCTCCGTTTTCTTTCGGAAACAGCAATTCAAATTGCTCCTGTTCCAAAAGCTCCTCCAGCATTTCAAATGTATCCTGCATCTTGTGATTACCTCAAACTGTTCGATTCCTGTTTCCAATTTCACTTTTTATTATATGGGTATCTGACAAAAATGTCAAAATAACGACAACAGATATATAGCTATAAAATAAATAGCATACAATTTACAGCTTACATTTTTCATATATTTTCTATATACTTTATATTATGGATAAAGAAGCTGTCGTTCCATAATATAAGAACCCGCAGGCAATCAGGAAGCGGTGAAACCGTTCCATAGATTGCCAGAGCATGTTTGAAGAAACTGTTTGAAAAGGGTTTTCTGCAAGATGTGCGTCAGAATTTGCAGGAGATTTTGTTCAAATTGGAAAGCAGCTTAAATACGTGTAAAATCACAGGTAAGCCAGTTCGGCACCTGTTAAAAAGATTGGAGAACGAATATGAATCAGATTGATTACGAAAACTTAGGATCCCGAATGAAAGAACTGCGAATCAAAATGAAGCTTACCCAGCAGAAGTTGCCAAAGCTCTGAATGTAACTCCTGGCTACATCAGCAACGTGGAGAATAACCGTACTGCAATGTCCCTGCGTATCCTTATTTATTATGCAAGGCTGCTGAACATCTCCCTGGATTCCCTGATTGGCAGAATTGATTCTGAATACCGTGAAACTGCCCTGGACCGCGAGCTTTCCGAGCAGGTACATAAAATGAGTATTCCAGAGAAACAAAAGCTTCTGAAAACCATGAAGGTATGGATGGAAGAAGATTGATTCTGAACGTAAAAGGGGCTGTCTATTTCCTGACAGCCCCTTTTGTAACTTTATGGTGTTTATAGTATTATATCAGATTTTATTCCCCCCCATTTCTGTGATAGTATCACATACTTTTCTTTTTTGCCTTGCGGACCAGTTTTCGGATCAGGACTACAATAAGAATAATAATTACAAGGAAGAGCAGGCAGATCAGCACGATCATTACTGAGAATCTATTGGGATTTTTCACCAGATCAATAATATTTGTGCTGTCATCTACAACCTTACGGTTATGAGTGACTGCATAATATTCCGGTACATTAGCAATTCCATCCCCGTCTGTATCTTCAAAAGACTGCATGTATCTTGCAATAGCATCCCACGCTTTCAATTCCCTGCCATCTTCCATGATTGCTTGATCTTCCAGATTTTCAATTGGATTTCCGTTCTTATCCTTTGGTTCAAGAGACAACAGACCATAGGACATTTTCATTACAGAGCCAAGCATTTGTCCTGTATACAAGTCAGTCACAACATGGTACAGTTTATCATCCTGAATTTCAATTCTTTCTCCATCTTCTCTGGTCAGATAACAGTCCGTCACCTTATTCAGAATCATTCGATGAGGATTATATGTAAAATTCAGTCCGCTGCAATACAATCTTGCAGTTGTCATAAAATCCGAAACAGAAGCGTCTACTTCTGCTGCCAGCTTCAATTCTTTTCCTGTCAGATATGCATTGATAAGAGGATATCCTGCCACACCGTCTTTTCCAATTCCCAGAGAAAAAGAATTGTAAACATCCTCACTGTAATATTGCCTTTTGTATATGTGTCACGGACCGTTCCGCTTGGTACAACCGCTACGTCTACCGGATTTCCATCGTAATACTCTGAATTTTCCACAGCATATACGTACGCATCAGACATAATATCGCCAAGATTCAGTTCTTCATGCTTTGTACCCATCTCTTCCAGACTGTTAAATTCAATATCGTTCTGAGCCAGAACTTCATCCTGGTGTACCCAAAATCTGCAAGATAATTGGTGTCTACTGTATCCATTAATTCATCAATCCGTTTCTGTGTTTCCTGATCCGGCTTGATCTCATCAGACACAGGAATCAGCTCATAGGAAGTCATTTCCCAACGCCCGTCCTCCTTCTGTGTCATTGAAAGTGATCCAAGGTTTCTCCCATACTCACCGCAGGATACAATATATGTATTCCCATGCTTAATGGCTTCATTCAGCTCTGTATGGGAATGTCCACTGATGATCAGATCCAGATCCGGCACCTTTTTTGCAAGGATTTCATCCTCTGACTTATCCTCGTCCTCCCAGGTTCCGCCGTGAGACACACATGCGATCATATCCACATTCTCGTTTTTCTTAATCTCAGCTACCGTCTGCTTTACTGCTTCTACCGGATCTTTAAACAGAAGTTCACATGTAGCGCACATTCCAGGGCATCTTTTCCAAATACACCAACCACAGCAATTCTCGTATCACCCTTTTGAACCACAACATAATCTTTCACGCCGTACGCTTCAAACGCTTCTTTGATCTGCTTCTGCCCATCTTTTAAGCCATCTTTCTCCATAGCATCCCAATCCACATTGCACACTACGATCTCCGGCACTGTCTCACCGGAATTTATGGCTGCTTTCAGCATATTTGCCAGTCCCTTTGACCGGTAGTCGTATTCGTGATTTCCAAAAGTAGTCACATCATACCCCAGATATCCCAGCATTCGAAGCTCCGCTGCCTCCGTATCATATACGGTCTGGATCAGTGTACCCATGGAAAAATCTCCGCCATCCAATACCAGGGTATCTGGATTGTCTTTCTTCTTTTCATCCATCAGGGTTTTTATTTTCGCAAAACCGCCAACTTCTTTTTGCTGTCCATCTACAATTGTTGAAAAGCTGTCCAAATGGGAATGAGTATCATGGGTAAACAAAACGTCTACCTTTTTCGTCCCAGCTGCTGTCACAGGAATATCCAGTACAAGCAGAAGCAGTGTTGCAATTGTTAATACAATTGACAAAATTCGTTTCCGTGTCTTCATAACTTCTCCTTTTCATTCAAAAGATCTTCATCTGATTTCTATAGCATATCTTCTGCCAGCATCTCCTGATATCCGGCTGTCCTGTATTTTCCGATCAGCGCTGCCACCGGCTTTAACCTTTCATCCGTTATTCGTTCCAGTATTTTCAGCCGCTTAGGTGATATGACCTCTTTTGACCTGCATCTTTCGTAATCCGCGGCTTCCATATGCCAGTAATAAAATTCGCCCTTATAATACTGTGACAGTTTCTGTGCGATCAACACACCTTCCGGATCCAGATCTCCTGCATAATAAATCCGTGTTTCGGATTTTGCAAGTAAATCCAATGCCATCAAACCTGCCAGTCTTGGCTGACCGTTCATGCACATATATGCTTTTTCCTTATGATCTGTTTCTTCTTTTCCGCAAAGCATGGCAAAAACCGAAGGATTTTCCACAATATATATTTCATTTTGGGGACAATAGAGTGCATCCCATTCTGTAAGCACTGCAAGAGGAACCTGTACAATATGCTGTTCTTTCGCAAAACCTGCCATACCTTTATGATAATTTCCATCTTTTTTCACAGCCTGCACCTGATACAGCATGGTATAATTGGAAACATCATCCAGCATGATTCCTGCCAGCAGATAACTTTTCTGACGCTTATACGCAGGAAATATTGCAGATGTCTCTACTGTAATTCTTCGTATTTCCAAATCCATCTGTATGATCTGATATAAAAAATTCCCATCTGCTGTTCCAATATCAAACGCATGTGGATTGCCTGTCCGCATAGCTGCAAATACGGCAAGGTACATCTTTGTGCTGCGATATGGCAGATTGTTATAGATTTCTGCTCCAAGCCGCAGCATCTTGTCCCATTTGGCCAGTTCCTGACTCCCGTTGTCTTTCACAATGCTTCGCAACGATTCTAAGGCTGTCTCTACAGGAGTTCCTTCATAGTCTCTCTGAAAAATCTCCCATATACGCTCTTTTTCCTGTTCCCGTAAGGATTTTTGCTCCTGTCTTCCAAGCAGTGGCTCTTCAAAAAAATTCTCCAACAGGCATTCCGGCGTTATCTCTTTATATCTGCTTGTTTCCAGCGCCTGTCTGAATTTTTCTGAGGACACCGTTACACTTTTCTGACTGTGAAAAGATTTTCCAAAAAATCCTTCCAGTTCTTCAATATCTGTTGGTTTCAGATTCTTCAGAATTACTTTCCCACCAAACCTTCCGTAAGAAATATATTTCTCCCGGAAGCCTTTCAGAACCTTCTCCCAGACCGGCTCAGGTGAAAATAAGCCAGACAGTCTTTCATTTTATTTTCAAATTTATACTCCTTCTGCCTGTCCAAGCTCTATTCCTCTCTGTTCAACTTCTTCCTCGTGTTCTAACAATTCTTTCCTGTGACCATTCCATAAATAAGGCATAACGGTTACAAATTTCGCATTTCCCGGACGGATTAACTGATAGATTGCCAATGCGTCCAACGTATCACAATCTCCCCACAGAACCTGTGAGTTAATAATAAAATCAAACCGGAATTCTGTCATCAGACGGAACATATCGCGAATATTTTTATTATCTACTCCGGCAAATGCCTCGTCCAGAGATATCAATCTCGGTGCATCTTCTCTTCCTCCTGATACTTGGCCACAACTGCTGAAAACAGCGGTACATACATGGACATTGCCTTTTCTCCGCCACTGAAGGTTCCGAATACACTATTTGTCAGCTCCTTCTGACGTTCCCCGTTTTTCTGGGAAAACAGCTGGAATTCAAACCATTTACGGTAATCCAGCGTATCCTTCATGATCTGATAGAAGGATATCATTCCCGCACTGTCTTTCGCATTTCTTCGTGCCTCTGCCACTTTGGAACGGAAATGGGCAGACAATCTGGCTGCCTCATCTTCACTCATCAGCCGATAATCTTTCTTCAGTAATTCTACCAGTTCTTTCGTATCCAGCTGGTCTTCCTGTTCTGCAGTCTTACTTCGCCATCTAAGGCTAAGCTTTAATCCGCTGGAGGTATTCATACCGTTCATCAGGGAATTCATTTTCTGTACCCATGTATTGGAACCGTTAATCTTTCCACGGATTTTTCTGCTTACCGTATTGGCAAGAATGTCTTCAAACAACTCCCGGTCTCCATCTTTGATCAGATTCTCCAGCTCTGTGATATCTTCTTCAAGATGCAAAAGAAGACTGGCAAATGATATCTTTACACCTTGGTATCTGGCTGAAATATCCAGTCGCTTTGCAGGAAATTCCGTTTGTTCTTCTTCCGTAAACAGCTCATTCTGCATTAAATGATAGTCTGTAAGAAAGCCTCTGTTTTCAAAGTATACTTTATTCAGATCACGGATCACACTGTCTTTGTCCAGCGCTTTTACATCTGATTCCAGATAACTTCTGATATGTGCGGCATCTTCCGGTATCTCTTTTGGTATTTCCACATAATGCAAAGCCTTTTCCATATCATAGCATTCTGAAAAATATTTCGTTTTCTTTTCATATTCTTCAATTTTCTTCCGGGTTTCATCTAAGCGCAGTGTCAGTTGTCCCACTTCGTCTTCTTCATGTGTCTGTCTGCTTACGCATACACGTAATTGCTCCGGATACTCCTGCAGCCAGTTAATACATGCATCCAGCCGTTCTTTAATTTCTTCGTAATCAGTCAGACGCAATTGTTCCTGAATGGAAGCCTGTTCTTCTGTCTTTCTCCTGATTTCTTTTTGAATCTCCTGCAGATCATACCGTATCTGTTCCATATCTGCATCCAAATCTTCCAAATGTTCTTTTCGCTCTCTCAGATACATCAGACTTCTAAGATACATTTCGTGTGCGGCAATCAGGCTGATCAAATGCTTTCCATATTCCTCTGCTGCTTTTTTTGCTTCTTTAAATATATCATAAGAACAGGTCAGATATAATGCTTCTGCAATTTCCAGTGCTTTCTTTTTCTTTTCTTTCAGTATCTCCACTAGTTCACGGATCTGACACTCCAATTTATCACTCTCGCGCTTCAGCTGTTCGCACTCTCGTTCCTCGGCTTGCAGCATCCGAAGGGCTTCTCTCATGTCTGTGTCTTTCGGAAGATTCTCGTATTCTTTTCTGAGAATAGCTTTTCTGTCAGACAGCTTTCTATGCAGTTCCTCCAGCTGCTGTAATGCAGTTTCCAACTCTGTGATTCTCTGTCTGCACTCTTCTATCTTTGCCTGTCTGTGTTTTTCACGGGCCTTTGTTCCAAGGAATCCTGCCTCATATTCTCCTGTTACAGTTCCGGCAAGCACTCCCATTCCGTAGGTCCATCTTCTGCAACGGTAAACAAGCTCTCACTATCATATGCAATGCTTCCCAGGATTCCGGTGAGACGCTGATTGGAAAATATGTCATTCACTTCTTCATTCAGTTCCAATACATCCAACAGACTTCTGTCTGGCTGCAGATTCTTCTGACTGTTCTTGCAGATAAACAGATAATGATCTTCACATCCTTGTTCTGTTTTCAAAACCTGCTCTTTGTATTGCTCATCTATTACCAGTGCATCCAGAATTCCCATCTTTAATAAAGCTTCTTCCAAACGGTTACAGGCTTCTTCTTCCAGATTATCTCCAAATTCTATAACCTTGTAAAATTCCTGATATGGAATTCCAAGAGCATCCAGTCTCTTGCGGTTACATATGACTGCCTCTGAACGTTCCGGCTGTGGTTCTTTCTGATTCTCCCATTCGGCCAGATCTGCCTTACTTCTTCCAACTCTTTTTTTGTATTTTGGCTCTCTGTATCATTTACCGAAAGTTCAGATTCGATTTCCCCATTTTTCTTGATCCATACATCTGCAATCCTCTGACGAACCTCGGCAAAATCAGAGGATTCCTTATACGTTTCGGCAAATATACTTAATTCTCTTAATAATTCTTTTTCTAATGCCAGCTCCTGGTTTGCACCGTTCCACTGATACAATGCTTCTTTCCATTCATTCTGTGTCTGCACAAATACAGATTCCAGTTCTGACACTTTTCTCTGAAGAGTATCCAGTTCACGAATCCGTCTTTCTCTTTCTTTTATCAGATCATCCTTCTGTCTTTCCAGACGATCTGTCTCTGCCAGTATCTCTGTTCCCTCATTAATTTTTTCTTTTGTGTTATCAAATTGCTGCTGGTGTAAATTGAATTTGTATGGTTCTTCCGGATGTTTTTCCAACTCTTCCTTCATAAATGCATGCTCTTCAAAGGCCATGGTATCAGCCTCATCCTGCATCTCTTCTATAAGCTCTTCCAGTTCTTTTTCTTTCTCATATTTCCTGTCTTCTTCTGTTTTAATCTGATTCTGTGCATCCTGATATTGAGTCTGTTTCTGCTCCAGGAATCTCTGCTTTTCTCCCAGGTTTTTCTGTTGTCCGTTTAATTCTGTAATCAGCTCCGCTTCTCTTCGCTTCAATGCTACCGCGTCGCTTTTGTTCAGAGATTCTTTCTCTTTCTCCATGGACTCACGTTTCACATCCAGATTCTGATGTTCTATTTTCAAGTCTTCTATCTTCTGTCTGCATTCACGTAGCTTTTTCTCCTGTTCATTTTGCCGCGTCCTTGCATTTTCCAAATTTAGTCCAGCCTGTTCGCAGCGTTCTGCTTTTTCATATAATAATTTCTGATTATATTTTGAAAATACTGCCTGGATTTTTTCTGCTGCCTGTCTGGCTTCTTTCCTTTTTTTCAGATTCATGGTCATGGTATCCATATTTTCAATGGCTTCCGACATAGGACGCAGGTCATCATCAGACAGGGGCTGAAGGGAATCACTTAAAATATCATTGATTACAGATGGCTTAAAATCCTTGGAAAGCTTCGGTGTACGCAGCTGAATCAAAAGATCTATCATTTCCTTATATTCTTCTGTTGTCTCAAATCCAAAAATCTGACGGTTCACATATTCCATATAATCAACCTGTCTGTCAATAACGCGGCCGCCATCCCCAATCCTGTTTTCCAGCTCTTTTTTGGAAAGTGTAACCTTTTCTCCTGAATCCTTGTATAAAAAGAAATCCTTACCGATACGTCTTCCATCGGTCAGGCTAAAATACCATTTATCCAGATTCTTTCCTCTTCTTGCGCGGATACCCATTCCGATGGTCAAATATGTGTCACTGTTTTGTCTTTTAAGCTCCAGATACAAATAGCCAGTGCGTTCTTCACGTCCGTCATCTTCTTCCAGAAGATAGCTGCTCATCTTACGATCCCTGGAACCGAAGGGATCCAGTCGTTCCGGACTCATATTTCCATCCAGAAGAAGGGGCACCACACTCTGCATGGTTACTGATTTTCCCGATCCGTTTGAACCTCGAAGGAGCATTCTTCCCTTCACAAATGGGAATTCCTGTTCGTCATAATACCAGAAATTAATCAGCCCGATCTTATTTGCCTGCCATCTGCTATTCATCATTTCTTCCTCCCATATAATCCTCCGGATAACTTCCCTGTATTTTTCCGGTGAGCGGACATATTTTTATCTGATGAGCGAGTTCTTCTTTTCTTATGAACATCCACAACTTCATCTCATCCAACACACTTTTTACAAATTCCCCTTCCGGCATCTCGCGATAATTTTTCGAAAATCCACTTCCATATTCCTGTTTCATTTCTTTTATCATATTTTCAAATTCAATCCCATCTATAAGACAGGTTTCATCCAATCCGGTCTTCCATTGACCCTTCTCAATTTTCTTGCGTATTTCACGAAAACACAAAAGCAAAATATCGGATATGGAATTATTGCCGGGAAATACCGTTCCCATCCTGCAGTCGTCTCCGGATAGCAGATATGCACTTCCTTTATGAATGTGCACATGACAGTCAAATATCTGCTCCAGTTCTTCGCTTAATCTGCGTCCGTAATATTTCAGATATTCAAAATCCTCCGATGAGCCATCCTCTTTATACATACCAGGTGCAAAGATCAGTCTTTTATAGACTCTGTGCCTTCTTGCAAAGCCTCGGTCTTCATCCACTTCAAACCAGTCACTTTCCTGAAAATCTTTTGGTTTCGTATATTCCATAATGTCTTTTGAAAAGCTCTTCATAAAATACCTGGATGCACCTGTATTTTCATAAAGCACTTCTCCTCCTTCATCGTCCATGAATGCCTCGTCTTTTCCATCTGTAACTCCAATAAGCCCCTGATCTGCTGCAAATCTCATTACACGGATCAGCTTCCTTCTGTTCGTATACAATGTCCAGTCGGAAATTTCCCCAGGCAGATTTGCAGTAATATATTCCGTCAGCTGTGATATGATAAACTGCTCCTGTGCATCTCTGTCTTCCAGAAACATCAGCAAAATACAGAGATAGGCATATTCTTCTTTTGAGGAAAATTTCTGAATACCCATAAAGCTTTCCGGTATCACCGGAATCTTCTCCATCTTTATCAGAAGTGAATTGTCAATGATCTGGCAGCCCATTTTCTCTGTAGTAAATTTACGCAGTTCTCCAAGAGCATCTCTTAATTTATAATAGGTTTCCTTATCTCTGGATTTTAATACCCATCTTTTATTTAACAGGATCTCCAGTTCCTTCATCACGTTTCCTCCTGAAATACAATTGACAGATCAGGCATGGTAAAATTACCATCCAGACAATGCACAACACAGGTCTCATATGCCCGGCTTCTGTCTAATATATATCTTCTTCCATCATCCGTTCTTGCGGAAAAATCCGCAGATTCCATGGCATCTGACAGCCATTTCAAAAGGATCTCCCTGATTCTTGGTTCCAGTACCGGTAATTCTCCAAAATGAATCCTTCCATTCACTTCCAACGCCTGCAGTTTTTCCATTTCTTCTCTCTGTTTTTCCAGCATTTTACGTCTTGTTTCCTGCTTTTGCTCTGCTGATTCGCGGATCGCACTTCTTCTGGATTTCTCCCTGTATGTGCGTATCCTTGGCTTTAAACTGATTTCCATGGGTTGTTCTTCATATACTCCGATATTCATACTATCGGTTTCACGTACCAGATCTCCGGCAATATGCTGCGGGCACTCCATGCCAAATACCATTGCAGACATTTTGTGGGCTTCTTCCATATCCTGGCATTGCAAAAATAATTCTGCCACTTTGCGGTATTCTTCTTTTCGGTTAGCCCCCAATGCATTCTTTTCACTTAACTGCGCTGCATATCTTGTGATCCTGCGAATAATATCATTTGTTGCATCAAAAAGCTTTCCCGCTTCATTCTCCTGACCTTCCTTTCCTACAAACCAGTCATAGATACTTTGATAACGGCCCTTTACTTTCTGCCAGATCATTTCCTTCGATACTTCTACATCCATTCGCGGTATCGACAATTCATAATCAACTACTTTTTCAAATACCTGATTTTTCATCTCTTCCTTCTGCATGCATAAGCTTTCTTCTATCACACCTACATTTCTCTGTAATCCCTTAATAAAGCTGCGCAGATATTCGATCAACCGGTCTTTAAACACCAGAAACTGTTTCGTATGCATCATTTCTTCTGCCCGCACACTGTTCAGATCTCTGATATAGTCCTGATAATTCTGATTCAGGCGTACAAAATCATTATTCAGATCTGTCCACCAGGTATATACTTCATTTTTATCTCTTTCCACCATCTCCGGAAACCGTTCTATACCTCTTCGTATCCGCTCCAATAATGTGGGCTCTAAGGATGCACCTTCAATGAACAGGTTCTCAAGTCTAAGCACCAGACGTTCTATCTCTACACTATATTCCGTCATCTGATAGCGGTACTTTTTATTCTTAAATTCTTCAATCGATGCCACCTTTTTCGTATCCTGGATCGTATTCAGATTCTTCCATTCTGTCAACATTGTAAGATCCTGCTGACACTGCTCTGGTCTGTAATCTGCAAAAAGATCCTTATCATTCTTCGTAAACCTCTTCCTGGTACAACCAGTATTTCAGTTTCTCGTAATGTTCAAAAAAATACGCATAATACAGCGATATCTGCTTACATTATCTGCATTTAAATATTTCGCTTCTGTCAGTGGTTTGATTAATTTATCTGATACCTGCATGAGGCCTCTCCTTCTTTTATACATGGGGTTACTTATATATAATGTCGGAGGCAAAGTCCCCGACTACGATACTTGCGGATTGTTGTTGATTGTCAAGTAAAATTGACCCACTTTTACGTTTAATTCTGACCCACCTGAATTCAGAAATCACCTGATTTTCAAGTGGGTCATTTCTGTATGTAAATCTGATTTTTTACACTGTGAATTGAC
>ENA-OQAA01000440-OQAA01000440.1-human-gut-metagenome-genome-assembly--contig:-NODE-440-length-28983-cov-2.778382_pt1 | contig 28983 bp, 27 predicted proteins | sample MGYA00242489_ERZ504515 | MGnify/ENA primary metagenome ERZ504515 (study PRJEB26092, sample SAMD00036237) | human gut metagenome | host: Homo sapiens | study: EMG produced TPA metagenomics assembly of... | reverse complement strand
CTTTGCAGCATCCAGTATTATCTGCGCTTTTGGCTTAGCATCTGCCGCACCTCGCTCGCCGTATCGGCACTTTAGAATTATGCGGTATTGCCCTTTGTAAAACACGGAACCAACATGACGCAAGCTCAACGTATTTCAGGGAAACACTTCACCCAGTCTGGTATCCAACCCCACCCAAACTGAACGAATGGCCCCACATTCCCGGAAAAATTGTTGGAGCAAAACATTCATTTTATTGAAACAAGGAGAAACAACGCTATGGAAAATAAATCTTTGCTGTACCCCTGCGCTTCCGCTGCACGCCGCGTTATCAGCCTGGATGGCATGTGGCGCTTTGAGTTCGACCCCGAAAGCAACGGTATGGATGCCGGCTGGGGCGTCGGACTGCCCAAACCCATCTCGATGCCGGTCCCGGCTTCGTTCTGCGATTTCTTTACCGATAAGGAGTCCCGCGAATACTGCGGCGATTTCTGGTACGAAACCGATTTCTTTGTTCCGGGTGAATGGAGCGGCAAGGATGTTGCCATCCGCTTCGGTTCTGTCACCCACCGCGCCCGCGTGTTTGTGAACGGCGTGGAAGTTGCCAACCATGAGGGCGGCTTTTTACCCTTTGATGCCAACGTGACCGAGATTGTGCGGTACAACCAGTACAACAAGCTGACTGTGTTGGCCAACAACGAACTGAACGAGTACATGCTGCCCGCAGGCCAGACCAACACCCTTTCTAACGGAAAAAAGGTTGCGGCACCGTACTTTGATTTCTACAATTACGCGGGTATCCACCGCCCGGTCAAGCTGCTGGCCTTGCCCAAAGAGCGTGTTCTGGATTTTGAGGTGACCCACCGCCTGGTGGACGGCGGTGCCGAGGTAGACTATACCGTAACCACGAATGGCAGCCATGATGTGACGGTGGAAGTGCTGGATGGCACCACCAAGGTGGCCGAAGCCAGCGGCAAAACCGGCACTTTGAAAATCACTAATGCTAAGCTGTGGAATGTGCACGCCGCTTACCTGTACAACTTCGTCATCCGCATTACCGATGGCCACGCCGTAATCGATGAATATTTTGACAAGATCGGCATCCGTACCTTTGAAGTTAAGGATGGCCACTTCCTGCTCAACGGCAAACCGGTGTATCTGCGCGGTTTTGGCAAGCACGAAGATTCCGACATCCGCGGCCGCGGCCTGGACCTGGCTACCGTCAAGCGCGATTACGAGCTGATGAAGTGGATCGGCGCAAACTGCTTCCGCACCAGCCACTACCCCTATGCCGAAGAACTGTACCAGATGGCAGACGAAGAGGGCTTTTTGATCATTGACGAAGTGCCTGCCGTCGGCTTTATACAGAGCACGATGAATTTCCTGGCTGCCAATCAGGGAAACGGCAAAAAGGTGGGCTACTTTGAAAAGAAAACCACCCCCAAGCTGCTGGAAAACCACAAGGCTGCCCTGACTGATATGATCACCCGCGACAAGAACCACGCATCGGTCATCGCATGGAGCATCCTAAACGAACCCCAGTGCACCAGCGAGGGTACCGAAGCATACTTTAAGCCGCTGTTTGACCTGGCCCACGAGCTTGACCCCCAGAAACGCCCCCGCACCTATGCCATCGTGATGATGAGCCTGCCCAACAACAGCAAGGGCCAGCAGTTTGCGGATTTCATCAGCCTGAACCGCTATTACGGCTGGTATGTGATGGGCGGCATGTGCATTGTGGACGCCGAGACGGCGTTCCGCAAAGAGATGGACGGCTGGGCACAGGTTTTGAACGGCCGCCCGATGATCTTTACCGAGTACGGCGCTGACACTATGCCCAGCGAGCACAAACTGCCCAGCGTGATGTGGAGCCAGGAGTACCAGAACGAGTACCTGGATATGAACCACAATGTGTTTGACAGTTATGACTTTGTGCAGGGCGAACTGGTGTGGAACTTTGCCGACTTCCAGACCACCGAGGGCATTATGCGTGCCAACGGCAACAAAAAGGTATTTTCACCCGCCAGCGCCAGCCCAAGGATGCCGCTTTCCACTTCCGCGCACGCTGGACCAGCCTGCCGTAGATTACAAGGGCAATACCGCACAATTCTAAGTGCCGATACGGCGAGCGAGGCACGGCAGCTGCTAAGCCAAAAGCGCAGATAATACTTTGTGTATTATCGACATTTTGGAAATGCAGATGCCGTGCCGCAGCCGCCGGAGCGGTGCTTAAGCCGTCAGGCGGGAATTGTGCGGTGTTGCCCAAGGGCGATAAATAACATTTCCTGCCTTTAACAGTTCAACACCTCCTCTCCTACGCGGGCACATCCTTTTGCGGTGTGCCCGCGATCTTGGATTCTATTGGAAATTAGGAATGGAAGGAACGCAAGGTGATTACAAGGATATAAAAAGATGACGCACTTTGCCTGATAGGATGTACAATACTATCCGTAGGGTGGGATGCCTCCTACTTTCTCTCTCCTAACTCAAAACCGAAAGGAGCTCTCCATGCCAAAAGCATCTGACAACATCAAGATTTACCGCAACCCCAATGGGCCGGTAGTGTCCACCGTTAACCGCAGGGTGTTGGAACAGGACGGCCTGACCTTCAAGGATATTGACGGCACCGGAACGCTGTCCCCCGTCAACGACTGGCGCAACAGCCCGGCCGAGCGCGCAGCGGCTTACGTTAAAACGTTGAGCGTGAAGGAAAAGATCGCCAAGCTGTTCATTTCGGACTGGCGGATGGCCAAGTACCCCATCACCGGCCCCATGGCGGACCTATATAAAGATATTGAGAAAAAGACTGACGAGACAGGCATTCTGGATGAGGGTGAATTCCGCGGCAAGACAATTTTCGGCGAGCAGTACTTGCCCGGCACCTCTACCCTGCTCAAAGACTGGTTCAACCGCCATGTTATCCTGCGCGCCAACGCCATCCCCGCCGATTTGGCTGATTGGATGAACCAGGCGGACGCAGTGTGCGAGGAGTGCGAGCACTTTATCCCCGTGGCAGCGGCGTCCAACTCCCGCAACGAGAATGGCGAGCTGGTGTTCGGAATGAACGATGCGGGCGGCGTACTGGCAACCTGGCCCGGTACCTTGGGCATTGCCGCCGCCGTTAAGGGCAGTAAAATTGATTTTGTGGACAAGTTTGCCGATACCATCCGCCGCGAATGGAACGCCTGCGGCCTGCGCAAAGGCTATATGTACATGGCGGACGCTGTGACCGACCCGCGCTGGCAGCGTACCTTACGGTACTTTTGGCGAGGATCCGGCCTGATCTGCGAGATTATGGCCCATATTATCCCCCGTATTCAGGGCAGCGACCATGGTGTGACTGAGGATGGCGTTGCGGTAACGACAAAACACTTCCCGGGCGGCGGCGCGCGCGAAAATGGCTTTGACCCCCATTACGCTACGGGCCAGTGGAACGTGTACGCCACCCCCGGCAGCCTGGAAACCTACCACCTGCCGCCGTTTGCCGCGGCCGTCAAGGCGGGAACTTCTTCCATTATGCCGTATTATTCTAAGCCCGCAGCAGCAAAAAAGTGCGGTGCAGCATGATCTAGCAGGCAATACCGTGGAAATGAAACCTTATGGCTTCGCTACAACAAATATTTTATCGATACCATGCTGCGCGGTCAGATGGGTTTTGACGGCTACATCAACTCCGATACCGGCATTGCCACAACATGGCTGGGGCGTTGAGATGCTGGATGTGCCGGAGCGCATCGGCTTTGCCGTGGCCAATGCAGGCGTGGATATCATCAGCGGCCTGTTTGATAACGAAGCCGGCATGGAAGCCTACAACCGCGGCAAAAATGGTTATTATGAAACCCACCCCCTTCCGGAAGCTTTGCCAAAGAGGAACTAACCCTGACGGATGAAGCACTGGACCGTGCCGTGGCCCGCACCCTGACGGAACTGTTTGCCCTGGGAATGTTTGAGAACCCCTACCGCGACCCGGACGAAGCCGCACGCATTGTGGCCACCCCCAGCGATTGGGAAGCCGCCGCGGATGCCCATCGCCGCAGCGTGGTGCTGTTGAAAAATGACGGTACCCTGCCCCTGACCGCCGACAAGCGCGCGAACAAAAAAATCTATGCCGAAGCATTTTTGAAAAACGCCAAGCACGCCGCGGATTCCACTGCCGCGCTGCGCAAAGAGCTGGCCGATACCTGCACCCTGGTGGATGACCCCGCCCAGGCGGATTTTGCCCTGCTGTTTGTCTCTCCCTCCTCCGGCGAATATTTTAACGCCACCCCCGGCTATCTGGAGCTGGATATCTGTGAGGACAAGACGGTCTGCAATGTAGATGCGAACGGAAAGCCGATGGCCGACACCCACACAGAAACCACGCTGCATGGGGGAAAACGGCTGACTGAGATTGCCGCATCGGTACACGCAAACGGCGGCAAGGTCATCACCAATGTGAACATAACGCTGGCCTGGCAGCTGGGCAATGTAGAGCCGTTGTGCGATGTGCTGCTGGCCGGGTTTGACACCTACCGTTCTGCTACGCTGGATGTGATTTTTGGCTGTTTTGCCCCCACCGGCAAGCTGCCCCTCACCCTGCCCCGCGGGGATGCCGTGCTGGCCGTGAACGCCAACGGCGTTTGCATCAGCCCCAATGATGTGCCCGGTTACGACAAAGATCGCTATATGCCCGATTCCCTCAAAGACGAAAACGGTAAAGCCTATGCTTACCGCGATGCTGCGGGAAATTATTATGAGTATGGATTTGGGTTGAAAGGATAAGCCTGTTGGTGCGGCAAGGCAAAACGACGTAAAGCGATTAGTAATTAGCAATGAGTAAATGAAATAAGGCAGGACCCGGTGCAAACTCCGCACCGGGCCCTGCTTTTTGCTGATTGGCTTAAAAAATAAATAACAATGAATAAAGAATAATGGTGGCAGACTGCGGTGCGCTGCTCAGAAATTTTAGGTGGGTTATGCATTAAAAATATACGCCAGAATAAGCGTTCATCGTGGTCGGATAAGCATGCCCTACAAGCGATTGCGTTACAAATGCTATGATTTGCAATGCCACAAAGCCCGCAGGACGATGACAAGCATCGTCCCCTACAAATCGTTTGTAGGTTTGCGGCAAAGCATTTACGTTTCTCCCCGGCGCGATGGGGCAGCGGGGACACTGCAAATCCGCAGCATCCCCTGCTCCACCTCAAATTCCTAATTGCTCATTTCTAATTTCTAATTGCAGATACACCCTAACAGCTTTCTAACTATTTTTCGCTTTCCATCGCTCCAGCTGGTATTGCTTATCCGCAATCACCTTATCAATACCGGCAGCGTGGAGTTCGGAACGGAAGAGGGGCAGCGCTTCTTCGGGGTCCAGGTAGCCGCTGAGCAGCGCATTGTTATACTTGCGCACAATTTCCAGGCAGCTGTTCACCGTGGGGCGCAGCTCGATTTTTGGAGTATAGGTAAAGCCATATGCTTCGGAGGTTATCACGTCCGTCGGGCCGGTGTATCCCACCTCGGTTCCGTCTGCATTCACCCAGGTGCTGGCAGCCTGGCAGTTGGGCTGACCCCAATGGACGGTGCTCCACTCGTTGGCGGGCAGCTCGTCAATATTGGTCACATGGTCAACATCCAGGCGGCGGTAGTCCACGCCCTCCACGCCGTACAGCAAAAGGTCTGCGGCCTCGCGGTCGGTGTACAGGTATTGCAGCAGCTGCATCCCTTCGCGCTTGTGTTCACTGCGGGAGGAAATGCACCACCCAATGTTCAAAACGCTGGTGTTCTGCAGCTTGCTGCCCAGCGTAATGCTGGTCAGCCGCTGTTTGGTGCTGCGTGTTACGCTGACAACGTTCTGCTCCGCAACGCGGTGGGAAAATGCAAACCCGTCATACATTTGCATCAGGCGGGTGTTGGGCGCATTGGTCAGGGGTGCGTCCTTCAAAATCAGACCCTCGGTATACCACTGGTGCATCTGATTGCACAGTTCCTCATACTCCGGGGTATCGTACAGGTTTACCACCTCGGTGCCGGTGTTGTGCAGTAGCACGCCAAGGCCGTTGTTCAGCGGGTCGCAATCCAGCATCATCAGGGTCTGGCCAAAATGCGGCACCAGCGGTACGCTGCTGGGGTTTTGCTGTTTGGCAGCCAGCAGCAGGGCGTGCATATCGTCTATAGTGTGGATGCTTGCCGCATCGATGCCCAACTCGTCCAGAACATCAGCACGTACCTCAAAGCCGATGGCCACCGCAGATGGGTTATTGCTCGGTACGGCAATCAGCTTGCCATCGTACCGCATACAGTTCCAGCGGTCCTGCTCACAGCTTCTTTCAGCGTTGGGAACTCTTCCAGCCAATCATCCAGCGGTTCGGCAGTGCCGTCCGCGGCCAGGCTGAACATACTTTCGGCGTCCGTATAGCAAAAAACGTCGGGTTCTTTGCCAAGCAGCAGTTCGCGTTCCAGTTCTGCATTATAGTTGGTGGTGGACTGTTGGGAGATCTCTACCGTAAATCCAAACTTTTCCGCGGTCAGTTCGCTCAATGCTTCGCCAATGCGCTGGCACGCGGCTTCGGAAGAGGACCCTACCGTGCGCAGCTTGATAATGGGCAGCGGGTCCGCCTGCTTGGGACTGCCACAGGCGGTCAGCAGCATAACGCTAAGTGCCATTGCGGCAGCTGCCGCCGCATGATACAGTTTCAGCTTCATTTTTCCTCCGTGTGGCGTTCCTCCTGCGGGGTAACGTCCATGATCTTTTTATAGGTATAGGAAAAATGCGAAAAATTATTGTACCCCAGCTTGGCTGCAATAAAGCCGACCGGCAGCGTTGTGGTACGCAGCAGGGTGCGGGCGGTTTCCATTTTGCGGCGGGTCACATATTCTTTCAGGCTGTAGCCCGTCTGCTTTTTCATCAGGCGGGTCAGATAGTCAGGGTTCAGATGAACATATTCGGCCAGCTCATCGCGGCGCAGCTCACTTTCCAGGTGCTCATCAATATATTGCTTCAGCTTGTCCAGTAGCTCTTTGGATTCATCCACACTCTTGTGCTCTGTCCAGGAGGATGTCACATACCGGATCAGGGCTTTCATCTCGTCCACTGATTTCATGCCGTTGCGGTATAATTCCAATGCTTCGGCTGGTAGAACAGCTCGTGAATCTTTTCCTCGCTGCCGCCCACGGTAAAGTAGATCATCTGCATGAAGTCCTGATAAAAGCTGCGCAGTGAATCAGCGTTCATCTCGCCGCGGGCAGACATTTCATCCAGCAGGGTCATGGCCTCCTGCTTTACGGCTTCGGGGTAGCCATCTTTAAGCAGGGTGTTCCAGGTGCGGATCTGCGGCACGCGGAAGATATGCGGCTGGCGCGGGGCTTCTTTCAGGCGGAACACCCCGCTGCGCAGTGTTACATTTTCGCCCTGCATGTGCAGCAGCTTTTCCCACAAATCAGGCATCTTGGGCACAGGCAGTTTATCATCCAGATAGAACGCCATGCTGCACCGCAGGTACTGCTGCGCCACATTGCTGATATACATCAGCTGGCGCATAATCCCTTCAAGATCCATCTCCTCGCCCGCAGTATTTTGCAGCAGCATAGCGTAAGAGTGTTCATCCACCGAGGCAATGGGCGAAAGTTCGGAATGTACCGCAAAAGTTTCAGCGGCAATGTTGTTCAGCGCTACAGCAAGCAGCTGCTTTTCCCAGTGGTCTGCAGTCGGCTCCCACCGCAGGATGTGGATCAACACCAGGTAGCCGTCCCGGTCACTGCGGGGGAAAATCCCCAGCCCCTGCAAGGTTTGACATCTCGTTCGTTGTGCTGGCGGCTCAAAAACGCGCGGATCGCCTGGGCTGTGATGGCCTGCGCCTGCTCGTTGAACGCGCGGCCCATCTGGGTCAGCTCTTTCTGATCGCGGCTGGCCTGCACATCTTTCACTGCGCGGGCTGTTACCTGGCTGATTTCGGAATAGGGTGCGGGCTGGATGATATAATCGAACGCGCCCAGGTGCATGGCTTCCTGCGCATAGCTGAACTTGGCGTGGGCTGTTAAAAAGATGCACCGGGTGGCAAAGCCCTGCTTCTTGACCCACTTGAACAGCTCCAGACCGGTTTCTTCCGGCATTTCGATATCGCACAGCATCACATCGGGCACCGTGTTCAGCATGGCGGCGCGGGCTTCCCTTACGCTGTTGACAGCCTGTACCTGGCTGAACCCCAGCTGGGCCCAGTTTACGCCGTGGCAAAGCCCTTCGGTTACGCCGGGCTGATCATCCACGATCAACAGTTTCATGCTTTTCCTCTCTTTTGCTTCCTCGGCGACATCCGGCAGCGGGATATACATTTCCACAACCGCGCCGCCCGCTGCAGCGTTGGTAAAGGTCATGGCAAAATTCGGGCCAAACAACAGGGCACAGCGCCGCTGCACGTTGGTCAGGCCATAGTGGCCAGTGGCCACCTGTTTGCCGGAGTTCAGTTCTTTCATCACTTCTTCGGGAAATCCATCGCCGTTATCCCGCACGGTAATGTTCACCAGCTTTTCCCCTTCCATCGGCAGGCTTTTTGCGGTAATCTGCACCGTCAGCGGGCGGTCCGGGCGGGTGGCGTGCTTCACACTGTTTTCCGCCAAGGTCAGCAACGTCATAGCGGGCAGCTGCATTTCCTGCAGATCCAGGCTGACGGTAACACGGCAGAATGGCGGGAATTTTTGCCCAATGCCTGTCATCTCCATATAGTTCTGGCAGAAGTTTGTTTCGTCCCGCAGCGAGGTCGTTTCCCGCTTGTAATCCATCACATAGCGCAGATGTTTGGACATCAGTAAAATCATCCGCTGGATCTGCTGGGTCTGGCCGGTTTCTGCCAACGCATAGATCAGCTTTAAGTTGTTCAGGAAAAAGTGCGGGCGGATCTGCATTTTCAGGGCGGCCATTTCCTGGCGCTCGGCATCCAGCTTCTGCTCGTACTGCTCAATTTTCAGGGTTTCAATCTCGTTCAGCATCACGTTGAACGCTTCTTTCACCTGCTGCAACTCCAGGTTGACCGGGTTCCAGTCAGCACGCACCGAAAGGTCGCCCGCCGAAATGCGGCGCATGGCGTCGACCAAAGCATCCAGCGGGTGCACCACATTGCTGCGCAGGTACCAGATGACAAAGCAAATCGCCGCCAGCACTGCCGTAATGCCCACAGCAAGGGCAAGGTTCATGGCATTATCCAGGTCCATATCAGTGCTGGGCACATAATATTCCAGTACCAAGCCTTCCGTTTCAGCTGTCAGGCTGATGTAATGAGACAGCTTGCCCTCTTCGGGCCGGGTACCGGCCAGCAGCACGCCGTCCGGCTGGGCAAACGCCAGCATACCGTCCGTTGCCTGGCTGCACTGCGGTCTAAGTTGACCACCGAAATCAGCCATGCACCATAATAGTGCACAGCCCGCACCCAGTATTGCTGGCCGGACACCACATACGGTGTCCAGCGCTCATCATTCAACGTTTTGGCGTCCACCATGCTGCGCAGGGTCTCTTCCAGGTTGGTTTTCTGGATCTGGGTCTCGGTGGGGCGGCCAGCTGGGCAGTGGCGTACTCGCTCATCAAAATGGAGTTCGGCTCACTGTACAGGTAAAGGGCGGTGACATCATTGCCCGCAGCCATAGCGGACGAAAACCCGGTGTGCAGCTTATAGCTGTCCAGGTATGCCTGGGTGTGGCCCTCGCCAAAGCCAAGGCGGTGCAGCTCCTCACTGTTCAGCACCTGGCTGGTGATATAGGATTCCTGGATGACAAGCTGGTTTTCCAGCGTGCGGGTCAGCAGGCTTAAATAAGAATCCGCCGCGCTGGTCAGCCGGGTGCGGCTTTGTTCCCGCACCACCGCCACGCACACGCCGATGAGCAGCACGATCAGCACCGTGAGCAGGGTCAGCACCAGCGTGATATGCTGGCGGATCGAAAAACGTTTTTTTATCCAATTCCACAGCAATTCCTCCGCAAGGGTAATTGTTGGTTGGGGTATAGATTGTATAATGGGTGCATTATAACACAAATGTATGAAAGATGTGTTTATAATGGGAACGATAACAGTTAGGAGTAAAACGAGAAACGCTGGATCATTAGCAATTAGAAATGAGGAATTAGGAATGGAATGAATAATTAAAAAAGAATGATGTTGGTGGATCGCGGCACAAAAGCGCCGCTCAGGAAATATTAGGCTGGTTGGTATTTGAAAAAAACGATGAACCATAGAAATAGCTGTAGGGGGGCAAGACCGTTCCCTACAGATGATTTTTAGGTTCCCTGCCACAGACTTAATGGTATATAATACGTTCCTTCACGGCGGGATGAGGGCATCCCGCCCTACAGCACAAACTTCAACTGACCTCAAATTCCTAATTGCTAATTTCTCATTCCTACTTTCAAAAATTCTTAACTGCACAACAAGCGCTCCCGCAAAACCCGCCTGGAAACAGCGGTACGGCAGCGCTTGGAGAGAATGTATTTACTTTAACGAATGGCAGTAGCCCATCAAAACCGGGAACGGCGTGCCATCGGCAATCATCTTGCGCACTTCGGCTTCCTTTTCCGGGGGTACAAGGCCGCGCACCCGCGCCCACAGCATTTCAGGGGTAAAGCGCTCGTCCAACTCAAAGGGCACGATATCATCGGTGGCTTCCAGCCATTTCAGCATCTTGCGCTGCATATCCACCACCACGGGGGCTAGGCTCTCATCATCAATGCGGTTTGTCATCTCCTGCGGGTCGGCCTGCAGATCATATAACTCATCTTTGCCTACCGTACGGCTGATGTACTTGTACCGCTCATCGCGCATCATAATGCCCTTGGCGTGGGCATCGTCCTCGCTTTGAGCTTTCATCTTGGGCCAGTAGACCGTTGTGGTCGGGGCGCCTTTGCCGTTCTTGCTGTTGCGGTGGTATTCATCGCAGTGGGTTTCGCCCGGCTGGCGGCCGCCCTCGCAGAAAACGTAATCCCGCACCTTGGCGCTGCGGTCCGCCAATACGGGGCACAGGCTGTGGCCAAAGTGGGTGTGGGTGGCTGCACACCTGCCAGGTCCATCGCCGTGGCGTAAAAATCAACCAGTTCCACCATGCTGTTGCTGATGCCGGGGTCCAGCGGAATATCTTTCGGCGGCTTGATCAGCAGCGGCACGCGGGTCAGGCAATCCTCAAAGCAGTTCTGCGCCTTTTCCGGCAGGTCAAAATCGCCGGTAAAATCGCCGTGGTCGCTCAGGAAGAAGATTGCACAGTCATCGTAAATGCCCTCTTCTTTCAAAGCTTCAACCAACTTGCCGAACTGGACATCGATCTTCATGCACATGCCAAGATATACGGCGCGCAATTCGTCCCAGTCGGCATCAGTAAAGTCCTGCATTCCGGCATACTTGCGGATCTCCGCCTCCATCAGGGGCTTGCCGGTGCAGTCATCTGCATGGACCCGCTTGGGCAGCTTGGCACGGTCAATGGCGGAAAAATACGGTTCCTCCACCCGGTACGGCGTGTGGGGATAAACCAGGCCCAGAAACATACAGAGCGGCTGGTCGGCCGGGCGGTTATGGATCCGCTCGATAGCGGCATCCACTACTTCGTCATCGCCGTTATAGTTCTTGCCCTCGGCGTTGCATTTCAGCTGGCCTCATAATGGGAGTAATAATATTTGTTGCCGGGCTCCCCGCGCTGGTCGGGGTTCACATTACCGGGGCCCTGCTTTTTCTGGCCGCCGTAATAAATTTCGGTCGCATGGCTTTCGGTCCAGCCGGGGATCTGGCCTGCGGTCAGGTCGTTGCGGTCGTTCATCCAGACGTAATAACCGGCCTCTTTCAGCTCTTTCAGCATGCTGGTCTCACCGGGGCGCAGCAGGTGGCTCATGGTGCGGTGACCGCGCACATGGGGGTACAGGCCGGTAAAAAAGCTGCACCGGCTGGGCACGCAGACGGGGTTCTGGCAGTATGCCTGCCCAAAGGACACCGCCTCATGGGCCGCAAAGGCGTCCAGATTAGGGTGATGGATGCCGGATTGCCCAGGTGGGCCAGGGCATCGCCGCGCATTTCATCCGGGTTAAAAATAATGATATGTGGTTGCTTTGCCATACAAACCTCCTTGTTTCGGGGCCAGGCCCGCGGGGTGGGATTTACTCGTCCAGTTCGCCCTTGTGGCGGCGGCGCAGCTCTTCGGCACAGTCACCGCGGCCGGTATCTTCCAGGCGCTTGCAGTAATCTTTCAGGTAGCCGCGGCAGTGGAAGGGGCCGCCCTCGGCGATGACGTTCCACAGCGGGTCCTCGTGGTAATTATAAATGTTGCTCAGCATGTTGTCCGCTACCCAGTGTTCCAGGTACCACGCAGCGCGCCAGCACAGTTCCGGCTTTTCTTCGGCCAAGTCGTGGATCTCGTGCGGGTCTTCTTTCACGTTGAACAGCTCTTCGCCCGGCGTCAGGTGGTAGCCGTCGTGATAGGTGCGGATGTACATGTAATCGCCAAAGCGCACGCTGCGCTGGCAGACATGGGCGCACTGGCTGACGACCAGATAGTCGCGGCCGCCGTCCTGGCCGGTGCGCACACAGTCAGCGTAGCTTTCACCATCATACACCACCGGGTTGGGATTGCCAACCACCGGGTTGCAGGTGAAGGGCGGAACGCCGCCCAGCAGGTCTACCAGGGTGGGCAGCAGGTCCAGATTGTAATGGAAGCCATGGGACACGGTGTTCTTGGCGCAGCGGGCCACTTGATGATAAGGGGAATGTGGGTAGTGATGTAGTCGGCCTCGCCGTGTTCGCAATAGCTGCCCATCTCGCCCAGATCCTCGCCGTGGTCAGAGCTGATAATGATGGCCATATCGTCATAAATTTCCTGCTCGCGCAGCTTGTCAAACAGCAGGCCCAGCTGCTTGTCCGCGTACCAGATGCCGGTATCGTATTCATCGATCATATGGCGGAAATCATCGGTGTTCTTGATCTCCACCGGCTGGCGCGGGGTAGCGGGGTTGGGCTTGTTGTCATATCCGGTCACTTCGCAGGCAGAATGTCCGCCCGGCTTGGTGGCGCGGTGCTTATCCAGAATCTCCTGGGTCATCCAGGGGTCAGGCAGCGGGGCATCCTTGAACGGCTCACCATACTCGGTCGGGGTACGGTACGGGATGTGCGGGTCCCACACATGCACATGCAGGAACCAGTCTTTGGTATCGCGCTTGCGGTCCAGCCAGTCCAGCGCTACAGGGATCACCTCGTGGGCAGGTTCCAGGCCGCGCTTTCCAATGTTATAGGTTTCGTCAAAACCACCGTTGAACCACCACGCTGCGTGGCGGTCCGGGAAGCTGCTGATGCTGGCGGTTTTCATGCCCGCGCGGCGCAGTACGGCGGGCAGGTTGTAGCGGCCATTGAAATCGGCCATGCCGCGGTTGCGGCCCTCCCAACGCATTTCAGCGTTCACTCCGCCGTGGCCTACGCAGCCGGTGTGGATACCAAACCGGCCGGTCATCAAAGCGGCGCGGCTAGGCAGGCAGGGAGCATCGGAACAATATACATCGGTAAAGCGCACAGAATCTTTGGCCACTTTATCAATATTGGTGCTGGTGGCACGCGGATAACCATAGCAGCCAGGTGGTCTGGGCGCAGGGTGTCGATATCTACATACAAAATCCTCATGGCAATATCCCTTTCTACTCTTATTACCTATTATAAAGTATAGCGGCGGGAAAGCTTTCCCGCCGCCAGAAAGTCGGTTGTGATTATCGAAAATCCGACTTTACGTTTTCAGCAAAAACGGGGTTGGCTGCGGCTCATCAGTCCATCATGGATTTCAGGGTCTCAAAGTCCAGTGTGCCAAGATAGGTGTTGATCTCTTCTGCGGTCAGATCGGGGTTCACGATTCAAGGCAAGTGACCTTGTGTTTCTAGATGAAAGCGGATGCAATACGGATATGACAAGGCGGTATGCCTATTCGCTTGGAGGAAGCAGAACTGTTGATTCCGCACCACTTTCCAAGCCCAAGAACACGACCATTCTGTCATCGATTCAGTTGGATGGGACACTACGCTATACGACTTTCTCAGGCGGAACGACTGTGGAGAGGTTTAAGCGGTATCTGGAAACTGATTTGCTGCCTCATCTGAACGGAAATTCTGTTCTCATAATGGATAATATGAAGTCACACCATGCAAAGGCAGTAAAAAATTTGCTGGACAGCTCGGAGATTCGATACATCTCTCTTCCACCGTATAGTCCTGATCTGAATCCCATTGAAAAACTTTGGTCGAAGGTGAAGTCTTTCCTTCGTAAATTCAAGGCACGGACCCTGGATGCTCTTCCAAATGCGATTCAGAATGCTTTTCACTCTGTGACTATCTCTGATTGTTCCGGCTGGTTCCGCTTCTGCGGATATGCGCTTTAATTTTGAAAATTGCTATAAACAGAGCCTGACGGCAGCGCTGTAACCCAAAAAGGAGAACCGCCATGGATATGAACCGTTTGCGGACAAACTGGATCTGGCTGCCAAATTGGATACCGGAAAATGACAGCGATGCCCGCATTGTATATTTCCGCAAGGAAATGATGGTGGACGACGCATTGCCCGCCAAAAAAGAGATCAAGATCACCGCGGATTCCCGCTATAAGCTGTATATAAACGGGAAGTTTGTTCAGGAAGGGGCCACAGAAGCCCCTGGATCAGAAAGAATGGTTTGTTGATACTGCCAACGCTGCGCCCTACCTTGTGCCGGGGGCAAACGTTGTGGCGGTTGAGGTGCTGCGCTTTGCGGCAAGCCAGAATGATTCCCTGTACCGCACCAATACCCCCTGCCTGTACATTGAAGACTGCACGGCTGATAACCCTTCCTTTGCCGGGAAAAAGCGGCTGGAAATGCACCATAAACCGTGAAATTGCCATTGTAGGGGAAGCGGGCCGCCCTGCGCCGATCCACGCGCAGGAAAATGTCCATGCCACAGAATTTTTTGCGGGGTGGAAACTGCCCGGATACCCTGCCAGATGGGGTTGCCTATGAGAACGAAGAGGTGTGAAAAAAGGCTATAGTATAAGAACAGCAAAAAGCATATGCTGAACGGCATATGCTTTTTGTGTTTTTAACAGATTGGGCCGCCGAAACGGTTGGTGATGTCATAGACATCAGCATAAAAGTCAGCAACAGGCAGAGCCTTGTTTATGACGCAAAAAATTGCGCCCCTGCACGGCGGCAGCAGAACCGTACCCCCCGGCCATGACAGCTGTTTTACTGTCTGCCTGACATAAAAAGCAAAGAACCCGATATTGAAAATAACGAACACAGGGCCCAGTACAACCACGCACCGGGCCCCGCCGTATCTCAAATTCCTAATTACTCATTCCTAATTTCTAATTGAGATAACTCCTCCTTCCTGTCTTCCAACGAACCTCAAACACCCATATAATGCACTGCATTGTAAATGCTGATCAAAATAATAATGCCCATCAATACCAGGAACAGCTTGTCCACGGCACGGCTGCTCATCCGCTTGTTCAGCGTGCGGCCGGCAATGCCGCCGCCGATGCCGCCGGCAATCATCAAAACCAGGGCGGGCAGGGTGAACTCCGGCACGCTGTGGGTGATAAGGGTGGTCAGCAGGCTGGTGATCTGGCTGAACAGAATGATGTACAGACTGTTCTGCGCTGCGGTCTTGGTTTCCATGCTGAAAAAGTAGAACAGCACAACCAGATTGATGGGGCCGCCGCCAATGCCCAAAAAGCTGGACATCAGCCCCAGCACCAGGCCAATGATAACGCAGAATGCCAGGTTGGTAATATGCTTGCCCTGGATGCGCGCCTTGAACAAGGTGTACACAAAAGTGCCAATGGTGATAATGGCCAGGCAGATCGACTGTACCACGCCAACCGTGTTGGGGTTGGGGAACATGCCCGCAATGGTGCTGAACAGCTGTTTGCCCACAACGCCGCCCACTGCGGCACCAATGGCCAGCGGGGTGCCGGTGCGGAAATCCACCCGGTTATCGCCAGCGGCAATGTTTTTGCCCACGGTGTAGCAGCTCATGGAAAGCACGGTGCACCCTGAAAGAAAACTGATGGTTGCCACGCTGGCAAGGCCCAGCATATCCAGCACCGGTTGATGATAACACCGCCGCCAATGCCGCAGATCGCCCCCGCAATGGACGCAAAAAAACTGACACAGAAAAACAAGATTGAACTCATGCGTCTTTTCCTCCTCCGGTACGTTGATTTTGATAAGTTCATCATACCGTTTTGGAAGAACGCCAAACTACCATAAATAAGAGCATTAGTGTCGAAAAATCGACAAGCATGCTCTGCAGCCTTGAGGAAAAACAGTATTTTGTGGTATAGTTTATCTGTAAAAATCCACCGGGGGTACACAATGCAAAACCTGAACTTTTTGATCAAGCCTGCATCCAGCCAGTGCAACATGCGCTGCCGCTACTGCTTTTATGCTGATGAAGCCGCCGTGCGCTGCGGCCAGAGCGCCGCAGGCATGACCCGCCCCGAAGCCGAAACATTGATTTGCTCTGCCTTTGCCGCCGCGGAACCCGGCGCACAGGTCAGTTTTTCGTTCCAGGGCGGTGAGCCAACGTTGGCCGGACTGGACTTTTTCCGCTTTTTTATGGCCAAAGCCGCCGAGCTGCGCCCGGCCAGGGTGCACATCAATTATGCGCTGCAAACCAACGGCCTTGTGCTGAATGATGAATGGGCTGAGTTTCTGGCTGCCAACCAGGTTCTGGTGGGCATCTCACTGGATGGAACCAAGGAGCTGCACGATAATACCCGCCTGGACGCCAAAGGGAAGGGCACCTGGAACCGTGTAACCGCGGCATTGCATGTTTTGCAAAAGCATGACGTAGAAGTAAACCTGCTGTGCGTGGTCAACCGCGCGGTGGCCCGCAGCCCGCAAAAAGTCTATGCTTCGCTGAAAAACTTGGCGTCCGGCATTTGCAGTTCATTGCCTGCTAGATTCCCTTGAGGGCGAGCGTGGTGCGCAGCCTGGCACTGACGCCGGAAGCATACGGTAAGTTCCTGTGCGGCCTGTTTGACGTTTACTACCGTGACTGGGTCAACGGCGACTACACCAGTGTGCGTCTGTTTGACGATTACATCCACATGGCGATGGGCATGCCTGCAGGCACCTGTGCCACCTCTGGCAGCTGCGGCGCTTATTTTGTGGTGGAGGGCGACGGCACGGTGTACCCCTGTGACTTTACTGCCTGGACGAATGGAAGATGGGCCGCATTGGAGAGCAGAGCATCCCGGAGCTGGCCAACAGCGAAAAAGCCCGCCTGTTTTTGCAGCAGGGCGAGCGCAAACCCGATGCCTGCGCCGACTGTCGCTGGTACAGCCTGTGCCACGGCGGCTGCAAGCGCGACTGGGTGGAGAACGATGGCAAGCTGGAAAACTACTCCTGCCTTGCGTTCAAGGAATTTTTTTGCCTATGCCGAAAGCCGGATTTTGGAGATCGCACGGGCGGAAGCGGAATACTATCGGAGGTAGGAAGTAGGAGCTTTGGCGGCGAGTGAAAGCACGGCGAGAAAAAATTAAGAATGAGTAATTAGAAATTTGAAATAGAGCAGGGCCTGATGCGTAATGGCATCGGGCCCTATTTTTATTATAGATAAACATAGATAAACAACAATCGCTTCCTTATGCTTTACCTAAAGCACAGGAAAGGCGATTGTTGTTAAATAAGCGTATCCTATTGAAAAGCTCTGGTCGAAGGTGAAGTCTTTCCTTCGTAAATTCAAGGCACGGACTGGATGCTCTTCCGAACGCGATACAATGTGCTTTTCAGACAGTTTCGCCTTCTGACTGCTCAGGCTGGTTCCATTCCTGCGGCTATTCGCCTTATTTTTGAAAATTGCTATAAGCTGAACAACATCCTGTACATACACACCCTCGATAGTTACTCTGTACCAAGGATGCTCCCACTCGGATACAATTCCAATCATATCAGTTTCCTGCAGGCGCGCCACAAGACTGTCAGAGTCAATAAGTCTTACGGGAAGTCCTGCACGGCGCAAACCAAGGAAAAACTCAATGGTTTCGGGACTACCGCCATCAGGACTCTCGGTAGCAGTATCAATATCAGCTAAAGTCAGGCGGCATGTCATCTGTACCGTCTGACGATCGAAATCCTCCCTACTTGAATATTTAAAGTGTTGACTGCTCTTGTGCCGGATTGGCTTTTATTGTATAATAATGTGACGAATTTCAAGCATTGGTTTGCTGTCGTATGCGGCACAGCATTTGAAATTGAAATTTACGGAAAAGAGCTTCCTGCCATGGCGAATAAACGCGTTTTCAAAAAGAGCCTGTTCTAAGCATTGCTGCCTGTCTGGCTTTGGTTTCATCCTGCTTCGTTCTTCCGGATGCAGAATATCTTGGTTATATTGATTTTCGCACGCTTGCGATCCTGTTCTCACTCATGACCGTCATGGCCGGGCTGCGGGGGCAGGGCGTTTTCGATCGGCTTGGGCGCGCGTTGCTGTCCCATACCCGCACAACGCTTCAGCTGACCGCTGTTCTGGTAGGGCTGTGCTTTTTCTCAAGCATGGTGATCACTAATGATGTATCGCTGCTTACCTTTGTTCCGTTCACATTTGTTGTTGTAAACAGCTTGGATGCTGCCGTTCGGGATAAGCTGCTGCTTCCCATCGTCTGCATGCAGACGATAGCCGCAAACCTCGGCAGTATGCTAACACCTCTTGGTAATCCGCAAAACCTGTACCTGTATGGAAAAAGCGGAATGGATATGGGTTCTTTTGTTTTGCTGATGCTCCCCTACTCCATCCTGTCGCTGGCACTTCTTGCGCTATGGGCGGTGGGGCTGTGCCGCCGTGGCGCAAAGATCTCCATGGCTCATTCTGCGGCTGCTGCAAGCCCGAACAAGGCACTATTATCGCTGTACAGTATTTTATTCGTGCTCTGTCTGTTGGTGGTACTGCGTGTTCTGCCCTATGGTATCGCGTTTGCTGCGGTTCTGGCCTGTGTGCTTTTGGCAGACCGGAACACATTATGCCGTGTGGACTATTCGCTGATCCTTACCTTTGTTGCGCTCTTTATCTTTATTGGCAATCTGGGGCGTTTTGCCGCCTTTTCCGGATGGCTGCAGCATATTCTTACCGGCCACGAGGTATGGGTTTCTGTGCTTGCCTCACAGGTAACCAGCAATGTGCCTGCGGCGATCCTGCTTTCGGGATTTACAGAGAATATCCGCTCCCTGATCATCGGCACAAATCTTGGCGGCTTGGCACGCTGATTGCCTCAATGGCCAGCCTGATCTCGTATCGCGAAATTGCAAGGGAGTTGCCGTTACAAAAAGGCCGGTATTTTGCGTTGTTCACAGTTTCCAACATCCTGTTTGTGACGGTTCTTATGGGCGCGTGGGCGTTAGCTGGATAAAAACATCACCGCACAATTCTAAACACAGCCGCAGCGGCTCTTAGAATTGTGTGGTGATTCTTTTATAAGCAATTTAGGGCAACACCGCACAATTCCCGCCTTGCGGCTTAAGCACCGCTCCGGCAGCTGCGGCACGGCATCTGCGTTGCCAAAATGCTCGATAAGACATCCAGTATTATCTGTGCTTTTGGCTTAGCATCTGCCGCACCTCGCTCGCCGTATCGGCACTTAGAATTATGCGGTATTGCCTTAGATTACGGAATAGCTGTTTGAGCTAACTAATCAGTGCACAAAACTTCGCAAATTTTCTACGATGTCTCTTGCGATACATATGTCATGTAGTATGCCGCGCCCACAAAACTTTATATCCCATTATGCTGCATCTTTCATGGGTCATATTCTCTGCTCAATAGCCACTGAAGTCCTGCCGCTGTTCGCTGTACCACATCTTTAAAGTGATTGCCGGGATTTAATTGGAAGGTCGTATCTATTCCCTGCTCGTGGTAATATCTTTCGATGGATTCGGTATTCTGCTGAACACATCTTAGAAGCGAATTCTGGGTGCGGCACTCCCGGTCGCCCAGCGAAAAGAAGATATCGGCAGGTTTTTTCACGGGTGTACGGGAAACGACATACTCTTTAATTCCCGGAAACCACAGCGAGCCGGAGACACTCGCAACTCGCGAAAAGGCGTCCGTCTGATAAATAGAATACAGTGCAAACAGTCCGGCCAGTGAATATCCCGCAATTCCCCGCCAGGCGGGGGTCCCCTGCAACAGACTTTCTGCTTTCGGTATAATTTGGTTTATCAGAAGGCACAGGTACTCATCGGCTCCGCTGGTATATGATGCACCATTTTTGAATATGGGCGGAATATCCCATGGCACCATATCATGATTCCATTCCAGCTTACTGACTGCAACCAGCGAAAAATCCTGACAGCCGATGTCTGTCAAATACTGAAAGATCTGCGCTCCCTCGCGCCCATAGGTATTCAGATAAATCACCGGCTTGTTTGGCGCGGCACTTTCGAATACATCTACTTTTTTTTTGCTCTACCGAAAAGAATTCATTCTGCCGCCTCCCCACCATTGGCGAATGCTCCGCAAGCTGCGCGGGTCAGAATCTCCTGCACCTGTGCCGAGCTACTTATATTCGCCACTGGTACCACCATACTTTTGTGCCTATATCGTATTCGAAATCAGCACAAAGTCAACTTTTGCTTTATATACACTGCTTACACAGGAGGAGATTTTCCGCTTGGCCGTCTCGCTTGTCATGTTCAGAAGATGCAGCTGGATGATCAGCCTGTGACCGGCACAGCAGCACGCCGAGTGCCTTCCTCACACAAGCAGTATTGCGCAGTTTCAGCCGCTCTCTTTTTGGCGGTCTTGCAAAAAACAACAACACGCCCGGACAGCTGCACAAGTGCAAACTGTCCGGGCGTGTTTTACGCTTTCTGAGCGGGCAAACGCATCATCACTGCGCTCAGGCATTGCTCAGGTGATTCCTGCAAAAGATAAGAGGCTTCGTCTTAATCGCCGGTTGGGAAAATGACCTTGTTGACGAAAAAGAAAATTACCATGGAAACACCGCCGTTCAATACCGTTGTACCAATATTGTAAATAAAATCCGGCACATATCGCGCAGCTGTTGCGACCCAAATGCAGTTTATAGAATTTACAATACAGGTTATTACGCAAAATGCAACCGTATACCAAACGATCTGCCATGTAAGATTCCCCTTGCTGCGGAAAACGACATTTCTTTGTATTGGGAAATTGATTACCTCCCCAGTATCATGCTATCATATAAGCGCAAAAATAAGGCAAACCACCATGTTCTGCGTCATAGCCCAAAATGTTCCATTTGAAGGTTACTCCCAGCATGGTCACTTCGATTCCCGGCCAGCCAAAATCCACCTTGGGCATATTTGCAAAAGCAGCAGGCAGGAACTGCAGCAATATGTACTTAACCACCGTAATGAGGTTGCATACAATTACAAACAAACCTCCCTCACGGATCCAATGCATTATATCCTGATTGGCTGTTTTTGCTGTATTCCTTTTAGCTTTCATAAGACATCTTATTGCTCAGTATCCTCGTCTTCTTTTTTTGCCTTGCGGTATTTGCAGATTGCGCAGATTTCCCAAGCGACAAGGATGATTGCAACAACTGCATCCACTGCGTAGGTCGTCTTTACCCACTTCGGCACAGATACCGCACGCGTCACAGCGAAGGAGTTTGCCAATGCATACAGCGTGCCGTGCGCCGCATTGCGCATAGCCGTTACCGTACCGACAGAGTTCAAATCACGGTAGAACTCATTCGTAATGTTAAACGCCAGCATCTTCGTGCCGCCGGTACGAATTGCCAGATACCGTCCATATACCATGCGCTGACGACTGCGTCTGTAATGACAGCGCCATGGAAGCCCCATTCATCACGCAGAATGTTCGTCAAAAGAGCTTTACAGCCACCGGCCCAGACAGGACCTACCGCATTCATAGAGGTCATAACGCCCATGCCGCCTGCCTTGATCGGCTGTTCAAACGCCTTGAGGTAAATTTCGCGGGCAGACTGCTCATTCAGCCATGTGCAGATGTTATTCTGACGATAGTTGTCCTGATCGTTGAAGGCAAAATGCTTCACATAGCAAATCAGACCATTTTCGGTTGCGCCGGACACCTCTGCGGCTGCGGTCAGCCCGGAGAGAACGCCGCACTCGGAATAGTATTCAAAGTTACGCCCGCCGAATGCGCTGCGGTGGATATTCATTGCAGGTGCATACCAGCCTGCGCAGTTGATTTCAGCACATTCCTTTGCAATCTGTTCACCGCGCGCTTGGCCAGCGGCTGGTTCCAGGTGCATGCCAGCATCACAGTACCAGGATAGCTCGGACCTGCGGCAGGATTGTAGTTGCTGTGCACACCTGTCGGGCCGTCACAGTCCTCCGTTGCGGACAGGCCGATGGATTCAACACCAACGGTATGGTAACCACCGTCTGCCGTAAGGCTGAACAAGTCATTGACCGTGAGTTCATCGAGAAGCTGCTCCCACTTGGGGTCATCGTAAGCAACGCCGGTCAGATCAGCAAGTTTCAACCCGTTATTCGCCCCGGTGGTCGGCATCACAGCATTGGGGGCATCGTATTTTGCCGCATCAAAGGTTGCTGCACTTGCATAGTCTGCCAGTGCCTGTGCACTCAGGCTATGGTTTGCAGGCGCAGCGGTAGCCTCTGCATAGTTGGCAAAGCCATCGGCACGGCTGAGATAGGTCACATCTCCCTGCGCAAAGGTGAGCTGGTTTGTAGCAGCCACCTGATCTGTGGAGCGAGCGCCATCATGTGCATCGTCATAGATGATGTCCTTGTCCACCTTGGCAACATAGGTATCCAGGATCGTATGAGAATCCGAGCAGAGATTGATCTTATAGTCGCCTGCCTCGAGTACATACGCACCATTCGCACTCTTGATGCAGTTCGAATCATAGGAGGCCATATCCTCATAACGGAAGGTGATCTTCAGGGTCTGTGCTTCGCTGGGCTGCAGGATTTCCGTCTTGGCGTACTGCACAAGATTTGCTGCTGCCTTTTCGATGCCACCGTTATAATACGGCGGCTCATAGAAAATTTCTGCAACATATTTTCCTGCTGTATCGCCGGTATTTTTAACTGCTACATCCAGCGTGATTTTCTCGCCATCATCCTCGACAGCTGCAATTGACGAATCAAAGGTAGTGTAGCTCAAGCCATAGCCGAACGGATACTGAACCACCTTATCATAATCAATAAGGCCCTCTGCAGCAGCCGTTTCATAGAATTTGTAGCCAACATAGATGCCCTCGCAGTAGTTGACAAACATGGCACGGTTGTCCTGGCTCCCCGTAACCTCTGCATAGTTATCATACGCAAAGCCGCCGAAGTTGTTGGCCGTGGGTGTTGCGAGCAGATCGTAAACATAGGTATCCGCCAGATGTCCGGACGGATTCACTTCACCGCTCAGGATCTTTCCGAGGGAATCAAAGCCAAGCTCGCCGGGCGCACCGCACAGAACGGCTGCCTTAATGCTGTCATACTGATCCAGCCAGCCAAGCTCCATAGCATTGGAGGAGTTGACCACAACGATAACATTCTTGAACTCTTTACAAACGCGATCTACCATTGCAATCTCGCGGTTGCTTAATTCCAGGTAACTCTTGCTGGCATCGAGGTCTTCTGCCTGCGTTGTAAAATCATAGAACTGTGCGAGCCCGCCGTACTGTGCATTGTATTCATCCGGGCCGGTGATGCTTTGCGGGATATCAAAGCCCTCGCCGCCGGTACGGCTGACAACAACCACCGCTGTATCCGAGTAAGCGACCGCATCCTCAAAAATGTTAGCGTTCTCGTACTCTGCAATGGTAGGCTCCGGAACGGTGAAATCGCCGCGCTTGCTGCCGATCTCACGCAGACGGATCGTACCGACAGGACGCTCTGTACGGAAATTCTCGTAGAATTTCACAAGCTCCTCATTAACTTCAAAGCCTGCATGCTTAAGGCCGTCAATCAGGGAAACCGCATTGCTTGTATCACTGTCACCGGAGCCGGTGCCGCCATACAACGGGCGAACGCTCGACCAGCCAAACAAGTTGAGCTTTGTACCGGCGCTCAACGGCAGCGCCTTGTCATCATTCTTCAGCAGAACAATGCCCTCGGATGCAATCTGGTCTGCAATCGCACGGCCGGATGCCATTGTTTCGTCCGAGACCTTGACATTCTCAGCAAAAACACTGTTCACCACCGAGTATTCTACGCCGAGAATAACCCAGTTGACGGAAAGCGTGATAGCCAGCAAAATTGCAATCGGAGCCTGTGCACGCACCAGCGCGCGCTTCGGCTGCTTAAGCTTTCCGGCTGCGACCACTACGATGAGCGCCGCGATCAGTACAACAACAATAAAGATAATAGCCGGGCTACAAGCAATAATGCCGTTCTTCAAATCCTCGGTCGTAACTGCCAGGGAGCCGCCAAACATCAAATCGTACAGCTTTTTCCCTATTACTGCCAATGCCGCAATGATAACTGCAGCAATCAGCCACGGCACAAGCCTCTTCTTATTTTTCATTTCTTTTCTCCTTCAAAAGTAAATGGGTATGCGGTTCAATGCGTATTTATTGTAATTCAAACCAGTGGAAATTCATTTTCCCACTACCCGTAAAACGGAAATACAATGGATAGGTTCCATCAGGGATCGTAAGGGACACCTTTTCCCCCACCTGACTGCCGTTTTTTATGAAAATATCGGCACACAGCGTGGAAAAATCCGGTGCGGTTGACACCTGAAGGCGTCCGTTTGCAGAGCCGGTACAATGTACCTTTATCTCAGCAGCATCTTTAAAGGCAAAGTACTTGAATCCTGCCACTGCACCATCGCGCATATTGGCAATGTACTGATTGCCGCTGTCCTCTCTGTCCGGCCCGTCCTGCGTGAAATAGGGGTGATTGCGCAGCCGCCATTTCGGAAAAGGTCCGTCATAGCGTCCGGTACCATCCTTCCCCCAGAGGTTGCAGGCAATACGCGCCTCATAACGGCCTTTTCCCTTTAAGGGTCCATCGTTTAGGCCGCAGCTTGTGACCTCTGCCTGCAGAAACGCTCCGTTTTCGTTACGCCGAAGCTTCTCGGCACAAGCCTGCCGGGAATACGAATGACGGTTGGTTTGCCTATGATAGAAAACATACCATTTGTCCTCTAGCTTGAGCAGCCCGCCATGTGTATTGCCCAAATAGTTAGCTGCGTGCTTTTCGGACAGGTTGCTGTCCAGGAAGATATCACCCTGACTAACCAGAGTGCCGCCGTAAGAGAAATCTCTGTCAGGGCTTTGGCTGGTAGCATAGCACAATTCATGGTTATGACGAGAGGAGTATACGAAGATATAGGTTTTCCCTTCCTTGCGTATCGAGCTTGCCTCAAAAAACTCATGTCCTTGAAAAGCTCCCGGCCCTTTTTTAGGGAAAATCACGCGCGGCTCCGTTTTTATCGTCACCATATCTTTTTCAAGTTCCAGAACTGTACCGCCGTCACATCTAAGCTTGTGTCCACCTGTCAGAATAGCAGGCACTGCATTATAAAAGCCAGAATACAGCCACACGCGCCCGTCATCATCTACCAAAACGCCGGGATCAAACGGAAGCTGATCTCCCCTTCTTCGTCCCCAGAGTGTGCCGTCCGCATAGTGAATATGACCCAAAAATTTATATTCTCCCGCAGGTGTATCGCAGACCGCCACGCTCATAATGCCTAAAAAGTCAAACGCATAGTAGAGGTAGTACCGGCCGTCCGGGCCCTGGCAGACATCCGGTGCAAAAAGCAGATGGTATCCCAATGGATTTTTGGGGTCCTGTTTTTTGCGGTAGATAACTCCCTCGTACCGCCATTCGGAAAGATCTTCCACCGGCGCCGACCAGCAAACATAGTCATTCACACAGAAGATCGGTGCGTTGAAGCGGTCATGTGAGCCATAGACATACACTCTACCATTGAACACATGCGGTTCCCCATCCGGAATATATTCCCACGATGGCAAATATGGGTTCACTGCTTGTCTGTTCACAGTTTTCACCTCCTTCCTTTCTGCTGTTACGTTTTAAGTGTAGCACAACTCCTTCTTTTTTCGGGGGATTTTGGCATAACCCGTCTCCACAGTGGCACAACTTGCATTCTTGAACACTTTTTTCGGACATATATGTTTCCTTTTGTGCATTCCACAAAAAAGCGGTGCAGATCAACTCTGCACCGCTCCCACATGCTTAAAACTATTTTTGTCTGCGCGCTGGCCGGCCGTATTTCCAAGGCAACACCGCATAATTCCCGCCTTACGGCTTAAGCACCGCTCCAGCGGCTGCGGCACGGCAGAAATTTTTATACCATGTAACCGCACAGCCGTTCTGTATAGGATCAGGCTTTTTCCGGCAATGGAAGGAGAACGCTCAGATGGAACCAGTTATCTGAACAATCTGCAGAAACCGATCCGCCATACTTCTCTGCTGTATATCGGATGCTTTTTATCCCGTAGCCATGCATATCCTTATCATGCTTCGTTGTGCGATACTCTCCGTCCACAACAGAAAGTTGCGCTGTACAGTAGTTTTCCACCCGGATAATCAAAAACACATTCTGCGTATAGACAGCCACCCGGATAAGGCGCTGCTGCGGGTCAGCCAGCTTTTCCACACCCTCTATTGCATTGTCAAGCGCATTGCCGAATATGCTGCAGATGTCCATCGTTTCAATAAAATCCAACCTTGCACCGTCCGCAACGATCGTCAACGTGATCTGATGCTGACTGCAATACAGCTGCTTATCTGACAGGATCGTATCCAGCACATCATTTCCGGTATGCTGATTCACACCCAGGCTCTGCATTCCTTTTTCCAGTTGCGAAAGGTATTCCTCTCTTCTGGCCGCATCTGACTCCATCCGAATGACCTGTATCTGATGCTTTAAGTCGTGGTATTTGCGGTTGATTGCTTCACTGTTATCACGACTGATGCGGTATTGCTCATACTGCCGCTTTAAAAGTGTCTGGATTGCCGTTAATTCGTGTTGGGTCTGCATGTCCTGCCACCTATCCTGCATGGAAAGCAGCACAGCCACGCCCGCGAAATCCACCAGCGTTCGTATCCAGAATATTTCCGTGGTCATACGCCCGCTGAACGGCGTATTGGTCGTCACATAGCTGATATTGCTGATTAAAAATGTGCAGATCGCTATAACGGCCGCCGATATGCTTTCACGCCTTGTCATATGCAGTGGCGCTTTATCTCTCAGCCTTTTCTGCTCAAGTCGCAGAAAAACGCCAAAGCCGCCGCCATAAAAAGCCAGCAAGAACAGTCCCTGTATCCACCAACTGCCCGGCATCTTTGATGCGCCGAATGAATAGAGCTGCCACTCCAGCGATGCAACAAACTCTGCCAGCGTGAACGCCAGCGCCCACCAAAAACCCGTATCACAAAAGTTCAAGCGGCAGCACAACCAGATTGTAGCGTACATCAAAACCAAAGCCACGATCATGCCGGGAATCCAAAGGCTTAGCGGAACAATGCCGATCAACCACTGCACCAAACCGAATAAGGGCAGCGCTGCTGCCAGGATCCCGGCCGTTTTTACTGCATCATAACGCTGGGGCAGCAGCCTTACAAACAGCACACATGCCAACCACTCCGCCAGCGCAGTATATAATTTCGGAATATCCTGTATCACGCCTGTTATTCGCCTCCCATATATGCAGCAAGGGCTTCCATAAAGCTTTTCTTCCGTGCGCGGCTGATTTGCAGATTCTGCCCTTTTACGGTTACGACCAGCTGATTCACACGCTCCACATGCGCCAGATTTACCAAATAGCAGTTGTTGCACTTATAGTAATGCCTCTGCGCGAGCTTTTCCTCGGCGCTTTTCAGTGATCCTCTCTCTGCATACTCACCGATCTCGGTATGGTAGATAATTGTATGCCCGCGGCTTTCAATATACAGTATCTGGTCTGCATCCAGCCGGATCATCTTGCTCTCCTGTATCAGATGTATATAGAACTTGGATTTTCCATGTACTTTTTTAACCGCATTATGCAGCACCTGGGAGAAGGCAAAGTATTGAATGGGTTTCAATACATAGTCTAATGCCTCGACCTTATATCCCTGCACAGCAAATTGCGCAGAATTTGTAATAAATATAATGATGACATTTTTATCCATATCCCGTATGCGCATGGCCGCCTGCATACCGTCCATATGCTTCATTTGGATATCCATCAGGATTATGTCATACTCGGATTTATATTTTTCGACAATTTCCAATCCGTCTGAAAATTCAGATACACTGACCGTTTCCGAAAAATCGCTTTGATACTGATCAATGTACTTTCTGAGTTGACTGCGATACCCTGTATCATCCTCTACGATTGCGATGCGTATCATGGTAAATCCCCGTTTCGTGATCCGATGCAGCTTACCCGCCAAATATGGCAATCGCCTTGCATCAACTGATATTGTGCGTTTCTGTCTTGCCTTACCGTATATTTCCTATGCCGATTGTTCAGATTATACTCTTTTTCCCTTCCTTTTGTAAAGCTACAGAACGGTGCAGACATATTGCTCTTTTTTCCTGCGGGCAGGTTTATTTGCCTTATTGCAGCCCACCCCGCCAATACCTTTTCTGAATTAACGCTCAGGTTGTTTGGGGTCGTTCCACCACAAAACGGGGGCCTTCCTCCCCTGTTTTCCCGTTTGGCACAAAGCCGCATTTTTCCAATATGCGCTGGGATGCGCGGTTGTCCGGGTCGGCTTCCGCCTCCACAAAATCCACATCTTGCTGCGCAAATGCCCACCGGATCATGCCTTGAACCGCCTCGGTCATATAGCCGTTTCCTTCGTAGGAAGGCAAAATGCCGTAGCCTATCTCAACAGTGCGGTCTTTAGCAGGCCCGCTGCTATTCAGCAGCATCTGGTACAGGCGCAGCGCTACATTGCCCGCGAGGCGGACAGCCTTAGGCAACACCGCACAATTCCCGCCTTGCGGCTTAAGCACCGCTCCGGCAGCTGCGGCACGGCATCTGCGTTGCCAAAATGCTCGATAATGTCGGGTTGCGGTACCCGCATCGTGCTTCGGGGGCA